>ERZ1503806.20-NODE-20-length-69429-cov-10.577349_pt1 | contig 69429 bp, 70 predicted proteins | sample MGYA00571770_ERZ1503806 | MGnify/ENA primary metagenome ERZ1503806 (study PRJEB39906, sample SAMEA3182112) | gut metagenome | biome: human; feature: gut; material: Stool; isolation source: human stools | place: Canada | collected 2013-05-06 ...
GGGCTCGGAGATGTGTATAAGAGACAGGACCCCCTGATGCCGTGCCTCAGAGGGCATTTTCTTTTTGTGATTGACAATGAAATACCTATAATATATAATATGACATAGAAAAAATCTGTCTCAGTAGCTCAGTTGGATAGAGCGACCGCCTCCTAAGAAAGTGTTATAACATACACCTCGGAGGAAATGGGAAAAGGTAACAAGTAAAATTAAATATAGATTTTTCAAATGTCGCTATAGCTCAGTTGGATAGAGCGACCGCCTCCTAAGCGGTAGGTCGGAGGTTCAAATCCTCTTAGCGACGCCAAAAACTCCGCCGAAAACATTGATTTTTCAAGGTTTTCGGCGTTTTCTATTTTCCGAGAAAAGTTGAACTTATAGAAATATGTGATTAGCAGGAGTGATTTTTGCTAATCAAATTTATCGAGAAAGATTGAACTCCGCATGTCATAGTCATGGATTAGCTCTTATGTGTTTGCTAATGATTAGCAAGAATTTTTTTGAATTTGCTAATCAAACTTCCTTACTTGCTAATTTGAGGAAAAATCTTGCTAAAAATCCTGCTAATTTAAAAGGCGATTGTTACAGGTGCAACCGATTATTATACGGTTTTATATAGTCACTATAATCGTACATTTGAGCTGCTCTCCGTTCCTACATATAATGAAAATGAAGAAACGGAGGTGGCTTGTATGAGAGAACAGAAATTCCACATTTATCTGGATAGCCAAGAAAGGACAATCCTGCTACATAGCCTTGTGGAACTGAAAAATCAGCTCCTTGCGCAAGGCAGATATGCGGACTGCGTTGACGAACTGATTTTTAAGGTTACGGGCGCACCGCTGAAAAAACTCAAAGTACAACATAATTGCGGGAGGGTATGATGGATGGCGTAGAATTTAAAGAACTGTTCAAGGTAGCTGTGGAAACACTGAGGGAAAAGACGATCACTCCGCTGTTGGAAGCAGATGTAACCTATCAGGAGGACTCAGAGAATGAGGGGATTGCGGAAACGCACTATCTCCAGTTGGATTTGACAGAGGATCAGCGGAAAGTCTGTAACCGCCTGCTTGAGTGCCGGGACAAGCAAGATATTGAGTATGCTACCCACGCATATACCGCAGGGCTGTATGACGCTTTCCGTATAATGTCGGTACTGTTCCCTGATAAGTGGGACACAGATGACATACGGGAGCTGCTTGCAGCAAAGGTCAACAACTGAATATTGAAGATTTTACATAGCCGATTGGTATCAAAGCCAGTCGGCTTTTTTGCGTTCTGCGGAACTTTACATAGCCACCCTGACAAAGTGGCTAAATTTATGCGAAAGGAGGACGCATCTATGTCAAACTGCAAAGTGATTGCTCTGACAAACCAGAAAGGCGGTGTCGGCAAGACCACCACAGCGGTCAATCTGGGCGTGGGACTGGCACAGCAGGGAAAAAAGGTGCTGCTCATCGACGCCGATGCGCAGGCAAACCTTACGATGGCGTTGGGATATAACCGCCCTGACGACCTGCCCTTTACCCTATCTATCGTGATGCAGGACATCATCGACGATAAGACGGTGGATGTCTCGCAGGGGATTATCCATCACAAGGAAGGCATTGACCTTATCCCGTCCAACATTGAGCTGTCTGGTCTGGAAGTAAGGCTGATCAATGCCCTGAGTCGTGAGAGTGTCCTGAAAACCTATGTGAATGAGGTCAAAAGGGATTACGACTTTGTGCTGATCGACTGTATGCCGAGCTTGGGAATGATAACCATCAATTCTCTGGCGGCGGCTGACAGCGTGGTTATCCCGACGCAGCCACACTATCTTTCTGCAAAAGGTCTGGAGCTGTTGCTTCGCACAGTGTCAAAGGTCAGGCGGCAGATAAACCCCAGACTGCGTATTGACGGTATCCTGATGACGATGGTCATGCCACGGACAAATATCTCCAAAGACATCATCTCATCCGTCAAAAGCGCATACGGACAGAAAATCAGGGTGTTTGATACCCAGATCCCCCACTCCGTCCGTGCTGTGGAAGCCACCGCAGAGGGCAAGAGTATTTTTGCCTATGACAAAGGCGGCAAGGTTGCCGCTGCCTATGAGCAATTCGCAAAGGAGGTGGTAGAGATTGGCGAGAAGCAGAGGAAACAAAATCGAGCTGACCGCTTACGATGAACTCTTTGAAACAGACGAAAGCCGTGAGGAGGCTGCCTTAAGCAAGATACGGGAAATCCCCATATCGGAGATTGACGAGTTCCCAGACCATCCGTTTAAGGTCTTAATGGATGAGGATATGGAGCAGCTTGTTGAGAGTATCAAACGCAATGGCGTGATGACCCCGGCGACTGTCCGGCTCAAGGAGGACGGGCGGTATGAGCTGATCAGCGGACACAGGCGCAAAAAGGCGTGTGAGCTTGCGGGACTGGAAACCTTGAAATGCGAGGTCAAGGAGCTGACCCGTGATGAAGCAATCATCATTATGGTAGAGAGCAACCTGCAACGCTCCACGATCCTGCCGAGTGAGAAAGCCTTTGCCTATAAAATGCGGCTTGAAGCGATGAAGCGTCAGGCAGGCAGACCCCCGAAAGAAAATTCGTCCCCAGTGGGGACACATTTACGGAGCGATGCCGAGCTTGCTGAAAAGGTTGGAGAAAGCCGCAATCAAATTCAAAGGTATATTCGCTTGACCGAGCTGGTTCCTGAAATCCTGCAAATGGTTGACGAAAGGCAGATTGCGTTCCGCCCTGCGGTGGAAATCTCCTATCTGTCCGAGGAACAGCAGTACACTCTGCTCGAAGCTATGGAATACAACGACGCTACCCCGTCACTGGCGCAGGCTATCAAGATGAAGAAATTTATGCAGGATGGAAAGCTCACAGATGAGGTTATCCAGTCCATCATGCAGGAGGAAAAGCCAAACCAGAGGGAAAAGCCCGCTTTCCGTGATGAACGGATTACCAAGCTCATCCCCAAGACTGTCCCCAAAGGGCAGGAAACCGACTTTGTGGTCAAGGCGTTGGAGTTTTATAACCGCCACTTGCAGCGAAGCAAAGACCGTGAAAGATAGCCACACACCGAGGGCGAGGTCTGTCCGTTGGAGGATAGCCATTTTTTTCGCTTCCCCCTCTCCACACCTCTCCCCCTTCACTACTGCCAGTTACTGTCCGAAGAAAGAACATTATTGAGCTGCCATCAGGCGGCTTTTTCTCGGTCAGTCAGGCATATTCAATCAAAATCAGGAGGTAACTATGAAATTCCCTAAATTATTCAAAAGGGCTGCGGCTGTTTTAATGGCTGCGGTCACAACGCTGTCCGTACTGCCTGCGACCACGGCGTTTGCTGCGGGAGATATAGGCACGATTTCCTTTACCCACACTTACGACAGGAACGGGAATGCCATACGGTACAATTCCAGTGATGTATTCGACGGATATACCGCAGGAGGCGCAGGAAAATACCATTACCGCATGTATGTGGATGGCGATACAGCGTTCTGTATTCAGCCGGGAGTCCCGTTAAGGACAGGAAACACTTTGAAGAAAAATTCCTCAGAGACTTGGAACGCCCTCTCCGCCAACCAGAAAAAAGCGGTGGGGCTTGCCCTGCTCTATGGGTATCAGGGCAACCGGGGCAGCCTTCCCGGAAGTGACGATGAAAAGTGGCTCGCCACGCAGACTCTTGTGTGGGAGTTTGTGACGGGCTGCAGGGAGTCCACAGGCTCCTATCAGCAGACAAGCCAGAAGATCTACAATGTGAACTTTGGCTCAAACTATCCCAACAGCGGTGCTGTGGAGGTCTACAACCAGATCGTGTCCCTGATGGGCAGGCACAACACCATACCGAGTTTTATGTCGGGTGGTGCAAATGACATCACAAAAGAGCTTTCCTATCAGGACGGGAAATACACGCTGACACTGACGGACAATAACGGTGTGCTGTCTGAGTATTCCTTTGCTTCTTCCGACAGCAAGGTAAGCGTTGCAAAGTCCGGCAATCAGCTCATCATCACATCGGAGACTGCCTTTGACGGGTCGGTACGCATCACTGCCACAAGGAGCAATGTGCCGACCGTCAGCAGCAGCGCAAAGATGATCGCCTATGGCGACCCTAACCTGCAGGATGTAGTGACGGGCGTGGAAAATGCCGACGCTGTGCGGGCATACCTGAATGTGGAGACGCCCACTGGCACGATTGCCCTGAAAAAGACTTCCGAGGATGGCGTGGTTGCGGGCATCTCCTTTGTCATTAAGGGCGAAAAGAACTTTAACAAGACTGTTACAACGGACGAGAATGGCAACATTACCGTGGAGGGCTTGTTCCCCGGCACTTACACCGTGACGGAGCAGTCCATTGACAAATACGAGCCGCAGGAAACCCAGACCATCACGCTCATCGGCGGCAAGACCACCACGGTCAACTTTAATAATACTTTGAAGCGTGGCAGCCTTGAGGTGGTAAAGACTTCCGAGGACAGCCTTGTGGAAGGCGTGACCTTCCATCTGTACGGGACTTCCTTAAGCGGGCTTGCGGTGGATGAGTACGCTGTGACTGATGCGGACGGAGTGGCAAGGTTTGAGAATGTCCTTATTAGCGGCAACACCCCGTATGTCCTTGTGGAAGTGGATACTGCTGTCCGCTATGTCGTTCCCGCATCCCAGACCGCACCCATTGAGTGGAACAAGGTCACGGAGCGCAGCTTTATCAACATCCTCAAGAAATTCAATGTGACCGTGACAAAGACCGATGCGGAAACGGGAACGCCGCAGGGCGACGCTTCCCTTGCAGGCGCAGTTTACGGTATCTATAAAGGCGAGGAACTGATTGACACTTATACCACGGACGAAAACGGGCAGTTTACCACCGACTATTATGTGTGCGGCGATGACTGGAGCATCCGTGAAATCAGCCCGTCCGAGGGATATTTGCTTGATGAGACAATCCACCATGTGGGCGCTGAGCCAGAGCTTTACACGGTGGAACGGAATACCACGAAAAACGATGTGAATGAGCAGGTCATCAAGGGAAATATCGCTATTATCAAGCACACGGATGACGGGGAAACCCAGATTGAGACACCCGAAGAAGGCGCAGTTTTTGAAGTCTTTTTGAAATCCGCAGGCAGCTATGGGGACGCAAAGGAAAGCGAGCGTGACATCCTGACCTGCGACGAGAACGGTTTTGCCCAGACGAAAGACCTGCCTTACGGTATCTATACCGTGAAACAGACTTCTGGATGGGAAGGTCGTGAGTTGATGAAGCCATTTGATGTGTTTATCAATTCTGACGGTCAGACCTACCGCTATCTGATCAATAACGCCAACTTTGAGAGTTATATCAAAATCGTGAAAAAGGACGCCGAAACGGGCAACACCATCCCCTATGCCGGGGCAGGCTTCCAGATTTATGACCCCAATGGCGAGCTTGTGACGATGACCTACACCTATCCTGAAGTGACGACCATTGACACCTTCTATACCACAGCGGACGGCGACCTTATCACGCCCCAGACCCTTGAATACGGGAAGGGATATTCTCTTGTGGAGGTGCAGGCTCCGTATGGATATGTACTGAACTCCGAGCCAGTCTATTTTGATGTGGTGCAGGAGGACTCCGCTGAGGAAAGCGGCATCACAGTCATTGAAGTGGTACGGGAAAATGTAGCGCAGAAAGGCACGATTACCGTGGAAAAGACGGGCGAGGTATTCTCAACCGTATCAGGCGACAAGGGGCTGTATCAGCCAATCTTTTCCGCCAGTGGGCTTGAGGGAGCTGTCTATGAGATTACCGCAGCCGAGGACATCTATACTCTGGACGGGACACTCAGGGCTTCTAAAGGCGAAGTCGTAGACACGATTACCACAGGTGCGGACGGTACAGCAAAGAGCAAGGAGCTATATCTTGGCAGATATGAAGTCAGGGAAACCAAAGCCCCGTATGGAATGGTGCTGAACGGGGAAACGCATACCGTGGAGCTTGTGTACGCAGGTCAGGAGGTTGCGGTCACAGAAACTTCCACGAGCTTCTACAATGAGAGACAGAAGGTGGAAATCGACCTCATCAAAAGCCTTGAGGTGGATGAAGCCTATGGCGTAGGCAATAACGGGGAAATCTTTGATGTTTCCTTTGGGCTTTACGCTGCGGAGGAATTGACAGCCGCCGACGGTACGACCATTCCCGCTGACGGTCTGATTGAGGTCATTACCCTTGACGAGAACGGTCACGGGAAAGCCATCAGCGACCTGCCGATGGGCAGCTACTATGTGCAGGAAATCAGCACGAACTCTGCTTATCTGAAAGGCGATACCAAATACCCCGTTGTTTTTGAGTACGCAGGTCAGGAAACCGCACTGGTGTCCATCACTGCCAACGAGGGCGAAGCCATTGAAAACGACCTGATCTATGGCTCAGTCAGCGGCAAGAAGTATGATGAGGACGGGAACGCTTTAGGCGGTGCGCTCATCGGTATCTTTAAGACGGGTACGGAAGAATTTACAGCTGAAACAGCGATCCAGACGACCACATCAGCCGATGACGGTAGTTTTTCTTTTGAAAAAGTGCCTTACGGGACTTGGATTATCCGTGAGATTGAAAGCCCGACAGGTTTTGTACTCTCCGATGAGGAAATCCCTGTGACCATTGGCAGCGTGGAGAACAATGTGGAAGTCGAGCTTGTCAATGAGTTCATTACGGGCAGCATCGAGCTGACAAAGGTGGACGAGGACTATCCCGACAACAAGCTGACGGGTGCGGTCTTTGAAGTCTATGCCGACAAGAACGGGGACGGGAAACTGGACGATAGCGACGAGCTTTTAGGAGAAATGGCGGAGCTTGGCGATGGCGTGTACCAGATGAGTGACCTGCGCTATGGAAAGTACCTTGTCCGTGAGACAAAAGCTCCCGAAGGCTTCCTGCTCGATACTAATGTCTATCCCGTATCCATTGAGGAAGATGGGAAGATTTATACAGTTGAGAATGAGGCAGGCGTCGGCTTTATTAACGCAGCCCAGAAAGGCTCTTTAAAGATCGTCAAGACTTCCTCTGACGGTAAGGTGGAGGGCTTCTCTTTCCGAGTGACGGGCAAAGATTATGACCAGACCTTTACAACCGATGCCAATGGCGAAATTCTCATTGAAGGCTTGCGCATTGGCGAATACACCGTGTCCGAGGTCAGCGACGATGCTTCCGCAGGCTATATCCTGCCCGCCGAAAAGCAGGCAACCGTCAAGACGGATGCCACGACCATCGTGGAGATGCACAATGAGCTGAGGGAAACCCCGAAAACGGGCGATGACTTCAATCCTGCGCTCTGGGCAGGTCTGGCGGCTGTTTCCGTGATCGGCGCAGGCGTTTTAGGATTTGTTGGCTTTAAGAACAGAAAGAAAAAGGAGGACTAAGGAATGGATGCTAAGACCATCATTGCCATCGTGCTTGTGGCGTTTATCGTAGGCGCAGCCATATGGCTCAATATCCGTAACAAAAAGAAGAAGTAAGTGCGAAAGGGGCGGCGTTTTCATGCCGCCCCTTTCCCATATATGGAGGTCAGAAATGAGATACCTGAAAAGTATTGAGGGGAAAGTCAGGACGATTTTGGAGCGCAATCAGGACGCCCGGAATGACGATATGGTGCTGTACCTCGTCCTGTGCAATGCCTGCCTGAAAGATGCGGGGGCTTTGCCCCTTGCGGAGATTATGACGCAGTACAAATATCTGGGGCTTCCGAGCTTTGAGAGCGTCAGCAGGACAAGGCGAAAGCTGCAGGCACGGTATCCAGAGCTTGCGGGAAGCCATCCTGTCAGAAAAAAGCGCAGCACAGGCGAACACGATTACCGCAGATACGCCAAAGAATAAGGAGGCTGCCTATGGAGGAAGAAAAACGCATCAATGGCGGTTATGAAATCATGGAGCGTTGTACGATCGGGAACAACGAGCTTGTCATCGGTCATAACGCCAAAGCCCCCAACCCGTATGTGTGTTGGTATTGCAAGGACGGATCGAATTATTTCTGGGGATATTACTGCAATCAGCTATCCGAAGCAAGGGAAAAGCTGATGGAGCGATACCAGAAAGAGTGCCACATGCCCTATAACAATCCCCCGTCCCAGAAAATAAAAAGCGGGGATGACCGTGAGCGATAAGAAACGATATGACTGTACGACCTGCCCTTATCCCCGATATAAGGACGGGTCTGTTATCTTCTGCGATGTGTGTATGCGCAGGATTTTAGACGAGCAGAAAGCAAAAAAGAAAGGAAAGCAAAGGGATGAGTGAAGAAAAACGGATGGTCGGCTCTTATGAGGTAGAGCAGAGCATCTTTATCGGAGAAAAAGAAGTGCTGTTTGGCGTCAGCCAAAAGGAGGAACACCCCTTTATGGTCTGCTATTGCGATTATAACAATCCCCTCTCCGCCCCGTGGTACACGGAGGCGGTCGGGACGGATGACTATCTGGAAGCAATGGAGCTTTTCTGTGACCGAGTGCAGGCGCAGATTGTCCTGACCCGCAGTGAGCAGGAGAAATTTAAGTTTGATAAAACACCGTTTACCGCCGCTGACTGTATCCCGGATAAGAAAAGCGAGAGCATCATCGGGAAAGTCGTTGTGATTGACGCAGAGCCGAAACGGTATGAATACCAACACGCCGCCTATCAGCTCATCCTTGCCGATGGCGGCAACGGTGCGTCCGGCGGCAGAGGTCAGGCAGTCTTTGGCACTTGTCTTGCCACAGGCGAGCGCAGCCGATGGGAACGCTATGATGTCCTCGGAGAAATCCGCCCGGAGCGTATGCCGCAGTGGGCGAAGGAAGCCCTGCACACTATAAAAAATCAGGAAAAGGCGAAAAAGCCCCACAGCAGGGAGGAACGCTGATATGGAGATACGTCCCCTGACCCTATCCGAACAGAAATACACCTATGCCCAGAGTACGCAGATCAGTGGGCAGACGGGAAATATCGGGCATCTCCGTGGCGACTTTGCCCATTCCGGCTATGGTTTTTATACCACTTGGTTTGACAACCGGGCGCAATGGAAAACAGACGAGTTCAAATCCGGGCTTGACGCAGTCATCAACAGGCTGCGTGAGGATAAGATCCCTGCACAACCGCTATGATATGGCTGACTTTTGCAGGCGGCATAAAGACAGTGCCTTTCCGGGGAATTACTGCACGGAGTATGGTTTCCGTGTGGATACGGAAAAACATGCTTTCCTCTTGCGGTGCAACCCCTCAAAGGGCGATTACAATTTTTACTGTTTCTGCTATGTGAAGGACTGGCTTGACAGGCATATCGAAAAAGCTGAGCAGGGTATCCGCTTTATCGACCCCCATTACAAGGAGCTGTTTCGCATCCCTGATGGCGGGAAGATCGTCATCACGACCTCGTGGGGAGAAAAGATGGAGCGCATCTGCCGCTTTATTGACGAGTACCATACGGAAATCGGCGGCAACCTCTACCATATCTGCGAGTTTGCCGAGCGTATGGCACACAACGGGGCGACTTATGAACCGAAACAGACCGATGCAACGCCCCGGAAAGGAGCAAAACACAAAGACTATGAACGATAAGGAGGATGGAAAAATGGCAGTCAACCCGAAAGCCATCAAAGTCTTGAATAAAGTCTTGGATGCCGGATTTACTGACGAGAAAGCCATTGCCGCCATGACGATTGACGACATTTTGAAGATGCCGGGCGTTACGGTTGCGGACATCGGTATTATCAATGAGCTGCAGAAAAGCATTAAGGCGAACAAGGTCATTTCCTTTCTGGGAGGTGGCGGTCAGTGAGTACGGAGTTGATCAACCGTATTGCTATTAAAAATTCAGAACGATAAGGAGGTGCGGATCAATGGCTGCGAAGTATCAGCTCATCACGGAGCTGTATCAGCGTACAAGCGCAGGGATTGCCAGAAATGCGCAGGCGTGGCAGGGCTTTTTAGCCTCTGCCTGCCGCAATTATAAGTGCCGCTTTGACGAGCAGGTTTTGATTTATGCGCAGCGTCCTGACGCCACTGCTGTCGCAAAACTGGAGACTTGGAATACTGTGTTTAAGCGGTGGGTCAACAAGGACAGCAAGGGCATCGCTGTATTCGACCCGAAGGGGCGCAGGAATACGCTGAAATACTATTTTGATATTTCCGATACCCACGAGGGCTATTATGGCAGCCGCCCCGTTCCCATCTGGCAGATGGATGAGCGATACGAGCAGGCTGTGATCGAAAGGCTCTCCGACCGATTTGGGGATATTGAGGGAAACGACCTTGCTTCTGCCCTGATGGAGACAGCGAAAAACGCTGTGGAGGATCACCTGCCCGACTATCTGGCAGAGCTTAAGAACTGGAAAACGGACAGCTTTTTAGAAGAACTGGACGACCTTAATCTGGAGGTCGGTTACAGAAGGCTTGCCGAAAACAGCGTTGCTTTTATGCTGTTTACCCGCTGCGGTCTGGATACGGAACTGTTCTTTGAACGTGAGGACTTTGCGGATATTGTAAATTTCAATACGCCCGCCACCATCAATGCCATAGGCATTGCCACGAGCGATATAGCGGAAATGGCACTGCGGGAGATCTCCCAGACCATACGAACTGTGCAATTAGAGGAAAGACAGCAAAACCACACATTTGCAGACCCCGGACAGAGCCGCTATGATAGGAGCAGGAAACAACCCGAAAGGAGCGATGACTATGAGCGAGATCACTTACAGCAGGGAGGGCGATTATCTTATTCCCGACCTCACATTACCGACAGAGCCAGAAATTCCGCTTGGCAGATACGCTATGATGCGCCGGGATTATCTGGAGCAGCACAGACGGGTGACTTATCTCAACCTGCTGACCTCGAACACCCTGAACAGCCATCTGCACGAAGTGGAACAGACCGCACTGGCGAGACTGGAGCTTCTGACGAAGCAGCTTTGCAGGGAGCAGGGCGTGACGGAGGAACTGAAAGAGAAAGCGCCGATGCAGTGGGTCGGGCTGATGAACAGTATCCGCAGTCAGGCGGAGGAAGTCATCTTGAGCGAACTGATTTACGCCTGACACCGCAGGAAGCAGAGCCTTCCGGGGACAGTCGGGAAAGCGTTGCCAATAAGGAAGAAATCAGGGCAAATCTCCCCACCGTAGAGGAACAGATGGACGCAATAGCGCAGGCAGAGGACGAAACATCCTCTGCCTTTTCCATTTCTCAGGAGGATATAGACGATGCGCTCCAAAGCAAAGGCACAGACAGCAAATACCGCATCTACCGCCAACTGACACAAAGTGGGGATAAGAAAGAAAACATTGCGCTGTTAAAAGAAATCTATGGGATTGGTGGTGTCAGCTATACTTTTCCCGATGGCGGCAGAGGTCACATCACATACCGGGGCAACGGGATTACCCTTGACCGAAACGACAGCGACCAAGCAATTACCCTGAGCTGGTCTAAGGTGGAAAAGCGTCTGCGAGAGCTGATCAAGGCTGACCGCTACCTTAACCCGAAAGAAAAAGACCACTATGCCGACTATCTGGAGCGCATTGAAGCCCCGCAGTATGAGGTGGAGAGCCAGAGGAAAATGGCAAGGCAGCGTTTTATCGAAAGCAAGCGGGAACTGCCCCCTGCGGATAAGCGGGACAGCCTTGCCCTGCGGCTTTCTGATTTTATCCGTGACCTTGACGGATACGAAAAAGATCTGCTCAATGAAGTGAGCCGACCAGACCTTGCGGATATGACCGAGGCGCAGATGGAGCAGGCTTTTTCAGAGCCTTCCACCGTGCAAAACCTCATCGACTTCCTTGCTCTGGTACAGCGTAAGACTTCCAGTGTTTACAGCCGCAGTAACGGGTATCGGTTTTCGCAGGAACTGACGGAGCTGTACCCCGTCCGCTATGTATTCCACGAGGATGACCGGGTATTCCTCGGCGCAGATGAGTATGAGGTCATGGCGTTCTCCGAGAATGCTGTTTCTCTGCGTAATGTAAAGTTTCCGCTGTTTGGCAAGGAAATGAGCCGGACAGATTTTGAGGAAAAGCTCAGGGAAAACCCTGCCAACGACCATCTGAAAGTCATTGTGACCGAGAGCCAGAAAAGGGAGACACCCGCCGAAAAACAGCCGGACAGCATTACCTTTTCTATTGGTTTTTCTGAACACCCTGCCTTTTATGACCGGGAGCTGAATGACCGCTATACGGATTTGAGCTTTGCACTCGGAAACCGCCTGCTTGGTATTCTGGACGAAAAACAGCACCGGGAAAGGCAGGATGAAAGCAAATCTGTCGGTTGGTATCATAAGACTGATTTTGTAATCAAAGCGGTCATTGATGGCGAGGAATTTAGCTATGACGGACGCTTTGACATTGGCGATGGCGAAGGCGACCTGATCGCCCATATCCGAAACTTTTACGAATACTCCCTCTCCCCGGACTGCCCCTTTATCCCGGAGTGGAAACGACAGGGCGAGGATTACTACCGGGAGCATTTGGAAAGCCTGCGGTGGGGACGGGATGTGTTCATCCCCTTTTTGGAGCAGCACACGGAACTGACCCCGGAGGACGAAAAGCTCCTTGCCGAGATTATGGAGACAGAGGATGATTGGTTCAGAGTCCCGGCGGATAAGGAAAACGACCTTGCGCCTATACAGCCAGAACAGCCGACCAATGACGACCTGATTGGGACGGAGCTTACCATAGACAACCGCCGCTACCGCATTGAAAGCGTGGGAGGAATCAGCGGAGATGTTTCCATGCGTGACATCACATTCCAGAATGAGGCAGGCTTCCCCGTCAACCGGGTAGAGAAAATCGGCTATGTCCGCAGGCTTTTAGAGCAGGCGCAGGAACAGTTACCGCCCGAAAAAGAAAAAACAGAGCTGCCTGCCGATCGGCGCAGGAATTACCGCATTACCGATGACGCTTTAGGTGTTGGCAGCGCAAAAGAAAAGTTCCGCAATAACATGGCGGCAATCCGCCTTTTGCATGAGCTTCAGATTGAAAACCGCCTTGCCACGCCGGATGAGCAGGAAGTCCTCTCAAAGTATGTGGGATGGGGCGGGCTTTCGATGGCGTTTGACGGGCATAATGCGGCGTGGGCATCGGAATATCAGGAACTGAAAGCCGAATTGTCCGATGCGGAATACCGTGCCGCTATGGAGTCTACCCTGACCGCCTTTTATACCCCGCCTGTGGTCATCAAAGGAATGTATGAAGCCCTTGACCGTCTGGGATACGCCAAAGGAACGATCCTTGAGCCTTCCTGCGGGACGGGCAATTTTTTTGGTCTGCTTCCTGAAAGTATGAGAGCAAGCAGGCTGTATGGCGTGGAGCTTGACCCGCTGACGGGCGAAATTGCGAAGCAGCTCTACCAGAGAGCGAGTATCGCAGTGGAGGGCTTTGAAAAGACCAACCTGCCTGATGACCACTTTGATGTTGTCATCGGTAATGTCCCCTTTGGGGAAATCCGGGTAAATGACAGCCGCTACAACGCCCATAAATTCCTTATTCACGATTATTTTTTCGCAAAAGCTCTGGATAAGGTGCGCTCCGGCGGCGTGGTGGCGTTTATCACTTCTAAGGGAACGATGGACAAGGCAAGCCCGGAGGTACGAAAGTATATTGCCCAGAGAGCCGAGCTTTTAGCGGCGGTCAGGCTGCCGGACAACACTTTTAGGGCAAACGCAGGCACAGAGGTTACGAGTGACATCCTCTTCCTGCAGAAGCGTGACCGTGTGGCAGATGTAGAGCCGGACTGGATTTATCTGGATACGGACGAGAATGGGATCACGATGAACAGTTATTTTGTACAGCACCCGGAAATGGTACTTGGCACGATGCGGATGGAAAGCACCCGGTTTGGCATGGACTCCGTCTGCAAAGCGGACAGCGACAGACCATTGTCTGAGCTTCTTGCGGAAGCGGTACAGAGGATCAGTGGGGAGATCACAGAGCCAGAAAACGGAATTGACGAAATCTCAGATGAGCAGGACGCTTCGATCCCCGCCGACCCGAATGTGCGCAATTTCTCCTTTGCCCTTGTGGACGGAAAGGTCTACTTCCGGGAAAATGACCGTATGCATCCCGCCAATCTTTCCATGACCGCAGGCAACCGTGTCCGTGGGCTTGTGGAAATCCGGGATTGTGTGCGCAGGCTTATCGAATACCAGACCGAGGACTATCCAGAGGAAATGATACGCACCGAGCAGGAAAACCTGAACCGGCTGTACGACGCCTACACAGAAAAGTACGGGCTGATCAATAAGCGGGGGAACTACCTTGCCTTTGCGTCGGATGAAAGCTACTTCCTCTTATGTTCCCTTGAGGTACTGGACGACGAGGGGAATTTCAAGCGGAAAGCCGATATGTTCACGAAACGGACGATCAAGCCCCACCGTGAGGTGGTGTCCGTGGAGACTGCCAGTGAAGCCCTTGCCCTCTCCATCGGGGAGAAAGCCCGTGTTGACCTTCCCTATATGGAACAGCTCACGGGCAGACCGCAGGAGGAACTCATTGGGGACTTGCGGGGCGTCATCTTCAAAGTGCCGAACGCCGAGCCTGCCTGCTATGTGACCGCAGACGAATATCTTTCCGGCAATGTGCGGGAAAAGCTGACCGCCGCAAGGATAGCGGCAAAGGCAGACCCGGAGCTTTCCATCAATATGGAAGCACTGGAAAAGGTTATCCCGAAAGATCTGCCTGCCAGTGAGATTGCTGTCCGTCTGGGGACAACTTGGATACCGCAGGAGGACATTCAGCAGTTCGTGATGGAGCTTCTGACCCCGTCAAGCTATGCGGCGCAAAGGCTGAAAGTGCGCTATACCCCGATGAATGGAGACTGGTTTATCGAGAATAAGAACTCGGATGTGGGAAATGTCAAGGCGGACAGCACTTACGGTACGAAGCGGGCTTCCGCCTACCGTATCATTGAGGACACCTTAAATTTAAAGGATACCCGTATCTTTGACTATGTTTATGACGAACATGGGAATAAAAAGGCGGTATTCAACGCAAAGGAAACCACAGCGGCGCAGGCAAAGCAGGAAGTCATCAAACAGGCATTTGCCGACTGGATATGGAAAGATGCGGAGCGCAGGAGCCGCCTGACCCGTTACTATAATGACACCTTTAACAATACCCGCCCTCGTGAGTATGACGGGAGCCACATCGTGTTTGGCGGCATCAGCCCTGAAATCACGCTGCGTCCCCATCAGGTCAATGCGATTGCCCATATCCTCTATGGCGGGAACACACTCCTTGCCCACAAGGTGGGCGCAGGGAAAACCTTTGAGATGGTAGCTGCCGCACAGGAAAGCAAGCGGCTTGGGCTTTGCCAGAAGTCTATGTTTGTCGTGCCAAACCATCTTGTCGGGCAGTGGGCGTCGGAGTATCTGCGGCTCTATCCGAGTGCCAATATCCTCGTGACCACCAAGCAGGATTTTGAAACGGGAAACCGAAAAAAGTTCTGCGGCAGGATCGCCACGGGGGATTATGATGCGGTCATTATCGGACACAGCCAGTTTGAAAAGATACCCATGAGCATGGAAAGGCAGGAACAGCAGCTCATGCGTCAGCTCGACGACATTGAGCGTGGCATTGATGAGGTGCAGTCGTCCCACGGTGAGCAGTTCACAGTCAAGCAGTTAATGAAAACACGCAAGGCGATTATGACAAAGCTCGAAAAGCTCAATGATACCAAGCGCAAGGATACGGTCATCGACTTTGAGCAGCTCGGCGTTGACCGTCTTTTTATTGATGAGAGTCATTTTTACAAAAATCTGTATCTTTACACCAAGATGCGCAATGTCGGCGGGATTGCCCAGACCGAAGCCCAGAAGTCCAGTGACCTTTTTATGAAATGCCGCTATCTGGATGAGATTACGGGCAACCGGGGCGTGATTTTTGCCACGGGAACGCCTGTCTCTAATTCAATGGTGGAGCTGTACTCTGTGCAGCGATATTTGCAGTACGACACCCTTCTTAGGAACGGTCTGCAGCATTTCGATGCGTGGGCTTCCACTTTTGGGGAAACCATTACCGCACTGGAGCTTGCCCCGGAGGGGACGAACTACCGGGCAAAGACACGGTTTGCCAAGTTCCACAACCTGCCGGAGCTGATGCAGATGTTCCGTGAGATTGCGGACATCCAGACCGCTGATATGCTAAAGCTGCCCGTGCCGAAAGTGAATTACCACAATATCAAGGTAGCCCCCAGTGACATCCAGAAAGAAATGGTAGCTTCCCTTGCCAAACGAGCCGAGAAAGTCAGGGCGAGGGCTGTGGAGCCGCAGGTCGATAACATGCTCAAAATCACGAATGACGGGCGAAAATTGGCACTCGACCAGAGGCTGATCGACCCGATGCTGCCGGACGATACGGGGAGCAAGGTCAACGCCTGCGTGGACAATGTGTACCGCATCTGGGAGGAACACGCTGACACAAGGGCAGCGCAGCTTCTGTTCTGCGACCTCTCTACGCCGAAAGGCGACGGGACTTTCAATGTTTATGACGATATACGGGAGAAGCTCATACAGCGTGGCATCCCCGACGAGCAGATACGGTTTATCCACGAAGCGGCTACCGACGCCAAGAAAAAGGAGCTGTTCGCAAAGGTGCGAAGCGGCGAGGTACGCATCCTTTTAGGCTCGACCCAGAAGATGGGCGCAGGGACAAATGTGCAGGACAGACTCATCGCTATCCACAATTTAGACTGTCCGTGGCGTCCCTCTGATCTTGAACAGCGGCAGGGGCGCATTGAAAGGCAGGGCAACAGGTTCCCGGAGGTGGAGGTTTATCGCTATGTGACAGAGCAGACCTTTGACGCATACCTCTATCAGTTGGTGGAGAGCAAGCAGAAATTTATCAGCCAGATCATGACGAGTAAAAGCCCTGTGCGTTCCGCCGAGGATGTGGATGAGGTGGCGTTATCCTTTGCGGAGGTCAAGATGCTTGCCACGGGCGACGAGCGTTTTAAGGAAAAAATGGATTTGGATATTCAGGTGTCCAAGCTGAAAGTGCTGAAACAAAGTTACCTTTCCGAGCATTACGACCTTGAGGACAAGATACTGAAATACTATCCGAAACAGGTCAAAGAATATGAGGAATATATCGAGGGATATTCGCAGGATGTGCAACTTGCCGGGCAACATCAGGCGGCGGGCGAGGAAAAGTTCTGCCCAATGACACTGAAAGGCGTGGTCTACACTGAGAAAACGGATGCAGGCGAGATGCTCCTTGCGGTGTGTAAAGAAAATCCGCTGTCCGCCCCCGTGGAGATTGGCAGCTACCGGGGCTTTCGTATGGAGGTCTACTATGATACTCTAAACGCCCACTACTGCCTGAACTTATGCGGAAAGATGAAGCATACTGTTTCATTAGGCACGGATGCTCTGGGAAACCTGACCCGAATAGAAAACGAGATTGCCAAGTTCCCTGCCAGACTGGACGCCGCCAAGACAAAAAAAGCGGAGACACTGGAGCAGATCGAAAACGCCAAAGTAGAATTTGCCAAGCCTTTTCCCTATGAAGCGGAACTGAAAGAAAAGACAGAAAGGCTCAATGCGCTGAATATCGAGTTAAATCTGGACGAAAAAGATACGCCCGTCATGGACGCAGAGCCGGAGCAAAGCGAGGAACAACCCGAAAAAAGAAGCCCTGCCCGTGTCCGCTGATTTTGCTGTTTGCACATTTGTCATGTGAAAATCTGGGCAGTATAATAAGGAAGGAAAGAACAATCGGAGGTGGAAAGGATGTCGGATGCTTTCAAATTTGAAACATTTGTCGATGTGCATAGCAATATCTTTGAAGAATATTTAAGCTCAGTCATAGGGAAACTGCCAAAGGATAACGAGGACTACCGTGCCATCTGGGACAAGATACAGGCGATTTATGAGCAGTATCCGAGAGTGCTTGCGGTCTTTGACACGGAAAAAGCGTCGGATCTGACAAAGGAAGAATGTCAGGCTCTCATTGAAGTGTTGGAGCTGAAAAATGAGCTGACGGATATGGAGATGCAGACGGTGTACTTCCGGGGCTGCTATGATGGCGTCGGATATTTGAAAAAGGCAGGAATTTTATAGCGGACTGACCGAGAAGAAGGCGGCGTTGGCGTAAGTGCTTATGCCGCCTGATTTACATAGAGTGGGAAATATTATCTCCTGCTCACAGATATTTTAAAGCTCATTGATAGAATTGGGCGTTAGGATGTGGTATAATCAGAGGAACAAATTGGAAGTTATGGAGGAATCGAAAATGAGAATAAATTTTCGAACGCAAATAATCGTTACTTTGATTTTAGTAATTGTCGGATTTATAAGTTCTTTATGGCTTGCTAAGGATATCTACTATAATCTTGCGTGGGCTTTTACAGGTCTTGTTTTTTTCATTAACCCTGTATATCCTATAAATATAACTAATATAGAACCTGAAAAAGCGTAAAAAGGAATACGAATAGCAGGAATGATTTTAGTTTTTATCGGATTAACAAATGGATTTGGCGTATAAACTCTAAGTTATCGAATTGCGAAAAACAGAGTTAATATATTTCAGAATATTATGGAGAAGTTAGATGGAAAGAAAAACGGGAATAATAAAAATCATGGGATGCTTATCAAGTGCTTTATTAGTATATTTATTTATAGGTTACCTTATGGCACCTCATAATATGAATACAACCGTAAATTACTGTTTTTCTGATAAATCAGAATTGGAAGGTTTTGAATTGGAATTAGAGGAAGAAAATATTTCATTCTCTCAGCTATCAGATACAACAGTAAATATTTCAAAAGATAATGAAGAACAAGCAGACACTATCTTTCATCAGATAATTAACAACGATATTGACAACAACTGATGTATCGAGCATTGGAAGGAAGATAACAGATAAATGGCTTACAGCTTGTAAGCCAAATTACCCAAATTGAATATCATTTTTACATAGCCGAGAGGTTTTCACTGCGAAAATCCCTCGGCTTTTTCTATTTGAAGGGAGGTAAAAAGATTGCATGAGAACCAGACGACCCTATGTGCGGGTTGACCCGGACGAGCTTGAAAGGATCAGGCAGATCGACCTGCTCACTTATCTGAGAGAGTTTGAGCCGGGTAATCTCCAGAAGGTCAAAGGTACGACAAATGTGTACTGTACCGTTGACCATGACAGCCTGAAAATCTCCAATGGCAAATGGTTTTGGTGGTCGCAGGGCTTTGGTGGCTACTCTGCCCTCGACTATCTGATAAAGGTCAGAGACTATTCCTTTCTGGAAGCGGTAGAAATCCTCACGGGGAATGAACTGTCAGACTGGACGCCACCACCGCCAAAGGCAGAAAAAGACGAGCCAAAAGTGCTGCTCCTGCCGCCAAAATATCAGGACAGCAGCCGGGTAACGCAGTATCTTTTTGGGCGTGGCATTGACTACCAGATTATTCAGGAGTGCATTGCGGACGGGATGATTTTTGAGAGTAGCGGGCGTTACCACAATGCTGTTTTTGTCGGGAAGGACGAAAACGGGACGCCAAAGTATGCCGCCTACCGTGGATTAGGGAGCAGCACTTTCAAAGGGGACGCATCGGGAAGCGACAAGCGGTATTCCTTCCGCCTGCTTGCAAGGGAGCCTTGCCAGTCGGTGCATTTATTTGAAGCCGCCATTGATCTGCTGTCCTATGCCACATTTCTCAAGTGCGAGGGAAAGGACTACAAAGCGGAAAACCTTCTCTCTTTATCGGGCGTGTATCAGCCTAAGAAAGAGATCAAGGACAGCAAAGTCCCCATTGCCCTCTCCACTTTCCTTGAGAAAAACCCGCATATCAAGACCATTTACCTGCATCTGGACAATGATAAAACGGGCAGGCTCTGCACCAAGACCTTAAAAGAACTGCTCGGAAATGACTATGAAATCGTTGATGATCCGCCACCCGTCGGTAAGGACTTCAACGATTTTTTGTTGTCCTATCTGGGAATTTCCAGACAGAGTCATGCCCGTGAAAGGAGGGATGCCCGTTGATTGTCTGCTGAAAACGCAGCCTAAAACTTTATTCTAACTGTAAAAATCAAATCTGAAAGCGAGGAAAATGCCATGAACAAGTATGATGTTACCTTAACCGCCCACTATGAAAAGACCGTTTCCGTCTATGCCGATACCCCGGAGCAGGCAAAGGAAAAGATTGAAACCGTCCTTTTCGATACCGATATTATCCAGTTCACGGACGAGGATTTTATCGGCGGAGACGCCGCCATCCTTGTCGCTGACGAGGGAAAGCCCGATAAGGACGAGTGTTCCGACAAGGACGACGGTTCTGAGTACGACGATTGCTCGGACTGCCCGTACTTCTGTCCCGTATGTGGGGAGTGTATGTGTGAGGACGAGTGCGAAGATTGATATGTCTTACCAAGCACTGAATTTGGTTATCCATCCGGCGATGGATACCAAATTCGCTTGTCAGGGGGATGCCCCTGAAACCCCTCTTTAAGAAGAAAGGAAGAAAAAGAATGAGTGAATTTTTAGCTTTTATGGGCGGCGCACTGTTTGGCGTTGCCCTGATGTGCTGCCTGCAGATCAACAGGCTTGCCGACAACAGAAAGTAGGTGGAGGATGCGGAAACGAAATGTCCAGATCCTTTTTAGGATGACCGAGGAAGAAGCGGAATACCTCTATGACCTTGTGCGCAAGTCGGGATATTCCAAAGAAGCCCTGCTCCGTGCGATGGTCAAAGGCTATCGGCTCTGTGAGAAGCCTGACCCGGAGTTTTACAAAATCCTGCGGGAGCTGTCCGCCATCGGCAACCGTATCAATCAGCTTGCCGCCAAAGCCAACGCCCTTGATTATATCGACACCCCGATGCTTCAGGAGGAGGCGGCAAGGTGGCGGCAGTTCCAGACGGATGTGCGCAAAGCCTATCTGCTCCCAAAACGGGGATCAGGATAATGGCGGTGTGTGAGATATGGGATGTGCGTGGCAGGCTCGACCACCCGATAGACTATGCCGAGAACCCGGAAAAGACAATCAACCCCAAGTACACGGAAACGGAGCTGCAGGCTCTGGTGGATGTAATGGAATATGCCACCAATCAATATAAGACGGAAAAGCGGTATTTTGTCACGGGTGTCAACTGCGATCCGGCTTGTGCCAGAGACGAAATGATGATTGCCAAGCAGCAATGGAACGATGAAAGTGAGATTGTCTGCTATCACGGTTTTCAGAGCTTCAAGCACGGGGAGGTCACGCCGGAGGTAGCCCATGAGGTTGGCGTAAAGTTAGCCGAGAAGATGTGGGGCGACCGATTTCAGGTGGTGGTGGCGACCCACTTAAATACCGAGTGCCTGCATAACCACTTTGTTGTCAACTCCGTTTCCTTTGTGGACGGAAAGCATTATCACGACAACAAAGCCAACCTGCGGCTGCTGCGTAAGCGTTCCGATGAACTGTGCCGGGAATATTCCCTCTCCGTTATCGAGCATCCAAGCGGGAGAAAAAAGCCCTATGCCCTCTACCAAGCGGAAAAGCAGGGACTCCCCACACGGGACACAGTGGCAAGGCAGGCGGTGGACGAAGCCATCTCCAAGTCTTTTACACTCAGAGATTTCGACAGACAGATGGCGGAAATGGGCTACCGATGTAGCTTTGACCCTAATCATAAATACTGGACGATTATGGGAAAAGGATGGAAACGCCCTAAGCGGCTTTACCGACTCGGAGAGGATTATACCAACGAGCGCATCATGGAGCGTATCAATGAAAATTCCTATGCGGTCAAGTTCGCTCCTTTTGCGAAAGCGGATAAGACTGTCCGGGTGCTGCGTGTCCGTGGCTCATTAAAAGACGCAAAAAAGATCGGAGGTTTGCGTGGGCTGTATCTCCATTACTGCTACAAGCTCGGCATCCTACCCAAACGAAAACAGAATTACGCAAGGCTTCATTATCTTTTGAAGGATGACCTTTTAAAGATGGACGCTATTGCGCAGGAAACAAGGCTGCTCTGCCGACATCACATTGATACAGCGGAGCAGCTTTTGTCATATAAAGGCTCTCTGGAGACGGAACTGGCTGAGATGACCGAAAAGCGCAAGGGGCTTTATTCCCTCTCCCGCAAATCAGACGGGGCAGAAAAAGAAGCGGTCAAGGCTCAGATCTCCCAGATTACAGAGAGGTTAAAAATTATCCGAAAGGAGGTCAGGCTGTGCGGGGGCATCGAAGCCCGGAGCGGTGTCCTGAAAGAAAAGTTATCGACCATACGGGCAGACGAAGAACAGCAAAGAAAGGAGATGATGGCGGATGAACACAAGCGGCGACGCAGCAGAACAAATCGTGAGGATGAGCTTGGAGGGATTTGAGGTCGCTGCCAAGATTACGGGGGCAGGCGCAAAGAATATCGCTGTCCTGCTTTACGCTATCCTGAAAGAAGAAAAAAAGACCAAAGGGAAAGCAAGGCTCACAAATATGCTCCGTTCCGGCAAGGAGCTGAAAGTGTTCACGGTCAGGCAGAGCGATCTGAAAAAGTTTACGCAGGAAGCCAAGAAATATGGTGTCCTCTACTGCGTCCTGACTGACCGACAAAACAAAGACCCCAATGCGGAGGTGGATGTGATCGCCCGTGCGGAGGATGCGTCGAAAATCAACCGTATCAAGGAACGCTTTGATCTTGCAGCGGTGGACACCGCTTCTATCGTAAATGAAGCGGAGAAATCCAAAGAGACAAAGACCGCCCCGGCGGAGCCGGAAATGGCAACGCCGGAGAAAGCGGAAAAAGACAAGCTGCTCGACGAGCTGATGGGCAAGCCCATCCAGAAGGAGGAAAGCGCCCCAAACCCCTCGGTGGCAAAGACAGAAAAATCCCCTCTGTCCGAGCCTACCTCAGAGCAGCGAGGCAATACCGCAGAGGGGATTACTAAGCGGGCGGATAAGCCTTCTGTCCGTGGGGAGCTGCGCCAGATCAGGGAGAGCCGGAAGGCGCAGGAAAAGGAAAAAGAGAAAAACCCTGCGCCGGAGCAAGGCGGGCGATCCGAAAACGCAAAGCCTTCCACCAGAAAGACGGAGCATAAGCAGCCCCCGAAGCGCAGGAAAACGAAAAAATCGAAAGGAGCAAGATCATGAGTATTTATGATGTGTTCAGCGGCAGCAAGCCCTTTGACAAAGCGGAATGGGCGGCGCAGAAGCAGGCACAGAGAAAGGAAGCCTATGAACTGATTGACAACACCTGCCTTGAGATGGCTTCCGGCGGCGACGCTTTCCGCAGCTATCTGGAGGTGCAGGGGCGTTTTGACCGCTATTCTGTCAATAACGCCATTCTGGTATCCGCCCAGATGCCGGAAGCCACGCAGCTTAAGGAAAAAGCGGCGTGGAAAGCCAACCGTGTCTATGTGAATAAAGACGCCCAGAAAGTCATTATCCTTGAGCCGGGGAAAGAATATACCCGTGACGATGGTTCAAAGGCGGTAGGCTATAACGCCAAAGAGGTCTATGACATTTCCCAGACCTCGGCGGCAGGAAGAAATCAGACGCAGGAGACAACATCCATGCGGGAGCTTGTGGCGGCTCTGGTGGATGCAAGCCCTGTTCCCTTTGTCCCCGTTGACGACCTTGAGCTGCCCGCTTTTTATGACAGTACGCAGGAAGCCACCTTTGTCCGCAAGGGGCTTTCCGAGCAGGAGCTGTTTGTGGGCATGGCGCAGGAGACAGCGGCGGCAATCTTTGATTTCAAGCACAACGAGAGCCGGGACAGCTCCAATTTCAAAGCCTACTGTGTGGCGTATATGACCGCTTCCCGCTATGGCGTGGATACCAGAGGTTTTGACTTTAGCAGGCTTCCCGGCGAGTATGCCAAAATGGAAACGCAGGACTTTAAGGCGGAGCTTGGCGGGATGCGTGATGTGATGGGCGAAATCCAGACGGAAATGTATAAGAGCCTTGAGAAGAACAAGCCCGCCAAAGCCAAAGAGCAGGCAAGGTAAAGGAGGGACTGCCTATGAAAGAGGAACGATACCACCTGACCCTTGACCGATACGATAAGAATATCGTCATCAATGCCCTAAACACCCTGCGGACACAGCAGATACAGGAGGAACGCCCCACCGACCCTGTGGATGAGCTGATCAGCAAGGTGGCACACGCCCCGACCAAAAAGGTCAGGGTCGTCCCGTGCAGTTGCCATGAGGAACGATAACCAGAAAGCGGGCGTCATCCTTGCCGCCTGCGGTATCCTGCCTGTTGTGTGGATCGCCCTGCTTACAGCCCCTTTTGTGGGTGGCGGTCTGGTAGAGGTCATACAAAATTTTCCCATAGCGATGCAAAACCCGTTTTCCATAACGGTATGTGAGGACAGCGTAAAGACTGTCCTTATTTTTTTGCTCGCTTATGCGATGGGTATCGGCATCTGCTTCTCCACACGCAGGAACTACCGCAGGCGGGAGGAACACGGTTCAGCGAAATGGGGCGACGCCAAAACGCTGAACAGGAAATACGCCGACAAGAACTTTTCCACCAATAAGCTGCTGACCCAGACTGTCCGTATCGGTCTGAACGGGAAAAAGCACCGCAGGAACCTGAATATTTTAGTTTGCGGCGGCAGCGGCGCAGGCAAGACCCGCTTCTACTGTAAGCCCAACGCCATGCAGTGTGACGCTGAAACCTCAATGGTCATCTTAGATCCCAAAGGGGAAATCGTACGGGATGTGGGCGGGCTTCTGGAAAAGAAAGGGTACGAGGTGCGTGTCCTTGACCTGATCAATATGCACCGCAGCCATTGCTACAATCCCTTTGTCTACCTGCGGGACGACAATGATGTGCAGCGTTTAGTGACCAACCTTTTCAAAGCGACCACGCCAAAGGGCAGCCAGTCCCAAGACCCGTTCTGGGACACAGCGGCGAGTATGTTGCTCCTGTCCCTGATCTTTTACCTGAAATACGAAGCGCCCCCGGACGAGCAGAATTTTCCGATGGTCATGGAGCTTTTGCGGGCAGGCGAGGTGCGGGAGGACGACGACAGCTATGTCAGCCCTCTTGATGAGCTGTTTGACCGTCTGGAGATGGTAAACCCGGAGCATATCGCACTGAAATACTACCGGGATTATCACTCTGGCTCGGCTAAGACCTTAAAGAGCATCCAGATCACTCTTGCCGCAAGGCTTGAGAAGTTCAATCTGGAGAGCCTTGCGGGGCTTACCGCCACGGATGAGCTTGACCTGCCCTCTCTGGGCGAGAAAAAGGTGGCTCTGTTCGCTCTGATCCCCGACAACGATACGAGCTTTAACTTTCTTGTGTCGATTTTATACACGCAGCTTTTCCAACAGCTTTTTTATCTTGCCGACCACAAGTACGGGGGAAGCCTGCCCGTCCACTGCCATTTCATCATGGACGAATTTGCCAATGTTTCGCTGCCGGATGACTTTGACAAGATTTTGAGCGTCATGCGTTCCAGAGGCGTGTCCGTATCGATCATCCTGCAGAACATGGCGCAGCTTAAGGCACTGTTTGAAAAGCAATGGGAGTCCATTGTAGGTAATTGCGACAGCTTTTTATATCTGGGCGGCAATGAGCAAAGCACCCACAAATATGTTTCCGAGCTTTTAGGCAAGGAAACCATTGACACGAACACTTACGGGAAAAGTGAGGGGCGAAGCGGGAGCTATTCGACCAACTACCAGATTTCAGGGCGTGAACTTCTGGACGCTTCTGAGGTACGGATGCTCGATAACCGCTATGCGCTCCTTTTTATCCGTGGGGAGCGACCTGTGATGGACTTGAAGTATGACATCCTAAAACACCCCAATGTGAAGCTGACAACGGATGGCGGTCAGCCGCCTTATCTCCACGGAGAGCCAACGAAGGCTGTGGCGACCATTGTATTTGACAGTGAGATACCAGAGGACGCCGTGAAACCGGAGGAAGTCAGCACATCTTATGAACTTCTGTCCGAGGAGGACTTGGAAGAATTATTCAACATCTAAAGGAGGATTTATTTATGGGAATTTTCAAGCGCAATGAGAACAAGGAAACCGGGAAACTGCCGATGGGCAGAAAGAGCAGGAAAGCGTTTGCGGTCTATGTGGCGGCGGTGCTTTGCATGACCTGCTTTACCACTACTGCCTTTGCCGCCAGTGACCCGCTGACCGTTGTTAACAATCTTTCCGATTTTATCTTTGGTCTGATCCGTGCGATTGGTATGATTTTGCTCGGCTTTGGTATCGTGCAGATTGGTCTGAGCTTAAAATCCCACGACCCGTCCCAGAGGGCGAATGGTTTTCTGACCCTTGCGGGCGGTGTCATCATTACTTTCGCAAAAGAAATCCTGACCCTGATCGCAGGCTAAGGAAACACAGGTTTAACCGGGAGAAAGGATACGGGAGCAAGCTTTGGCTGTCTGCTCCCGTTCCCCTTTCCCCATTCAGGAGGTGGTTATTTTATAGAAACGCAGAAGAAATATGGCATCATCTATGCCGACCCACCGTGGCGGTATCAGCAGAAAAGTCTTTCCGGGGCTGCGGAACACCATTACAGCACGATGAGCGTGGAGGAAATCTGTCAGCTCGATGTGGCGTCAGTAGCTGCGGATGACTGTGTACTGTTCCTTTGGGCGACTTTCCCACAGCTACAAGAGGCATTGCGGGTAATTAAAGCGTGGGACTTTCAATATAAGACCGTCGCTTTTGTCTGGCTGAAACAGAATAAAAGCGGCAAGGGATGGTTTTTTGGTCTGGGCTTCTGGACAAGGGGCAATGCTGAACTCTGCCTGCTTGCCACAAGAGGAAAGCCCCGCAGGAAATCCAACCGAGTCCATCAGTTTATCATCAGCCCTCTGTGTCAGCACAGCCAGAAACCCAGTGAAGCCAGAGAAAAAATCGTCGAGCTTATGGGAGAGCTGCCACGGTTGGAGCTGTTTGCCCGTGAGAAAGCCGACGGATGGGACACTTGGGGAAATGAAGTCGCATGTGATGTTGCAATAAACAGCAGACCAGAGACAACGGGAGGTGGTTTATGTGTCTGATAACTGGGTCGTACAGAATTTACAGAACGCCCTAAACACTTGGAATGAGAAACTGGCGGAAATCTGGCAGCTCATCACACAGTCCCCGGAGGAATTTAAAGGCGGTACGATATGGAGCGTCATCGTGGACATCCACGGTGCGGTGCAGGCAATCGGGCTTGCGCTTTTAGTGCTGTTCTTTGTAGTTGGCGTGGTCAAGACCTGCGGCAGCTTTGCCGAGGTCAAGAAGCCTGAACACGCTGTGAAGTTGTTTATCCGTTTCGCTCTTGCCAAAGGCGTTGTGACCTATGGCTTGGAGCTGATGATGGCACTCTTTACGATCGTGCAGGGGCTTATCTCGACGATCATGAACGCCGCAGGCTTTGGCTCAGCAAGTGAAACCGTCTTGCCGCAGGAAATCGTGGACGCTATCGAGGACTGCGGCTTTTTTGAGAGCATCCCTTTATGGGCAGTCACGCTGATCGGCGGGCTTTTTGTCACGGTGCTGTCGTTCATCATGATCATGTCCGTTTACGGGCGGTTTTTCCGCTTATACCTTTATACCGCAATCGCTCCCGTCCCCCTCTCCACCTTTGCGGGAGAGCCGAGCCAGAATGTGGGCAAGAGCTTTATCAAGTCTTATGCCGCTGTCTGCCTTGAAGGGGCGATTATCGTGCTTGGCTGTATCATCTTCTCCCTCTTTGCGGCTTCCCCGCCTGCGGTTGACCCGGACGCTGCGGCGGTGTCGATGGTATGGAGCTATATCGGGGAGTTAGTATTTAATATGCTCGTCTTAGTCGGGGCGGTCAAAATGGCAGACCGTGTTGTCCGAGAAATGATGGGCTTGTAAAGGAGGTGCTTTTCATTTGGAAGTCAAGATCAATAAAGAAATCCGTAACTATACGGAGTCGATGTTTTTTGGACTGTCGCTGCGGCAGTTCATTTTTTCTGTCCTTGCCTGCGGTGTGGCGGTAGGCTTGTATTTCCTGCTCCGTCCCCACTTCGGCACGGAAACACTGAGCTGGATGTGTATCTTAGGGGCAGCTCCCTTTGCCCTGATCGGCTTTGTCAAATATAACGGGATGACCGCCGAGCAGTTTTTGTGGGCGTGGATCAAATCGGAATTTCTGATGCCCAAAAGACTGCTCTTTGCTCCCGATAATCTCTATTACGAAGCCCTGAAAGAAACCATCCAAGACCACGAAAGGGAGGCTATGGGTATCCGCAAAAAACGCAAAGCCCAGACGAAAAAATCCAAAAAGCAGGGAGGTAAACGCTGATGAAAACTTTAAGGACGCTGTTCAAGCAGGATAAGGAAAAATTTGTCGTTCCCAAATCCGTACAGACCGTCATTCCCATCAAGACCATCTGGGAGGACGGTATTTTTCTTGTAGGCAAGAACAAGTATGCTAAGACATTCAAGTTTGAGGACATCAATTATGCTGTGGCGAGTCGGGATGATAAAGAAGCGATGTTTCTGGAATACTCGGAGCTTCTCAACGCCCTCGACAGCGGAGCGACCACGAAAATCACAATCAATAACCGCAGGCTCAACAAAGTAGATTTTGAGCAGACCATCCTGATCCCGATGGCGGAGGACGGTCTGGATAAATATCGCAAGGAGTACAACAAGATGCTGCTCGATAAGGCAACGGGGGCAAATTCCATTGTGCAGGATAAGTATGTGACCATTTCCGTTTCCAAGAAAAACCTTGAGGAAGCGAGGAACTACTTTGCCCGTGTGGGCGCAGACCTGATCGGGCATTTTGCAAGGCTTGGCTCAAAATGCACGGAGCTTGACGCAGGCGAAAGGCTGCGCATCTTCCACGACTTCTACCGCACGGGCGAGGAAACCGCTTTTACCTTTGATATGGTACAGAATATGCGCAAAGGTCACGATTTCAAAGATTTTATCTGCCCCGATACCTTTGAATTTGAAAGCGACTATTTCAAAATGGGCGACCGATACGGGCGTGTCATCTTCCTGCGGGAATATGCCGCCTATATCAAGGACAGTATGGTATCCGAGCTTTGCGAGTTAAATCGGAATATGATGCTCTCCATTGATGTTGTCCCTGTTCCCACGGACGAAGCGGTCAGGGAGGTAGAAAACCGTCTGCTCGGCGTAGAGACGAATATCACGAACTGGCAGAGGAAGCAGAACCAGAACAACAATTTTTCAGCGGTCATCCCCTATGACCTTGAGCAGCAGCGCAAGGAAAGCAAGGAATTTCTGGACGACCTGACGACCCGTGACCAGAGGATGATGTTCGCTGTCATTACAATGGTGCATACCGCCGACAGCAAAGAGCAGCTCGATAATGACACGGAAGCCCTGCTTACGACAGCCAGAAAGCATCTGTGCCAGTTTGCGGTGCTGAAATATCAGCAGATGGACGGGTTGAACACTGCGCTCCCCTTTGGTGTGCGCAAGATTGACGCTATGCGTACCCTGACCACGGAGAGCCTTGCAGTATTTATCCCATTCCGTGTGCAGGAAATCTACCACAAGGACGGTGTGTATTACGGTCAGAATGTCATCAGCAAAAATATGATTATCGCTAACCGCCGCCACCTGCTCAATGGCAACTCCTTTATCCTCGGCGTATCGGGAGCGGGCAAGTCCTTTACAGCGAAAGAGGAAATGACGAACATTATCCTCACAGACCCCAATGCGGATGTGATTATCATTGACCCGGAACGGGAATATTCCCCGCTTGTAAAAGCGATGCAGGGCGAGGTGATCCATATCTCCGCCACAAGCGACAACCACATCAACGCTATGGATATGAACTCGGATTATGGAGACGGTGCAAACCCCGTTATCCTGAAATCCGAGTTTATTTTATCCCTCTGTGAACAGCTCATCGGCGGCGCAAGTCTGGGAGCAAAGCAGAAATCCCTGATCGACCGCTGTACTGCCACGGTGTACCGCCATTATCAGCAGGGCAATTATCAGGGAACGCCGCCCACCCTGCAGGACTTCCGTGAGGAACTCTTAAAACAGAATGAGCCGGAGGCGCAGGAAATCGCCCTTGCCATTGAGCTGTTTACGGATGGTTCTCTGAACACCTTTGCCAAGCTGACAAATGTGGATACCCACAGCCGCCTGATCTGCTATGACATTCTGGACTTAGGCAAACAGTTACAGCCCATCGGTATGCTCGTTGTCCTTGACAGCATCTTAAACCGTATCACGATGAACCGGGCGAAAGGAAGGAACACCTTTATTTTCATTGATGAGATTTATCTGCTGTTTCAGCACGAATACTCGGCAAACTTCCTTTTTACCCTCTGGAAGCGTGTGCGTAAATACGGGGCGTACTGTACGGGTATTACCCAGAATGTGGACGACCTTTTACAGAGCCATACAGCGAGGACGATGCTTGCCAACAGTGAATTTATCATTATGCTCAATCAGGCGTCCACGGACAGACTGGAGCTTGCCAAGCTCCTGAATATATCCGACCTGCAGATGGGCTATATCACGAATGTGGGTGCAGGTCAGGGGCTTTTGAAGGTGGGAAGTTCTCTTGTCCCCTTTGTCAATAAGTTCCCACGCAATACGGAGCTTTACAGGCTGATGACAACCAAGTTTGGAGAGGTCTAAAGGCGTGGAGAACGGACAGGAAACGGAGTTTTTTAACCTGCGCAACCAGATTTACTGCACGGACTGTATGGAGCTGATGGCGCATATCCCAGATGGCTTTGTGTCGCTGATCCTGACCGACCCGCCCTATGGCATCTCTTATCAAAACCATTTTGCCAGACAGCCCCATAAACAGCTTGACGGGGACTGCGGGATAGACTATGAACGCTTTGCGTGGGAAAGCTACCGCATTTTGCGGGACAATTCCCACGCCTATTTTTTTACCCGGTTTGACTGCTATCCCTATCATTACGACTGCCTGCAGAAAGCAGGCTTTAAGGTAAAGAATTGTCTGGTGGTGGAGAAAGGGACGGTCGGCGGCATTGGCGACCTGAAAGGCAGTTTTGCCAACAACGCCGAGTGGATTATCTTCTGCCAGAAAGGGCGGCGGGTATTTCAGCAGACGCAGCTATTGGAAAACCGCTATAAGGAAGGCACACAGTTCCATAAAGGCAGGAAGCTGAGCAAAAAGTATAAGACAAGATTTCCTGCCTGTTGGTTTGGGGCGGAATATCCAAAGGCGACCTATCACGCCATCTGGCAGAAACAAAACGGGATTTACCATCCCACCGTAAAGAGCGTGGAGTTTCTGTCGTGGCTGATACAGATTTCCAGTACGCCAAAGGAACTTGTCTTTGACGGTTTTATTGGAACGGGTAGCACCGCACTGGCTGCCCTGAGAAACAGCCGGGACTATTTAGGCGCAGAGATTGACCGTGAGTATTTTACGGTGGCGCAAAAACGGATTAAGGAGGTATCTGAACATGTCTAACATTCGCTTCCGCTCTGCGGAGCATCAGGATTTCTTTCTGAAAAATATGATGAAATGCAGGGTCAACGACTGCTACCACCGAGCATTTTTCTATGTCATGGGGATTGCCGGGGAAACGAGGAACAACATCAGCCGAATGTTTGATTTTGAGAACGACTGTATTGTGCCGGATGGGATGCACGGAGGCTGGCAGACAAGTGGCACGGTCAAGGTCTGCCACCTTGCCTTTAACCTCTGGAATAACTATGTGGAGGAAGGTCGGGAAAAGAGCTTTACCCCGGAAGATTTATTCTGCTGTGAATTTGCCCCCTACTTTATGGAGGGGATCAAGGTCAGGTATCCCGAATACTGCCGGGATCTGCCTGCGCCGAAACAGAATAAGGACTATGCGAGATAGGAGGATTTGTCTATATGAAGAAATATAAATCTGTGATCTGTGCTGTCGCCGCCGCCTGCCTTTTAGGTCTGGCGGCTTTCAGCGTCTACCACATTTATGACCATTACGCACAGCTTGACGAACAGACGGAAGTTTTTGAGGAAATAGCGGAGATTGTAGAGCAGGCTCCTGATGACGAGCCAGTGCCGGAGGATGTTCCCGTCAGCGAGGGCGAGGATGTTTTGGCAAGGTATCAGGAGCTGTACCTGCAGAATGAGGATATGGTCGGTTGGATTTCCATTGACGGGACGACCATCAATTACCCCGTGATGCAGACAAAGGATAATCCGAACTATTATCTCAAGCGGAACTTTGAAAAAGAATACAGCGACTTAGGCACTCCGTATATTCAGGAGGACTGCGATCTATTATCGAGCGACAACCTGATCATTTACGGACACCATATCAGTGGAAACCGTATGTTTGGGGCGTTGGAAGATTACAAGTCCAAGAGCTTTTATGAGGAACACAAGACCATCCATTTTGACACCCTCACACAGCAGGGCGAATATGAAATCGTGGCGGTATTTAAGACCGTGGCGTACAGCTCCGAGGGCTTCCGTTACTATGATTTTGTCCATGCGGGAAGCGAGGAAGAATTTAACGCCTATGTGGAAACATGCAGGGAGCTTGCCCTTTACGATACGGGCGTGACTGCAGAATACGGGGATAAGCTCATTACACTCTCCACCTGCGAATACTCCGCCGCCAATGGCAGGCTTGTGGTAGTAGCAAAGCTCCTGAAATGACCTGACCGCAAAACTTCTGGGAAAGGAGGTTTTGTATGGCTGATATTAAGACCAGAGATGCGGTCAAAGGCACGATAAAGACACTGGATAAGGCGGCGGTTGCGTCTGAGCGGATGAAGTCTGCTTATGCCAAGACAAAGGAAAAAGCGGAAGAAGGTTATTTTTCCGAGGAAAGCTCCCCGTCTGAATATGCGGGCAACCGTCTCTCGTCCTCTGCCGAGCGTATCACGAAAGAAGGCATCCACCAGTTTGACAGGCAGGGGCGAAAAGGTGTCCGGGAGACAAAGGAAAATATCATAAAGGCAAAGGACAAGATTGTTGATTTCAGGCAGCGCAGGGCGGCGAAAGCGATGTCGGGTAAGCAGGCAGGCGCACAGGTGCGCTATGGTACGCCATCCCCATCCCCTGCCGCCCAGACCGGGAAAGCGGCGCAGCAGGCAAACAGCACAGTCAAGGGGACTGCCCGAAAAGCAAACAAGACGGTCAAAACCGCCGCTAAAGGAACGGTCAAGACAACCCAGAAAACTGTAAAGACAGCGCAGGCGACTTCAAAGGCGGCAATCAAGACCTCGGCGCAGGCGGCAAAGGCTTCGCAGGCAGCAGCACGGGCGTCTGTCAAGACCGCACAGCGGGCAGCGCAGGCGGCACGGATGACCGCAAGGGCTACCGTAGTTGCCCTAAAAGCAGCAATCCGGGCGACGATGGCTGCGGTCAAGGCGATTATCGCAGGCACGAAAGCCATGATAGCCGCCATTGCCGCAGGCGGTTGGGTGGCGGTCTTGGTCATTATCGTCATCTGCCTGATCGGGATGCTCGTCGGCTCGGTGTTTGGGATATTTTTCTCCGGGGAGGACTCCGGCACGGGAATGACGATGCAGACCGTCGTGCGGGAAATCAATACCGAGTATGAGAGCCGCCTTGATGAAATCAAGAGCGGCAATCCCCATGATACCCTTGAGATGTCAGGAAGCCGGGCAGTCTGGAAAGAAGTGCTTGCGGTCTACTCTGTCAAGACGACCACAGACCCGGACAATCCGCAGGAAGTGGCGACAATGGACGAAACCAAAAAGGGGCTTCTGACAGATATTTTCTGGGAGATGAATGAGATCAGCTCCCGCACGGAAACTAAGACGGAAACGCAGGTCATTGAGAGTGACGATGGTCACGGGAATATCGTGGAGACGGAAACTACCGTCACGCACACCTATCTGTATATCACAGTGACCCATAAGACCGCATGGGAAATGGCAGACCAATATGGTTTTGACGAAGAACAGAGGGAAATGCTCACGGAGCTGCTTGCCGATGAGAACAATTCCCTATGGTCGCAGGTGCTGTATGGCATCACAAGCGGCGACGGAGAAATCGTGTCCGTTGCCTTGTCGCAGGTCGGCAATGTGGGCGGTCAGCCTTATTGGTCATGGTACGGTTTTGGAAGCCGGGTGGAATGGTGCGCCTGCTTCGTGTCTTGGTGTGCCAATGAAAGCGGATATATCGACATGGGCGTCATCCCGAAATTCGCAGGCTGCGTCTTAGGCGCACAGTGGTTTATGGACAGAGGTCAGTGGCAGGATGGCAGCTTTGAGCCATCCGCAGGTCATATCATCTTTTTCGATTGGGAAGGCGATGGCGTGACCGACCATGTGGGGATTGTGGAACGGGTGGAAAACGGTACGGTCTATACCGTAGAAGGGAACTCCGGCGACTCCGTCCGTCAGAACAGCTATCCCATTGGAAGCAGCGTCATTTACGGTTACGGTATCCCCGCCTATTAAAAGAATGGCAAAAGAAAACCAGAGGTCATTCCTCTGGCTCTTTTGCCTTACATAAAGTTTTGAATTTTCACGACTCCAAGATATGCAGGATTGATTTTCAGAGAGCATTTTTATATAATATACTGGTCAGAGACTCGATAAAAATCGCCCTGACAATTCTTTTTCTTGCAAGAGGTTTTAGCTGTGTTTAACATTGTAATCTGCGACGATGAAAATGCGCTCATCGTCGAATTAAAAGACTTACTGAGCCGCTATGCGGCGGATACGGGCAGGGAGTTTTGCTTCTTTGAGTTCCACGATGGAATAGAATTGATTGAAAACTATCAGCCTGACTTTGACTTGATTTTTATGGATATAAAGATGGAAAAGCTCAATGGTCTGAAAACTGCGGAAGAAATCCGAAAGACAGACAGTACGGTGGGCTTATTTTTCCTGACCTCTTTATCGCAATATGTGTGGAAAGGCTATGAGTACGGTGCGATCAACTATCTGCTCAAGCCGATGAAATACGGCAGGCTGAAAATGGAGCTTGACCGCTTCTTTTCCCGCTATCAGGGCAAAGAGGAAGGGTATCTCAGCTTTTCCAACGACAATGGAAAGTATAAGGTGCTGTATAAAAATCTGCGCTATGCTGAGACACAAAAGCGCAATGTGCTTCTGCATTTTGACGAGCAGGAGCAGGTCATTTATAAAAATATGAAAGAAATTGCTTCGATTTTGGAGGCGCAGCGGCAGTTTGCCCGCTGTCACGCCAGTTTTATCGTGAATATGGTGTATGTGAAAAGCGTGGAAAATCTGGAGGCAGTCTTAACAACGGGCGAGCGTGTACCGATCAGTCAGCCGAAACGCAAGGAGTTTATGGCAAAACTGGCTGACTTTTGGGGGGATATGCTGTGATGTGGGTGTATAATCTGTTAGATGTTCTCTCCACTATCGTGGAAACAGCTATTTTTTATGTGATTACTTTGTGCTTTTGCAGGACTTGCCGATTTCAAAAAGCAGTCAGCAGAATTATCCATCCTGTTGTTTATGCAATAGTGGTTATTATTATGACCTTTTTTGTGGATATAGGGGCATATCGGATTTTTGTCGTTTTAGCTTTGATGATTGCGCTTACATTGATCTGCTATAAAGTGTCCATTCATAATGCGGTCATTGTTATGGAACTGGCGTATCTGCTCATTGTACCGCTTTCAGAGGCTACGGGGATTTCCATAATGAGCCTGTTTTATCAGGGCGACACAATGGCGCAGGTGGACGGAACAAGCATTTTGAAATGGCAGATTTATGTTTTTGTGATTTTGCTGAAAGCACTGTATGCTGTAATCGCATATCGACTGTTAAAAAACTTCAAGTATGAAATTCAGGCAAAAGACGCTGCTGTGTTGGCGGTCAGTTTTTTGCTGGTATTTGCAGTATCCTTTGCAAGTACCTATGGCTATTTGAATTTGGGAGAGTCTAATACGCTGATATTGGATGTGGTTACATCTGTGCTTGGCGTAGTTTTTATTGTGCAATTTCTGTATTCTCGAAATGTATCCTATCTCCGTGAGCAGGAACAGCGGGACAAGGTAGAGATCGCACGGCTCCAACAACAGTACGCCTACTATCAGGATAAGCTCAAAGATGAGGAACGCATACGCTCCATTTACCACGATATGAAAAATCATCTGCTCGTACTGGAAGGCAGTCAGGGAACAGATGAGACACGCAAAATGGCGCAGGAATTGCGTTCTCAGATAGCGGACTATGAAAACTATATCCATACGGGCAATGACTTTTTGGATATTATCATCAGGGACAAGGCGGAAAAAGCCCGTGAAAAGAACATCGACTTTTCTGCTTTTATAGATTTCAGCGGCGTAGATTTCATAGAGCCGCTGGACATCAGCACTATGTTCGGCAATGGGATAGACAACGCCATCGAAGCAAGCAAGAAACTGCCGGCGGAACAGCGAGTGATCCTTGTCAAAGCGGGCAAGGTGCAGGATTTTGTCTCTATTCTGATTGAGAACAACTGCGCTGATGAAGCACACGCAGACGGACATACCACAAAGGCAGATAAATTCCTGCACGGTTTTGGTATTTCCAATATGAAAAAGGCGGCAGAGAAATATTCCGGCTCTTGCACGACCACGCAGGAAAATGGAAAATTTACTTTGAAGATATTGCTGCCCATTGCCGCAGGAAAGGCGGTGGACTAAATGTGGCTGTATCAGGCTTTGGATATTGTAAGTACGATAGCAGAGGGCTTTTGCTTATATGTAATCAGCAGATGTTTATGTAAGGAGCCTCGTTTTCAGACGACAATCAACAAATTTATTCCGCCGATTGCAGAGATTATGCTGACTTATGCCCTAACTTGGTTTACGGAACTTGGCGCTTGGAAAATGCCACTGATTTTTATATTCATCGTTGCAATCTTGAAAATATGCTATAAGGACTCTATATATCAAAGTATTACAGCAGTTGAAGTGTGGATAATTGTTGCTTCAATTTTGATGGAAAGCATTGCTTATGGGGTTGGATATTTGCTATACGGAAGCAACCAACTTGTTATGGTAGAAGGTCAGGCTTTTACAAGATGGGAAATTTACATCATTGGTATTGCTGCACGCCTATTTGTACTTGGTGTGGTCTATTTGTTGCTTAAAAATTTCAAATATAAAATGCAGATGAAAGACAGCATTGTTTTAACTTTAGTTTTTCTGATTGCGTTTGCTATTGTAGTTTTTACTGTTTTTAATTTATTGAATTTAGAAAGAACAGCGGATTTGACACTGTATATAAGTAGCGGCGTATTAGCGACAATGTTTTTCATAATCTTTATGTACTCAAAAAATAACCTTTATCTTCGTGAGCAGGAACAACTGGACAAGGTGCAGATTGCCCAACTTCAGCAGCAGTACGCTTATTATCAGGACAAACTGAAAGATGAGGAGCGCATACGCTCCGTTTACCACGACCTGAAAAACCACCTGCTTGTAATGGAAAGTAGGCAGAATACAGAAGAAACACGCCAGATGGCGGAAACGCTGCGCTCCCAAATTGCAGACTATGAGAACTATGTGCATACGGGAAATGAATTTCTGGACATCATTCTGAAAGATAAGGCGGAAAAAGCCCGTGAAAAGAACATCGACTTTTCCGTCTTTATAGATTTCAACGGAATAGATTTCATAGAGCCGCTTGACATCAGCACTATGTTTGGCAACGGGATCGACAACGCTATCGAAGCAAGCGAGAAGCTGCCGGAGGATCAGCGTGTAATTCTTGTGAAAGCGGGCAAGGTGCAGGATTTTGTGTCTATTCTGATTGAAAATAATTGCTTAGATGAGGTTCATAAGGACGGTCATACTACAAAGGCAGATAAGTTCCTGCACGGCTTTGGCATTTCCAATATGAAAAAGGCGGCGGAAAAGTACAAAGGCACCTGTACCATCACGCAGGAAAACGGAAAGTTTACTTTGAAGATATTGCTGCCTGTATCAAAGCAATAGCACAAGTCAAATATTCCAAGAAACACTTATTACAACACCGAGAGGTTTTCTTTGAGAAGATCTCTCGGCTATTTTTTTGCCCTTTCATTAGATATAGCGGCGTAGATGTTAGATTTTGCGTCTGCTATGGAAATAGGTTCATCTTTTATTATAATTTGATTGTATACAAACTCTTTTTTAAAACAGAGTTATGTAATCATTCAAATAAGCGTTTATAAATGAAAGAGGTATACTTTATGAAAATGAATGTCCTTGTAACGATAGATTCAAATTATATAAAAGTTCTTATAAAAATGCTTAGAACACTGGTGGCTGCAAATAGCGAGGAATTTGATGTTTATGTTGCTCATAGTTCGCTATCTCCTTATGATTTAGGTTGTATAAAAAATGGAGTTCAATGTGAACGAATCAATATTATCCCTATTCAAATTTCATCACAACTATTTGAAGGAGCATATTTTTCAAAGCGCATTTCTAAGGAAACATATTATAGGTTGCTGCTTTTTAAATATTTACCTTTGAATGTAAGCAAAGTGCTATATCTTGATCCGGACATTGCAGTAATCAACTCTGTAAGATCTTTTTACGATATAGAATTTGGCGATAACATTATTGCTGGAGCAGGACATACAAGTGGGCTGATTAAAGAATTTAATAGAATGCGACTTAATCTAAGGAGAAATGGCGATTATATAAATGCTGGTGTTCTTATGATAAGCGTTGATAATATGAGAAAGTATATAACGGCGGAACAGATTTTTAATTTTATCTCGCAAAAAGGGAGAACCTTGTTTCAAGCAGATCAAGATGTAATAAATGCGTTATTCAAAGATAAAATAATTTCTATTGATCCTTGTTACTATAACTTAGATGAAACCACTTATCGAAAAAAAGGATTAAATCTTGAATGGGTAAAGCACAACACGGTGTTTATTCACTATAATGGTAAAAATAAGCCTTGGAACAGTCACTACAAAGGAGAACTGAATGTTTTTTGGAATGGGGATAAAATTGTAGTTCCAAGAGTGCAGAAATACGAGGCGGCAGTATAATGAATAAGATATTCAAGTTTAAGAGTGCTTCAAAACGGCAATGGATACTTACTGGAATAACGATAACCGCTATTATAATTATTTTTTTAATATTATATTTCACTTTTGGAAAAGGGCTTATTAGTATAATATCGAATCAAAGCGCTTTTAAAGAGTGGTTAGATAGGTTTCCTGTGTCTGCAAATTTAGTATTTATATCTATTCGAGCTTTTCAAACAATAATAAAAATTATTCCCGCAGAACCGCTTGAAATAGGTTCAGGCTATATATGGGGAACTTTTGGTGGCTTTTTCTACTGCATAATTGGCACGGAAATAGGCTCTTTCATTATACTTCTTCTAACACGCTTGTTTGGTGTCCGGTTTGTAAAGTGCTTTGTTGACATAGAAAAGATCAATGAATGGAGCTTTATTAAAAATTCTAAAAGAAAATACTTTTTGCTTTTTTTCATATATCTTATTCCGGGAACGCCAAAAGATATAATTACTTATTTTATAGGACTTACGAACACAAAAGTCGCTCCATTTCTGCTAATAACTGGTATTGCAAGAATACCGGCAATAATTTCTTCAACTTATTGTGGGAGTAAACTAATAGATAACAATTATATGATGTTTGCGCTCATATTCGCAGCAATTACATTTGCATCGCTTCTCGGAACATATTTGGGTATGAAATATATGAAAAAAATAAAAGACGAAAATTGCAAACAAAGTGAAGAACTATCTTGATTTAAACTAAAAGATTGTTTTAAATTCGCTCTTATTGTGTTTACATATATCTTCAATTATAGACGAGAGATTTTCTTTATGATTATCTCTCGTTTTTTCACTTCTTTTACTTTTAGGATATTAGATATTGCGGCGTAGATGTTAGATTTTGCGTCTGCTATTGCTCTTTTAATAATGTTTCGTAAAATGAGATTGTCAGCAAGATGCTAAGAGTTAAAGGAGGAAATTGAAATGTCAATCTTATGTGCATCTCATTTGAAAAAATATTATGGTAAGGACGAGAGCCTCGTCAAAGCCTTGGACGATGTGAATGTCTCCGTGGAGAACGGACAGTTTGTAGCTATCATTGGAACATCCGGCAGTGGTAAATCCACGCTGCTGAATATGCTCGGCGGACTGGATGCTCCCACATCCGGCAGCGTACAGGTGGAAAATCAGAACATTGAAAAGCTGAGCGAGGAACAGCTTACCGTGTTCCGCAGGAAACGGATCGGTTTTATTTTCCAAAACTATAACCTGATCCCGTATCTGACCGCATACGAGAATATTGTGCTACCCGTCCGTCTGGACGGGAAAATGGAGGATAAAAAATTCCTGAAAGAAATCGTCCATTTCCTTGAACTGGACGGGAAACTTGCAAATTATCCGAGCCATCTTTCAGGCGGTCAGCAGCAGCGTGTGGCGATTGCCAGAGCGCTTATATCAAAACCTGCCATTATCCTTGCCGACGAGCCGACAGGAAACCTTGACAGCCGCACAAGCGATAAAGTAATAGACCTTTTGAAAATGACAAGCGAAAAATTCCATCAGACGATTGTTATGATTACTCACAATCCTGAGATTGCAGAGAAAGCCGATGTGCGTATCCGTATTGAAGATGGGAAAATTCACGAATAAGGGGGCGGTACAATGAGCGGTAAGAAAATAAGTTCAAAAATGATTGCGCAGATGTCAAAACAAAGCCTGAAATCCAGTCGTATGCGTAACATTTTTGTGATGATAACGATTGTTTTGGCATCGGCACTGCTGATGGCAATTCTTATGTATGCTGTCGGTCAGCGGGAAGATAACGCAAGACAGCTTTCCCACGCACAGGAAGTAGGTTACTATAACCTTTCTGGAGAACAGGTAGAAACCCTGAAGAATGATGAGCGTATCGCATACCAAGTTCAAGTAAAAACAGGTACGCCTTCTGAAATAGACGGTTTTGAAGTGATCCCTTACTATGTCAGCGAGCTGTCTGATAAAATCCAGATCGGAGAACTGGAAAGCGGATCACTGCCCGAAGGAGAAAATGAAATCGCCGTGCAGGGAGCAATGCTTGAGAAGATGGGTGTTGCGCCGAGCGCAGGCAGTGAGGTTACGCTGAATTTCTATGACGGCAACACAGAAACCTTTACGGTTACGGGACTCTTAAAAGGCGGGGAAGCTGCGAAACAGTTTGCTGTGTTTTTCTCCGGGAGTTATGCAGAAAACGGCAGCCAGTTAAAAGACTCCCCGTATGAAGTCTATGCTAAGCTGTACGGAGCGACAACAATGCGCCCAGAAGATTGCAAGGAGGCAATGTACCTGATTGGCAGCGATGCAGGGATTGAAAGAAAATATGTCAGCCCGTCCAAAGCGTTCCTCGACTCATTATCCGTAGATATGCAAGATGTCCTGACATATGGGCTGATTGGTATTGTGATCCTGCTTGCTTGTATTTTGGTTATTTACGGCGTGTTTTATCTGTCGGTGATTGGAAAAATCCATCAGTTTGGTCAGCTCCGCACCATTGGTATGACGAAAAAGCAGATGAAAAAACTGGTATCAAAGGAAGGACGCAGACTTTTCCTTTACGCCTCTCCCATTGGTATCCTGATTGGTGGTATAGCGGGATATTTCATTATTCCAACCGGCTTTAGCATTATCAATACCCTGTTGATGGCGGTCTGTGTATTTATCATTGTCTATATTATTACAATGATTTCCGTACACAAACCCGCTAAACTGGCGGCAGCGGTATCTCCTATGGAGGCTTTGCGTTATACGCCGCAGGACGATATGAAACAAACCGCAAATAAGAAAATGTGCCGGAACCTTACGCCGTTTGGCTTGGGCGTGATGAATTTTTCAAAAAACAAAAAGAAAGCAGTTGTTACAATGCTTTCCCTTGCGCTTGGCGGTATCCTGTTTATGACAGCAGCCACCTTTATGTCCTCGTTTGACAGGGACAATTATGCAAGGCAAGGTATTTGGAAAGATGCAGAGTTTCACATACAGTATTCCGACTCGGCTGTTGAGTTGAATGAAAACGGAATGAGTGGTATGCAGGCACAGACACCTATATCAGAAGATATGGTAAATGAGATTGCGTCCATAGACGGTGTAGAAAAGGTTGATGAACTAAAGAGCTTTGGCGTAATTTTTGATTTTCCTCAGCAAGATGAATACGATAATGACGATTATATTTATCCGATGAATGAGGAAGAAACGAAAAACATCGGAAAATATATCGAGGAAGGCTCTGCCGACTATGATAAACTGATGTCCGGCAATTATGTGCTGATTGCCGACAATACCAATGCCCTTGATATTTACGGATGGGAATTCAATGTTGGGGATATACTGACTCTCCATTACTATGACGGAAACAAGACAACAGAAAAAGAAGTAACCGTTCTCGGTATTCTGAACGACCAGTACACATTAGACAACGACAATCTGGATGGTTGGTTTGTAATGCCAGAACAGGCTGTTTTGAGCTTTGTGCCTTATGATAACCTGAACGCCCATCTGTTGATTTCCGCTGATCCTGAAAAGGAAACTACTGTAGGCGAAGCAATCAATGAAATCGTGGCGGAACATCCTGAACTGTCCGTGGAGGCTTACGCCGACAGAGAAATCGCTTATTCTCAGACGGCAAACTCTGTGTTTGGAACAATTAGCGGGCTTGCTATCTTCATTATGATGTTCAGTATCCTAAGTATGATGAACACGCTGATTACGAACATTGTTACAAGAAAGCAGGAACTCGCAATGCTTGAGTCCATTGGTATGTCAAAAGGACAGATCCGCAAAATGCTTCTTGGCGAGAGCCTGATTTTAGTCCTTGCGGCAGTCGGCGTGACGATGACCATTGGTACGCTGCTTGGATATGTGCTGACGCACCTGCTCCACAATGGCGGCGCATTTTATATCACATTCCAGTTCCCGGTTGCCTTTGCCATTGCCTATGCAGCCGTACTCATCGCAGTACCGCTTATCATTACCCTTGTATCTATGAAAAGCTTTTCTAAAGAAGCTCTTGTGGAGCGTCTCAGAGGGGCGGAGTGCTGATGAAGGAATATAGGATAAAAATTACGGGCGAATACGATGTGATCGTACTTTCCCCGAATATGATTGCGAGGCTGATTGATAAAATACGAGGTTCTGACACGAAAGAAATCGTTATCCCTGCGGAAGAAATACTCCCGCAGGGATACGCCCGGTATCTTAACCGTGTTTTGGACGCAAATACAGAGATAGCTAAGACTTTGCCGGACAGGAACGCATACACCCTGATTGCAGAACAGATAAAGAAAATGCAGTTTAATGAAAAAGACTGCTTCGACAGCGTGAATGTGACACAGCCTGAAAAAATCCCGCAGCTCGATGTGGAAGCAAACGAAGATTTTTACATAGTGACTAAGCAGGAAAACAGCCAGTTTCGATATGTGTTTCAGAACGAAAACGGAGAAGAAGTCAGTATTGTACTGGAATACCTATAAGATTGGGGGCGATACCATAGATCGTATCATGATTTTGGAAGTAAATGGGAAAAGTTCCAAAATTTTTGATGAGATTTTGACCGTCGTTCAAAAGCACTCTGAAATACAGCGATATGATTTCAAGGCACAAACGAGTCTTATACTTAATGGACTGAAAATTGATTATGACAGCAGGAAGGTTTTCTGTAATGGTCAGGAAGTTGTACTTACCGTAAAGGAATACGAAATGCTCTGCCTTTTGACTGCTTATCGTGGACGAGTCCTTGAATACGGACAAATTTATCAAAATATTTGGGGCAAAGATTATTTCGACAATTCCCATAATGCAGTAGGATGTCATATCCGTAATTTACGGAGAAAATTGTACCAACTGTATCCTGATGCTCCGTTTGAGATTAAATGTATCCGTGAAGTCGGTTACTGCTTTGAAATGAAAAGCGAACCAACGAAAATATAGAACAAGATGATTTCCTGAATTTCTGCTGTTTTTGACAACATTTTCAGGAATATGTGAGAAGCTCCGAGTATGTTGGTATATTGTGTCTAAAGTTGCGGCGAGATGTGACAGAACTACTGTATATCTACCATATTTCTACTATTTATTACTTTATACTCTCCCTATTATCAAAAACTGTGGGGAGGCGATAAAAATATAGTTATCCCCGTTATAAGGGGATGGCTGAATGTGGTGGCTGCCGCTAAGTTCAGATGATTTATTAAAAACAGCAAGAACAAAATATTTTCAACTATGTATCGCAGGTCTTAACAGGCTTGCGATATTTTTTTGTTCGACAAACTTTTTATTTTTTAACTATCAAACGACAACTGCCGATAGTAACCGACAACCACATTTTCTAAATGTTGTCGGAAATTATCTGATTTGCTGGAAGCAAGGAGGCTTTCAGTTATACCACAGGGGACGATCCCCACCGTCCGATCTGGATTTTCAAAATAATTCAGATCGGAGGTAAATGGTATGGCTTACAACAAAGCCAAAGAAGAAAGAAAATGGCGGCTCTGGAAAGAAGCCGAAGAAAAGAAATTACGGAGCTTAGGCGTTGATGAAGATACGATTGAAAAGCTCCATGTTTACGATTGGGCAGTATTCAACTCTGACAGGCGGTTTTATCAGAGACTAAAAGATGTGGCTACATACCTTGAGGAAATGGAAGCCGATGCGGAGCTGCCCGAAATAACAAGTGTTGACGACCTGCTTAATAACATTGAAAACCAGAAGCTCCATCAGGCTCTTATTATGGTGGACAAGCTGACTTTGCAAATTGCACTTTGGAAAATGGAAGGCTTTAGCAGCTCTGATATTTCTAAGAAATGCGGTTTATCTGTCAATGCAGTAAATTTCCGTATGTGGCATCTGAGAAAAAAGTTAAAAAAACTTTTTGACATCTAATATTAAGACCATTGTCAGTGGGATGAGAGGCAAAATTCTCATCCCATTGGCAGCAGCGTCATTTACGGTTACGGTATCCCCGCCTATTAAAAGAATGGCAAAAGAAAACCAGAGGTCATTCCTCTGGCTCTTTTGCCTTACATAGCCCGTTGATCGTGGCTTCAATGACAGAAAGCTCTCGGTCGTCCAGTCCGTCAAGCAGGGTGTCTACACGCCTGCGGACGGAGCTTTTCTCTGCCTTGCTGCCCGTATGTATATATTCGTCAACCGAAATATCAAACATCGTGATAAGCTGAATGAACAGCTCCATGCCGGGATACTGACCCTCATTTTCGATTGCCTGCAGATGTCTTGGGTCATAGTCCACGATGCGGGCAAGCTGCTCTCTTGTCATCCCTTTGGCTTTACGGGCTTTTTTGATCGCCTGCCCTATCGGAGTAAAATCAAAGTCAAAATCATTATTCCTTTTATCCATAAGCTCACCACCTTGTACTCTGAAAATATCTCCATTCTATTTTACAGAGATGTGGCTTCTGATAGAACGATATGAAATCGCTTATAATGAGAGATATAATATCCTATTACAAGATAGAATTTTTCTAATAGCTTGTTTTGCGCATGGCAAAATGATATAATAAAACCCACGGATAAAAGAAAAGACGGTGGTGAAATTATGTGCCAGAACAAAAAGCGGAGCAATGATGCTCGTCTCCACGCAAAGCCAGTATAATGAGCGACATTTGCGTGGAGTAACTTTATAGTCGCTTATCGAATAATGCTGGCTTTGCCTGCTTGAATTTATCAATCAAGGAGGAAGCCTGCATATGAAATATATAAATGCAAACGCAATTCTCCCTGATGTGTTAGTCGAAGAACTGCAAAAATATGTTCAGGCAGGGTATATTTATATTCCTGCGAAAGACGAACAGCGTAAATCATGGGGCGAATTGTCTGGTTATCGGAAGGAACTTAAGCGGCGCAATCAGAGGATTGTGTCAGAATACCGTCAGGGAACTTCTGTCGAAGAACTTGCTGACCGTTACTATCTTTCGATATATGCTATTAAAATAATTATTTATCAGAAATAACAAAGGGAGAGCTTCTGTTAAGGAGGCTCTCCTTTTCTACTAAATGGGTCTGTAATGTTCCGTGGATTGAGGATATATCTGTCAGTAAGTACAATTATTTTATAGCAAGAGGTTTAAGGAGGATATTTAAGATGGCTATGGCAAACAAGGTATATCCCCGGACGGGAGACACACAGACGATCTATCTGAAAAATATTATTACAAACCCGAATATCGAGGTCGGCGACTATACGATATATAATGACTTTGTAAATGACCCAAAAGAATTTCAGAATAATAATGTTTTATATCACTATCCGATCAATCAGGATAAACTTATTATCGGGAAGTTCTGCTCCATTGCCTGCGGAGCAAAATTTCTGTTTAACAGCGCAAATCACACACTGAGTTCCTTATCCACTTACACTTTTCCTCTATTTTTTGAGGAATGGGGACTTGAAAAGAAAAATGTAACAGACGCATGGGATAACAAAGGCGATATTATTATTGGCAATGATGTGTGGATTGGTTACGAAGCAGTCATTCTTTCAGGAGTTACGATTGGAGATGGAGCAATCATAGGCAGTCGGGCTGTTGTGACAAAAGATGTGCCGCCTTATACGATTGTGGGAGGTGTCCCGGCAAGACCAATCCGAAAGCGTTTTGATGAAGCGACCATAGAAAAATTGCTCCGGTTAAGGTGGTGGGATTGGTCAGAAAACAAAATAAAGGATAATATTGCGGCAATCCAGTCAGGGTGCATACAGCAGTTAGAAAGAAACGGAGAATGAAAATGCCAGTTATAAAGAAAATAATAATCCTTGAGCATATACCTGCTGTTATCTGGGGCGTTCCGTCCTCAAAGGTTTATTTATATGTTCACGGACAAGGCGGTAATAAAGAAGAAGCGGCTGATTTTGCGGAAATCGTATGCCGATATGGTTTTCAGACCTTAAGTATTGATCTGCCCGGACATGGAGAAAGAAAGGACGAAAAAGCTGCTTTTCTTCCGTGGGAGGTTGTACCTGAAATTCAGTCAGTTATGGAGTACGCAAAAAAGCAGTGGCAATCTGTTTCTTTATATGCGAACAGCATTGGGGCATGGTTTAGCATGCAAAGTTTGGCGAGCGAACCACTTCAAAATTGTATGTTTGTTTCTCCTGTGGTTGATATGGTACAGCTTATTAAGAGAATGATGGGATGGGCGAATGTCACAGAAGAACAGTTAAAGGATGAAAAAATAATTTCAACATCTTTTGGACAGACGCTATCGTGGGACTATTGGAGATATACGGTGGAACATCCAATTATAAACTGGCGTGTCCCTACTAAAATTTTGTATGGAGAAAATGATAATATGACGGACTTCGATACCATCAGGCAATTTGCGGTTAAGTTTTATTGCGATTTGACGGTAATGAAAAATAGTGGTCATTGGTTGCATACAGAGCAAGAATTGACAGTTTTGAAAAAATGGATAAAGGATAATTTTAAAATCAGAAAGAACCCTGAGCAGATACGATGAAAAGATTTTCTTGACTTTTGCTATTGGTAATAGTACTATTGATGATAGTAAAAGGAGAGATAAACTATGTCGTCGATTGATTTAGTGATACTTGGTATCGTGTTGGAAAAACCTCAAAGTGCATATGATATTCAGAAAGATGTGGAATACCACCATCTTTCCAGATGGACGAAAATAAGTGTTCCTTCTATTTATCGAAAAGTTCTTCAGTTAAGCGAAAAAGGATATTTGAAAAGCAATATTGTAAAAGGAGACAGATTTGCGGATAAAGCGATCTACTCGATCACCGATAAGGGAAGAAAATATTTTAACGAGTTAATGTCCACCTATGCGTCAGAAAGTATTCCTCTGCTTTTTGACTTTAATGTCGTTATTACAAATCTGAATAAGGTTAGTAAGGATGAAGCTCTAAAGCTGATTTCAAAACTCAGAACAAGTATTCAGTCGTCTGCTCTATCAAGTGAACAATATGCTTCTGAATATTCAGACATACCGCTTGTTGGAAAGACGATATTTGAACAGCAAAGGCTTTTATATCATGCCCTTTTGGATTGGCTGGATAATTTTGAAAGCCAATTTTCTCAAGAATAGATATGACACTGAAAAGCAGCCTGACAATTCTGTTTGAAGCCCCATTTTGGATTGGTTTATATGAGCGCATAGATGGCGATAAATATGAGGTTTGTAAAATTACTTTTGGTGCGGAGCCGAAGGATTATGAGGTATATGATTTCCTGCTTAAAAATTGGCAAACGCTGAAATTCAGTCCACCCGTTAAAACAGACAGAATTGAAGAACGGAAAATCAATCCAAAGCGTATGCAGCGGGAAATCAATAGTCAGTTACAAGACTGGGGCATAGGAACAAAAGCACAGCAGGCACTCAAATTACAACACGAACAAAATAAACTGGAACGAAAAATCCAAAGCCGGGAGCAACGGGAAGCGGAAAAGGAACGCCAGTATGCTTTGCGTCAAGAAAAAAAGAAAGCCAAGCATCGAGGAAAGTAATTAAATATATCTATTTCAGACATACAAGAAAGACAGCAAGAATAATGAAAAAGTAAAAAATCCTCTGTGCTACAATACCTCTTTGGAAAGGAGGAAGCACAATGCAAGGTCAGGCAGTACACATTGTTTCAAAGGCTATCTGCTATATAGAAGCAAATTTGGATAACAAACTGGATTTAGAAGCGGTTGCAACATCTTTGCATTACTCAAAATATCATTTACATAGGATATTTACGAAAACTGTCGGTTTAACAATACATGATTATATCCAGAGACGACAGCTTACAGAAGCAGCAAAATTATTGGTATTTTCCCAAAAGCCCATCATTGAGATTGCTCTTCTCAGCGGATATGAAAGTCAGCAGGCATTTACAACTATTTTTAAGGCGATGTATAAGATGACACCTGCAGAATACAGAGCATCAGAGGAATTTTATCCTTTACAGCTTCAAATATGCTTAACCGAGGAACCGATAAAAATGGACTTTACCAAAGATAATATACGATTTGCGGCATTATCGGATGTAAATGATTGGATGGAATTAGTCCATCTAACTGTTGACGGATACCCCTATTTGAATGAAACGGAATATGTTGAAAATCTTTGCCATTATATTTCCGACAAGCGAGCGTTGATCCTGCGGGATGAGGGTATGGCAATTGGCATCATGGGATTTTCAGTTAAAACAGGAAATATTGATTTCTGGGCGGTACATCCGCAATATCGTGGTCTGGGTATTGAAAAGATTTTCCTTGATAAACTTGCGGATGGGCTGCTTTGTGGGAAAGAAATCAGCCTGACGACATACCGCAAAGGAGATAAAGCAGACACGGGATACCGGGATGAATATCTCCGTCTTGGATTTGCGGAAAGAGAACTGTTGACGGAGTATGGTTATCCAACGCAGCGTTTTGTGCTTCCCCCAAGAGATAAGGAGGAAACACATCATGCTGAAAACACAGAGTAACTGGAGAAAGAAAATTGTTCTTTTCCTTGTCAGCCAAAGTATTACACTGTTTGGCTCACAGATTGTTCAAATGGCAATCGTATGGTATGTAACACTTTCCACATCAAGCGGAGTCTGGGTGGCGGCGTTTTCGGTATGCTCCTATCTGCCTCAATTTCTGATTTCATTTATAGGCGGTGTCTGGGCAGACCGATACAGCCGGAAGATGCTTATTATTTGTGCAGATGCCGGAATAGCGATTGTCACATTAGGGATGTTTCTTTTGTTACCCTATATTTCACAAAATGAGATGTTGCTTGGAATGTTATTAGCAATGTCTGTCCTTCGTTCAATAGGTGCAGGTATCCAATCTCCTGCGGTTAATGCTATTATCCCGCAGATTGTTCCAAAAGAGCATTTTATGCGATATAACGGTATTAACGCCACAATGCAGTCAGCAGTACAGTTTTCTGCCCCCGCTGTGGCAGGTTTGGTTCTTACAATGGGGACACTGCGTTCAACACTGCTGATTGATATTTTTACAGCGATTATTGGGATTGGCTTATTTTCCTATATACGATTGCCAGAACGGAAAAATGAAGAAGTATCTGTTTCAACATTCTCTGATATAAAGACGGGTATTCAATATGCTTTCACACAAAAGCTGATAGGCGGATTGCTCATGGTTTATGGTTTATTTACCTTTCTATGTGTTCCGGCAGGTTATCTTTCAGGGCTGCTTGTCAGCAGGGTGTATGGAGATACCTATTGGTATCTGACCGCAGTTGAATTATGCGGTTTCGGAGGAATGATGGCAGGCGGACTCCTGATGAGTGTGTGGGGCGGATTTAAAAAGCGCAGGAAAACAATGTTTCTTGGCTTAGTAATATTTGGCGCAATGGCAATCGGTATGGGTGTGACAACGCATTTTATACTGTATCTTACTTTTATGATCATATATGGTGTTGCATTGACGACTGTGCAGACAACGATTACCACCTTGCTTCAGGAAAATACAGAAAGTTCTATGCAAGGACGGATATTCGGCTTTATGGGTTCCATGTATGCTGTCTGTTATCCCGTAGGCATGGCTATTTTCGGGCTAATGGCAGATACAATACCATTGCAATGGATTATGGTAGGCTCCGGCATTGCTTTAATTTTAATACCAGTATTTATAGCCACGAAAAGAAAATTAAAAAGTATGTAGAATGGAAAAAGGAAATGGATAACAAATGGGTACTATGCCCTGTTTGCGGAAATAAGACACGGAATAGAATTAGAGAGGACACGGTTTTGAAAAATTATCCTCTATTCTGTCCTAAATGTAAGCAGGAAACATTGATCGAAGCAAAGAATTTACAAATAACTGTCATCAAAGAGCCAGACGCATAGACGCAGAGCCGATGAACTTGTGAGATACCTCACAGCTCATTGGCTCTTTTTTACAGTTAAGTCCACCAAATAAAAAAAACGGAGTTTGGTGGGCAGATTTGTTATGCTCAAGTAAGAATAACCCTCTAAACCCGTTGGTGTTTGGAGGGATTTCTTATGTGTTGGTCTACTCAGACCACTGCGCTGCTTGTCCTAAGCAGTGCATATCTACTCAGCTTTATTCAGGTATGAGGATAACCTGTTAAAAAAATCCTCATTTGTTTTTGGAACATTTGCACCTCAGATATAGAGGTTAAATATCCTAATTATAGATATTATTTTTCTTATATCCGCTTAGGCTTGTCAGCCTTTGCGGTTTTTCTTTTGTCGTTTTTTGTCCGAACACGACACAAAGAATTTTTCAGTGTAGGATGTCGTTCCCCACCGACCAATCTGGATTTTTCAAAAAATTCAGATTGGAGGGAACGATATGGCTTATAACAAAGCCAAAGAAGAAAAGAAATGGCGGCTCTGGAAAGAAGCCGAAGAAAAGAAATTACGGAGCTTAGGCGTTGATGAAGATACGATTGAAAAGCTCCATGTTTACGATTGGGCAGTATTCAACTCTGACAGGCGGTTTTATCAGAGACTAAAAGATGTGGCTACATACCTTGAGGAAATGGAAGCCGATGCGGAGCTGCCCGAAATAACAAGTGTTGACGACCTGCTTAATAACATTGAAAACCAGAAGCTCCATCAGGCTCTTATTATGGTGGACAAGCTGACTTTGCAAATTGCACTTTGGAAAATGGAAGGCTTTAGCAGCTCTGATATTTCTAAGAAATGCGGTTTATCTGTCAATGCAGTAAATTTCCGTATGTGGCATCTGAGAAAAAAGTTAAAAAAACTTTTTGACATCTAATATTAAGACCGCTGCCACGGGCTATGGGATGAGAGGCAAAAAATCTCTCATCCCATTTTCCTTGTGTGGCGAGAATGGGAATGTTCCTTGAAAAGTGAATACCCATTCGCCAAATACTTCCTCTTTGTGATTGTGATGAGCATAAGCGTGTGCAGCGGTACGCCAAGACCTGCCGACAAGCAGAAAAGCGATGAAAGGTGGTGAGCGATTTCTTACCGACTCAAAATATCGGGTGGCTCCCGATTGCGCCATAACCCACAAAGAGAACTATGGTACTCCCGTCCAGTCACAGTCCGAACGGTAATCAACCCGTCGCAGGCAATGAGGGCGGCTCTGGCAGACCGTCAGAGGGGGGAAATACCCGTGGAGTCAGTTCGCTGCTGACCGTTTGGCGACTTCCCTGCGCATTTTAGCGCATTAGCATTTTGGGGCGTCGAGGACAAATAAAAATGCCTTTATTCATATTCAGCCAGATACAAGGCGGTCATCGGAACAGAGAATGGTTTATATTCTCCCGACCTTAAAAACTTCCTTGTGTCTGGCTGCTTACATAGGCACATTGTACTTGCCTAAATAAAATAGGAGGTCATACACAGATGGAAAGAAAAATAAAGCGGGGCGACATTTATTATGCCGATCTCAATCCAGTCGTTGGATCAGAGCAAGGCGGAATCCGACCTGTCCTTATTATTTCCAATAATACGGGTAACCGATATAGTCCCACTGTTATCATTGCTGCTATTACGAGCAAAAAGAGAAAAGAAAAATTGCCGATACATTATGACTTAGGTGGAGTAAATGGGCTACCTGCAGACTCTGTTATTTTGTTAGAGCAGATACGGACTATTGACAAAATAAGGCTGAAAGAATGGGTAGTACAGCTTGACGGTATGACGATGGACGCAATTATTACACCGCTTCTTATCAGTATCGGCGTAAAAATAAACAAGTAGCAGATAGAAAGGAGTGCATTAGATGCTTGAAGATAGAATTGCTATATTAAATAAGGAAACAGAAGCTATCCCGAATATTTCCTATGAAAAGCGGATTTATACGGTTGACGAGATACAGGATATATTAGGCATTGGAAGAAATTCAGCCTATAATTTGGTTAAGTCTGGAGTATTTCATAGTGTCCGCATTGGTGGGAATATTCGTATTTCCAAAAAAAGTTTTGATGAATGGCTTGATAACCAGATGGATGCTTGTCAAGTGTGTGAAACCGTGTAATCCTACAGATTTGTACATTTCACATTTCATTTGAATTATCCTACTATATAGCCAAGCGGGAACGCTTGGCTATATAGCAATTTGTAGCGGCTGACGAGTCGAGGCAAGGAGGAAATGCAGATGAACAAAAAAAGTATGTCGGTGCCAGAAATGCAGCGTCTGCTTGGGCTTGGAAAGACAGACGCATACTGGCTTGTTAAAAAGAAATATTTTGAAACCATCGTTATTGCAGGGAAAATGCGGATTATAGTGGACAGCTTTGAAAAATGGTACAACAATCAGCTTCACTACCATAAGGTTAATGGAGAGCCATGCGGAAAGAACTGGACAGCGATTACGATGTCTGTGCAGGAAACTGCCCGCTTGCTCGGCATTACGGAAAGTTCTTTTTATGACCTTCTGAAAAAGAAGCCATTTAAAACGGTAAAAGTTGGAATGTACACCCGTATTTACATAGACAGCTTTGAAGAATGGTACGCTTCTCAAAACCATTATAAAAAGGTTGTCAGATAGGAGGAACGGAATGTTTGAAGAACGTATTGAAAAACTAAACGGAGTATCAGAAACTCCGAAAAAAACGACTTATTCTGTTGCGGAAATCCGTCAGATACTTGGGATTAGCCGCCCGACAGCATACAATCTCATAAAGACGAACAGCTTTCAGAGTGTCCATACAGGCAAGGGCATCCGAGTAATCAAAGCAAGTTTTGATACTTGGCTTGAGAGCCAGAATTAGGAGGTGCATTATGGCATCAATCGTAAAAAGAAAAAACCGCTATTCAGTGGTTTACACATATACAGATGACAACGGCGTGAAACGTCAGAAATGGGAAACATTTGCGACCAATGCAGAAGCCAAAAAAAGGAAAAAGCAGGTAGAGTTTGAGCAGGACGAGGGGACTTTTATCCTTCCTACTGCTAAGACGCTCAGTGATCTGCTCGAAGAATATATGTCCATTTACGGTGTGAATACATGGGCAATGTCAACCTATGAAGCCAGACGGAGCTTGATTTTTAATTACATCAATCCGCTTATTGGAGATTTAAAACTGGATGATATAACGCCGAGAACAATGGACAAATTCTATCAGAGCTTGCTCACAGTCAAAACTAAGGTTGTGAATAACCGAAAACCAAACAACGAATATCTTACCGCCCATACGGTAAGAGAAATTCATAAATTGCTTAGAAACGCTTTCAATCAGGGTGTAAAATGGGAGCTGATGTCACGCAATCCTGTACTCAATGCGACACTTCCTAAAGAGGAACACAAGCAACGTGATATTTGGACGGTTGAAACGCTTTTTAAGGCGTTGGAGCTATGCGATGATGATATGCTTGCGTTGGCGTTAAACCTTGCATTCTCCTGCTCACTTCGTATGGGAGAAATGCTTGGCTTGACTTGGGATTGTATTGATATATCGGAGAACAGCATTAAGAATGGAAAAGCTAATATTTTCGTTAATAAAGAACTCCAGAGAGTAAACCGTGACGCTCTGGAAAAACTGAACGGGAAAGGCGTAGTGTTCAAATTTCCGCCTGCTTTATCAAGCACCCACACCGCATTGGTACTGAAAGAACCGAAAACCAAGACGAGCGTGAGGAAGGTGTTCCTGCCGAAAACGGTTGCAGAGATGCTTCAGAAACGATTTGAGGAAATTGAAAATCTCAAAGAACTGTTTGGAGAGGAATATACAGACTATAATCTGGTATTTGCTTCTTCCTGCGGCAGACCGATAGAAGGACAGGTTATCAATCGGGCATTAAAAAAACTGATTGACGATAATGACCTGCCGCCCGTTGTGTTCCACAGCTTCCGCCATTCCAGTATTACCTATAAGTTGAAATTGAATGGCGGTGATATGAAATCTGTGCAGGGCGACTCTGGACATGCACAGGTCAAGATGGTGGCAGATGTATATTCGCATATCATAGACGATGACAGACGACTCAATGCACAGCGTTTTGAGGAACAGTTTTATCAGGGCAAAGGTCAGACGCCGACAGAGAAAGTGCAGGCGGAAACCGTACCCGAAGCGTCACAATCCGACAAAGAGATGCTGTTAAAGCTGCTTGCCAATCCAGAGATGGCGGCGTTATTAAAATCACTAGCAAAGAATTTATAATTGAGAAGGGCAGTCAAAAGATTGCCCTTCTTCCTTACGGATTTGTGTGGTAAAAACCCTGCTACATGGTATAATGGATCTATCGGGAAAAGGCGTTTGAGGTCAAAGGTTGTTACCTCAAAGCAGATAGTACATAGAACTTAGTATCGCAGTTGATGATTTCAAGTTTGTCATTATTTTGAGGTGCCAAATTGGCACCTCAAAAAATAAAGGAGAATGACTATGGCAGAAGTAGAAAAGACAGATTTGGCAGATGCAAAAAATGATTTATCTGTATCGAATATTGAGAGTACAGGATATGATCTAAAAGGCATGATTTATGTCGTGCGTAATCAGCAAGTTATGATAGATAGTGATTTGGCTATGCTATATCAGGTTGAAACAAAGGCGTTAAACCGTGCTGTAAAAAGAAATATAAACCGCTTTCCAGAAGATTTTTGCTTTCAGCTTACAAAAGAGGAAGATAAAATTTTGAAGTGCCAGATTGGTACTTCAAAAATATTAGATGCGGAAAGAACAGATGGGCGTGGTGGACGACGTACTTTACCTTATGTTTTTACCGAACAGGGAATATCCATGCTTGCAAGTGTCCTCCACAGTGAAGTTGCCGTAAATGTAAGTATCGGTATTATGAGAGCCTTTGTAGAGATGCGGCGTTTTATCGCCAATAATGCTCTGCTCTTTGAGCGTATCAGCAATGTGGAGTTGAAGCAGTTGGAATACCAGAAACAGACCGATGAGAAACTGGAGCAAATATTTGAGTACATATCCGAACATGAAGAAGCAAGTCAAAAGGTATTTTTTGACGGTCAGATTTATGATGCATTCAGCCTGATTGTCAGCCTGATACAAAAGGCAGAAAAGGAAATCACACTGATAGACGGATATGTGGATGTGGGAACATTGAATTTACTTTCCAAGAAAAATGAAAATGTGTCTGTGACAATCTACACGCAGAAACGGACAAGGCTCACGAAAACGGATACAGAAAATTTCAATGCACAGTATCCGACCTTAGAAGTGAAATATACGAAGGTATTCCATGACCGTTTCTTAATTCTTGACCGAGAAACAGCCTATCATGTGGGGGCATCCTTGAAAGACGCAGGCAAAAAATGTTTTGGTATTAACCTTATTCAAGATGCGGGGATAATTAAGGATATATTGCAGCGCTTAGAGTTGGAAACAGAGGAATAATGTTTAGAATTGGATGGTAGTAAAATGGAGATTGGACAAAACACATATAAACTGATACTTTTAGATACAAACGTATTAAGGGAAATAGTAAGAAATACTAATTTAGCGGGAAAAGGATTTTTACAAAAATTTTTTAGTGGCAAAGATAAGTACGCACCATGTTTTTCTATTTATAATGCACTTGAACTAATGCCTTATGAAGATATTTTTGAAGATTTCTTGGAATTCTTTTCGAGTATTCCATGTTTAATGACATTTCCTGTTAAAAGTATTCTTCAAGAAGAATATGCTTGCTATCTTGAAGGTAAAGCTTTTAAGTTTACTAATCAAATTGCCTATGCGTTTACTCCATATTTAGAGAAAGAAAGCTATAATTGTAAAAGCTTTTTCAATAATCTGAAAAAAAGTACTGATTTAATAGCTGCTATTCATTCAGATATAGATGAGTTCCCATCGATTGCTAAAGATTGGGAAGAGCAAAGAACAAATGCGATACAAATGTTGAAACAACTTAAATTGCCACTTGATATGATTGATGAAAAATTTTATAAATCTCAAGAGATGAAAACGGTAATAAAAGATTTAACTAATTTTAATATTCCTGCTTCCTCAAATACTGATATAAAAAAATTGCCTGCAGCAAGAATGATGGAATATTCTCAGTTTATGCGTGTTTATCAAATCCAGAAAACACTTAAGCCAAATGATGTAATGGATGTATTGATTAGCTGTATAGTTCCATATGTAGATGCTGTTATTACTGAAAATTTTCAAGCAGATGTTTATAAGAAAGCCAAAAAAATAATTTCACAAATAAAAGATCTAGAAATCTACCGATTAAGGGATATAAGAACAAATATGAATTAAAAAATTTGACTCAATACCATTTCCCTAATTACGGAAGAACTGCTAATCATCTGCAAAACAAAGGTGTTAAAATCATATAAAATCAGCGATAATATGCAGGTACAAGATAACATCTGTAATCAGTGAAAAGCCAGTAAATACAGGGATTAGATAACACTGCAAGGGAGCTGCGTGACCGTATTGGTCGTCACTCCTAAGCGGTAGGTCGGAGGTTCGAATCCCCTCTGGGACGCCAAAAACTCCGCCGGAAAACCCAGTAAAATCAAGGGTTTCCGGCGTTTTTTCATTTTTACGGGAAAAGAGAAAAATCGTGAAATTCACAGATTTTCATTAGCAAATTCTCCGTCAGCTAATGGAAATTAGGACTAATGTCGTCCGCCTTTCAGGTGTACGGCTTGCTAATAAAAATTAGCAGGATTTTCGCTATTTTGCTAATGAAAATGCCCTCTCTGCTAATGAGAGAAAAAAACGAGCAAAATTCTTGCTAATGGACAAGGCGGTTGTTATCCTGTTAATTTGTTCATTTAGGGGTGGTCAAGAGACAATCGCACACTGTCTCTATGTCCTTCATTATTATATAATTGCGGTAACAGGAGGTGGTTGTTTTGAAAGAACAGAAATATCATTTATACCTTTCCAATGACGAATACAGCAGATTGATACAATCACTTATCCGTTTGAAAAACAGCCTGATAGCACAAGGCAGATACACCGATGGAGTTGATGATGTTCTCTGTAAGGTGCTTTCAGCCAAGAAAAGAAAGTTCAAAATCAAATATATCTGAACATAGAACAAGACCGCCTACACAATGTAAGCGGTCTTTGCTAATTTTGAGTAAGTTCGACAAACTGGAATTTCTATTTGTGTTGCCATGTCATTACATAATCTTTTTCTCCGGTAGCCTCATCTAAGCCACTATGCTGAATCTCAAATCCTTCTCTCTTATAAAAAGATATTGCCCGTGCGTTCTTTTGGTATACGTTCAAGTGCAACTTATTCCTTTTATCCTTTGCATAATTCAGCAGAATTTTACCTATACCCTGCGATTGCATTTCACCAGAAACAAAAATGCCCTCAACATATTCATCATTTAACCCTATAAAACCCTGTATTTCTGTATCATACTCATACACATAAACCTCTGCTAGTAACAACGCTTCTTTTACTGATTTGAAATTGCTTTTCCAGTATTCGGCGGGGATAAAATTATGTGCCTTTATATTTGTATCCAACCATATATCTGCAACTTTATTTATATCATCCCTTTGAAATTCTCTAATCATAACGGAGACTCTCCATAAACTTGAATTTTCCAATTTAACAAACTTGAATTTGACTTGCCTATTTTCTTAAAATCTCATGTGGAGCTTCTATTTCATTTGCCAAGGTATGCTCTGTTAATTCTGACATCAATTTCAATTTTTTGTTAATCAATGGTCGCATACAATTAGGAACATGTTCCTGATGCGCTCTGTGGATTGCTACACATTCCTTACAGTTTCCGTGATAACGACAGGCTTTCAGGCAAGGACAGTGATCTTTGTCTTTATACTCCTTACGAAATTCCGCTGCAAATTCTTCTTGCAGTCTCAGCCCCTCGACACGGTTTCCCTTATGAAATTCTACCATTGCATCCAGTTCTTTCTGGTTCCCTTCAATCTTCATGTTATTATAGCGCCTCCGTTTCAACTATTCCTCATTTTCTGATAAATTCAAATTTGTCTTTTTCTACTATACACCAAAACTATGAATATTTCTACCCGCCGTCTATTGACCTCAATTAAGAGGTAAATAGGCGGCTTTTTTGTTTGCAAAAAATTTATTCAAGAAATTTTGAAAAAATACCCCCCAAAAACGCTCTCCCATTTCAAACAAGTGAATGGGTTAATTCCGAACTGCGAAAACGGAAGCCTTTCACTTGTACTTTGACAACTGAATAAGTCATTCACTAAGACTTTGATTCTGATGATTTTAGCCACCTTATCGGGTACGCCGTGACTTCTGCATTTCAAAACAGCGAGAACTCCCGGTATAAGTAACAGGTTGCCCCTGTTACGGCGATGACAGTCAGAAGGATAATGATACTTCTCTACGGAGCTGGCGGAGTACCCGGCAGAGGTGAAATTCCTATGATACAGATTAGCAAAAACAATTTAGTCATACAAAAAAGGCAATCCGTCAGGGTTGCCTTTTGTAATACCTGAAAACCTTGAAATCAAGACGAAAAAACATTATAATATTTGAACGCAGATTATTTATTTGCATAAAAGAATGCTTAAACTTGAAATGCGTTTCCTGTGATTTATGGGTTACAGATTAACTCAATGATGTTTCCCATATTTCTTTGCATTTGCTAATACCCTGCTAAAAGGAAGGCAAAAACCACGAAAAATTAGCAGGTTTTGGACGGGAATTTACTAACAACGAAACCCCGTAAACGCCAGTAAAATCAAGGATTTTCGGGGATTTGCAGGGAGTCAAAAATGCCCCTCGGGGGCTTCTCCTAAGCGGTAGGTCGGAGGTTCGAATCCCCTCTGGGATGCCACATCGCCGCGGACTTATATAGTTCACGGCGATTTTTTATGCCCGAAAGTGAGCTGAACATATCAATATAATGCTCAAAGCGCAGTAAAAAAGCCCGCAGGCAGTGCCTGCGGGCTTTTGTTTATTTTGCTGTAAAAAGCATATATTTTTCACATGGATAAAAGCTGGATAAAACTTATCAGATACATAACGGCGTAAAGAGCCGGCTGGTGGAGCAGATATATCCACAAGCTGTTTTTTCCCGCTTTCTGAAAAAACTTAACACGGCTTTTATAAAACGCTTTAGGAAGTGCTCCGTCCTTTGCCCATTTGCCGAGGAATGCCCCGAAAAGGAACATGAACAGCCACGGAATAAGCGGAAAATAATCTGCGGAGAAAAAGCTGCCGTTATGAAATCCGAGAAACGCGAAAATATTATTGCTGTAAAGCGCATGCGGAAGTTCAACAAGGCCGAAAAACAGACTGCCTTCGCTGACGGAATAAGTTATAAGGAACAGCACCGCGCTGACCGCCATACCCGCAATTGAGCCTTTTTTACCGAGTTTGTTTATAAGCGGCATAAAAATGCCCGTTATTATCATTGAAAGGCCAAGGCAGGAAAGCACGCCGAAATATATCTCTGCCCCTGTTATGCCTATTGCAGGCATTATAACGGCGGTAACAAGCGTAACCGCAAGACCGGCGGCGAAAACTATAATTCCGCGGCGCACGGTATTTCTTGAAAGGCGGCTGCACACACCCGAAGTAATTATGAAGATCGCCCAGAAAAACGGCTGAAACACACACAGATAGTTAAATATCTTATACCCTATATCATAGTGCAAAACAAAACCTATATCGTAAAACATATGGTGAAACACCATACATATTATCGCAAATCCACGCAGCTCATCAAGCAGGTATATCCTGCGCTGCCCCTCTTTCATTGCCGTTCCTCCCGTATACATTATGCGTGAAATATATTGTAACACATTATTGTGAAAAATGCCAACAATTAAGGCAAAACCCCTCTTGAAAAAACCGAGCCGCAAGCCGAGCGGTCTGCTTGCACAGCGGGGATGTTTGTATATGCTGTGCGAATACTGCGTATAATTATTAATATTGTATTGCAGGGCTTTTTATGTTATACTGAATTGTAAACCCCGCCGCTTGTGCGGCAGAGCAAAATTCGCGCCGCAGCGCGGGAAAGGTTTGTTTATGAAAGAGATAAAAATCGGCGCTTTTGCGGAAAAAGAACTTACTGTAAACAGCGCAAATACCGCGGTTGCCGCAGGCAGCGGCTCGCTTGAGGTGCTGGGCACTCCGTTTATGATTGCACTTATGGAAGGAGCCACCTGTGACGCTGTTGCCCCTTACCTTGAAGACGGCGAAACAACCGTGGGCACACATATAGACGTTTCACACGACAGAGCAAGCAAAACGGGCGAAAAAATAACCGCTCATGCTGAGATAACAGAAATCAGCGGCAGAAAGATAACGTTTGCCGTTTACGCCCAAAACGAAAAGGGCGAAAAAATAGGCGCAGGAACTATTGAGCGCTTTGCAGTGCTCAGCGATAAATTTATGGCAAAGCTGGGCTGAGCACGCACGCCGTTACGGTTTATACCGCAATTTATGGCAACAGAGGTTTATTATGAAATTTAAAGCTGTTATTTTTGATTTTGACGGAACTGTTTGCGAAACAGCGCCGGGTGTTGTAAAAAGCGCCAAATACGCACTTGAATCATTTGGCTACCCCGTACCGGAGGACGAACATGAACTTGAGTTTTTCATCGGCCCTCCGCTGCTTGTAACATTTCAGGAGCGTTTCGGCGCAGACCCGCAGAGGGCGCTTGAACTTGTAAAAAAATACAGGGAAAGATACACAAATCAGGGTGTATACGAAAGCTCGCTTTACAGCGGTATGGACACACTGCTTGCCGCTCTGAAAAAAGACGGGCTCAAAATAGGCATTGCTTCCTCCAAGCCTCAGAAATACATTGAGATGCTGCTGGAGCGTTTCAATGTTATGAAATATTTTGACTGCGTGTGCGGCGTAAGCTTTACGGCTGACTGCGAATCAAAAGCAAGCATAATAACCCGCTGTATGACCACAATGGGCGTAAATAATGAAAACACCTTTATGGTGGGCGACAAAAAGTACGATATCGCCGGAGCAAAGGCAAACGAAATGCTTTCCGTGGGCGCAATGTGGGGCTACGGCACCAAATTCGAATTTATTGAAGCGGGCGCAGATTTTATTGCGGAAAAAATTGAAGATGTAGAATCCATCGCCCTCGGCTATTTTGAGCAGACAGAAGAGAGCACGGGAATTTTTAACGGCAGAATAATCACAGTTCATGAGGATACCGTTACACTTGTGGACGGTACTCAGGCAAAGCGTGAGATAGTTGACCACAACGGCGGCGTTGCCATAATCGGACTTACGGAAGAAAACGAAGTGCTTCTTGTCCGCCAGTTCAGGGCGCCGTACAGGGAAACGATGTTTGAGATACCCGCAGGAAAACTTGAAAAGGACGAAGACCCCGATGAAGCGGCAAAGCGCGAATTTGCAGAGGAGTGCGGCTGTACTGCGGGCGAATTCAAATATATAGGGGAGCTTTACCCCACGCCGGGTTACTGCGGCGAAATAATAAGACTTTACCTTGCAAGGCAGCTTGAATACGGAGAACAGCACCTTGACGAGGACGAGCGGCTTGATGTTTACAAAGTGCCGCTTGAGGAAGCGTTCAGGCGAGTAATGAACGGCGAGTTTAAAGACGCCAAAACGCAGATAGGAATAATGAAGATCAGGGAAATGATAAGAAATGGCAGTTTATCTTGACAACAGCGCCACAACAAAGCCGTGCAGAGAGGCGGTTGAAGCCGTCAATTATATGATGACAGAGAACTTCGGCAATCCCTCCAGCCTGCACACGCCGGGAATAGAAGCGGCAAAGTCGCTTATTTCGGCAAGGGAGGCAATTGCACGTGCCTTGGGCTGTGAAAAAGATGAGATATATTTTACAAGCGGAGCAACAGAGGCAAACAACCTTGCACTTTTCGGATCGGCAGCTGCAAAAAGGCGCGCAGGAAACAGAATAGTAACCACGGCGATTGAGCATGAAAGCGTTGTTGCCGCGGCTGACGAACTTCAAAAGCAGGGCTTTGAGGTAATTCGCCTTATGCCGGACAAACACGGCAACATTTCGGCGGCTGATTTTGCCGAGGCGATAAATGACAAAACCATTTTGGTTTCCGCAATGTATATAAACAACGAGATCGGCTCGATAATGCCGATCGACAAAATCAAAAAAATAATTGAAATGAAAAAAGCGCCTGCGCTGTTTCACACAGACTGCGTGCAGGCGTTCGGCAAAGTAAAGATAAACCCGAGAAAGCTGGGTGCGGATATGATTTCCGTAACGGCGCACAAGATACACGGCCCCAAAGGAACGGGAGCGCTCTACATAAAAAAAGGCACAAGAATACTGCCCCGAGTTTTCGGCGGCGAACAGGAAAAGCGCATGCGCCCGGGAACAGAAGCATCACCGCTGATAGCGGGCTTCGGAGCGGCGGCCGCCGCACTGCCGGACACAGAAATGCAGTCCCAGGCGGTAAGCGGGCTCAACTCTTATTTGAGAGAGTTATTGTCAAAAATTGACGGAATACAATTTAACAGCGACGAAAACGCATCGCCGTATATATTAAATGTATACGTTCCCACATTCATGAGGAGCCAGACGATAGTTCAGGAGCTTTCCTCAAAATACGAAGTCTATGTAAGCAACGGCTCGGCTTGCGCAAAAGGTAAAAAGAGCCACGTGCTGGCGGCAATGCACCTTAGTGATGAAATAGCAGACAAGAGCATAAGAATAAGCTTTTCACGTTTCAACACAAAGCAGGACTGCGAAATCTGCGCCGCCGCAATAAAAGATTTAACAGAAAAACACCCGAGGTAAATATGAAAGAAATTATACTTGTAAAAAACGGAGAGCTTGTTTTAAAGGGGCTTAACCGTTCATCGTTTGAGGATGTTCTTATAAAAAATATGCGCCGCCACCTGGAGGATCTGGGTGAATTCAAATTCACTAAAAGCCAGTCCACCATTATGGTTGAAGCGCCCGAGGGAGCAGACCTTGACGATGTTGCAGACAGACTCGGCAAAGTATTCGGCATAGCGGCATATTCACGCGCCGCCGTTTGCGAAAAAGATATGCAGAGCATTGTAAACACTGCAAGAGAATACCTTGCTGACGAACTTTCGCTTGTTTCAACATTCAAAGTTGAGGCAAAAAGAAGCGACAAAAAATTTCCGCTCAAATCACCCGAGATATGCCGTGAGCTCGGCGGTGCGCTTCTCAAAAAATTCAACCACTTAAAGGTTGACGTTCACAATCCCGATGTAACGGTTACTGTTGAGATAAGAGATACCCACGCATTTGTGCGCGGCAACAATATAAAGGGCGCAGGCGGTATGCCCACAGGCACAAGCGGCAGAGCGGCAATACTTATCAGCGGAGGAATAGATTCCCCCGTTGCGGCATACATGATGGCAAAAAGAGGTATAGAACTTGTAGCTATCCACTTTGCATCACCGCCTTACACAAGCGAGCTTGCAGAGATGAAAGTTATGGATCTGCTCAAAAAAGTTTCCGCCTACTGCGGCACTATTACCACCTATGTTGTGCCGTTTACCGAGATACAGGAAGCGATAAGGGATTACTGCCCCGAGGAATATTTCACTCTTGTTATGCGCCGCATAATGATGAAAATAAGCAATCTCATAGCGGAAAATCAGAACTGCCGTGCGCTTATCACAGGTGAAAGTCTCGGCCAGGTTGCAAGCCAGACGATTTACGCTCTGCAGTGCACGGACAGCGTTGCGAAATTTCCCGTTTTCCGCCCGTGCATAGGCATGGATAAGGATGAGATAATAGCTGTTTCAAGAAAAATAGATACTTTTGAAACTTCAATTCAGCCATATGAGGACTGCTGCACCGTATTCACACCAAAGCACCCGAGAACAAGGCCGAAACCGCAGGATGTTGAGGAAGCGGAGCTTAAAATAGAGGGGCTTGACGAAATGATAGACGCTGCCGTGAAAGGCGCAAAACGCAGATTTATAAAGGCGGCGGGCATATGAGCGACAAAGATAAAAATATAAAAAAAACCGATGAAATCGACGAGCTTTTGGGGGACTACAAAAAGCAGAAGGAAGAGCGTGAAAAAAACTTCGGCAAAATAGACCTTGAAAAACCCGAACAAAAGCCCAAAGGTAAAAAGCCTCTTCATTCTCTGAAGCACAGCGAAAAGCACAGCGAAAAGCACGGCGAAAAAGATAACGCAAAAAGCAAAAAAGACAGCAAAAAAAAGAAAATCAGCCTTAAAATCGCAGGCGAAAAATTTAAAAGCAGCGCAAAAAGGACTAAAGAATTCGTAAAAACAACCAAAGGCAAAAAGATAGTTATATCCTGCGTTGCGGTAATATGCGCAGCTGCCGTTGCAGCGGGCACAATAGCCGGAGTAAACTATGCAAGAACAGCTTATCTGCGCCCGTATACGGAAAAATACCCGAATGTGAATTTCCCTGAGGGAATAAGGGAAAATTTCTGTGAGCAATATGCAAAAGTGCCGTCCACAACCGGATATATTTCCATAGAGGCATGCGGATACAGCAGTTATGTTGCGCAAAGTGCGGCAACAAGCCTGGCGTCGCTTGATTTTTCAAACAGCACAAAAGAGCTTGATTTTAACACGGTAATTCATATTCCGTCAGGCAAGTGCGACCTTGAAAGTGCTTTTTCAAACGCCAAAATCTATCTTGCTTCGCCGCAGAATATCACTTATTCCACGCTTTATGAAGATTATGAATTCACAGTGATAGGCGCTTTTTACACAAACAAAAACGCTCAGGACGACAACGGATATGTTTTTCCGTACGATGTTACACAGCAGATGACGCCGCTGAGTTTCAACGATTACAAAGACCGTCTTTATCACAGATTTCTGTACGAGACGGATTATGACATAAATTACAAAGAAGATAAATTGCTTACAATAGCAACAGATTCTGATTTTATGCAGGATTTTGAATTTGTTGTTGTTTGCGCGCTGGGGGCGCCTGCACAGGATAACGCACAGCCGAACAGTTCCGTTCACTATCCGCAGGTGTGGTACGATGCGCGGGGAGAAATAAATCCTTACAGGTTTTCATCCAAATGGTATCCCACCGTTTACACTGATAAATCTGAAGAGGAAACAAGCGTACAGTCTGAAAATGACTATTGATTCATACAGGAGGGGTAAAAATGTATGACGTTGCCATTATCGGCGCAGGCATTGTAGGCGCAGCATGCGCTTACGACTTGAGTAAATATAAGCTTAAAGTTGCCGTGCTTGAGAAAAACAATGATGTTTGCTGCGGTACAACAAAGGCAAACAGCGCCATCATCCATGCGGGCTATGATCCGCTGCCGGGCACGCTTATGGCGCGCCTTAATGTGGAAGGCTCAAAAATGGCGGGGGAGCTGTGCAAAAAACTTGATGTGCCGTATCAGCAGATAGGCTCACTTGTTGTTGCGTTTTCCGAGGACGATAAAAAAGAAGTTGAGGAACTTTACCGCCGCGGAAACGAAAACGGCGTTGAGGGTCTGAAAATTGTTGACACTGACGAACTCAGAGAAATGGAGCCGTATATTTCCGACAAGGCTATATGCGCTCTTTACGCACCAACCGCCGCAATAGTAAATCCGTGGGAATACGGCATTGCGCTTGCCGAAACAGCGGTAAGAAACGGTGCAGACGTTAAACTTGAATTTGAGGTAACCTCAATAGAGAAAAAGGACGGATTTTGGCATATTGAATCACCAAACGCCAGCGTGGACGCAAAATTTGTTATAAACGCCGCAGGTGTTGACTGCGATACCGTTCACAACATGGTTGCCGAGCCTGCATACACGGTAAAACCGAGCGCGGGTGAATACTACCTGCTTGACCTCAGCGAGGGCAAAAGGGCAAACCACGTTATTTTCCAGTGCCCTGACAAGGACGGAAAAGGCGTGCTTGTAACACATACCTGCCACGGAAATCTGCTTGTCGGCCCGAACGCCGACCCGAGAGATAAGGACGATACCTCAACAAAATCACGCTGTCTTGATTACATAAGGGAAAAAGCCGTAAAATCCGTACCGTCCATAGTTTTCAGAGAGAATATCAGAAACTTTACAGGCGTGCGCGCAGTAACGGACAGAGACGACTTCATTATTGAGTTTGCCGCAGAGAATTTCCTTGACCTTGCGGGCATCAAATCCCCCGGTCTTTCCGCAGCTCCCGCAATAGCGCTTGAAGCTGTTAAGATGCTTGGCGAAAAGGGACTTGAACTCACCGAAAAGGAAAATATCATTGACAGCAGAAAGCATCTGCGCTTCAAAAAACTTTCAAACGAAGAAAAGAACAGAGTAATCGCCGAAAATCCCGCCTACGGCAGAGTTATCTGCCGCTGTGAAACAATTACGGAGGGCGAGATTATAGACGCTCTTAAATCTCCCATTCCGCCCGTTTCGCTTGACGGAATAAAGAGAAGAGCAGGCACGGGAATGGGCAGATGCCAGAGCGGTTTCTGCGGCCCCAAGGTGCTTGAGATAATCGCAAAATATAAAAATATCCCCTATGAGGACGTTTTGCAGGACAACACCGGCAGTTATATCCTTACAGGAGAAACGAAGTGCGGAGGTGCAAAGTGATGTATGAGCTTATAGTTATAGGCGGCGGCCCCGCGGGTCTTGCGGCGGCGCTTTCCGCATACGAAAACGGACTTAAAAAGATACTTATTATTGAAAGAGACAGAGAACTCGGCGGTATCCTTAATCAGTGCATCCACAGCGGTTTCGGACTTCAGTATTTTAAAGAAGAGCTTACCGGCCCCGAATACGCGGGCAGATTTATCGATATGCTCAAAGATACAAACATTGAAGTTATGACGGACACAATGGTGCTTCAGATAACAAAAGGCCGTCAGGTGCACTGCATAAATTCCGAAAACGGATATCAGATACTTGACGCAGGCGCGGTTGTGCTTGCTATGGGATGCCGTGAGAGAACAAGAGGAGCCATTTCCATTCCCGGCACACGTCCCGCAGGTGTTCTTACCGCGGGCGCAGCTCAGAGATATGTAAATATCGAGGGCCATATGGTTGGCAAGAGAGTTGTTATCTTAGGCTCAGGCGATATAGGACTTATCATGGCGCGCCGTATGACTCTTGAGGGCGCAAAGGTGCTTGCCTGTGTTGAGCTTATGCCTTATTCAGGCGGCCTTCAGAGAAACATAGTGCAGTGCCTTAATGATTTTGATATTCCGCTTTATCTTTCACACACCATTATTGACATCAAGGGCAAAAACAGAGTTGAGGGAGTTACCGTTGCCAAGGTAGGCCCGGACAGAAAACCCGTTCCCGGCACAGAAATGTATTTTGACTGCGACACCGTACTCCTTTCCGTAGGACTTATCCCCGAAAACGAACTCACAAGAACGGCGGGCATTGAAATGGATCCCCGCACAAACGGCGCCGTTGTTTTTGAAAACATGGAAACATCGGAAAGCGGTATTTTCGCGTGCGGAAACGTTGTTCATGTTCACGACCTTGTAGACTTCGTTACAGGCGAGAGCCAGCGTGCCGGAAAAGCGGCGGCAGAATACGTGCTTAACGGCGAAAAAGACAGAAACGAATGTATTGAACTTGAAACTAACTCGAATATAGGCTACACCGTGCCGCAAAAAATCAGACGCAGTGCTGAAAAAGCGGAGATATTCTTCCGCGTTCGCCGCATATTCGAAAAATCTTCCATAACCGTAACGGACGGCGATACCGTTATAGCAAAATTCAAGAGAGAGCATATGGCACCCGGCGAAATGGAAAAAATAGCCCTGCCGAAAGTTCTGCTTGATAAGATACAATCCGGAAAAATTACGGTTTCGGCTGACGAGGAGGCGTAAATATGACCCAGTTGATCTGCATTACCTGCCCCAAGGGCTGCCATTTAACGGTTGATGAGGAAAACGATTACGCCGTTACCGGCAATGCCTGCCCAAGAGGTGCAATTTACGGCAAAAACGAACTAAAAAATCCCGTTCGCGTAGTTACTTCAACGGTGCGCACCAACAGCGCCGAATATCCCCGCTGCCCCGTTAAAACAAACGGCGCTATTCCAAAGGGAAAAATGTTTGACGCAATGCGCCTGCTTGACGATATTACGCTCAGCGTACCCGTAAAATCGGGAGACACCGTTATTGAAAATCTGTTTGACACGGGCATTTCGTTCGTTGCATGCAAAAACATAGAAAAATAAACGGCATAAATTTTTATCCCGCTCAGGCTTTGCCCGGGCGGGATTTTTTATACAGAAAATCAAAAATATAAATACCGCCGTTTGTAACCCAAAGGCTTACAACCGCTTTTAAACAAAAAAGCCCTGCAAAATACAGGGCGATTGTAACACAAATAATCTAATACGCATTAAAAAAACAGCCCCGCATTTTGTGCGAGGCTGATAAATACAAAATATATCGATAAAGCATTACTCTTTGAGAACTGTTGCGGCGTTTAGAAAATATGCCTGTGGCATATTTTTAGCCGAAACCGCAGCAGCTGTGCTGCGAGGACCCGCAGGAGCAAAGAGATAATCGAAAACACATTGCAAACAAAAAAACAGCCCCGCATTTTGTGCGAGGCTGATAAATACAAGATATATCGATAAGCGATTATCTCTTTGAGAACTGTTGAGGCGTTTGGAAAATATGCCTGTGGCATATTTTTAGCCGAAACCACAGCAGCTGTGTTGCGAGGACCCGCAGGAACAAAGAGATAATCGAAAACACATTGCAAACAAAAAAACAGCCCCGCATTTTGTGC
>ERZ1503806.88-NODE-88-length-28477-cov-4.987052_pt1 | contig 28477 bp, 15 predicted proteins | sample MGYA00571770_ERZ1503806 | MGnify/ENA primary metagenome ERZ1503806 (study PRJEB39906, sample SAMEA3182112) | gut metagenome | biome: human; feature: gut; material: Stool; isolation source: human stools | place: Canada | collected 2013-05-06 ...
TTTCCACATTTCCATAGCTCCCCGCCTCGCGTCACACATCATTGTAAATCCTACAAAGTTTTCGGAAGGAAGTCAGATATTGCTTGATTATAAAGGTGGGATTTGGTATAATATCATAAATTTTTGCCGTCAGGGGACAGACACGGCGGGCGGAGGAGGGAGCCTTGTGAATAAGAAGCTTGGGCGATTGGTCGACCCAACCGTGGGGCTGTATTTTGTGGTGCTGCTGGTGTTTGCCGCAGCCTCCTTTTTAATGAACCAGCCGGTGCTAGCTGCCGTGGAGGCTGGCGCGTCGGGATTGCTGTTTCTGTTTTACCGCCTGCGAAAAAAACACCGCAGTAAGGAGCTGGCGGCCTACATTCAATCGGCTACAGACACCTTGGAGACGGCCTCCAAGGGGGAGATGCCGCTGCCTATGGCCCTCATCCGTCTGGTGGACGGGGAGATTGTCTGGTCCAACCGCCATTTCAGCCAGGCGACTGGGATGAAGCAAAGCCTGTTTGAGCAGAAGATTACGACGGTGCTTCCGACCTTCACAACCGATTGGCTGGCGACGGGCAAGTCCGAGTGCCCATACGATCTCAGCGTGAAGGGGCGGCGCTATCGGGTTTATGGCACCACCTTCCATGCTGGGGATCCCGGCGGCGCCCTGCTGGGTACGGTATATCTGGCAGACCTAACGGAGCTGTACCAGGTGCGGGACGAGTACATCCGCTCCCGGCCTGTGGTGGCCATTATCCTGGTGGACAATTATGACGAGCTCACCAAGAACCTGACGGAGGGCGCCATCTCCACCCTGAACGCAGAGCTCAACGAGGTGATCACCCGCTGCACCGAGGACTATCACGGTATGCTCCGGCGGCTGGAGCGAAACCGCTTCCTCTTCGTGTTCGAGGTAAGGGATCTGAAGGTGTCCATTGAAAACAAGTTCCACCTCCTGGAGGAGATCCGCCAGGTGGTCAGCCCCACAGGCATTGCTGCCACCATTTCCCTGGGAATCGGGCGGGACGGAGCCTGCTTTGAAGAGAGTTACAACTTTGCTGCCCTCAGCATTGAGATGGCCCTGTCCCGGGGCGGCGACCAGGCGGTGATCAAGGACCGGTACAATTTCTCCTTCTACGGCGGCCGCACCAAGGAGACGGATCACCGTTCCAAAGTTCGCTCCCGGGTGACGGCCAATTCCCTGTCGGAGCTCATCGCTCAGTGCAGCCAGATCTTTGTGATGGGCCACAAGAATGCGGATCTGGACGCTGTGGGCGCCGCAGCCGGCATTTGCTGCCTGTGCCGGAAGAAGGGGAAGAAGGCCCAGATTGTTCTGGATCTGGAGAAAAATGCGGCTGGGAAGATTTTGGAACAGCTGAACGCCGTGCCGGAATATGAAGAGGTGTTCATCTCCGGCCAGGATGCCCTGCTTCAGGCGGACCCCAAGAGCCTGCTGGTGGTGGTGGACACCAATCGGCCAGATCAGGTGGAGTGCAAGCCGCTGTTAGACGCCATTTCTAAGGTCTGTGTGGTGGATCATCACCGCCGCGCCGCAGATTATATCAATCCGGTGGTGGTGAATCTCCATGAGCCCTATGCCTCCTCCGCTTCGGAGCTGGTGACGGAGCTGCTGCAATACGCCGTGGAGAGCTCGGATGTGCTGCCGGTGGAGGCCCGGGCGTTGCTGGCCGGCATTGTGCTGGATACGAAGAATTTCAATGTCCGCACCGGAGAGCGCACCTTTGAAGCCGCCGCCTTCCTGCGCCGTCTGGGGGCGGATACGGTGGAGGTGAAAAAGCTCCTCCAGAGTGATTTCCAGGCTACTCTGGCCCGGTATCAGATCATCAAGGCAGCCCGGCTCTATCGCGAGCAGATTGCCATTGCCGCCCTGAATGCCAGCACCAGCCGCACCATTGCCGCCCAGGCGGCCGATGAGCTGCTGGGGATTCAGGGGATCCTCACTTCGTTTGTCCTCTATCCGTGTGAGGGACAGGTGATTATCTCCGCCCGTTCCATCGGAGAGGCCAATGTGCAGGTAATTTTGGAGCCCCTGGGCGGCGGGGGCAATGCCGCCACGGCCGGGGCCCAGCTTCCAGACTGTGATGTGAAAACTGCGTTGGATCGGCTGGTGGCTTCTATCAATCAATATTACGAGACCTGAAGAACCCTGCCCCAAAGGGGCGGGTGCAGCGATCTTGCGCTGCAAATAACCAGATACGCTTTGGCCCTGCGGGAAGCGGGCTTTCAGAAAGGAGTTTCAGATTATGAAAGTGATTTTGTTACAGGATGTTCGGGGAAAGGGGAAAAAGGGGCAGATGCTGGAGGTTTCCGACGGCTACGCCCGGAACTATATGCTGCCCCGGAAGATTGCCATGGAGGCCACGCCCGATGCAGTCAATACCATGCGTATGAACGACAAGGCCACCCAAGAGCGCCAGGCCCGGGAGCGGGCGGAGGCTATGGAGCTGGCCAAGCGGATGAAAGCCATGACCCTCACGGTCTATGCCAAGGGCGGCGGGGCCGGGCGGCTGTTCGGCTCGGTTACCAGCCAGGAGATTGCCGATGCCCTTCAGGCTCAGGGCATCACCCTGGACAAGCGGAAGATTGTTATGGACGATCCCATTAAAAATGTGGGCACCTATACCGTCCGCTGCAAGCTGGGCTATGAGATCACCGCGCAGCTGACGGTGCAGATTCAAGAGAGAAGCTAACCCAAAGGGTCCCTGAAAGGAGGCGAAGGTCATGGCAGGGGAGGAGGAATTGTTGGGTCGCCAAGCGCCCCACTCCCTGGAGGCAGAGCAGTCGGTTTTGGGCGCCATGCTCATCGACAGCCGGTGTGTGGCCGATGTGATTGGCCTCCTGAAGCCGGAGGATTTTTACCTCCAGCAAAACCGGGAGATTTACGAGACCATCTACGCCATGTTCAATTTCTCCCAGGTCATCGACCCGGTGACGGTCCTGGACAAGATGCAGGAGCGGGGGGTGTGGCAGGATGCCTCCACGGAGTATATCAAGCAGCTCATGGAGATCACGCCCACCTCCGCCAACGCCGTCCGGTATGCCTCCATCGTGCGGGACAAGGCCCTGCTCCGGGGCCTAGCCACGGCGGCGTCGGAGATTTCGGAGACGGTCTACGAGGGCGTGGGCACACCGGCGGAGATTCTGGAATCGGCTGAAAAGAAGATTTACGCCCTGCGTAAGGGCGAGCGGGGAGAGAGCCTGGAGCCCATCAGCTTGGTGCTGCACAAGGTGTTCGACCGCCTCACGGAATTGGCCCAGTCCGACAGTGACATTCCGGGCCTTTCCACAGGCCTTGTGGATCTGGACCGGAAGATCAACGGTCTCAACCGGTCGGACCTGCTCCTGATTGCCGCCCGCCCGGCGATGGGTAAGACGTCGTTTGCCCTGAACATCGCCCTGAACGTGGCCAAGAAGTACCGCCAGACCGTGGCTTTTTTCTCCCTGGAGATGTCCCGGGAGCAGCTGGCCATGCGTCTTCTGGCCGGAGAGAGCTTTGTGGACAGCCAGAAACTGGCTACGGGTAAGCTCACGGATGAGGAATGGACCAAGCTGGCAATGGCGTCTGCCGCCCTCAGCCAGACGGATATCCGGGTGGATGACAATCCTTCCATCACCGTGGCGGAAATGAACGCCAAGTGCCGCCGGCTGGACAATTTGGGCCTGGTGCTGATCGATTACCTCCAGCTCATGACCGGCTCCGGCTACGGAAAGGGCGGGGAGAACCGGGTGACGGTGGTTTCGGAAATTTCCCGTGCCCTCAAAATTATGGCCAAGGAGTTGAATGTGCCGGTGATTTGCCTGAGCCAGCTCTCCCGTGCCAATGAGAGCCGCCAGGACAAGCGCCCCATCCTCTCCGACCTCCGGGAATCCGGCGCCATTGAGCAGGACGCGGATGAGGTTTTGTTCCTGTACCGGGATGACTATTACAACGAGAATTCGGAAGAAAAAAATGTGGCAGAATGCATTGTTTCCAAAAACCGCCACGGCGAGACCGGCACGGTGAAGCTCCAGTGGCTCCCTCAGTACACGACCTTTACCGACCGGGAGTGGAAGCATGCGGAATGACGCTGCCGGAACATACGCTGGGGTATTGCAGATTGCCTGCAATGCCCTTTGCTGACAGATGCCTATGACGTTTCAAACACAAGTGTTATCTTTTTGCCGGGAGCATCGGCTGCTGGAGCCGGGGGACCGGGTGATTTGCGCGGTTTCCGGTGGGGCGGACTCGATGGCTCTGCTGTGGTGCCTGTATCTTCTGCGGGAGCAGATGGGGCTGCACCTTTCCGCCGCCCATTTGAACCATGGCCTTCGGGGCGCAGAGTCCGACCGGGATGAGGACTTTGTCCGGCGCTTTTGCGCCGGATATCAGATTCCTCTGGCCGTGGGCAGGACCCAGGTCCAGGCAGACGGCCGGGGGCTGGAGGATGCGGCGAGGCGGGCCCGGTATGCCTTCCTGGAGTCTCTGGAACCGGAGGCGAAGATTGCCACGGCTCACACCGCAGACGACAACGCCGAGACGGTGCTGCTGCACCTGATCCGGGGTGCAGGGCTTCGGGGCCTGGGGGGAATCGCCCCCGTCCGGGGCCGGGTGATCCGGCCCATGCTGGGGACCACCCGGCAGGAGGTGGAGGAATTTCTGAAGCTCTGGAGCCTACCCCATGTGGAAGACAGCTCCAACAGCCAGCCGGATTTTCTCCGCAACCGGGTCCGCAGCCAAGTCATACCGCTTTTGCGCCAGGAAAATCCCCGGTTTGTTCAAAACTGCAGTGAGACTGCCCTGGCGCTGCGTCTGGATGAGTCTGTTCTTACCCAGGAGGCGGAGCAGGCCCTGGCGGAGCTTTGGGACGGTGAGGGGCTGGATTGCCCCGGTTTACTGGCGTTGCCCCCTGCGTTGCGGCGGCGGGTTCTGAACGGATTTCTCCGCAAGTGTGGCCTGGCGGAGCCGGAGGCGATCCATCTGCGCCAGGCGGAGGATCTGGCTCGCTCCCGGCGGCCCTCGGCCTGGGGGGCCTTCCCCGGCGGGCTCCGTCTGGGGCGGCAGTACGACAGGCTGCTGCCACTGCACCCGGTTTCCGTACCAGAGGAGACGGCGCTGGCCGTGCCCGGGGTGACGGTGGCTGCCGGATGGGAAATCCGGTGCACGTTTTGGCCCGAAGGAAAAAAAGTGGAAGATCCGGCGTTCACATTTGTCGTTGCCTGTGATACAATTGCAACCATGTCGTCTTCGTTGGTGCTCCGCGCCCGGCGCGCCGGGGATACCGTGCGGCTTCCCGGGGGACGCCGGAGTCTGCGCCGTCTGATGATGGACCGGAAGATTCCGGCGCGGCTTCGGGACGCGTTACCAGTCATTGCCGCCGGTGACCGGATTCTGGGGGTAGGGGGGATTGGCGTCAATCCAGAGTTTGCCGCCTCTGCCCACGGGCCAGCCCTGGAAATCCGCCTGATCAAATCTACTTAGAAAAAGAGGTCATTTGCTATGTACCGTGCCATAGAACGCATTCTTCTGTCCGAGGACCAGATCCGGGCCCGCATCCAAGAGTTGGGTCAGCAGCTGACGGCGGACTACCGCGAGAAGAACCCAATTTTTGTGGGAATTCTGAAGGGAGTCGTGGTGTTCTTTGCCGACATGATCCGTGCCATTCCCATTGACTGCCAGATCGACTTTATGGCTGTGTCCTCCTACGGAGGGGGCACCGAGTCCTCTGGTAAGATCCAGGTGAAAAAGGATCTTTCCGCCGACATTGAAGACCGGCATGTGGTGATTCTGGAGGACATTCTGGATACGGGCCTCACCCTGCGCCATACGGTGGACTATCTGATGACCAAGCACCCTGCCTCCCTGAAAATTTGTACCCTCCTGGATAAGCCGGACCGCCGGAAGGCGGAAATTCAGGCGGACTATATAGGCTTTACCGTCCCCAACCTGTTTGTGGTGGGCTATGGCCTGGATTTTGACGAGCGCTACCGGAATCTGCCCTATATTGGCGTGTTAAAGCCGGAAGCATATATGAAATAATTAAAGGAGACAATCCCATTGAACGAGAAACGAACCCGCAGCATAGTCCCCATCGTCATTCTGTTGGTGCTGTTGTTTTTCCTGGGAAGCTGGATCTTCCGCGCCTGGAATCCCCAGGGCCTGCCCTATTCCCAGGTGCTGGAGCAATTTCAGAAGGAGAATGTCAGCAGTTTTACGGTGAAGGACGGCAAACTGGAAATGACGCTCCGTGAGCCCCTGGATGGGCGCTATGAGGCGATTGCCTATTTGGATGATACCAATGCCTTTCGCCAGGATACGGCGGAATTGGTCCGCCAGCAGGACGAGAAGGGCATTATCACCAGCTATGATTTTAAACCGGATACGAAGTCCAATGTTTTGGAGCGGGCATTCCCCTATTTCCTGGCAGGCCTGGCACTGGTCATCATCTGGGTGTTCGTCAGCGCCAAGGCCAGCGCCAGTGGCGGAAGCAACGGCGTATCCGACTTCACCAGGGCCAGGGCCAATCTGGGTTCCGCCGGGAAGACGGTCACCTTTGATGATGTGGCCGGAGCCGCTGAGGAAAAGGCGGAGCTGCAGGAGATTGTGGATTTCCTCCGGGATCCCAGCCGGTTCAAAGAGATGGGGGCGAAGGTACCCAAGGGCGTGCTTCTGGTGGGTCCTCCGGGTACGGGCAAGACCCTTCTGGCCCGGGCGGTGGCCGGGGAATCCGGCGTGAGCTTCCTGTCCATTTCCGGCTCCGACTTTATGGAGCTGTATGTGGGCGTGGGCGCCAGCCGGGTCCGGGATCTGTTTGAGCAGGCGAAGAAAATTGCGCCGACCATTGTGTTCATTGATGAAATCGACGCCGTTGGCCGCCGGAGAGGTGCAGGCCTGGGCGGCGGCCACGATGAGCGGGAGCAGACCCTGAACCAGCTTCTGGTGGAGATGGACGGCTTCCAGAAAAACGAAGGGGTCATTGTCCTGGCTGCGACCAACCGGCAGGACATTCTGGACCCTGCGCTCCTGCGGCCCGGCCGGTTTGACCGGCAGGTCTACGTAGGCGTGCCCGACGCCCAGGGCAGAGAGGAGATTCTCAAAATCTATGCCAGAGATAAGCGGCTGGACGCAGGCGTGGATCTCAAAACGGTGGCCCTTACCACAGCCGGCTTTACCGGGGCGGATCTGGAGAACCTTCTGAACGAGGCGGCCATTTTGACCGTCCGGGAGAAGCGGTTTGCCATTACCACAGGAGATCTGGAGGAGGCGATGATGAAGATCATTGCCGGTCCCCAGAAGAGAAGCCGGAAGCAGCTCCAGCGGGACCTGCGGATTACAGCCATTCATGAGGCCGGCCATGCGGTGGCAATCTACCATCTGCCCAACCACAATCCGGTGCATCAGATCACCATCATTCCCCGCGGCCGCTCCAACGGCATGACCGTGAGCCTACCGGAGCAGGAGTCCAACCACCTGACCCGCAATGAGATGTATGAGGACATTGTAGCGGGCCTGGGGGGCCGGGTTGCCGAGGCGCTGTTCTGCCAGGACATCTCTGCAGGCGCTGCCCAGGATATCCAGCAGATCACCCAGGTTGCCCGGGATATGGTGGCGAAGTATGGCATGAGCGAAAAGCTTGGCCCCATCGCCTATGGCAGCGATGAAGAGGTCTTCATCGGCCGGAGCTACGAGCGGACCAAATCCTACTCCGAGCAGGTGGCAGGCCTTCTGGATGGGGAGGTCCGGGCCATCATTGACCGGGCCTATTCCCACTGCGAGAAAATCCTCCAGGACGACCGGGAGAAGCTCTTCCAGGTGGTGGAGTTCCTCCTGGCCCACGAGACCATGTCCGGCGACCAGTTCCAGGCCTGCATGGAGGGCCGGCAGGTGGATGGAGACAATGGGGGATCTGGCTCTGCGTAAAAGGCATGTTTCTTTCGTCTGAATACAGAGTCCGGGGAAATATGCGGCAATGAAGAACAGATGACTTTTACCGGGAAACCCTTGGGGTTTCCCGGCTTTTTTCCGCCGGTTCCTGGTTTCCACAAATTGGAGGGGAAAAGCGGTGCAAAATTTGTGGCCTTTTTTGCCGGATTGGGCAGAATTGCAAAAAAAGGCATTGAAATCGAATTTTCTTTCGTGTATAATGATATCGTTGTGGTGCCATCCACTGCGCGCAAAGTGAATGGGGGAGGCCCCCATGAAAGGAGTAATTTTCTTATGTACACTGCTAAGGACATTCGTAATATCTGCCTGCTGGGCCACGGTGGCGACGGAAAGTCTGCACTGGCCGAGAGCATGCTGTTTCTGACCAAGGCCATCGACCGCCTGGGCAAGCGCACGGACGGAAATACCACCAGCGATTTCGACCCGGAAGAAATCAAGCGCGGCTACTCCATCTCTACCTCCGTGCTGCCGGTGGAATATAATAAATGCAAGCTGAACGTTTTGGATAACCCCGGTTACTTTGCCTTCTCCGGCGAAGTGGCGCAGTCCCTCCGGGTGGTAGACGCAGGCCTCATCTGCCTCACCGCCAAGGGCGGCATCGCCGTGGGTACGGAAAAGGGCTGGGACGCTCTGGCAGACGCCGGTCTTCCCGCCATGTTCTATGTCTCCAAGCTGGATGAGGATCATGCCGACTTCTTCAAAGTGTACGACGCCCTCCATGATACATACGGCCAGGGTGTGGTGCCCCTGACCTTCCCCATCGTCTCGGGGGAGAAGGTGCTGGGCCTGGTGGATGTGGTCAGCGGCACGGCTATGAAGGCCGACGGCAGCAAGATGGACCTACCCGGGGACGCCGCCGATCATCTGGAGCTGTATCAGCACGCCCTCAACGAGGCCGTGGCAGAGACCAGTGAGGAGCTTATGGAGAAGTTCTTCATGGAAGAGCCCTTCACGCCGGAGGAGCTGAACGCCGGCATCCGGTCCGCCATCAACAACCGCTCCCTGTTCCCCGTGTTCTGCGGCTGCGCCATGACCGGCCTTGGCACCCTGAACCTGTTGGACAATCTGGTGAAGTTTGCGCCCAACCCCCTGGAGGGCAAGCCCATGCCCACTGCAGAGGGCGGCGAGCAGACGCTGGACCAGAATGGCGCGCCCATGCTCTTCGTGTTTAAGACCCTCATCGATCAGTACGGCAAGAACTCCTTCTTCAAGGTGTTCTCCGGCGACGTCACCTCCGACCTCACCCTCACCGATACCCGCACCGGCAGCAATGAAAAGCTGGGCCGCATCTTCCTGCCCAAGGGCAAGAAGTATCTGGACGCCACCAAGATCTGCTGCGGCGACATCGGCGTGGTGAGCAAGCTGGCCAATGTTCGCACTGGCGACACCCTGGGCGCTGCCGGCAAGGTGGTAGCCCTGGCCCCCATCTCCTACGAAGAGCCCTGCTACACCCTGGCGGTCTATGCCAAGGTCAAGGGTCAGGAAGATAAGATTGCCAACGGCCTCACCAAGCTGAACGAAGAGGATTGCTCCTTCACCTTCGGCAACAGCGGCGAGACCAAGGAAATGATCATTTCCGGCGTGGGCGACATCCATCTGGATGTGCTGTGCGCCAAGCTGAAGTCCAAATACAACGTAGAGGCCGAGCTTCGGCCCGCCAAGATCGCTTACCGGGAGACCATCAAGAAGAAGGTGGAGGTCCACGGCCGTCACAAGAAGCAGTCCGGCGGCCATGGCCAGTTCGGCGATGTGTACATCCGCTTCGAGCCCCAGCAGGAGTCTGAGGAGATGATCTTCGCAGACGAGACCGTGGGCGGCTGCGTGCCCAAGAACTTCATCCCCTCCGTGGAAAAGGGCCTGCGCAACTGTGTGGGCAAGGGTGTGCTGGCCGGTTACCCCGTGGTGTTCCTGAAGGCCACCCTGTACTTTGGTTCCTCCCACCCGGTGGACTCCTCCGATATGGCCTTCCAGACCGCCGCTGGCATCGCCTATAAGGACGGTCTGCCCAACGCCGGTCCCACCCTGCTGGAGCCCATCTGTGAGCTGAAGGTCTACATCCCCGAGGCCAACATGGGCGACATCATCGGCGACCTGAACAAGCGCCGTGGCCGCATCATGGGCATGAACCCCGATCCCAAGCGCCGTGGCTGGCAGATCGTGGAGGCGGAGGTGCCCCAGGCCGAAATGAGCTCCTACACCATCGACCTCCGGGCCATGACCCAGGGCCGTGGTTCCTTCTCCATGAATTTCGTCCGCTATGAGGAAGTGCCTCAGGCCAACCAGGCGAAGATCATTGCCGACGCCAAGAAGGACGAAGAAGGCTAATTTGTTGATTTCATACTCCTGGAAGCTGCCGGGAAGGGGAGCGGTCTTGACCGCCCTCCTTCCCGGCAGTCACTTTTTAGCGGCTGGCTTTCCAAGATGCAAGGGAGTGACTTACGGCAACACCGAAGCATGGTTTGCGCACTGCGTTGGTATCTCTCCGTAGGGGCGGACCTATGTGTCCGCCCGTGGTAGGCATTACGAATTCGCCGAACGTGGGTGGGAGGCGTATTGTGTTTCTGATGGGCGGACACACAGGTCCGCCCCCAATGCCAACAGGTTAAGGGCACAAGATGCTTCACTATTGTACTGACGCAGAAGTGTCCTGGCTTCCACCTAGGGAAGCCAGTCGGCCAAAGGCTGACTGCTGAGGAACAGAAAAATGTTGCAATTTGTATGAACTTGTGGGAAAAAGCAGTAAATTTTAACGTTATATTGTTCGTAGATTTCGAACTTTGCGCTGTCGCCATTCCTCATCCGCCCCGCCTTTGACAGGTCACATTTTCCCAGAAAAAGGCAGCCCACTTATACGATGCCGATGCAGCGAATAATATGGCGTCCTTAACCTGTTGGCATTGGGTCCGCCCCTACGGCAGGTGGCGAGAATGGGCGGAAAGTACCGACGTATTTTGTCCTTTCAGTGCCCGAAATTGGGTAAAAAGATGTATTTTATGGCAACGCCGAAGCATTTGTTTGCGCACTGTGTGGGTATCTCTCCGTAGGGGCGGACCCATGTGTCCGCCCGTGGTAGGCAATACGAATTCGCCGAAAAATGGGAGGGAACCGTACGGTGTTTCTGCCGGGCGGACACACAGGTCCGCCCCTACGGCAGGTGGCGAGAATGGGCGGAAAGTACCCGACGCATTTTGTCATTTCAGTGCCAAAAATTGGGTAAAAAGATGTATTTTATGGCAATGCCGAAGCACCTGTTCGCGCACCGCGTTGGTATCTCTCCGTAGGGGCGGACCCATGTGTCCGCCCGTGGTAGGCATTACGAATTCGCCGAACGTGGGTGGGAGGCGTATTGTGTTTCTGCCGGGCGGACACACAGGTCCGCCCCTACGGCAGGTGGCAAGAATGGGTGGAAAGTACCCGACGCATTTTGTCCTTTGAGTGCCAAAAATTGGGTAAAAAGATGTATTCTATGGCAACGCCGGAGCACCTGTTCGCGCACCGTGTTGGTATCTCTCCGTAGGGGCGGACCTATGTGTCCGCCCGTGGTAGGCATTACGAATTCGCCGAAAAACGGGAGGGAACCGTATAGTGTTTCTACTGAGCGGACACATGGGTCCGCCTATACGGCAAGTGGTAAGGATGGAGGGAATTGATCGACCCATTTTCTTGGGGTAAAATTGGATGTTTTTGTGTTTTTTGGGCGGACGCCGGAGGAGGTAGCGGCTTTCGCTTTACTGATGTTTGGCGTCTTTGCATTACGGGTATGCGGCGAGAGCAATAAAAAATGAAAAAGGGACTTGCATTTTGGCAGGTAACTTGGTATACTCTAGGTGGAAGTTGCCAGTTTGCAGTACAAAGGAAAAACTGGAGCCAGAAGCTGCAAACTGGCAGGTATTACCAAATCAATCAGAAAGAAGGTCCAAAGATGAGAGAACGTACTCGCAAGGCCCTGGCGCTGCTTCTGGTAGTCGCCATGGCGCTATCCCTGGTTCCGGCGGCCTATGCCGCGCCGGAGGACGGAAGCATTTCGCTTCCCTTCACCGCGGTAGCCGATGCCCAGGCGCCGGAGCTCCGGGAACCGGTGGAGGAGATGCCACCTGAGACACCCTATGACGCGGATGAAACCGTTCGTGTGTCCATCGTGCTGGAGGAGCCCGCCACCCTGGAGCGGGGCTACGCTACGGCGGGCATTGCTTCCAACGGGAGCGCCACAGCCTACCGGTCCGGTTTGCAGAAGGGCCAGGAGACCATGGCCCAGACCATTTCCCGGCAGGCTCTGTCCGGAGAAACACTGGATGTGGTGTGGAACCTGACCCTGGCAGCCAACCTGATTTCCGCCAATGTGCGGTACGGGGACATGGAGGCCATTGAAGCGGTACCCGGGGTGAAGGAAGTCATTCTGGAGACCCGGTATGAGCCTGCAGTGTACGCCACCGGGGAGGCCAGCCCCAACATGGCCACCTCCGGCCAGATGATTGGGACCTCCGCCGCCTATGCCGCCGGATACAACGGCGCGGGGATGCGGATTGCGGTCATCGACACTGGTACGGATACAGACCACAAGTCTTTTGATGCGGCAGCGTTTGACTACGCCTTGGCAGAGGATGAGAAGATCAGCGGTAAGACGTACGATCTGCTGGATGCGGCAGAGATTGGCTCCGTCCTGGTTCAGCTGAACGCCTACAAGCGAACCTTGCAGAACGGCAGACCCACGGCGTCCACCCCCACGGCAGAAAAGCTGTATGGCACCACCAAGCTGCCTTACAACTACAACTACGTGGATGGGGACTTTGACGTAACCCACGATAACGACACCGAGGGCGAGCACGGCTCCCACGTGGCGGGCATCGCCACGGCCAACCGGTACGTGAAGACCGAAGACGGATTCACCAGCGCTTTGGATGCTGTGAAGGTTCAGGGCGTGGCCCCGGACGCCCAGCTCATCACCATGAAGGTCTTTGGCAAAAACGGCGGCGCTTATGACTCCGACTACATGGCGGCCATCGAAGACGCCATTTTGCTGGGCTGCGACGTGGTGAACCTGTCTCTGGGTTCTTCCAATCCCGGCAATACTTACAGCGAGACTTACCAGAGCTTCCTAGAGCAGCTGAAGGACACGGATACCGTGGTGGCGGTGGCTGCCGGCAACGCCGGAACCTGGGCCGACGGCGCCTGGAATGGCCACCTGTACAGCGACGCCGTGAGCTTGGACATGGTGGGTTCACCCGGCTCCTATACCAATTCCTTCACGGTAGCCTCTGCGGACAATGTAGGCTACACCGGCCAGTACCTAGCTGTGGGAACCCGCCAGATTTTCTACACGGAGACAGCCTCCGTTGCCCCCTCCATTACCACTCTGGCTGGGCAAGCCCTGGACTATGTGCTTCTGGAAGGCATCGGGGACTACGGCGCATGGGATGGCATTGACCTCACCGGCAAGGTTGCGGTGTGTGCCCGGGGCGACATCAACTTCTCCCAGAAGGCCCAGAACGCAGCGGATGCCGGAGCGGCAGCTGTTCTCATTTACAACAACGAAGCCGGCTCCATCAACATGGATCTGAGCGACTACACCGGCTCCGCCCCCTGCGTGTCCATCACCCAGGCAGACGGCGCTTGGATGAAGGAGCAGGCGGAAGCCGTGAAGCAGGAAGACGGGGAATCCTGGTACTATGCCGGAAGCCTGACTGTGGCGGAGGGCGCCTCCTCTGTGGTGTACGACACGCCCATCACCATGAGCGATTTCTCCAGCTGGGGCGTCCCCGGCTCCCTGGAGCTGAAGCCGGAGATCACCGCCCCTGGCGGAAATATCTATTCCGTCAACGGCTTGATTCCCGGAGGCGAGAGCTACGAGACCATGTCCGGCACCTCCATGGCCTCTCCTCAGATTGCAGGCATGAGCGCCCTGGTGGCCCAGTACATCGAAGAGGCCGGTTTGCAGGAACAGACGAACCTCAGCCCCCGGGTTCTGACCCAGTCTCTCCTCATGAGTACGGCTGAGCCCCTGATGGATGCAGAAAGTGGTTCCTACTACCCCGTCATTCAGCAGGGCGCGGGCCTGGCCAATGTGGGCAACGCCATTTCCGCCAGCTCCTATGTGCTGGTAGACGGCCAGCCGGACGGCAAGGTAAAGGCGGAGTTGGGAGACGATCCAGAGCGGACGGGTGCGTACCAATTCTCTTTCACTTTGAACAACCTGACGGAAGAGAGTCAGGAGTATCTGCTGTCTGCCGCTCTGTTCACCCAGGATTTGTTTGAGGATTATGCCTCAGAGAGCGAACAATGGCTGGAGGAAAATGGCGAAGAATTTGAAACGGCCTGGTACCTGAGTAAGACCACAACCGCTCTGGATGCGGACGTCACCTGGACCGTGGACGGCAAAACCGTGGAAGCGGACAACCGCCTCATCCACATGGACTTTGACGGCAATGGAACCGTGAACCGGGATGACGCCCAAGCTCTGCTGGATTACATCGCCGGCAACCGGGAGGAAATTTTCGCTCTGGACTACGCTGACCTGGACGGCAGCGGAGACGTGACCACCTATGACGCTTACCTGCTTCTGGAAGGCCTGAACGGTGGCGCCGTGACCCTGCCTGCCGGTGGGAAGACAGACGTGACCGTGACCATGACCCTGACAGAGGCCCAGAAGAAAGCCCTGGATGAGCATTATGTGAACGGAGCATATGTGGAGGGCTACGTATTTGCCGTTCCCACCGCCACCAGGGAAGGGGTTCGGGGCGTGACCCACTCCATCCCGGTGTTGGCCTTCTACGGAAACTGGACGGACGCTTCTATGTACGAAAGCGGCTGTAAAGCGAGCAATGACCTGTACCTGGGGCATTGGCCTTATATGGGCTTAGGCGCTGTGAACTACCTGACTTATACCACTGCGGATTCCAACGGTCTGTACTATTTTGGGGAAAATCCCACCAGCGCCCATGACACAACCTATGTGGCCGAGCGAGCCTCTCTCAACAACCAAAATGGCGATGCTCTGCGGCAATATTTCATTGCCCCCATCCGCAATGCGGCGGCAGGGAAGCTGGTGATCACCAACTGCGACACGGGTGAAGTATACTTCCAACGGGAATTCGGTGCGCAGAAGGCCGCATACTACCTTGCTACTGCCCAGGCCTGGGTTTCTCCCCTTAAGGTCTTGGCATTGGATTGGAAGGGCACCGATGCCAACGGCGTTCCTCTGGCAGAGGGCACCGGCTTTGACGTCACCGTAGTCCTGGCGCCGGAATATTACGTCAACCACGAAACCGGACAGGTGGATTGGGACGCCCTTGGCGATGGCGCTTACTTATCCACCCGCGCTTACATCGACAACACCGCCCCGGAACTGGTAGGCCTCTCCTTGGATCCTCTGGAAAACACCGTGACATTCCGATTCCAAGACAACCGCTTTGTGGCAGGCCGCACCATCATTTCCGGCCAAAACGGTGGTAATTGGGGCTGTGCATCACCGGATCAGCAGGAGCCTGGTGTGGAAACCACAAATGTTTTCAAAGTGCGTGCCGATAGATTCATAGGAAATACACTGCAGGTATATGTGTATGATTATGCGTATAATATCTCTGCATATGAAATTGATATCAGCAGTCTAGCCACCGTACAAAACCATACGGAGTATGAATTTGGCATGTTCCCCTATGGTTCCTGGATCGTCTTTAACCGCCCTGACGAGGAGGACAAATACATCTACCCTGTATCGAGTGAATACAAAAGCAATGTGGCCGATATTCGGGCAGCCACCAATGCCGATGGATTTGTGTTTTCCTCCGATGGGTATGGCAATCTATATGTTGCGAAAGAAAAGGAACTGAACTACGAGACCCGCGTGCGAAATCTGGGCTGTGTCCCCGCTGACCTGGCTTACAATCCGATGGATCAGATGATCTACGGCGTCACAGAAGACGCCAAGCTGTTCCGTGTCAGCCAAATGGGGACAGAGATGGAGCTGTTGGGCTCCATCGCCACACTGAACACCAATACTCTGGCCTGCGATGATGCGGGCACATTCTATTGCCTGGAGTATCCCACAGGACAGCTCTATTCCTTCACCCTCAATGCCACGTCCACCCCCACGCTGGTGGGAAGTACCGGCCGGGAAATGGACGGCCCCCAGAGTTTGGAGTGGAACTGCAACGACGGCCTGCTCTACTGGGGCTGGTGCAACAACCCGGACGCCAGCTGGTGGATTGATTCCTATGTGCTTCAGGTAAACCCGGACAGCGGTGCAACGGAGGAAGTGGGGTATCTTTGGGAAGATCCCTTATTAGCCCTGTTTGTATACGACCTGGATCGCAACGACCGGTGGGATGACAGCCGTTATCCCCAGACGGACGTGGTCAGCGAGATTGCCCTGGCCGACTCCCTCAACCTGCTGAAATATGAAACGAAAACCCTGTCCGCCGATGTCCTGCCTTGGACGGTCTCAGACCGGACTGTCACCTGGTCAACCTCGGATCCCCGGGTGGCGACTGTGGATGAAACCGGAACGGTGACTGCCGTAGGCGCTGGCAAATGCGTCATTACTGCCGCTTCCACTCTGGATCCCCAAATTACAGAAAGCTGCACCGTAACGGTAGATGCTTACACAGCTACGCTGAAGGGCGTTATGGAGAATCCGGACGGAACTACCAAGCTCTTTACCTGGAATTCCCACACGGAACAGCTGACCGAAGGTGCAACCCTCCCTGTGAATGTCGGTGCGGCTGCTTATGATCCGGAGCAGGATCTGCTGTATGTCCAGGATCGGAGCGACGCCAATTATATGCACAAGCTTCAGGCGAACTCCGGCGAGCTTCTGGAGACCTCTCCGGATCCAGCCAAGAGCGTTGCCTCTTGGGATATGACCTTCTGCCAGTACCTGGGAGAGGATTCGGCCGTCAGCGTCTTTGCAACTTATCTCTGCGCGCCAGGGAAGCTCATGGACAACAATCAGCTGATGGGTGTCCTGAATTTGAGCTATTATCTGACTTGGGTGACACACGCCAACTACCTGACCTCTGTCACCTCTGCCGGTGTGGAGGAAATTACCGTTGACGAAACCGACGAGGAAGGCAATGTCATCGGGACGGAAACCCATCTTGCAGAATGCTTCTACATGCTGGACGATATGGGGTATGTCTGGGCAGTCTGGATGTACCCAACCGGAGAGGGAACCTACGGTGCAACACTGGGAGTATACCCCACCGACCTGGTTGGGAAGCTGCCCTTCCCCCGTGAGGGAGATTCTCTGAACTGCTCCCTTGTGGAGGATCCCAACACCGGTGCGCTGTACCTGTCTTATTTTACCGGCAATGGCACGGAATTCTACGGTCTGTATCCGCAGTGGGATGCAAATGGGGAAATCGATTCCTTCCGGGCCGGGAAGCTTGGCAATTTGCAGGAAGGCGTTTGGCCCGTAGCGCTGTATACCGCTGAGTCTACCGGCGCCCAGACCAGTGGGAAGCGTCTGTGCCAGCAGCCGGAGACTGCCACCATCCAGACCAACGACTTTGTCCAGATGGAAGCTGCCCAGCTGACCGCCCAAAAGCCGACTGGCAAGCTTCAGTCGCTGCCACAGGAACCGGCGCAGGCTCCCCAGACCGATGAAACCACCGTTTCCATCCAAATCCCCGCCCCCAAGGACAGCACCAACGGCCTGGTGCACCTCACCTACGACCCCGCGCTCCTGACTCTGGACACCGTGACCCCCTATGCCGGTTTGTCCAGTGTGAACCGGGAGACGGACGGGCAAGTGACCCTGGCCTATGCCGGAATCCCTGGCCTTAGCGGCAATTCCGCTGGGGAAGTTACCTTCCGGGTCCGGGAAGATGCCAGCGGTGTCACCAAAGTCACCTGCGACACCCTGGAGCAGGGAAGCCAAATCGGTACTCCGGAGGAGCCCGTAACCACCGCCACCTTCACCTATGCCCTGTCCGGCGGCCAGGTGACTGGTTCGGCAGACCACGACTGCCCCTCCCTCCGCTTCCAGGATCTGAAAGCACAGTGGTACCACGATGGTGTGGACTACGTACTGGAGCGGAAGCTGATGGTGGGCGTGAGCGACACCCGGTTTGCCCCCAATGGCGCCATGACCCGGGGACAGCTGATGACGGTTCTGTACCGGATGGCTGGTGAGCCGGAGACGAAGGGGCAGTCGCCATTCGCCGATGTGAAGGCAGGCCAGTACTACACAGAGCCCATTGCCTGGGCTTTTGAAACCGGGATTGCCAAGGGCGTGACTGCCACCGCCTTTGCCCCCAACGCGCCTGTCACCCGGGAGCAAATGGTCACATTCCTGGCCCGGTATGCACAGCTGCAGGACATGGATACGACCAGCAGCACGGAGCTGGATTTCACGGACGCTGGCAGTGTCAGCGGCTATGCCCAGGAGCCTATGGCTTGGGCCGTGGAGACTGGCCTGGTGCAGGGGATGGGCAATGGGAAGCTGAACCCCAAGGGCCCTGCCACCCGGGCGCAGATGGCTACGGTTCTGATGCGCTTTTGCGAAAGCATTCTGAAATGATTTGAGACAGCAAGGGGGCTGCGGCCCCCTTGCTGCGTCTAAATGCACCAGTGGCGGGGGCATATGCGTACACCTAAGGCAACCCCTACAAATTGGCCCAGGTCACATAGAGACGCTGTAGGGGCGCACATTGTGCGCCCGGCAGTGAAATCTTCCGTTTTTTCAAATTTCCGGCGAATCCCCACACATTTCCCGGCGGGCGCACACTGTGCGCCCCTACAGGGGTAGACCGTAGCTCCCGTCTGCCCCCCGAGGCGGTAGGGTGCGGCCCCGGGTTCATGGATGATTAAAACCATATGCCCTTGTAGGGGCGCACACTGTGCGCCCCTACAGGGGGTGGACCGTAGCTCCCGCTATGTGCCTTGCTTTTTTGCCATGCCCATGGTATACTTTGAAATAGTTCAAAGATGGGAAGTGGAGAGCTTGGGCGAAAATTTGGATCAAGAGAGGAAGCCAATGGAGGTTTTCGTAACAAATCAGCCTTATATACTATATGAAACCGTGGAGCTGCTTCGGGCCTTTGTGAATGAAACCGATCCGGAGGAGCTGACCATGGAAGGGGAGTTCTGCCTGACTCCACAGGAAGTGGGGGAGCTCATGGCCTCTGCCTGTGAGGGTGTGGACCCGGAGGATAAATGGGTGCGGCACTTTTTCCTGGAATTTCCCATTTTGGACGACTCCAATCAGAGAATATGCCTGGCGTCCTGCATTGCATACAGCAGCTTCAATATTTGTCTGCAGGAATCCGTGTTGGACCAGCAGCTGGCCTTTGTGGTGGACCAATGGAACGCCATCCGGCGGGGCGGGTACCGCATTGACGCCGTCAATCGCTTTGGAATTGGCATTGATTCAGCGCCCTCTCAGGAGCCGGTGCGGCTGGCGGAGGAGCTGAAGCGGCTACCCCTTACGCCGGACTTCTACCTGCTGCTCCACGAGACCTTTTCCGACCTGGAATTCAGTACTGCGCAGCTGCTTCGGGTGATTCGCCCGGTGGCGGAACGGCTGTCGGCGCTTCTGCGGCCTTATGTGCGGCGGGCTGCCGCACTGGCGGAGCGCTGGTCTCAATTTTTCCAGGACCGTGAGATGCTTCACGAATTTTTAAAAAGCCGGACGGGGACAGTGGAGGAGGACTCCATTGACCGGGTGTATCTGGTTTTGCGCTACCTCCATTCCCGCTATGCGGTGGGAACCAATTCGCCGGAAGAGCATGTCTTTGGCTTCCATGTGGGGGTTGGCGTCAAGCTGACCTTAACTTCTGCTTACCAGGAGGGGACTGCCGCCAGCTTGGACCGGGAATTTGCCGCCTTTAAGCTCCTGGGGGACAAGGGCCGCCGGGACATCATTCGGTTGCTGGGAAAAAAGGCCATGACCATGCAGGAGGTGGCCAACCAGTTGGAAATCAACTCTGGCACCGTCTTCCGCAACATCAACAGCTTGATCAACGCCGAGCTGCTCATCCGGGAAAACCATGGCGGGCGATTTCTCTACCGGGCCAAGCTCTCCTATATTCAGGCGATTTTTGACCATATGATGGAGTATTTCCAGGATGAGGACCAGACTGACAACGAAGAGATTGCCGAAACGCAGGCTCCGGGTCTGCATTGACAGGTGCAGACCCCTTTGATACATCCATGATGCCGTCACTCAGACGCAGCCTGCCAAGGGCTGTGTCTGGGTGATTCTTTGTCTTGTTCATTCGGTGGAGCCAAGGGATGGAGTTTGTTTTCAGGGTTGCGCTCTGAAGTTTGTCAGCTGGGGAAATCATATGCTGCTGCCAGGTGCGCAGACTTCTGCTGGACAGAATGGGATTGACGTGGTAAAATAGGGCCATCAAGACAAAAAACTGTAAAAATAAGGAGTGTTTTTTATGGAACAGCATCCTCTGGCCGGTCTGGAACCGGCGTGCGTGTTTCGTTTTTTTGAGGAAATTTGTGCCATTCCCCACGGCTCCCGGAATACCAAAGCCATCAGTGACTATTTGGTCCGGTTTGCCCAGGATCGGGGGCTTCGCTTCCAGCAGGACGAGTGGAACAATGTGGTGATCTTTCAGCCGGGAACGCCGGGCTATGAAGACCATCCCCCGGTGATTCTGCAAGGTCACATGGACATGGTTTGCGAAAAAGAACCGGACTGCCCCATTGACTTTGAGCACGACGGCCTGGACCTGACCCACGATGGCACGGACATTTTTGCCCGGGGTACCACCCTGGGCGGTGATGACGGCGTGGCGGTGGCCTATGCCCTGGCGCTGCTGGACGCCAAAGACATTCCCCATCCACCCCTGGAAGTGATTATCACGGTGGATGAGGAGATTGGCATGCTGGGCGCTGCCGCCATAGATCTGTCGGACCTCCAGGGCCGGACCATGGTGAACCTGGACAGCGAGGATGAGGGCATTCTCACCGTCTCCTGCGCCGGTGGCGCTACGGCTTCCATCGACCTGCCCCTGAACCGCCGGCCGGTGTATGGCCCCTGTGTGGAGATCCTGGTGGACGGACTTCAGGGCGGCCATTCCGGTGTGGAGATTCACAAGAATCGGGCCAACGCCAACAAGGTGATGGGAGAGCTCCTGGTGCGGATCCAGGAGAAGCTGCCGGTGTGCATTGTGAGCCTGGCTGGCGGCGCGAAGGACAACGCCATCCCCAGAAGCTGCCGAGTGAACCTGGTGGCCATGGGCCTGGAGCTGAGCGTGCTCCAGGAGTTGGCAGATGAGCTCCAGGCGGAGACCAAGGGCCAGTATGATGACCCAAACCTCACCATCACCCTGCGGGAGGTGGAGGCCCTGGGCGGCATGGCCATGAGCACCGACGACTCCAAGAAGGCTGCCGCGCTGCTGCAGGCGGTGCCCAATGGCGTGCAGGCCATGAGCAGCGACATTGAGGGCTTGGTTCAGACCTCCCTGAATCTGGGCATTGCCCAGGTGGAAGGGGAGCGCCTGCACCTCACTTTCTCCGTCCGCAGCTCCGTAAACGAGGAGAAGGAAGCCCTGCTTCAGAAGCTCCGGGACATCGCCGGGGAGTTCGGCGGCAGCTACAGCCAGATGGGGGAATACCCCGCCTGGGAATACCGGAAGGACTCTCCTCTGCGGGAGCAGATGGTGGAAATCTACCGGGAGATGTTTGGGACAGAGCCCCAGGTGGTGGCCATTCACGCCGGCCTGGAGTGCGGCCTGCTGGGTGATAAGCTACCCGGGCTGGACTGCGTGTCCTACGGTCCCCAGATGCAGGACATCCACACCAGCCGGGAGAAGCTGAACATTGCTTCCACCGCCCGGATGTGGCAGTACCTGCTGGAAATTCTGAAGCGTTTGTAAGGAGTAGCTGGCAACCATCATGCAAATTCTCGATTTTCACTGTCATGTATACCCCCACGCCATTGCAGAGAAGGCGTCTGATGCGGTGGCCCGGTTTTACCAGGTCCACCGGGGGGTGGAGATTCCCGACCAGACGGCGGCCCTGGACGATGTGCTGCAGGCCCAGGCGGAGGCGGGGATTACTAAGACCATTCTGTGCTCTGCGGCAACGGTGCCGCATCAGGTGCAGCACATCAACGAATTTCTGGCCAGAAAGGCGGCCGCCAGCGGTGGCCGCTGCCTCTCCTTTGGCACCCTGCACCCAGACAGCCCCGACCCCAGGGGGGATGTGGAGCATATGCTGGAGCTGGGTCTCAAGGGTGTGAAGCTGCACCCGGATATGCAGGGCTTTGCGTTGAACGACCCCAAGGCCATGAAGCTGTATGAGCTGGTGGGAGGACGGGTTCCCTTCCTGCTGCACACCGGGGATCCCCGATTTTCCTTCTCCAATCCGGAGCAGCTGATACCGGCGCTGCTGGCCTTCCCGGAGACCATCTTTGTAGGGGCCCATATGGGTGGCCACACCTTCTGGAAGGATGCCACAAAGGTTTTGGCCGGACGGTACGACAACCTGTATGTGGACATCTCCTCCACCTTTTTCGGGGTGACTCTGGAAGAGGCGGCCGACATGGTGCGGGCCTATGGCGCGGAACGGGTGCTCTTCGGCACGGATTTCCCTATGTGGCGCCCCAAGGTGGAAGTGGAAAAATTCCTGGCGATGCCCCTGACAGAGGAAGAACGGCGCATCATCGCCTGGGACAACGGTGCAAAGCTGCTGCACCTGGACAGCCGGGCCTGTGCTGTCGGCGCCTGATAGAGTAGCCTATGCAGGAGGAAATATGGATACAAATACCAAGGTAACTGCCATTCTGGAGGCGCTGAAGACGGACTATCCAGAGTCCCGTTGCGCCCTACAGTACAAGAAAGACTATGAACTTATGGTAGCGGTGCGCCTGTCCGCCCAGTGCACGGATGCCAGGGTCAATGAGGTGACGCCCTCCCTCTTTGCGGCCTATCCCACCCTGGAGGCCCTGGCGGAGGCGGATATTTCCCATGTGGAAGAGCTAGTCCACTCCTGCGGCTTCTATAAAAACAAGGCCAGGGAAATTGTCCTGGCCTGCCGGATGTTGCTGACGGATTACGGTGGAAAGGTCCCTGGTACCATGGAAGAACTGTTGAAGCTGCCGGGTGTGGGACGGAAAACCGCCAACCTTCTGCTGGGGGATTTGTACAATGCGCCGGGAGCGGTGGTCTGCGACACCCACTGCATCCGGATCTCCAACCGCCTGGGCCTGGCTCAGGGGAAGGAGCCGGAGAAGGTGGAGCGGCAGCTCCGGGCCATTCTCCCGCCGGAGGAGAGCTCCGAGTTTTGCCACCGGCTGGTGCTCCACGGCCGCGCCGTCTGCACGGCCCGTAGCCCCAAGTGCACGGGTTGCTCCTTGGCTCCGCTTTGCGACTATGTCAACAGTGCAGAGACGGACTGATGGAGCACGAAAAGCAGCAAACGGCCTGTATCATCGAATACTGAAGATATGCAGTGCCGTTCAAAGGATCTGTACCATGCAGCGATTGCGTGTTTTCCAGGTCACAGAAACGCAGTTTTCCCCCAGAAGCAGTGGGTATGCCGCTTCTGGGGGAATTTGCTTCTTTAAGAAAGTATTAATTTTTGAACCAATTGGGTGGGATTGTTGGCTTTTTGCCGGCTGTCCGTTGACAATTTGCCGCATTCCCCCTATAATACTAACGCTTATGCGATGTTCGTAGATGTGAGCGTGTACGAGGAGGTACTTATGGATATATTTGAAAAATGTGAGCGGCGTTCCCGGGTGGACGAGGCCAAGGAGCTGGGGATTTATCCCTACTTCCATGCCCTGGAGTCCCGGCAGGACGCGGTGGTGCAGATGGAGGGCAAGCGCCGGATTATGCTGGGCTCCAACAACTATCTGGGCCTGACCACGGACCCCCAGGTCATGGAGGCGGGCATTCACGCCCTGGAGCGGTACGGAACCGGCTGCTCCGGTTCCCGGTTCCTCAACGGGACCTTGGAAATGCACCTGGAGCTGGAGGCAGAGCTGGGGGAATTCCTGGACCAGGAAGCAGTGATGACCTTTTCCACCGGATTTCAGAGCAATCTGGGGATCATCAGCGCCTTGGTGGGGCTGCATGACTACGTCATCTGTGACCGGGAAAACCATGCCAGCATTTACGATGGGTGCAAGCTGAGCTACGGCAAGATGCTCCGCTACCGGCACAATGATATGACAGATCTGCGCCGGAAGCTGGAGCAGGTGCCAGAGAGCTGCGGCTGCCTGATTGTCACAGACGGCGTGTTTTCCATGGGGGGAGACATTGCCAATCTGCCGGAGATCGTAGCCCTGGCCCGGGAATTCGGCGCCCGGGTGATGGTGGACGACGCCCACGGCCTGGGTGTCATCGGCAAGGGCGGCAGAGGCACCGCCAGCTATTTTGGTCTGGAGGACCAGGTGGATGTGATTATGGGGACCTTCTCCAAGTCTCTGGCCAGCCTGGGCGGCTTTATGGCAGGTAAGGAGCGGGTGGTGGATTATGTGCGCCACAACTCCCGTCCCTTTATTTTCTCCGCCTCCATTCCCCCCTCCAACTGCGCCGTGGCCCTGGAGGCTCTCCGGCAGCTGAAGAAGCGGCCGGAGCTGGTGGAGCGTCTGGCCCAGCTGTCGGCCTATGCCCGCAAGGGCCTGACGGAGCGGGGCCTCAGCCTGCGTCCGTCGGAGACGCCCATTATTCCCATTTATACATATGACGCCATCCGCACCTTGGCCAAAGCCAAGGAGCTGTACGATGCGGGGGTGTATGTCAACCCGGTACTGCCACCTGCTACGCCCGATGGGGAGTGCCTGCTGCGGACCAGCTATATGGCCAGCCACACCGAGGCCGTTTTGGACGAGGCCATGGACTGCATTGCGGCAGTCATCGGAAAGGATTGCCCATGAAGACCGGGAAAGTGGTGCTCCTCACAGGGGGCAGCTCCGGGATTGGGCAGTGTACCGCCCAATCCCTGGTGAAGGCCGGATGCCGGGTATATGAGCTCAGCCGCCGGGACAGCAGCCAGCCCGGCATCACCCATCTGGCCTGCGATGTGACCCGGGAGGATCAGGTGCAGGCTGCGGTGAAGACGGTTCTGGATCGGGAAGGCCGGATTGATGTTGTGGTGAACAACGCCGGTTTTGGCATTTCCGGCGCGGTGGAGTTTACAAAAACCGAGGATGCCCAGCGGCTATTGGATGTGAACTTCTTTGGCATGGTCCGGGTGAACCGGGCGGTGCTGCCCCATATGCGCAAGGCAGGGGGTGGGCGAATTGTAAATCTCAGCTCCGTGGCGGCGGTGGCGCCCATTCCATTCCAGACCTACTATTCCGCCTCCAAGGCGGCGGTCAATGCCTATACCATGGCTTTGGCCAATGAGGTGCGGCCCTTTGGCATTACGGTTTGTGCTGTGCAGCCGGGGGACATTGCCACGGGCTTCACCACCGCCCGGGAGAAATCTCCTGCTGGGGATGCCGCCTACGGTGGCCGGATTGGCCGCTCTGTGGACCGGATGGAGCATGATGAGACCACGGGTATGTCTCCCGCAGCCGCCGGGGCCTTCATCAGCCGGGTGGCCTTGAAACGGAGCCGTCACCCCCTGTATACCATCGGCGTCTTTTACCGGTTTGCTTCCCTCCTGCTGAAGCTTCTTCCGGCCCAGCTGGGGAATTGGCTTTTGGGGAAGCTGTATGCAAATTAAAAGAGAAATCTGTTACAACGCGCCTGTTGCAAAAATTTGATATGCTCCCCCTATCCTGGACAGTTTGGTTTTTCACTGTCTCCTTTAGGGGGAGCATATCATTTCAGTTTCACGATTTTTGTGTATGGGAAGAGGAGGTGACCCAACTCCACAGCAGGAGCAGGATCCCGACCGCAGACCACAAAAGCCTTCCCCATAGCACAGGTGCAGGGCATGTAAAAGCCGGGTCCAAAACCTCCAGGATCAGGGGATACTGGGAGAAGAAGTCTCCCAGACAGAAGTCCAGGGCCTGAGGCAGCGGCAGCCAGGACAGGAGGAACACACCCGCCATCAGCCCATAAAGCAAGGCAGAGCAGCGGGCGCCCAGGCTCCAACCGGCGCCCAGACAGAACAGCCATGCCGGGAGCAGGGTGAGTAGAGCGGGACACACCAACGAACCCAGGCTGGTTTCTCCAAAGGTGAAGGCGTAAAACCCCACGCACAGGGCAAGGACTGCCAGGTATAGAAGTAGGGTTCCCAGAGATACGGCGAGGATGCGAAGGGCGGCGTATTGTTTGCGGTTGATCGGGGTGGCCCCGGTGATGGCGCGTACGCGCCGCTCTTGGCTGGAGTGAAAATGGGCGATCAAAAGCAATTCACCAGAGCAGAGAAAGGGCAGCAGCCGGGACAGGTAGTGTCCGAAGCTCCAGGGAGAGAAGGGGGCTGTATTGGCAACCCCCTGCACGGTGACATGGGTGAGGGTCAGCCACCCATAGCCCAGGCAAATCAGCAGGATGCCAACCAATAACTTGCTGTTCAGCAGACGGCGCAGTTCATAGCAAAACAGGTTACCCAAGGTGCAACTCCTCCTCTGTCAGCCCGCAGGCGTCTAAAAAGTTTTGATAAGTCAGATAGGGAAACTGGGGGTCCGGCTCCTGGGTGAACAGGGTGCGGAGAATCTCGTCTATGGCCGCCTCTCCGCCCACCAGCTCCTCTGCTTTTTGAATTTTCAAAGCCATCTCGCTGTAATGCCGCACGCCGCGCAGGCTGCCTGCGATGTTAGACCGGTACTGCTCGGGCAGAGCGTCCAGGTATTCGGGATGGCGGACATAGAAGTTCCGGTAATAGCCGTCCACGTCCTCCTGCCATTGGTCCACAAAGTCTTTTTGCGCCACTTCCGGGCCGTAGAGCTCTTTGACGATGCGGTAGGTGGTGTAGGTGGTCAAGCCCTCGGAGGACCAGGGGCTTTCTTCATCTATGGGGTCAAACATGACCCCCAGACCCCACCACTGGTGGACCAATTCATGGATGAACACCGTTCCAGGACTGCCGCCTTTTTGCCCGCTGTAAAGATTTTGGACAGTGAAGTCCAGCTCGTTGGCCAGGCTGGCGCCTTCTCCGGCATAGCCGCCGCCACTGCCCCGATTTTCAATCAAGTTGAACGAATCGTCGCCATAAAAGGACAGCGGGCCATAGTGTTCGGTGCAGTATTCCACCACCTGACGGATGGTGGTAGCGGCGTCAACGGCTTCCATCACCGGCTGGTGCTTGCGGGCGTAATAGAAATGGATGGTGAGTCCGGCAGCTTCCACGGGGATGTCCTCGCAGACATAGTCTCCCACGAAGAGAATCATGCGGTAGCCCTCGTCCTCCATACGCCAGGTTTTGGCGCCATCTTGATGTTCCTGCAGAAGTCGGGAGGAGCCGGTTCCAAAGAGAACCGGGGTCATGGGACCGGGCAGGGTAATATCCAAGACCGCAGGCAGCGTCTCACCCTGGTACCAGACGTCGTAGGGACAGGGAGATAACACGTCGTTTTCCAGCGCCATGTACTGAGAGCTGATTTCCATGTCTCCTTGAGTGGAGGACAGGAGGTTCCACTCCTGGGGGAAGCCGCCGTAGTCTATGGAGAGCTCCAGATCCGGCCCGGCAGGCAACTCCACCGTCAGCTCCCGTTCGTTCATGACAGAAGTTTCGCCCAGGGAAAAGGGAACCGCTTCCCCATTGACGCAGACGGAGGAGACCCGATATCCGGGATTGAGGAGAAAGCGGATGCTGCAGGCCGCACCGGTGTTTTGCAGCTGAAAGACTGCGGTGCCGTAGAGCTCGCCGGTTGCCGGATTGGGATGCACGTCGGTGTACCGGCTGGAGCATGTGACCGTTTCCAGGTAATCCACGTCGAAGAGGTAGCCATAGTCCATTTCTGCTGTGCTGTGATCCAGAAAGGGCTGGCCCACATAGGCCAATCCGGCGCAGACCAGGAGCAGAACCGCCACTATGGGCCGGTAGATTCTGCGGAGATTCCAGACCAGGGAGCCCCAAAGCCCCTTTCCGTACCGCCGGACGCAGAGGTAAAACAGGATCCACAGCCCCGTCAGGGCCAGCAGCCAGGTCAGGCGGCTGTACGCCACGGATCGAAACAGACGATCGTTGGAGAATGCGTCAGAAACGCTCCACACGCAGGGATTGAGCCAGGAGAGTTGCCAGTTTTCACTCCACACCGTGAGGCTGAGGGCAGCAAACGCCCCAAAGAGGACCAGAGACAGGTCCAACCGACGGGTCAACTGGTAGACCGCCGCAGAGAAGAGGATGGCCAGGGGCAGGGCGCCATACTGGAAGAGCAGATACATGAGCAGATAGCTCTTCCAGTCAAAGACAGCGCCCACGGCATGGACGGTGTAAGGAAGCCAGGTCAGCAGCGTGAGAACCAGGGCCACAGCAGACCCACACAGCAGGGCGGCCAGACGGATGACCGCCTCAGTCAGAGGGGACACCGCCCCGTGGACCAGAGCTTCCACACCGCCCCGCTTCACCCGGTCCAGCTCCCAGATGGTGAGGACGGCGAAGAAGATGGCGCCCAGGAGTCCTCCGGTGAGGGCAGGGTTGGCAACGTAAGCGCCCAGTGTTGTCGTGACATATCCAGTGGCGCTGGTAGAGTAAAGG
>ERZ1503806.95-NODE-95-length-27175-cov-8.366445_pt1 | contig 27175 bp, 18 predicted proteins | sample MGYA00571770_ERZ1503806 | MGnify/ENA primary metagenome ERZ1503806 (study PRJEB39906, sample SAMEA3182112) | gut metagenome | biome: human; feature: gut; material: Stool; isolation source: human stools | place: Canada | collected 2013-05-06 ...
GCGGAAATTCTGAAATTTCCCGTAAAAGGGAAAAATAATCGCTCAGCACGTTTTAAAAACTTTTCCTTTTTTCCACCTGCATCTGTAAGAAGCCGCTGAGCAGCGCGGGTGTCCTCAATTGCCTGAGCCGCGTCGAGAGCCGTTATTTTGTATTCCTTGAAAAGACTTCCGGCAGATTCTATAACCCTTGATACTTCTTTCAGTTCCTCACTTGTGTAATTCATCGTGCTGTCGGTTCGAAATGCTTTAGGGCTTTCTGCGTGTTCTTTTTTACTGAGAAGTACGGAGTCAAGCGAAAGCTCTATCATATTGTGAACTGAATTCTTGTTCATTTTGGGGAATTTGCTGATAATTCTTTCCTGAATAAAGTAAATATAAGGATGGCATACCCTGTCCAGCGCGTAGTGCAGCAGGAAACCATAAACATAGCTTTGTGCAATGCTTTTGTTTTGGCTGTTTTTGCAGTATCTTTCAAAGCAGTCTATAATATCTCCGCATTTCGCGCGGTGCATTGCAGAGCCGGCTTTTCTCAGCGTTTTTCCTTTCTGCCATGGCAGAGCGCGGTGAAAAAAGAAAATATCCGGCCCCTGCGAGCCGATGAACACTGCGTTTTTGTCTATGGGAAAATCAGCCTCTTTCTCCAGAAAATCCATCATTTCCTTTGCAAAAAGAAAGTGCGCGGAAAACGCAGGCATTATCTCATCCCCTCAGTAAGTTTTTTGAAATCATCGGGAAAATCACAAAAAATATGCTTTTTCTTTCCCGTTACCGGATGTGTAAAATATATATCACGGCAGTGAAGCGCCTGCCTGGCTATATCGGCAGTGCCGCCCCCGTAAAGCTCGTCACCCGCAAGCGGGTGCCCGGCGTGAGATAGGTGAACTCTTATCTGATGTGTTCGCCCCGTTTCAAGTTTCAGTTTTAAAAGCGTATAATTGCTGCTGTGCATAAGCGTTTCGTAGTGTGTAACGGCTCTTTCTCCGTCAGGCGCAACACAGCGTTTTATTATGCTTTCCTGCTCCCGTCTTATCGGCAGGTCTATAATGCCGCTGCCCTCAATTATCCCGCAGGCAACTGCGTAATAATCTTTTTCTATCTTGCCGGCAAGCTTTGCCGCCGCAAGTTCGTTTTTTGCAATTAAAACTATCCCGCTGGTATCCCTGTCAAGTCTGTATATTGCCCTGAACGCACCGCCGCATATATCTGCAACGGCGTTTGAAAGTGTATCGCCTCTGTGGTTTCGGCTCTCGTGAACAGGCATGTCCGCCGGTTTCTCCGCGGCTAACAGGTCTTCGTCCTCATACAATATGTTGATTTTTATATCTGCTCTCTCGGGAGCCGTTCCCGAATTTTCAATATTTATAGTAAGTGTATCGCCCTCAAAAATTCTGTCAATGCTCCTTGCGCTTTTGCCGTTGATCAAAATTCCGTTCTGAGAATTTTTAAGCTTTTTGAGCAGAGAGCTCGATACGCCGAATTCACGCAGGAATTCTTTTGCTGTTTTTTCCGAATCCTTGCGTGAGATAACAAAATCTATTTTTCTCATAAATAGATTATACATTTTACTTTGGTTTAAATCAACAGGCTATTGAAAATGGTGAAAAATAGTGTTAAAATATTCACAATACAGCAAACTAACGGAAAGCATACTCGGTATCCTGACCGGAAGCGCGCAGCATATTTGCTTATAACCGCGCTCATTTTGCGCGGATTTTTCTTTTTAGGGGGGATTGTTACGGAAACTCGAGTTGCTGTAATAGGTATTATTGTTGAAAACAGGGATTCTGCTGCCGAACTTAACGCCGTGCTGTCTGAATACGGCGATTATATCATAGGCAGAATGGGCGTTCCGTATCATAAAAAAAATATAAATATCATTTCCGTTGCCGTCGATGCACCGCAGGATGTTATAAACACCCTCGGCGGCAAGATAGGCAGGCTCAGCGGTGTGTCTGCCAAAACCGCCTATGCAAATGTATAGATCCCTTATAGATAAGCTTCGTAAAAACACTTTCCTTGAAAAAGAGGAGTATAAGCTTCTCATAGAAAACAGGGACAAATGCCGCGATTATCTGTTTGAGAATGCTCGGCAGGTGCGAGATTCGGTCTATTTAAGAAAGGTGTTTATCCGTGGGCTTATTGAAATTTCAAATTACTGCAAAAACGATTGCCTTTACTGCGGAATAAGGCGTTCAAACGGCAATGCTTCACGATACCGTCTTTATGAAGATGATATTCTGTCTTGTGTCAAGCGCGGTTATCCGCTCGGTTTTCGCACCTTTGTGCTTCAGGGCGGTGAGGATGCTTATTATACGGATGAAGTCCTTTGCAGAATAATATCCGCTATAAAAAATGACTTCCCCGACTGCGCAGTAACGCTATCCCTTGGCGAACGGAGCTATGAAAGCTATAAAGCGCTTAAAGCTGCCGGCGCGGACAGATATCTGCTCCGCCATGAAACGGCAAATAAGGCGCACTACTGCAAACTTCATCCGCCGCAGATGAGCTTTGACAACAGAGTTCAGTGCCTCAGAAATTTAAAGGCATTAGGATATCAGACGGGCGCAGGCTTTATGGTAGGTACTCCGTATCAGACAACTGATGACCTTGCCGCCGAGTTTTCACTTTTAAAAGAACTTCGGCCGGAGATGGTAGGCATAGGGCCGTTTGTCCCTCATAAGGACACACCTTTTGCAGATTTTGCGGGCGGTTCGGCAGAGCTTACTCTGTTTATACTCGGCCTTGTGAGGCTGACCCTGCCGCACGTGCTTTTACCCGCCACAACCGCTCTTGCCACAGTTGACGGCAGGGGGCATGAAAACGGTATGAACGCGGGCGCAAATGTTATTATGCCCAATCTTACTCCAAGCAATGAAAGAGAGAAGTACACACTCTACAATAATAAAGCTCGCACGGGCGCAGAATCCGCCGAGGGTCTTGAGATGCTGAAGCGGCAGATGAGCCTTGCGGGTTATGAAATTGTTGAGGACAGAGGGGATTACAGACCCTAAACACATCTTATTAAAGTCACAGGAGGATATATGTTATGATAAAATATGACCCGAAATCACTTAAAGCAGAAGAGTTTATAAATGACGCAGAAATTAATGAAACTCTCAAATATGCTGATGAGCATAAGGATGATATTGAACTTATTGATAAGATAATTGAAAAAGCAAAGGAAAGAAAAGGACTTAATCACAGGGAGGCAAGTGTGCTCCTTGCGTGTGAAAACGAGGAAAAGAACAAGGAGATATATGACCTTGCCGAGCAGATAAAAAAAGATTTTTACGGCAACAGAATAGTTATGTTTGCTCCCCTCTATCTTTCAAATTACTGCGTAAACGGCTGTCTTTACTGCCCTTACCATCAGAAAAACAAGCATATAGCAAGGAAAAAACTTACTCAGGAGGAAGTTGCAAAAGAGGTTATTGCTCTTCAGGATATGGGTCATAAACGCCTTGCGATTGAGGCGGGGGAAGATCCGGTAAACAATCCCATTGAGTACATACTTGACTGTATTAAAACCATTTACTCTATCAAGCATAAAAACGGCGCAATACGCCGTGTAAATGTTAACATTGCAGCCACAACAGTGGAAAACTACCGTAAACTTAAAGAGGCGGGAATCGGTACCTATATTCTATTCCAGGAAACATACCATAAGGAAAATTATGAATATCTTCATCCCACAGGACCAAAACACAATTATGCTTACCATACGGAAGCAATGGACAGAGCTATGGAAGGCGGAATAGATGATGTGGGTATCGGCGTTCTGTTCGGGCTTGATAAGTACAGATATGAGTTCGCCGGATTGCTTATGCACGCCGAGCATCTTGAAGCCGTTCACGGAGTGGGCCCGCACACTATCAGCGTTCCCCGTGTAAAAAGAGCAGACGATATTGATCCTGATGATTTTGATAATTCACTCAGCGATGAGATGTTCTGCAAGATTGCGGCATGTATCAGAATTGCCGTTCCGTATACGGGTATGATAATCTCAACTCGTGAAACTCCCGAAGTGCGTGAAAAGATAATACGCCTCGGCGTAAGCCAGATAAGCGGCGGCTCAAGAACTTCGGTCGGCGGCTATTGCGAGGAGGAAAGACCTCATGACACAGAGCAGTTTGATGTTTCTGACAACCGTACGCTTGATGAGGTGGTAAACTGGCTGATGGGCGCAGGTTATATTCCTTCATTCTGCACGGCATGCTACCGTGAAGGCAGAACGGGCGATAGATTTATGAGCCTGTGCAAAGCAGGGCAGATACAAAACTGCTGCCATCCCAACGCTCTCATGACTTTAAAAGAATTTCTTATGGACTATGCAAGTGATGACACAAGAATGAAAGGCGAGGCGCTTATTGAAAAAGAGATAGACAATATCTCAAGTGAAAAGGTTAAGCAGATAGTACGTGAGCGCCTTGTAAAGATAGAAAACGGCGAGAGGGATTTCAGATTCTAATTAGAAATCGGAGTTGATTTTATGAGCCTAAACAGTACACCGTCAGGTGAAAGAATCTCAATAGCTTTTTTCGGATGCCGTAATGCCGGCAAAAGCAGTCTTGTAAATGCCGTTACGGGGCAGGATCTTTCCGTAGTAAGTGAGATCGGCGGTACAACAACAGATGCCGTAAAAAAAGCTATGGAGCTTTTGCCGCTGGGGCCTGTAATGATAATAGATACACCCGGATTTGACGATTCCGGCACTCTCGGTGAAAAACGTGTTGATACAGCACGCAAAATTCTGCGCTCCTGCAATGTTGCAGTGCTTGTAACGGATGCCTCAAGAGAATTAAACGGTTGTGAAAAAGAACTGATATCGCTTTTCAATGAAAGAAAAATTCCGTATCTTACGGTGAAAAACAAATCCGACCTGCTGAAAGAGGTGCCTGCCGACAGTCCTTTACAGGTCTATACAAGTGCTCTTAAAAAGCAGGGTATTAAAGAACTAAAAGATGCGCTCGGCAGACTGTATTCACCTCCCGAAAAGCAGAAAAGACTTGTTGCTGATTTGATTTCCTCAGGTGATACGGTTGTGCTTGTAACTCCAATTGATTCAGCCGCTCCAAAAGGCAGACTCATTTTGCCGCAGCAGCAGGCAGTCAGGGATATTATAGACAGCGGCGCTATTGCCCTCGTTTGCAGGGAAACGGAACTTGAAAGGACGCTCGGCTCGCTAAAAAATCCGCCTGCACTGGTTGTAACGGATTCGCAGGCATTTGCTTTTGTTTCAAAAATTGTTGATAAGTCAGTGCCGCTGACTTCATTTTCCATCCTTATGGCAAGATATAAAGGCTTCCTGAGCACTGCCGTAAAAGGAGCTCGGGTAATAGACACTTTAAGAGACGGGGATAATGTGCTTATCAGTGAAGGCTGCACCCATCACAGACAATGCGATGATATAGGCACAGTTAAGCTTCCCCGCTGGCTTAAACAGAGAACAGGCGCAGACCTTGATTTGCACTGGAGCAGCGGCGGAGGTTTTCTTGAGGATCTGAGCAGTTTTAAACTTGTTATCCATTGCGGAGGTTGTATGCTTAATCCTGCTGAGATTGAATACAGAATGAAATCTGCCGAAAAACAGGGAGTGCCGTTCACTAATTACGGCACGGCAATTGCGTATATGAACGGTATTCTTGAACGCAGTATTTCGCCTATTCCCGATATTGATTGTTAAGATTTCTCTTACAGCGAAAAACATATAAAAAAGACCTGTTCAAACCGAACAGGTCTTTTTTGTTATATTAATTATTTGCTGAATGAAACTATAATTCCGCCGTTTGAAGCATAAAGCGAATTTAAACCGCTTGCTTTTATAACGATTATGCTGTTTGACGCATAGTTACATGCCGCAGATATCAATTCTTTCACATGTTCTGCCTTTTCTTTGCAGCAAACATGGCTGATAATACATGCTTTTCCTTTAAGGTCGCAGCCTTCAGTATCCTTGGCAACAAGATTTGCAAGCTTTGAAAGAGCACGCTTTTGTGTCAAATCCTTGCCGGCAACGGAAATGTTGCCGTAATCGGTTCGTCTGCATATGAGTTTTACCCTAAGCGCCTCAATAACATTTGCGGCAAGGTTGAAAAGTCTTCCGTTTCCTTTGAGAGCGTCAAGACTTTCAAGGCAAAAATAAAGCCCGCAGTTTTTAACACAGTATTCCTCAGCTCTTGCAACTACTTCGTCAAAACTGTAACCGCTGTCCGCAAGCTCTTTGATCTTGTGAGCCATGATAGTTTCAAGCCCGGATGTGGCAAGTGAGTTGAATACGTGAATCTTTTTTTCGCTTCCGTTTTCATCACGGTATATTTCAACACCCTGAAGAGCGCTGTTATATGTGCCGCTCAGTTTGTCAGTAATAGTAAGCAGATATATCTCGTCATAATCTCCCTCACATGCTTTTGCGAAAGCCTCGGGAGAGGGGCAGGCTGATTTCGCAAGCTCATTGCTGCTCACCATTCTGTTTATGAAGTCATCCTGATCGAAATCGGAGTCATCCTTTATAACGTAATCGCCTATCTGAAGCGTGAGCGGAACGATCTCAAGATTTTCCCACTCTTTCATATCATCTGTAATATCGCAGCAGGAATCAACTACAAGTTTGTAAGCCATGATAAATTCACAAGCCTTTCCTTATTTTGCAAATTATGCTAATTCATTATAAACTAACACTTTGCACGATGTCAACAGCTTAACAATTTTTTTACAACTATGCCATGTTGTAAATTCACTTTATGAAATCTTTAGCAGCTTTTATCTGTGCTTCAACACTTTCTTTGCTCGGCCCTCCCGGCACAAGTCTGTCTGCAACGCATTTTTCAAGATTGATGGCTGTGTAAACCTCATCGTCAAAAAGCGGGCATATCTTTTTGTATTCCTCTATCGGCAGGGTTTCAAGCGTAAGGTTTTTGTCTATACATAACGCAACAAGTTCACCTGTTGCTTTGTAAGCGTCTCTGAAAGGAAGTCCTTTGCCTACAAGGTAATCGGCGCAGTCGGTGGCATTTATAAATCCTTTTGCTGCGGCATTTCTCATATTATCTTTGAGCACCGTCATTGTTTCAATCATAGGAGTGAACGCAGTAAGGCACATTTTAACTGTGTCAACAGCATCAAAAATAGCCTCTTTATCTTCCTGCATATCTTTGTTGTATGCAAGAGCAATGCCTTTCATTACCGTAAGCAGCGCTGTAAGGTCTCCGAAAACACGTCCGCTCTTTCCGCGCACAAGCTCTGCGATATCGGGATTCTTCTTTTGAGGCATAATAGATGAGCCGGTTGAAAACGCATCGTCAAGTTCAACAAACTTAAATTCCCAGCTGCACCACATGATTATCTCTTCCGAAAATCGTGAAAGATGAACCATTATTATTGAGAGCGCAGCGGCAAGTTCAAGGCAGAAATCACGGTCAGATACTCCGTCAAGTGAATTGAGGGTAATAGAGTCAAAACCAAGTTCTTTTGCCACCATTTCACGGTTCAGCGGGTAAGTGGTTCCTGCAAGCGCGCCTGATCCCAGCGGGCAAACATTCATTCTGCGCTTTACATCGGAAAGGCGGTCAAGGTCACGGCACAGCATTGCCGCGTAGGCCATAATGTGATGAGCAAATGTTATTGGCTGTGCTCTTTGCAGGTGGGTGTAACCGGGCATTATAGTAAGCTTGTTTTCCTCTGCTTTTTCACATATAACTCCGATAAGTTCTTTTACCTGTTCTTCTATTGTTCCTATTTCTTTTCTGAGAGTAAGTCTTATGTCAAGCGCAACCTGGTCATTTCTGGAGCGGGCAGTATGCAGCCTTTTTCCCGTGTCACCCAGCCTTTTTGTAAGTTCGCCTTCTACAAAAGTGTGGATATCTTCAGCGGATTCGTCTATTTCAAGAACTCCGTTTTTTATATCCTTTAAAATTCCGTCAAGGCCGTCAACGATTTTTTCGCTTTCGCTTTTATCAATTATTCCTGTAGCGCCCAGCATAGCAGCGTGGGCCATACTGCCTTTTATATCTTCCTCAAACATCCTTTTGTCAAATTTTATTGAGGAATTAAAGTCGTTCGTCTCTTTTGCAAGTTCTTTCTTGAACCTGCCTTTCCAAAGCTGTGCCATACTAAAACCTTTCCATTTAATACAATTTTAACTGATTGTCACGTCAACGGTCTGCACCGCTATATATAAAATTCTGCCCCCGCGTTGGCAGGGGCGTGGTTTTATCAGTCGTTATTATTTTTTCTCTGCTGATCAAGCAATGCTTTAACTTTGATCGGCAGGCCGAAAAGATTAATAAATCCTGCTGAATCATTCTGGTCATAAACTTCGTCAGCATCAAATGTAGCAAATTCCTCGCTGTAAAGGCTGTAAGGAGATTTAACACCTACATTTATAATGTTGCCTTTGTAAAGTTTGATCTTAACATCGCCGGTAACAGTTCTCTGAGTGGATTCAACAAATGCAGAAAGAGCTTCACGAAGGGGAGTGTACCACTGACCGTAGTAAACAACTTCAGCAAATTTCTGAGCAACAAGGAATTTATAATGCTGTGTTTCACGGTCAAGGCATATCTGCTCAAGTGTTTCATGCGCTTTGTAAAGAATTGCGCCGCCGGGAGTTTCATAAACGCCGCGGCTCTTCATTCCCACAAGCCTGTTTTCAACCATATCAACAAGTCCGCAGCCGTTTGCTCCGCCGAGCTCATTCAGCTTTTCAACAAGAGCAACGCTGTTCATTTCCTCACCGTCAATGGCGGTCGGCACACCTTTTTCAAAATGAATTGTAACATAAGTCGGTTTGTCGGGAGCCTTTTCAGGAGAAACGCCCATCTCAAGGATCTCGTCATACTTTGGCTCATTTGCAGGGTCTTCAAGATCAAGTCCCTCATGGCTCAGGTGCCACAGGTTCTTATCCTTAGAATAGTTTGTTTCCCTGTTTATTTTAAGCGGAATGTTGTGCTTTTCAGCATATTCAATCTCGTCCTCACGGCTCTTGAATTCCCAAGTCCTCCACGGTGCAATGATCTGCATCTCAGGAGCAAAAGCTTTGATTGCAAGCTCAAATCTTACCTGATCGTTGCCTTTGCCTGTGCAGCCGTGGCAGATAGCGTCAGCTCCTTCAGCCTTTGCAATCTCAACTATTCTTTTAGCAATTATTGGACGTGCGAATGCCGTGCCGAGCAGATACTGATCTTCGTATTTAGCGCCTGCTTTTACTGTCGGAATAATGTAGTCGTCAACAAATTCCTGCTTCAGATCTTCTATGTAAAGCTTTGAAGCACCGGTCTTTATAGCTTTTTCCTCAAGGCCGTCAAGTTCCGTGCCCTGTCCAACATTGCCGCTTACCGCAATAACTTCGCAGTTGTTGTAGTTCTCCTTCAGCCACGGAATGATTATAGAAGTGTCAAGTCCGCCGCTGTAAGCAAGCACAACTTTTTTGATTTCTTTTGCCATTTTAGTTTTCCTCCACATATATAAATGTAATAAATTAAAGGGTGTTTATTCGCACCTTCGGGTACTTTCTGCGCCCTAACTGATATTCATTATAGTCACATATAAGCCGGCAGTCAAGGGAATCAGAGAAATTTGTATAAAAATACAAAAAATGAGCAAATATTCAAAATTGTATGTATAAAATTACAAAATCAGAATTGAAAATATACAGTGCTTGTGCTTGGAATACTGCATTTAGATGTTAGAATTATAAACAAATTAATCAAATTTGCATGAACTTTCAAGTGAATTTTTATAAATTCTGTTACGGAATAACTGTAAACAAATTGTAAACATTTTTTATATAAATATTATGTATTTAAGTTGACATAATTACATAATTATGGTATCATTCATTTTGTAGAATGCTTTTCATTAGGGGTAGTGCACCCTTTTGAATCAAATGCTCTGCGGTAAATCATAACAGGCAAAACAAAAGAACGGTCAGGCTTTTCTGTTGTTTTATTGCCGGGCAGTGCATTTTTTAAGGAGGTAATTCAATGAAAACTAAAAAGTCCAAACGTCTTCTTGCAGCGTTTCTTGCGGCAATAATGGTGCTGACAACTTTTGCAGCAATGCCGTTCAGCTCTTTCGCCGCTGAGCATTCTGCTGAAGATCTCAAAAATCTTTTGGACCAGTATGAAACAAGAATTGAAAGCGGAACTCCTTATACCAATCTGGCAAGTTCCTATGAGGCTTGGTATAACGGTTATGTTACATATTTCCTTGTAACTGCCGGCGTCAGAACTGCTGATGAAATAGATACCGCTTACAAGAATCTTGAAACTCAGTTCAATGCAATGCAGGTATGGACTCCGTACAAAGCAACTGCTACTCAGGCAGCTGACGGATCTTATACAAGCCTTGGCCTTGTAGACGGAGACCAGATGTCCAATGTACTTTATTCTTACGGTGTAGGCGTATCATCTCCGTATGCAGATGTAAGAACAGATGACGGCGGTGCAGGTACAGAAACACGTGCCGGCGTTCAGTATGGTACAACTGTTCTTATGTATGACGGAACAGATACTCCTCTTGCATTTCCGGTTTCAATGTATACAGCAAGATATACACTTCTTGCTACTTCCGGTACAAGAAGTATGAGACCTACAACTTCACCTTTTGCTCTTGTAAAGAATTGGCACGGCTTCAGCAATACACCGGGCTATCAGACTGCAACAGAGTCCTACGTTGGTTATATCGACAATTCAGATTTCCTTTCTAACATAAACGCATCTAATAACAGTCCTGACAGATATTCAAATACACTTTACTGGACAGGTGATTCAAGCACATTCGGAGATGAATATGTACTTCATTATCCAACTCAGGAATGGATTACTTACAATGAAGACCGCAACTCAGGCACCTTCAATCAGACATGTGATATTTATGTAATTAATTATAATGCAGTAATCGATGCGGTAAGTTCAATCCCGAATGATCTGTGCGACTATTCTTATTCACTTGTATCCTCTTATTTGAAAGCTATAGAAAAGGCTATGGCGGTTAATCCGCAGTCATATATTAAGGGCTCAGATATTGCAGCTGAGGTTGAAAGCTGCACAAGCGCTATATCTTCAGCTGTATCCGAAGTTGAATCTGCTCGTAAAGCCCTCACTACTAAAGTTAATATGGATAGCTATATTCAGCTTGCAAACAACTATGCTGCATATACTCCTATCATTAATAACAACAATCAGGATGGTTATTATTCAGCTAATTCATATATCATATTCGAGAGGAACTATAATAACGCTACATCAACCATTAATAATATAGCTAACAAGACATATCGTTTCAGTGATGCTACATCAACAAACACAAATCTTGTGAATGCGTATAACGGGCTTGTTACATCCGGAGATTATATCAAAGACACTGAACTTCAGGCATGCTTCCAGCAGTATTACTCACTTACTCAGGGTTATTACAAAGCTGAAACATACAGTGCTCTTACAGATAAGATAAATGCAGCTCTCAAATATTACAATAACGGCAGCTATACCTCCGGTATCACCCTCAGAGAAACAGAAGAGGATATAGAAATATATAACACCATTCTTAATGATGTTAAAACTGCAATGACAGGTCTTCGTCTGAGCCATGATGCTGTTGTTCCTGTACTTGGTACACAGCTTAGCTACAATTCCGCAATGGCTTATGCTCAGGGTATAGACGGTTATAAGTTCTCTAACTACACTGATGTTATGGATAAGGTTGCCGAGGCTACCCGCACAATGACAAGCCTTGATAAAACTGATTTTACGGATCAGGCAACAGTTATTTCAAAATATACTGAACTCATAACAAATATTGCCAATGCTCTTCTTGAACTCAAGACTGCATTTACAGGTCTTACTGACGGAACAGTTGTTTCGCAGACAACAGGAACAACAAACGGATATACCGCTGATAATGTTAAAACCTATCTTAGCGGACAGATTACAAATATTACTTACTTTAAAACAGTTTCCGGCAACTCTTCTTATGTAACAGAATATGATATTTCTGTTAATAACCACTGGAGCAGCTGGGCATCCAGCAGAGGAGTACAGTTCCATTCACTTGGTTTCGGTGCATTCAGCCAGGATACAGTTGATTACGGAAACGGTAAAATGTCAGTTCGCTGGAAAGAGGGCGGAGCTTCAATCGAGGGCAATTCAGGAGCTTACTCTTCATATCACGCATTGCTCATGAAGCCAACAAGCAGCGTATCTTCAGGTAATGACTATGTAAATATTCCTGCCGCTTCTGACGGAACCAGAATCCTTGGTGAAACAACAGTTTCTGTAGGTGATCTTGGCATTAGCTCAGTATCATTTACTACACCTGATCTGGTGGAATATTTTGGTGTAAATGCCGGTGGTTGGGATGGTTTCCAGACAAGAACCCGTACCAACTCAGATGTTAAACAGACAGTTACTGTAATTGATATTTCTGATCTTGTTGAGCTTGTAAGCCAGGCTGCAGATATAGTTGCAAAGTATCAGAACAATGCATTTAATTGCTATACAAGCGGAACATGGAATCCGTTCAGTGATGCTCTTGCAGCTGCACAGGCAGATCTTAATTACAGCTCAATGACGAATGAAGCTATCGTATCTGAAGTAAAGAACAGATATAATACACTTCAGAGTGCAATGAGCAAGCTTCAGGAAAACACATCTTTAGAGGCTCATAACTTTATTGAACAGTCAGACAGCCATCATGCAACATGCGAAGCGGACGGAAATTTACACTATGTATGCTCTGTTTGCGGATATGACTATCAGTCAAAAGAAACCGCTCTCGGCCATGATATTCATTATACGCCGAACAATGACGGTGCTACACACACAGAAACATGTTCACGCGGCGATGTTAACGAAATAGTTGCTTGCGAAGATTCAGACGGAAATATGTACTGCGATTCCTGTGGTCAGGCACTCTATGAGCAGGCAAACTGGACACAGTTTAATGCAGCTAAAGCAGAAATGGAAGAACTTCTTGCTGCCGCAGAAGATAATTCAATGAAGTTCACATCTGCTGCACTTGAAGATGCTAACTTCAATATTGCTGAAATCAGATTTTACAATTATACTGCTCAGGAGCAGACAACAGTTCCTGATACTCAGCAGGAAGCTGTAAATCAGCAGACTCAGAGAATTGTTTCAGCTGTAGAGGCTCTTAGAAACGGCCAGACAGATGAAAGTGTTTATGAAGCAAATCTTTATAAGGTAAGCACGCTCAATGCAGATGCATATAATGTTTCTGTTGTTCAGAATGCTGTTCAGGGCATTAATGTTGAAACACCTGTTGAGGTAAACGGTAAGATTTATACCGGTTATGATTACGATAATTACAACACTATACTTGGTAATGTATTAAGTGAAAACTGGTATGAATACTATATCTGCGTTTATGATATAAATTACAATATGTATTGGCTTATCAATAACGGAGACGGTACATACAAGTATTCTGAAGCAAACGCAGATATGCCGGAGACAGGTTTCCATTACGGTGAAACAATCACTCTTGAAAACCCGAGCTCAGCAGATGAAATTTGCCGCTGGGCAACAGTAGCTTACACGGATAATTCATCTGATTACGAAATGGGCGGAACGCCGAAATATCAGACAACGGCTACAAGTTATACCTTTAGTGTAAGAGGTAATATGGACATCTATACAACAGCAACAGCTGCTGAAGATGATTCACTCAACGAGATAAGATTTGTACTCGCTTATGACGGAGTATCTACAGGTAATGTTCTTGACGTTCAGTATGCTCCTAACGGCGTTTCAATGATCAATTCGATGTTTGTAAATATTCAGCATAATATCCCGTTCCATAAGTTCTCATCATATTTATATGAAGACGGTTCACAGGTTCTCCAGAACAACAGGCTGAATGTTAACGGCGATATGATCGTGCTTGTAAATTATGAAACTACAAGCCAGGATTCCTTCACTGTAAATCTTTATAACGAAAATGGTGAAGATCCTATATACAGCACATATCCATTATATAATGAGAAAGTAGTTCTCAGTGATGATAATGCAGTAGCTTATATCAATGCCGATAATGGTAAAGTTCTTTGCTACGGCAGCGAGTATACTTTCTATGCTTATCAGGATGTTAATGTTAAGGCAGTTACATCAATAGATGAGCAGACAGCATCAGTAGATGTTATTAAGGCTCCTATTGTTGATGGTAACGGTAAGGTTTATATCTTCGGCAATTTCGCACTTCCTGAGGGCGCAACGATTAAGTCTTACGGTATAGTTTTGAATGCCGGCGATCAGAATGACACGGATCTTAGCCTTGCTGATTTGAATAAGGGAAGTTACATCTACAATCTCACAAGTTCAAATTATACATGCCAAGGTCAGAACGGTAATCAGTTTGGAATAAGCTTCTCTTCAAGCAGTATGTATCCTAAGGCGTCATATGTAGCATATGCAATTTATGAAGGCGCTGACGGTAATGAGTATTACGCATATTCAGATGTAATTACACAAGCATCTATATATGCATAAGTAAAGGAGGAAAATTGTGATGAAATTGACTTATAAAGAACCGGAAATTCAAATTCGCAAATATGATTTTCCTTCTGACAACTTGTTTACCAGCTTATCTGGTGATCCAGTTGAGCCGCCTGAAGGCTTAAATCCTGACGATCATCCTATATTTGGTGGCTAATATTACGAAATGCCCCTCCAAACGGAGGGGCATTTTTTATTCCCATGCAATAATTAAAACGTCATGTCAAAATTTGGCATGACGTTTTAATTGATTAAAGATTATTCTTCTGTTTCAGTTTCGCTTTCATCCGGTTTATCAGAATTATAGATATAATCAATAAGCTTGTCCTTATTGGCGTCTACATCAAGATCTATTACGGAAGCCCCGCCGTGTGTAGCGTATTCCCATGTTCCGTCAAACGGGCAGGAATTCTGATCAAAACCTCCGCCTACGCACATAAGCGCGTCAAATATAAGTCCGCGAATTTCATTTTTTGTTAGGTCTGTCTGAATATACGGTGCCACATTGCTGGCAGCCTTGTAAGCTCCTACCGGTCCACTGGAAACAACGCCTTTAATTATCTGCTGAATTACTGTGCGCTGACGCTCCGTTCTTTTCCAGTCTGTGTCAATTTTTCTGATTCTGCAATAGGCAAGTGCTTGTTCTCCTGTCAGTGTATGTGTTCCTGCTTCAAGTGTGACATCTCCGTATCTGCCCGGGTGGTTAGTAACTTCATTAGCTTCTTTTTCAGTTACCTCAACTTCTACACCGCCTATGCTGTCAACCATTATCTTGAACATCTCAAAGTCAGCCACAACATATCCGTCAATATCGACCCCGAAGTTATACTCAATGGTGTCCACAACTCCGCTGTAACCGCCATATGTGCATGCAGCGTTAAGTCTTTGATTTTTGTCTGCAACAGGAATATATACCCATGAGTCCCTGAGAAAAGAAGTCATTTTAATGCATCCGTGCTCTCTGTCAAATGATATCAGCATCATTGAATCCGCTCTGCTTGACTCGTCCTCGTCATCAGGTCTTGCGTCAACACCAAGCAGTAATATATTCGTTACTTTTGATGAGGAAATAAGCTCGCCGGAGGAGATATACTGATTGCCCTCTTTTTCGTCATAATTGATTTTACCAAGTACAGATGTTACCATTGCAGTTGCCGCTATCGCTATTACAAGTACAAATGCAACAATTCCCGTAATGATCTTTGGTGCTTGCTTCTTTTTACTGCCGTTTTTACCTTTGCTTTTATTATTCTCCCTGTTGTTTTTCTTTTCAGAAACTTCCCTCTTATTATGCGTCGGAGGGGGAGAATATCTCAGGTCATCACGTGAATATTTATCTGCGGGGCTTTTACCTTGGTCTGAATATGAAGACCGTTCAGGGTATTGCGAATAATTGCTTCGGTTTTGATTCGTTTCTCTGTAGTACCTGTCATATTCTTCAGTGGGGTTTATTCCGCCCTCGTTGAATCTGCCGTTTTCTCTGCTGTTAAAATTCAGGTCTATGGGCGCTTTGCCGTAATAATCTTCCTCCGGAGGTACGGTGCGATCCCTGTCGTCATCAAAATTTCTCGGCGCCATTTAATCACCTCTAAACAATATTACAATATTTCATAATTCTTTGCAACCGCCTTAATAAAATTATTGACACATTTTAATTTATATTTTACAATATTAAGAAACGGGCCGGTCGGGCAGCCGCGCATTAATAATGATGTGAGGAAAGTCCGAGCAGCACAGAGCAGGATAACGGCTAACGGCCGCCGGGGGTAACCTCAGGGAAAGTGCAACAGAAATAAACCGCCGTTAAATCGGTAAGGATGGAAAGGCGAGGTAAGAGCTCACCGAGCGGGTGGAGACATCCGCTGCCATGTAAACCCTATCCGCTGCAACACAGAATGGGAGGCTGTTTGCTCGACACATAATCCCGAAATGTGGCTGGAGCGCGTCAGCAATGGCGCGTCGAGATAGATGGCTGCCAATTACAGAACTCGGCTTACAGACCGACCCGTTTATGATAGTTAAGGAGTAAAAAACATGCTTGTAAATATGCGCGAATTACTTGCGGAAGCACAAAAAGGTAATTATGCCGTGGGTTCTTTTTCGGTTGCAAATATGGAAATGGTTCTCGGAGTGCTCAAGGCTGCACAGGAACTTAACGCGCCTGTTATTTTACAGATTGCAGAGGTAAGACTGAAACAGTCGCCCCTTGAGCTTATAGGTCCTCTTATGGTTGCAGCCGCAAAAAATGCCAAAACACCTGTTGCCGTGCATTTCGATCACGGTAAAACAGAAAAAATGATCGGTATGGCTCTTGAACTCGGCTTTACATCGGTTATGTTTGACGGAAGTCATCTTCCGCTTGAGAAAAATATAGCAGAGACTAAAAAAATCGTTTCTATGGCTAAGAAATATTCCGCAGCGGTTGAGGCTGAGATCGGTTGTGTAGGCGGTTCAGAGGACGGAAGCGAGGATATTGCAATCAATTGCACAAAACCGGATGATGCAGTCAGATTTGCTGCTGAAACAGAGGTTGATGCACTTGCCGTTGCAATCGGTAATGCTCACGGAAATTATAAATCCACGCCGAAACTCAGGTTTGATATTTTGGAGGAATGCGCGAAAAGGGTAAGTGCTCCTCTTGTTCTTCACGGGGGTACCGGTATCAGTGAAGAAGATTTTATACGCTGTGCAAAAACGGGCATAAAAAAGATAAATATTGCAACAGCCACCTTTGATTCTGTTGAAAAATCAGTTCGTGACTGTTATAATGAAAATAAGATAAACGGATATTATGATCTTCAGGGAGCCGAGGTTGAGGGTGCTTATCTTAACGCAAAGCGCCATATACTTATCTTCGGAACAGATAACAAAGCTTGAAAATCATAGCCTTTAAGGGAGTAAAAATTATGCAGTACATTGAATTTGATATGACAAAACCTATCGACTTTATACCTGTAGGAAGAATCGCTATCGATTTTAACCCTACGGATATGTATATGCCGCTTTCGGAATCTTCCAATTTTAATAAGTATGTTGGCGGCTCACCGGCTAATATAGCTGTCGGCCTTGCAAGACTTGGCTGTAAAGTCGGTTTCATAGGCTGCGTTTCCGATGATCAGTTCGGCGATTTCGTTGTTGATTACTTTGATAAAGAGGGAATAGACACAAGTCATGTTACCCGTGCTAAAAACGGAGAAAAAATAGGACTGACATTTACAGAAATACTTTCAAAAGAAAAATCTTCAATACTTATGTACAGGGATAATGTTGCGGATTTCTGTCTTGATCCTGCTGATGTTGACGAAGCATATGTAAGCAGCGCAAAGGCGATTGTTATCAGCGGCACGGCGCTTGCCAAGAGCCCCAGCAGAGAGGCCTGCTTCAAAGCAATGATGCTTGCCAAAAAGAATAATGTAAGAATTATTTTTGATATTGATTATCGTGAATACACTTGGAAATCCAAAGATGAAATAGCTGTTTATTACAGCCTTGCCGCACAATATGCTGATATCATCATGGGTTCTCGTGAAGAGTTTGATCTTACAGAGGGTATCGTAGGCGTAAAGAGTTCAGATAAGGAATCTGCTCAGTACTGGCAGTCATTCGGCGCGTCAATCTGCGTTATTAAACATGGCAAGGAAGGCTCAACAGCTTATACCAACGACGGAAAGTATTACACTATTAAACCGTTCCCGGCAGTTAAGTTGAAAGGCTTCGGCGGCGGAGACGGCTATGGTTCTGCTTTCCTTTACAGCCTTCTTCAGGGCAAGGAGATAATCGATGCTCTTGAGTTTGGTTCAGCTTCAGCTTCTATCCTTATTTCGGCACACAGCTGTTCAGACGCAATGCCGTCCGCAAAACAGGTTGAACTCTTTATTAAAGAGAGCAAGGAAAAATACGGTGAAATGGTAGCCAGAGCATAAATAGGTATATAATTAACAAAAGACCTGAGCAAACGCTCAGGTCTTTTTTATGTAACTTATAAGTTTTAAATAATTCGGAGTATTCTCCGTTGCTAAATCAACAGGGCAGTGGTTATCTGCAAACCAAAGTTCAGTTCGTTTGTGCAGACACATCTGAAATCAGAAAAATGTTTAGCTGTTTTGAAAGCTGATTAAATCCCTTAATATCAGCCGTTGAGAATAGCAAAGTTTTCTTTGTTGCACTTGTAAAGATTTTTGAATACCTTGAAATTCCTGTCATAAACAGCCTTGTTTTCCGTGTTTGGGTGGTATGTGTATTTTGCCGGTATAAGCGATTTTACATGACCCAGATCGGGAATCAGACCAAGACCGACTGCGATGCAGGCAGCAGCGCCAACTGCACCTACATTCTGTGGACTGTCAACAACTTCTATGTTTTTCTGAAGAATATCGGAAAGTATCTGGCAGGTTACGGCGCCCAAAGCTCCGCCGCCGCAGAATCTGATAGTGTCGGCAAGTTTAACTTCCTTTTTGATATCCTGCCTTTCAAGCATCCATCTCATATGGAAGCAGATACCCTCAACAACGGCTCTTATCATTTCCGTTTTGCCGGTTTCTATTTTGATGTTAAAGAACATGCCTGCCGCGTTAGGATCCTCAAACGGGCATCTGTTGCCGTGAAGCCACGGTGTAAATACAGTTCCGTTTGAACCTGCAGGAATCTGGCTGATAACATCTTCCATGTAATCATAAAGATTGATGTTAAGAGCTTCAACTGATTCGGAAATGTTTTTGTTTTGAAGATATACGCCGATATCGTCAAGTGCAAGATGGTCTTTTACCCACTCAACGCATTTGTTGGATGTTTCAAGCTCACCGAAATAATTGTATGTTTTCGGATCCGCGCCTACTATAGCTGCCATCATTGCCCCTGCGTCAACAACCTGTTTGTCAACGATTGTGCCTACCCAGCCTGATGTTCCGCTGTAAATGTGAGTGTCGCCTACTTCTGTGCAGCCTGCGCCTACACCTATAAGAGATGCGTCTCCGCCGCCGCCGAATACTGCCGTTCCGGGAGCAAGACCCAGTTGAGCAGCAGCTGTTTCTGTAACTTCTCCTACTTTTTCAGTGCATTCTTTTATTTCAGGCAGATGCTTGATGTCAACGCCTACCATATCGCATATAGGCTTGCACCAACCCTCATGGCCCGGTCTTGTATCATAGAGCAGGGTGGCGAAAGCGCTGTCCCTGGTCATAACGAACTCACCGCTTGCGCGGCAGATAAGATATTCTTTTACATCAAGCCATTTGTATACTTTTTTAAAAACTTCCGGTTCATGTGCCTCAACCCACTTATATTTCCAAATGGGGTCTTTTACGGAAGAGCTTACAGCACCTGTATATTTAAGATATTTGAGAAGTTTTGAAACTTCGGCTCCCGCAATCTTAACACCGTGGGCAATACCTTTTTTGAGTTCCTCACGCGCTCTCTGATCCATATAGCTCATGGGGTTGCGCACGCAGTTGCCCTCTTTGTCAACAAGTACGAGGCCCTGCATCTGAGAACAGAACGAGATTCCCGCGATCTGTTCCTTTTTTATGTACGGAACTTTCTCAAATACTGTTTTTGTTGTAACGCACATGGCGTCCCACCATTCGTCGGCGTTCTGTTCCGCTCCGCCTTTTACGCCTACTTCGTCATCAACGTAAAGACCGTATCCCAGAGAAGACGAACCAAGAATTTTCATCTCTTTGTCAATCTCAATAAGGCAGGTCTTAATGCCGGTGGTACCGATGTCGTAAGTTATAACATATTTTGCCATATTATTCTTTCCAAGCCTTTCCGCAAAAATAATTTATTTACTGCTCCTGCAGTTTGTTAATTTAATCTTTAGAAAAAGTAAATGCCGATTCAATGAATTTCAGAAGCTGATCTACTATTTCGTCATCGTCAAGTTCGTCTATTTTTACACCTGTATAAAGAGAAAGTCTTTCCTTGTAGTATTCACAAGTGAATGAAAACTGAAGCATAAGAAGCAGGTTGTCAAGGAAAAAGGCAAAGAACCTTGGATTGAGATCCTGCCTTACGTCGCCGCTTGCAAGCGCCTGAGCTATTGCCGTTATGTAAAAACGGCTGGTCTGGCTTTCTATCTCCCTTGCAAAATAAACTGCTCTTTCTCCGTCTTTTTCCGCAGTGATTTCGTTGTAAAGCTTTATATAGTTTTTGTATTCCCTTGAAAGCTCACAAGTCGCTCTTATAACAAGTTCGGCCTTTTTAAGTAGTTTGTTTGGGCTTTTAAGAATTTCTTCAAGGGTCTCCTGCAGAATAACCATGCCTCTTGATATGCACTCAAAAAAAAGTTCTTCCTTGGTTGCAAAATATTTATACATAAGGCCTATGCTGATGCCTGCGTTTTTTGCAATGATGTTTATATTTGCACTTTTGTAACCCTTGGAGGAAAATTCTTCAATGGCGATTTCAAGTATTTCGTTTTGACGTTCTTTTGAAATTTTATTAAACGCCTCTTTGTGGTGTATGCCTGCCATTTTATTAAATTTTGTATGTTTGCACAAAGTTTTTTTTAAGCGCTTGTGCAACTCACACAAATCCTCCTGCCTATCTAAGAATATATTGTAAATATACTAACACGAAAATATGAAACTTGCAAGAATTTGAACGGATTTTAACAAAAAAAATAGAATTGAGGTTTGACAAATCGTTCAAAAGTGATATACTTAAATAGAAATCTGTGTGAGTAATGGCTCACGCCATCCGAAAAGTGAGCGTCCACTCACAACGTAATTTATTTAAGGAGGAATTATCTATGGATACAAGATTCGCCATTACCGAGTATCCTGATGCAGCCGTTCTTACAGCTCAACTTGACGCGCTCATCAAAAAGCCAATCTATTCTATCAGCAGAACAGCTCTTAAAGAATATGAGGACGAGTATTTCGGAAAGAAATGCAAAAAGTCAAAGGAAATGATCGAAGAAGCAAAATCAATCATTCCCGGCGGCGTTCAGCATAACCTTGCTTTCAACTATCCCTTCCCGATAGTTATGGTAAAAGCTAAAGGCAATAAGCTTTATGATATTGACGGTAACGAATATTTTGACTTCCTGCAGGCAGGCGGTCCCACAATCATCGGTTCTAATGACGATGTTGTTAAGAATAAGGTTATCGAGCTCCTTGAGGATTGCGGCCCTTCAACAGGTCTTTTCCATCCTTATGAGTACAAACTTGCTAAAAAGATCTCAGAGTGCGTACCTTCAGTAGAAATGTTCCGTATGCTCGGTTCAGGTACTGAGGCTTGTATGTGCGCTGTTCGAGTTGCACGTCTTGCAACAGGTCATAAGAACATAATTAAGATGGGCGGCGCTTATCACGGCTGGTCAGATCAGCTTGCTTGGGGTATGCGTGTTCCAGGAACACTCAATATGCAGTCTCACGGCGTTCCGCTTTTCGTATTCAAGCACACTCAGGAATTCTTCCCGAATGATCTTAAGAGCCTTGAAAAGAAGCTTATCATCAATAAGTTCCGCGGCGGCACAGCTGCTGTATTTATCGAGCCTTGCGGCCCTGAATCAGCAACTCGTCCTGTTGATAAAGACTTCCCCAAGGGCGTTCAGGCACTTTGCCGCAAATACGGCGCTCTTCTTGTCAGCGATGAAGTTGTTACAGGCTTCCGTATCGGTCTTTCAGGTGCTCAGGGTTATTATGGCATCGATCCCGATATCACCATCTTCGGTAAGATTATTGCCGGCGGTTATCCGGGCGCAGGCGGCATAGGCGGTCATAAGGAAGTTATGAAGTACCTTGGCGCCGGCCTTGACAAAGCTGAAGGCAAGAAGATTCACAAGGCAATGTGCGGCGGCACAATGGCTGCTACTCCTATTTCATGCTGTGCCGGTTACACAGTAATCTGCGAGATTGAAAAGAGAAATGCTTGCCAGGTTGCAGGTCATATGGCAGATCGCCTTGTTAAGGGTATCAATGAGTCAATCAAGAAGTACGATCTTCCGTTCGTATGCTACAATATCGGCTCTATCTGTCATCTTCACACTGTTGCTACTATGCACTTCAAAGTAGACTGGAAGAGACCTTGGACTATTCCGAATGTACTTAAGCAGACTGGTCTTCGCCAGACTGAAATGCAGTACATGGGTGCTGCTTATATGGCAGAAGGTCTTGTAACTCTTGCAGGCTCTCGTCTTTACACTTCAGCCGCTTATACTGAAGAGGATATTGACGAATGCATCCGCCGCTTTGACAGAGTACTTTCAAAGTGCGAAAAAATTGATTATTAATTGAATTATCCTAAGGGCGGTTTACAGCTGTTTACCGCCCTTATCGGCTTTTGTTGAATAATGTGAAAACCGGCGGCGTAAATTAGACGGCGCAAATTTCGCGTTTATTTCTTTTAAGGGAAAGGAAAATTATGGCTTACGAAATTGAAGAAGCAAAAAGACTTGTTATCGAAGCCGGAAAGAAATTAATCGAAACCGGCCTCATCGCGCGCACATGGGGCAATGTTTCCGCGCGTATTTCAGATACACAGTTCGTTATTACTCCGTCGGGAAGAGCGTATGAAACTCTTACTCCTGACGAGCTTGTAGTAGTAAATATTGAGGACTGTTCATATGAAGGGGATATCAAACCCTCATCAGAAAAAGGAGTTCACGCAGCTGCATACAGGCATCATCCCACTGTTGATTTTGTTATCCATACTCATCAGAAGTATGCTACAATCGTCAGCATTACAGGTATGGAGATAAGAAATGTTTACAGCGATTTAAGAGATGTGCTCGGAGATAAAGTGCCTGTTGCTGATTACGCTATGTCAACAACAGAATCACTTCGCAAAAAGGTTGAAATGTGCATTATGATGAATCCCTCTGCAAGAGCGATCATGCTTATGCACCACGGCACCCTTTGCATGGGCGATTCTTATGAACACGCTTTTGAGCTTGCTGATAAGCTTGAGGAATGCTGCAAACGCGTTGTAAAAGACAACTATATGCGCTATGCATGGTCTGATAAATACAGCGAAGAAGATAAACTTAACTTCTATCTTAAAAAGGTCGGCGCAGGCAAAATGCCGGAGTCAATCTGCGATCTCGGCTCATCTGTAAGAAACGGAAATATGTTTACTCTCACCGTAGCAGGTGAAACTATAGATGTAGACCTTGAAACCTGCCTTGGCATCAACGGCATTGCTCCTAAATGCGCAAAGATCCATAAGGCTATCTATGATAATCAGAATGCCACCATCATCAAACATATCACTGATCCCCACGCAGTAGCATATTCATGCACCGGAGAGGATATGATACCTATGATTGATGACTTTGCACAGATAGTTGGCATAGACGTTAAAAACTGTGCTTGGATTGACGGAGATACTGATGAATGCGCTGCCAAGATAGGTAAAGCGGCATCAGGAAGAAATGCTGTTCTTATAGACGGCAACGGCGCTCTTGTTTTCGGAAACAGCGAGGGTGATATGCAGGCTCTTGAAATTATTATGGATAAGGGCTGCGAAGCTGCTGTTGATGTTAACCTCTTTAACCGTGAGCATTATGTTCCGAAAATGGAATGTTTCCTTATGCGCACAGTTTATCTTGCAAAATATTCAAAGCAGATCAATAAATAATCTGACTGTTAATAGTTTGTAAAATTTAACACATATCGTCTTTTGCAAATTGATTTTTTTCTTAAATTGTGGTATAATATAAACGATATGAGGGAGTAGTTCCGCACTCACAGTGTGCGCTAAATCAACATCCTGCTTAAAAAGCTGGTTTAGTTTTAAAGAATGAGACTCGTATACGGTAGGAATACTGTATACGGGTCTTTTTAATTAATCCCTTGTCTGTGTGTTTTCGACGGCTGCCGCGAAAATACTGCATAATATCCGGCAGCAGGAAGGGCATGTGAATAAAATGAAGGAATATCTGCAGGATGCAGAATCCGTACTAAAAGAGCAAAGCAGTTCCCACTCCGGAATTTCTCAGGAAGAGGCTCAAAAACGCCTTGAGCAAAACGGAAGAAATAAATTGCAGCAGGGCAAAAAGGAATCTATAATTCATAAATTCCTTATGGAATTTACAGATCCTATGACTATTATCCTTATAGTAGCTGCTGTTGTATCAGGAATTACATCTGCTTATGAGAAGGAATTTCCCGCAGATGTAATAATAATACTTCTGGTTGTTTTGATAAATGCCGTTTTAGGCGTATATCAGGAAACTAAGGCTGAAAAAGCAATAGACGCACTTCAGGAGATAGCCGCCGCAAAAAGCAAAGTAAAGCGTAACGGAAAGCTTGAAACCGTAGCGTCAGAAGAGCTTGTTACGGGCGATGTTGTTGTGCTTGAAGCAGGCGACAGCGTTCCTGCCGACTGCCGTATTTTAAGCTGTGCCTCAATGAAGATTGAGGAGTCTGCGCTTACAGGTGAATCCGTGCCTGTGGACAAGCAGACGGAACCTCTTGAGGGTGAAAATGAAATCCCTCTGGGAGACCGCACAAATATGTGCTATATGGGTTCAAGCGTTGTTTACGGCCATGGCGAAGCAGTAGTTGTTGCAACGGGTATGGATACGGAAATGGGCAAAATAGCGGGTGCGCTCAATGATGCAAAGGACGGCGAAACTCCGCTTCAGATAAAGCTTAATCAGCTTTCAAAAGTTCTTTCTTATCTTGTTCTCGGAATATGCGTTGTTATTTTTGCAATAGATATTATAAGAAATATTGCAAGCGGTCAGTCGCTCACCTTTGATACAATGCTTGATACATTTATGGTTGCCGTTTCCCTTGCTGTTGCCGCAATTCCGGAGGGACTTGCAACTGTGGTTACCATAGTGCTTTCTATAGGCGTAACTAAGATGAGCAAGCGAAATGCTGTCGTGCGCCGCCTGACTGCTGTTGAAACTTTGGGCTGTACTCAGGTAATCTGTTCAGATAAAACAGGTACGCTTACTCAGAATAAAATGACGGTTACCGATTTCAGGGGAGACAGTGAAAATCTTATAGCACAGGCTATGGCTCTTTGCTCAGATGCCGTGCTTGAGGACGGAAAAGTAAAAGGCGAGCCTACCGAGGCGGCTCTCGTTGAATGGGCAAAGAAACTTGAAATGCCCAAAAATGAACTTGAACTTGAATTTCCGCGTGTTGCCGAAGCTCCTTTTGATTCGGAAAGAAAAATGATGACAACTGTTCATTCATCAATAAACAAAGGCTTTATACAGTATACCAAGGGCGCGCCGGATGTTGTTCTCTCAGTATGCAAGCAGGCGCTTGTCAATGGCAGAAGAATACCTATGACGGATGAAGTCAAAGAGCAGATTCTTGCGCAGAACAAGGAAATGGCGGATAAAGCGCTCCGTGTTCTTGCAGTTGCAATGAAAGCCTATAATGAACTGCCTGAGGATACATCAGCCCAGTCATTAGAAAAAGATCTTTGCTATATCGGTCTTGCAGGAATGATAGACCCGATACGTCCTGAGGCGCTTGCCGCAATTAAGGAAGCAAAAGAGGCGGGCATAAGACCTATAATGATAACGGGCGACCATAAGGATACTGCTGTTGCCATCGCAAAGGAACTCGGCATTGCCGAAGATGAATCACAGGCTGTTACCGGAGTTGAGCTTAACTCCATTTCAGACGAACAGCTTGAAAGAGATATAGAAAAATACAGCGTTTATGCCCGTGTTCAGCCGGAGCATAAGGTTAGAATAGTTAACGCATGGCGTAAAGACGGCAAAGTTACCGCTATGACGGGCGACGGCGTAAATGATGCGCCTTCAATCAAAAACGCGGATATTGGTATCGGTATGGGCATCACGGGAACGGATGTTACAAAAAATGTTGCCGATATGGTTCTTGCGGATGATAATTTCGCAACTATCGTTTCTGCTGTTGAAGAGGGCAGAAGAATATATGACAATATCAGAAAGTCCATACAGTTCCTGCTTTCTTCAAATCTGTCAGAAGTTATCACTATATTTATCGCCACCCTTGCCGGCTTTGTGGTTCTTGAACCGGTTCATTTGCTGTGGATAAATCTTATTACCGATTCGTTCCCCGCAATGGCGCTCGGCGTTGAAAAAGGCGAGCCTGATATTATGAAACGCGCTCCAAGAAACAGTAAGGACGGCGTTTTTGCAGGCGGCATGGGCATTGATATTGCTTGGCAGGGTCTTATGGTATCCGTTGTTACTTTGCTTGCTTATTACGCAGGTATGCATCTTGCTCACGGCACAGCCGATTTCGTTCACCAAAACGGAATGACAATGGCATTTCTCACTCTTTCGCTTGCCGAGATTTTCCATTCTTTCAATATGCGTTCAAGGCGCGAATCTATTTTCAGACTTAAATCACACAATAAATATCTATACGCAGCTATGGGTATGAGCCTTGTTCTTACAACTCTTGTGATTTATGTTCCTTTCCTTGCTGACGCATTTGATTTTGCCGCTATTTCCGCTCTGGAGTACGCTGTATCCATTTTCCTTGCATTTATGGTAATTCCTATTGTTGAGCTTGTAAAACTTGTTCAGAGGAAACTGGAAAGCCGCAGAATGAAAAAGCAGTCATATTATGAAAACAATGAAAAAGGCATAAACGAAATATTTAAATAATTAATTGCTTGCCCCGCTCATTTATCTGAGCGGGGCTTTTAATGTTTTACGGCTTATATTTAAAAATTTATTCTTTATATTTTAAATTGTATATGCTATT
>ERZ1503806.247-NODE-247-length-14697-cov-5.890111_pt1 | contig 14697 bp, 10 predicted proteins | sample MGYA00571770_ERZ1503806 | MGnify/ENA primary metagenome ERZ1503806 (study PRJEB39906, sample SAMEA3182112) | gut metagenome | biome: human; feature: gut; material: Stool; isolation source: human stools | place: Canada | collected 2013-05-06 ...
TATAATATCATATTTTGTTGGTGTATTCCACTTTTATAGATGAATATTTAAAATAGTACAAATTTTTGTGCACTATAAAATTTTTCTATATATTTTATAGTGTTATGATTACATTATTCGATATATGTATTGACCACATATTTTTTTGCAAAACTGATAATGATCCTTTATTTAATAAAATGATAAGTGATCGTGTTCAATCCGTTTAATTTAAATTCTACTTTTACTATAACCACGATGATAATGATTGTTAAAGGTTATAAGGTCACCTCCATAGGAAATTATGTTAAAATAGTTTCCACAGCTGATGAAAGGGAAAAAAGTATATTACTCAAATAATAATTTATTGAGAAAAGTTTAAATATTTCTTAATACTTTGTCACAGGTTTGGAATCCTCGGTTTCCAAACCTTTTTTACCTAAATCGACTATTTCTTTCTTTGCTCTTGATTTATCGACTGTTAGTATTCTGCTTTAAAATGTTATAAAATTTCAAGTCGTTCGAGTAATTTCCATTAGCATAGTCATAGTTAAATACAGTCAATAATATTGTTCTTATAATGTGTTTTTGTCATTTCAAGAACAGTGTGAATTTAGTATCTGTTATCGATCTTTTATGGTTTTTGGAGACATTACTCAATACAGTGGTGAGCAATAAAAATCTTTAAAATTTGTGAAAAAGCAGCTAAGATTTTATCTTTTAATCACTTGTGTAACAGGAGCTTTCAAAAGGTAATATAACTTGAAAAACATAGCAACACAGATTCTCAGTATAAAATTGATTGGGCAGATTTAATAGTGAAACTTTGTTAATATAGTAGCTTTTTATTGTAATATTTTATTGTTCAGATGTAAAAGAAAAATATGGAGATTTGTGATAAAGAAAAAATATGCATTTTTTCTTTGAATTCTTATTAAGCCAATAACCTAACAGCTAACTTAAATCCAATTTCAAACGCCTGACACTCAACTAGGGCAGTGTACTCGTCAACACATTCAACATATTTCTTGAACGTATCAAGTTCTTTATCCTTAAGTGTTGATGTTAGATACTCCTGATGACTTGCCATCAGTTCAACTAATTCTTTTTCTTCATCAGATACTTCTTTATCCTCACTCGGATTTATATTTCCATACCATAGCTCCTGCAGTATTAACATAAAATCAACTCCTTTGCAGTACACACATATACCACAAAGAAGTTTGAAAGTCCAGCTGTTCTTTTAAATAAGCAACAATATTTTGACACTGGTTAAATATAGAATCCTATCAAATAGTATATACAAGTAACTCTTTTTTGAAATTTTTTGTCTGTGCTATAGTTATAACCGTTTTATTTGCAGGTATTAAAAACACATATTTATATGAAAAGATGCGTTGCCCAACATTCAATCCAAGCTATTAATCTTACGAAATAAAAAGCTTTAAAGAGTCGAAGATTATTAGTAAAATGCAACGCTATTGATTTATTTTACAAATTAATGTAAAATTTTAATGATATTATAATTTAAAAAGTAATAGGTGGTGATATACTGTGAATAAGATTTCCCGTGATATTTTCAAAGCAATTCACGAAGGCAAATGGATAGCAATAGAGTATAGAAATCAGCAAGGCAATATCACCAATTATTGGATAGGAATAAAAAGCATCAATCCGTACACTAAAAGATTACTGGTTGATGGACTAAATGTAGCAACTTACCAAATGGCAGAACTCAATTTATTTTTCAAATCTATAATCAATACAAACTTAATTGACGGTTCTTATTGCGAAATAAATAAAAAGCTACTTAAAGATATTGAAGAACATTCGTCCAGATATTCATTCATTTTTCACAATGTCACTAATCTGAAAATTCTTGATTATTACTGTGAATGCAATAAAATTGACAGCACTCCGTACAGAAAAGAATACAAGCTTATAGAAGAACTGGATATTGATGTTATAGGCGATGGAGATTATCGGTTAAATCATAATCAGTTTTCAGCATTGGTGAAGCAATTTAATATGGAAGCCAAGGACATAAATAAAAATAAATTTCCCAGAGTTGTTTCTATATGTATGAACCTATGCAGTATTCACACTAAAAAAGGCCTTTATGTTCTTGCCTATAAAAAATTGCTTTTTGATGTAAAAAAGCACACTTTAACCCAGGATGACGAAGTCACTATTTGCAAGGAATTTACTGTTGACGGAATCAAATTAAGTGCGCACTATTTTTTAGATGCTGATGAAATGCGTCTTCTGGACGATTATGAGACCAACGCTGAACTTATTAAGGATCTGATAACTAAAAACAATCCTGAATACGGCGGAGTAGATGATTTGCCGTATATAATGGCACTTTCAAGGGATTTTACTATTGACCTTGAGTCGGAATATGCTGCAATTATTGATATGTATGAAAACGACGATATTACATATCCGATAAAAGCATTTTTCGGAGATCTGACAGCAAAGCCGCGTAGAATAAAGAATTATCCTTTGGCACTATATAATGATAAAGTAAATCTTGACCAACTTCTAGCGATTCATAACGGATTAAAATATCCCGTTCTTTATGTTCAGGGACCGCCAGGGAGCGGAAAAACGAATACCATTTTAAACACGGTTGTTACTGCGTTTTTCAACAACAAGAGCGTTTTAATTTCATCATATAATAATCATCCTGTTGATGAGATATATGATAAACTTTCAAATTTGAAATACAGCAACAAAATAATACCGTTTCCAATTATCAGACTTGGCAACAGTTCCAAAATCAAAGAAGCTATTTTGCAGATAAGAAAACTATACGATCAAACCCTTAATATCAAAGTTTTTGATACTTCGCTATCCAAGAAGAAAAATTATGAGGAGCAAAGGACTAAAGCTTTAAGTGATCTGCTTAGCCGATATGAAGAAAAGCTTGATATGAGCGAACGAAGAGAAATGATAAATGCTATGATTTCCTCTTCAAGCAACCTTACATTTCTTGCAGATTTGCAGGGTGGTCAGCTGAATAAAATTAATAATGAATTAGATAATATCGGCGAAATTACAGAAGATGATATTAAGCCATTGATATCTCAAGACAAAGTTGAATTACTCAAATATTTGAATTTCACCTCTGCAAAATTCATTAAGCGATTATCTGAACCAAGATACAAAGATCTTGCTGATATTGTTTTTAATGAAAAGATCGATGATGCAGTAAAAGATTTTAACGAATATGTTTCCAACGATGAGAATTTTCAAAAGTTTTTGAGGATTTTCCCCATAATTGCCACAACAAATATTTCCGCTCACAAATTGGGCGATACTAAGCAGTATTTTGATATGGTAATAATGGACGAGGCAAGTCAGTGCAATACTGCTGTTGCTCTTGTACCGATTTTGAGAGGAAAGCAGTTGATGCTTGTCGGAGATCCGCAACAGTTGAAACCAGTTATTTTGCTTGATGCAAAAAATAATCGTATTTTGAAAAAACGCTACGGCATAACTGATGAATACGATTATAGAAATAAATCTGTTTATCAAACTTTTTTGGCGGCAGACGCAGTAAGTGATGAAATTCTTCTCAGTTATCATTATCGCTGTCATCCGAAAATAATTGCTTTTAACAACAAGAAATATTACAACAACAAACTTAATGTAAAATCATCCGCCGCTGAAAAAGATCCGCTTGAATTTATAAATTGCGAAAGCGATGAGACGGGTTTAAAAAATTCAAGTTCAAGCGAAGCAAGAGAGATAGTTCACTATGTAAAGACTCACCCTGATAAAACAATTGCTGTAATAACTCCTTTTGTAAACCAGCGTGATAAAATTAAGGAAGAACTTAATCAAAACGGCATTACTGGTGTTGAGTGCGGAACAGTGCATGCATTTCAGGGAGATGAAAAGCAGGAAATTATTTTTTCTCTTGCGCTTACAAAGAAGACGGGAGAGAAAACATACGGTTGGCTTAAAAATAATAAGGAGCTTATAAATGTTGCCACTTCCAGAGCTAAAGAAAAGCTTGTTATTGTTGGTGATAAAAATCAAATAAATCGTCTGCACAAGCTCGGCGATAACGATGATTTGTTTGAGCTTTGCAACTATGTGCGTTCAAACGGAAAAACCACTGTAACTCAGCGGGATCCCGAGTCCCGCGCCCTTGGAATAAAGCCATACAGTACAGAGACTGAAACAGCTTTCCTTGAAACATTAAATCATGCAATAAATGCAATGATGATAACAAAATCAAGATATGTTGTAAAAAAAGAAGTTCCTATTTCGCAGGTATTTTCATCAACCTATGAGATGAACGATTTATTTTATACAGGCAGATTTGATTACATAGTTTATGAACGTGACGGCCGCGAATTGTTGCCTGTATTTGCTATTGAGCTTGATGGTCACGAACACGAAGAAGACGCTCGGGTTATTGAAAGAGATAAGAAAAAGCAGGAGATTTGCGATAAACATAATTTTCAGCTGATTCGCGTTTCCAACAATTATGCAAGACGTTATAATTATGTAAAAGACATTCTTTCGTCTTTCTTCGAAAGCGCAAAGAAATAATAGACAAAAACGGCAGTACCGAAACATCTCGGTACTGCCATCTTTATTTTACAAATTATTATTTACCAAAGTGCTCTTCTACAATCGCCTTCAGGTAGGAAGAAATTACGGAAAAATCCTTATTCAAATCAAGTGTGCATACACTTATTTTATTTCCGCTCATCATATAAGTGCAGTCAGGCTGTATTGCTTCGCTTGTTGATGCGTAAAGCAGCATACCTGAAACACTGTGATTCTGTTCTGCAAATTCAGCGTCCTTATTTTTTACATAAGAAAAAATTTGATATAAATGAGCAGAACGGAGTTTGCTAACATTAAACTGCTGCATCATAATACGGCCATAATATTTTGCATCAATAATCAAAACCGTATTGTCTTTTGAAAGCATAACATCGCTTTGCATTGTAGGAAGCAGAAAGCGGTTTTCATCGTCAAGAGCCCAGCTTATCTCTGATGAACTTGTTTTAACCTGCGGGCATTCTTTAGCATAAAATCCAAGAAGAAATTTTTCATACAGCTGATGCATTGGCCGTTCATTTATAACAGATGATAGACGATAATCTCCATTATCGGTAGTCAGGAGCATTCCTTCAATTATCAGCCAACAAATTCCTATAAGAATACGGTATGAATTATTGCCACGCTGAAAGCGAATAGAAGACCAGCGCACTGTTCTAAGATCAATAGTGTCAACATTAGAAAAATACAACATTTCCTTTTTGAGAGTGTCTTTGTATTTTTGCTCAACATCCGCTTTTTTAAGAAGCAGAAAAACTGTTGTTTTAACTATTCTGTTTAGCAGATTATTTTCTGACAGAACATCATATTCACAAGTAAGCACTTGTTTTTTTGAGACAAGATTTTTTATGCTGCCAGTCAGGTCTATTTTTCCTCTTACAACCGCCAAATCTTCTTTTTGGTTAAGATATTCACGGTACAAACCCTGCTTGAGCTGTTTTCCTATACCTTTTGAAAGAAGTGCTGCAAAAAGATTATGTATATTATCAAATTTTTCTGTTTCAATATTCTCATATTCACCTGATTTAAAAGTGCCAAATGCATACGCAAGCATATAGTAAATGTTTTTAATTAGTATGCTTTTATCCTCAGTCATTGAATACGCCCTCAAGTATGTTTTTCCACTTTTGAAATTCGGATTCATTGTCAAACCAGTATTCATTCAACATTGGCAAAATATCATACTTAACTACACAGTGGAGCCATTCATCGGAGTAGTTTTTACTCGTATATAAGTAGCTATGCCCTATGCAGAATCCTTTTCCGAGAGAACTGTCAGTGGAAATCGTATTATTTAGTGCTTTTATTTGGTTTATCACCTTGTTAAACATTTCACTATGTAAAGAGTTTTGATATTTAACAAATCCATCAGTGTCAAATCCGGGAATCATATCATAAAAACTGAATCGTCTGCGAAGAGCGTAGTCAATCATTGCAAGACTTCTGTCTGCAGTATTCATCATTCCGATAATAAACAGATTTTTAGGTACAGAAAACGGTAGTCCGTTATAGGCAAGCGTTGCTTTTGTTCCTCTGTAATCTTTTTCAATAAGCATAAGCAGCTCACCGAAAATCTTACTCATGTTGCCACGATTGATTTCATCTATAATAAAGAAAAAATCTTTGTTAGGCTGGGTAGCGGCTTTTTGACAGAAACGATAGAAAATTCCATATTTCAAGTCAAATCCAGTATCTGTAGGCTTGTAACCCATTATGAAATCTTCATACGAATAATTCTGATGGAACTGAACAAATTCTATTCGACTATCATCTTTTTCACCCATCATGGACCAGGCAAGGCGCCGAGCGGTAAATGTTTTTCCTACTCCCGGTGCACCTTGGAGTATGATATTCTTTTTATAGCTCAGAATAGAAACAAGCTCATCATATTTTTCTTCATTCATGAAAACTTCATTTAAAAAGTTTTCTTTTGTATACGCTTCAAAAGCTGTTTTTATTGGAAGTGGATTTTCATCACGAATAATATCCATGATAAAGTCAAATTCTTCTTTTGTTAATTTGAAAAGGCTTCCCTGAGGGCTTCTAAAATACTCCATATTTTGGAGTTCGTCACATTCTTTTAAGGCGGAATAATCTATGGGAGAGGCAAGCGCTTCAATTTTTTCAAAGCTTATTTTTTCCCCGTCCTGCTCTGCAGTAATTTGACCGATGGCCACAACTTGTTTAACAGGATTTGATTCGTAACAAATAATCATATCCCCGGATTTTGCGTCTATAAAGTTCTGGAAAACCCTGCGCTTATTTCCATTTTCATTCTTAAGGGTATAATCTTGAGTTTCGCCCACTGCAATATCTGAAAAGCTCCAAATTTTCGGGTTGGCGTTAAGCCACCAGCATCCTTTACTATCGCTCTCAGCTTTTGCATCCGAATAAAGATTTATGTTGCTAAGATCAGCATTGTCAAGGGCTTTTGAAAGTTCGTCCCTTAGCTTCCATATAAAATGACCTTCTTCACCGTTTTGAGTATTTCGGCCAGTGTAAAGAATTGGCCACCATTTGGTTTTGCCTTCATTATTATCTGCCGTTATTTTAGCTTCATTACATATTCTCTTTGCAAGTCCAACGGAGCCGGCGTTGTAAAAATTTGCTGTTTCTCCGTATTTGTTAGCAAGTTGCGTACATGAAGCTTCTCCCCCGAAGTCTTTAATACGCTTCATAATTTCAAGAGATTGAGTTGTAAAAACGGCTTTGTTTTTGATTAGCTCACCCCATGCTTCAACTGTAAGGCCAGGATCATAATCTTCACCAATCCATTCTTCAGCAGAATTTGTTTTATTGTTTTTATCGAAAAAACTTCTGCTTGCAAAAAAGCAAAAATCAACCGTAAGAGTTTTAAGGTTTGGATCAGGATAACATTCAGAAGTCATTAAAGAGTTAAATATGTTTACAAGTTCTTCATCATTTTTAAGTTTGGAGTTGACTTCATTGTAAAAGTCAAGAAAATTACGAAGATTATTTTCATAATCTCCATTCTTAAACTGATAATTCGTTTCAAGAGCTTCTGCTGCTTTTCTTATCTCTCCGATTTTATAAATATAATATTTGTCCGGGTAACGAAGCCATAAATATATGCTTATTGCATTTTCTGTTTGATAATGATTCTTTGCATTTTCTCCAAAGTTTTTAAGAATATAAGAAGAATCATCTTTAAATTTTTCAATTCGTTCCACAATATCTTGACTTTCATCAAAAAGATTCGCAAACATTGAGCGAACTTCCTCAGGGAACTTTTTTGCAAAAACAATAATCATGCGCTGAGGATAATAATTGTATGATGAAAGCAGATTTTGTGTCATACCTAATGAGCGTTCAAGCATTTCAGGAAAATCAGCGGCATTTATATCCCAGTTATCTTTGAAACATTTTATAGCCTTCCATTTGTAATTTTCTGTTTCAAATCGCCCATCAGCCAAAGCTTGTTTGTAATTGGCAAGTAATTCGTCCATATTTGACCTGTTGAACATATACTTCTCCTTTATGAACTGTGTAAAACAAATAATCGTCTAAAATAGTTTATAATTAGCAAATATTATCTTTATGATAACATTTTTGTATATAATTATCAATAAAGAGCAAGAGCAAAGAAACGATTATCATATGAAAGAGACAAAATATGTACCTTAGCTATTCTACTTAATTCCAAAATATTTATTCAGTTAAAAATTTCACAGCCAGTTTGAATCCTATTTCAAACGCTTGGCTTTCAATAAGTGATGTGTATTCTGTAAAGAACTCAGCATATTTTTTAATATTTCCCGTTCATCATCATTTAGAGAAGATGACAGCGTTTCATAATGTCGAGTTATTAACTGAACCAAATTTTTCTCGCTTTCTGTTATAAACTTGTCTTCATTCGGTTTTATAATTCCATACCATAGATCCTGTAGTATTGACATAAAATCAACTCCTTTGCAGTACAAACATATGCCACAAAGGAGTTTTAATATCCAGCTAAAATTTAAAAGTTGCCAATATCGTCTATAACTTTCGTATATATCATTGCTAATACTGCTGCGATCCTTAAGTCATACTTGTTTCTTTCATCATATAATTGTTTAAAGATCATTCTTTCGGTTTGTGTTCCATAACGCAGCTTTTGAACAATCATTTTAAATTCAGTGCTTGGCTCCATAATAATTTTTTCAAATGATTGTTCGAATTTAGATTTGTCCCATTTTAACATCTGGTCTTTACTATCAGGATTATATGGCATCAATTTAGTTTCGCTCAACGAAATAAAAATCTCTTCTAACGAGTGTTCTTTAGGCTTTTGCAATGTTACACGCTTTTTCTTTCTCTTTTTTGCTTTTCTTTTTCCTGTTCCTGACGTATTTTTTCACGTTCTTGCTCTTCTTGTAAACGTTTTTCTTTGATTAAATTAGCAAAACGCTGTGCTTCTTCAAATGCTTTTTGAGCCTCAATTCTGTTTTTCTCTTTTTGCTCTTTTAATTGAAGCAATTTTTTATCAAAAGCACGTTTCTTTTTTATAAGAAAACTATTAAAAGCCTCTTTAAATCCAGATACCTGAAGCTTCCCATCTGAAAATTCAATGTTGCTTAAATCAGAAGTAAATTTAAATATATTAGGGTAATTTTTTGAACTTATTTCAATTCCGTCAAAAGTATATTTATTGGTGTCCATACAATATTGAATAACGCTATTTCCTGTTAAATCAATTGTAATAAGAGAATTATCGTCTGTCTCATTAAGTGAAAACCTTTTTGCAAAATAGAGTTCACTTTCAACAACATCGTAATCGTCATTGGAATTTATATCTGTTACAATCCAATTAGATTTTATTTGCTTTTCATCATACTTTCTTTTTATCGTATCCAATCGATTAGCACTTGAAAATTTAGTGATTATTTCGATTGGGTAAGAAACACCATTTTCTATTACTACTAAATGTGAATAATGCTTATCAACTAATTTCACATCCATTTTAACATCATAGCCGTGTTTTTTAAGATGTGAATAAAGCAATCTTTTTATTGCTTTAGTGTATTCAGTAGTTTCATTATCATACTTTTCATATCCACAATCAGTGTTTACAACATGTGCAAAATACGGCTGCTTTTTTTCGCCATGACAATATTTAAGAATTCTGTTTTTACAGTTTTCATCAGGGCAAAGCAGTTCTTTTCTACCACTTGCTTGTCTAATAATTTTTTCATCATTATAGTCTTGTGATATTTCAAAGGCGAAAATTTCTTTTCCTTTCCAAATTGCTTTTTCTATTTGTAACACCTCTATGAAATTACATTAGCCGATGACTAATTTATTAGTTTTCTTAAGATACTTTGCAGGGATTGGTGAATCAAGTTTAAATGTAAAGCTGATAGGACGGCTGCCTTCGTGTTTTACATAATTGACTGTACCAAGGAATGTGTACGGTGCTGTTCCAAATTTATCATTTTTAAATTCACGAACAAAGAGCAATAATTTATTGCCTCTTTCTTTATGGTGAATATACCTTTGACCGGTTGTAGATTCTGGTGTTGTTGTACTTTGGCTTTGCCAATGAAATAACCACTCATTTATAGAATAGTCACTATACATTGTGCTTGTGAATAATCTTTGTCTGACTTATTTAGCGTTACCATAAAAATATCCACCTTTTTATCAGGTAAATATTTTACACCTTCTCGCATTGAGTTTGGTTTCATAAAATCCATTGCTACAAGGAGCTGGTCTCTTGTGTATGTGCAGTAAGTGTCAAGAGGACAATCAAAACCTAAATCGACCGGCTTGTCAATGAAATCAATTTTTTCAAAATTGTAGTTAAGCAATTCTACAAGTTCATTATACATATTTTCGCAGTTCTTTAATTTTCTAAAGCCTTCTAATTCATCAGAAAAGCCAACAGATAAATAATCTTTTTGCCAAATTGTAAATTGAAGCATTTGATAAATTCGTTTGTCCATTGGGTTCAAATTATCATACACAATGGTCTCAATATTGCATAGAAAATTCTTTATAAAATTTATCCATCTGCGAGAATCTATATAACATATCCTTTGAAAAGCCTTCGTCATAATTGGCTCAAGTTCTTCATCAAAATCGTCTTTAACGCCTGCCATAACACATAATCTTGAAAAACTTGAATACTTGTAAATGGCTTTTACGTCAAGATGATAATATTCTACAAAATTCTTAAGTGATAGTTTTAATCCACTATCATCAACAAAATCTTGAATCTTTGTTACCAAGCCTGCTTTTGAGCCAAACGAAGCATTTATGTTTTTAAAAATATACTCTTTTGCTTTCTTTTCGAGCTGAATATAGCAACCTTTTGGTGCAGAAACAAAACCATCTTTTATTTCTTGCTTTACGCTCTTCTTAGAGTTTGACAAAAGAGCAGAGAATTTCTCCTCAAAATTATATTTCTTGTTAGCCTGTCCAATGAAATCTAAAACTGTTAGGCAGTCTTTGCCTTCTGATAGTCTAAGTCCTCTACCAAGCTGTTGAAGAAAAACTGTCAAAGATTCTGTCGGTCGGAGAAAAAGAACGGTATTTACCTCTGGAATATCCACACCTTCATTATATAGGTCAACTACAAATATGAATTTTATCTCACCATTAACAAGCCTTTTTTTAGCGCTATTTCTATCTTCATTGGAAGATCCGCCAGTAAGAAACATTGAAGGAATATTGTGCTCGTTAAAATAAGTTGACATATATTCTGCGTGCTCAACAGACACACAAAATCCAAGTCCTTTAACATCATCTAAATCAGTAACATACTTAATTACTGATCTGATTATGTTATCTGCTCGTTTATCTGCCACAGCTCGATTAAGTGTGTATATATTTGAGAGCTCGCGCTTGTCGTATCCGCCTCGTGTCCATTTTAATCTGTCCAGGTCCACAGTATCGCTAATTCCAAAATATTGAAATGGGCATAACAATTTTCTATCAATAGCTTCCGGCAATCTAATTTCAGCAGCAATTCTGTTGTCAAAATAATCAGTGACATTTTTGCCGTCCATACGTTCCGGTGTAGCTGTTAACCCAAGAAGTATTTTGGGTTTATAATATGATAACAGTTTTTGATAGCTTGGTGCCGCTGCGTGGTGAAATTCATCTACAACAATATAGTCATAATAATCACTTGAAGTGTGTTTGTACCACTCCTGAGAATTAAATGTTTGGATTGACATAAACAAGTGTGAAACATCGTCGGGTTTACTATATCCTCCAACAAACATTTCACCAAAGTTTGCGTCCTTCAATACTCCTCTAAACGTTTCTATACTTTGTTTTAGGATTTCTTCTCTGTGAGCAATAAATAATAATCTGCATGGCTCTGAGCTATGATTGCGGCAGAAATTCTTATAATCAAACGCAGATATTACTGTTTTGCCTGTGCCTGTTGCCGCAACAACAAGATTTTTGTAATTACCTCTAACTTCTCTTTCGGCCTTAAGTTTATCTAAAATTTCTTTTTGATATGAATATGGATTTATGTCGAACATATATCTTGATGAATTATTATCATCGTGATATTTTTCTGCTTTTAACGCCTTTGTAAGACGTTCTTTTTTGTTTTCCTGGTACAACTCGAATTCTGCAGAATTCCAGTAGCTATCAAAAGTAGCATTAATTTTTGCAATAGTTTCAGGCAAATCTTTAGCAGTAACTTTAACGTTCCATTCAAGACCGCTTGATATAGCTGCATTAGAAAGATTTGAAGAACCTACATAAGCCGTTGTAAATCCTGTGTTGCGGTAAAATACATATGTTTTAGCATGCAAACGAGTTCGCTTAGTATCATATGACACCTTAATTTCGGTGTTAGAAAGCTTGTTTAGTTCCTCGATAGCTTTGACATCTGTTGCACCCATATATGATGTTGTGATAATGCGTAATTTACCGCCGTTTTGAGTGAATTCACGCAGCTCATCAATAATAAGACGAAGTCCGCTCCACTTAATAAATGACACCAGCATATCAATTTTATCTGCAGAAAGGATTTCTTTTTTTAACTCCGTAAACATTTGTGGCTCGTGAATTGCTCCGGTAAATAATGAGCTCTGAGCGATTGACGTTTCAGGGCGTGGTAATGAATTTTTGCTTGAATTTGTATATATTTTATCTAAAACGGAAAGAAGCTGTTCAGCGCGTTCATCAACAGACATTGCACTAAATTCTTCTTCGCCGCTTTCGGCGATAATTGTATTTACAATTTTATTTGCAAGCGCAACTTGGCTGTTAATATCTCCGCCGTTGTCCACAACCGCGTCTAGCCCTTTTTCAATTATATTTGCTATGTACTTTGAAAGTACTTTAGATGCTTCTGCACTGTCAATAGGTGCAGTTGAACAATCTTTATCACTGGCATTGTCAATAGCTGTTCCCAATTCTTTATTTATAACTTGCTCATAGAGCCCTGATTCTAACATTCAAACACCACCAATAAGTTTATTTTATCATAACTAAATAAATTAAACAACTTTTCAAATATTTATTAAATTGCAAACAACAATTTTAACTACACAACACAGTTCGACAAATTTTGATAGACTATATGTTGTACTATATTATCGAAAGGAGGAGAACTTATGCAATATCAAAGATTATTGGAGCAGGTGGCAAAAGATAATAATACCACTCCTGAAAAAGTTGAAAATGAAATGAGAAAAGCGATACAAGAAGCAGGCTTGGATATAGAGCCATCTGTGTTTATTGCGTTGGTTACCACGAAAGTAAGAAAGACTATATATCGTAAATAATATGATATGATTTATAATTAAATAAATATCTTGACAACATAAATTATTTTGTTATAATGAAATGATTTAGACAGCTATCTAAATGGTCGGACAGGGTAACTACATTAGAGGTATATGTTATGTCATATAATTTTCAGTACATATCAAAACATGACAAAAAGGTTTCTCGTGCACGCCAAAATCTTACGGATATTATTAGAGATGTTCAAAATGATGTGAGAGATAAATTTACATTTCAATTCAAAATTGTAGGAAGCTATTCTCGCAATATGATTACTTATGATCCTAAATCAAATATAGGATTTGATTTAGATGTAAATATTTATCCAAATGACGATGACAATGAATATTCACCTAAAGAAATCAAGCAATCACTCATCAAAGCTTTCAATAAAAATATAAAGAAATACGGTTATTCCAATGTTGAGGATTCTACAAGGGTAATAACAATAAAAATTAAAGATACTGAAAACTCAAAAATTATTCATAGCGTGGATTTTGCTATTGTACATAACTATGAAGATGATGAAGGTTACAAGTGTCAAGAGTACATAAGGTTTAATAAGAAAAAGCATTCTTATACTTGGGAAGAACAAGGCAATGGGTTTTATATGCTTGACGAAAAGGTAAAACTAATTAAAGAAGAAGACCTTTGGACAGAATTAAGAGACATGTATCTTAGATTAAAAAATGAAAATACAGTAAACCATAAAAAGTCCAGATCTTTGTTTGCTGAAGCCGTAAACAATATTTGCAATGAATACGAATTGGATGAGTACGATCTTCCTCAATACTTGTTACATGATTTGCATGAATACAAAAGAGGATTAAAAAATGGTTCATCATTAATGGATTGTCTTTGGGGTGAATTATATGGAAGTATTAACGCTGCAGAAATTACAGATGGAGTAATTTCGCACAATTATGCTGATCATTTAAGAAATAAATATTTGTGGAAATAAAAACAGTTATGACGAACTGTTTACATTCAGTGCGATAGCAGTCGAAGGGAAATAAAGACTATATATCGTAAGTAGTATAATTTATAGTCTATATAACTCTCGCAAAATTAGTATCATAATTTTGTTGGGAGTGATACTGATGACTATTGTTGAAGCTACAAAATTGCGAATAGAAGAATTATGCAATGAGCGCGGACTTAATTTCTGCCGACTTGCAACTATTTCGGGCGTTCCCTATACAACGGTCAAGTCAATAATATACAATCAAAGCAAAAATCCAAGCATCACCACTATTAAGAAGATCTGTGATGGTCTGGATATTTCAATAGCTGATTTCTTTGACGCAGATACCTTTAGAAATCTTGAACAGGAAATCAAATGATTAAAAGCCCTGTCTCTTATACACATCTGACGCTGCC
>ERZ1503806.312-NODE-312-length-12813-cov-5.488086_pt1 | contig 12813 bp, 6 predicted proteins | sample MGYA00571770_ERZ1503806 | MGnify/ENA primary metagenome ERZ1503806 (study PRJEB39906, sample SAMEA3182112) | gut metagenome | biome: human; feature: gut; material: Stool; isolation source: human stools | place: Canada | collected 2013-05-06 ...
GCCCAGAGCGTATCCACTTGTTCTTTGCAGTAATCTCTTATTTCTTCTATCGACGGACTCTCATATACACATTTTCCCTTATCAAAGAGCTGCACTCTCAGATTACGTACATAGTAATTCCTTATCTTTGTACGCTTCCATACAGCATTTGGGTCGAAAATTTCATATTCTTCAACCTCAGGTATAGTCTCATCGGAAACGGTTATCACATCTCCTCTGGCTTTGCCTGTGTCTTTGTCATAAAGCCTGTATAAATGCTTAAATCCGGGATTAGTAATCTTCTCCACATTTTCTGAGATTTTAATCTTTGGTATCAGCTCTCCCCCTGATTCCAACGCTACCAATTTGTAAACGCCGCCGAAGACAGGCTCTGATTTGGCTGTTATAAGCCGTTCGCCCACTCCGAAGGAATCTATGCAAGCTCCTTCTGAAATTACATCTCTTATGATATATTCATCCAAGGAGTTGGAAACTACGATTTTACAATCTTGCAAGCCCTCAGCATCCAGCATGGCTCTTGCTTTTTTAGTCAGATAAGCCACGTCTCCTGAGTCTATCCTTATTCCCATGTTCTTAGGCTTCATTTCCTTGAAAACTTTTATCGCAGCCGGAACGCCTGATCTCAGCACATTATACGTGTCCACTAAAAGCGTGCAGTTATCTGGATATATCTCTGCATATTTTTTAAAAGCAGAGTATTCATCAGGATACATCTGCACCCAGCTGTGAGCCATGGTTCCAAGCGCTTTGATTCCGTGATCTCTGTCAGCTATAGCGCATGCCGTCCCCGCGCATCCTGCTATATAAGCAGCTCTGGCGCCGTAAATGGCCGCATCCGCTCCGTGAGCTCTTCTCGTGCCGAATTCCATCACCGCTCTGCCTTTTGCTGCCCTCACGATGCGATTGGCTTTAGTAGCAATAAGGCTTTGGTGGTTTATGGAAAGCAGTATCATGGTTTCAATGAACTGAGCCTGTATAACAGGACCTCTCACCGTAACCAAAGGCTCATGAGGAAAGATAGGCGTGCCTTCAGGCACTGCCCAAACATCGCATTCGAATTTAAAATCTTTTAAATATTGTAAAAATTCTTCGCAGAACATCTCTTTGCTTCTGAGATATTCTATGTCCTCTTCGGTAAATTTAAGGTTTTTCAGATATTCCATCAGCTGCTCAACGCCGGCCATAATAGCGTATCCTCCGCCATCAGGCACTTTCCTGAAAAACATATCGAAGTAGGCAATATCATCCGCCATGCCTGTTTCAAAATAACCGTTGGCCATGGTGAGCTCATAAAAATCGGTCAGCATGGTCAGATTCATCTTTGTTTCCATTAGGAGTCCTCCGTATCTTTGCTATAAAAACTGTTATAAAAGTTTCTTCAGAAATTGTCCCGTATATGACTCGCTGCACTGGGCAACCTCCTCAGGAGTGCCCACCGTAACGATATTTCCTCCTCTGCTGCCGCCGTCAGGTCCCAGATCTATAATGTGATCCGCCCTTTTGATGACGTCCAGATTATGTTCTATGACTACCACCGTGTTTCCTGCGTCCACCAGCTTGTCCAAAACTGCTATCAGCTTGTCCACATCCGCAAAGTGCAAGCCTGTTGTCGGCTCGTCAAGAATATACAGTGTTTTTCCTGTGCTGCGCTTGGAAAGTTCGGTGGCCAGCTTGACTCTCTGAGCTTCTCCACCGGAGAGCTGAGTAGAAGGCTGCCCCAGTTTTATATACCCCAGACCTACTTCTTCAAGAGTTTGAAGCTGTCTGCTTATGCTCGGTATATTCTTGAAGAATTCCAACGCTTCGGTTACGCTCATGTCTAAAACATCAAAGATATTCTTTCCTTTGTATTTTACTTCCAGCGTTTCACGATTATATCTGCGACCCTTGCACACTTCGCACGGTACATATACATCAGGGAGAAAATGCATTTCAATTTTTATTATACCATCTCCATTACATGCTTCGCAACGCCCACCTTTAACATTAAAACTAAATCTTCCCTTTCCGTAGCCTCTCATCTTAGCTTCAGGAAGGCCCGCAAATAAATCTCTTATGCCCGTAAACATACCTGTATATGTTGCCGGGTTGGAACGAGGCGTCCGCCCTATAGGAGACTGATCTATATCTATTACTTTGTCTATGTTCTCTATTCCCGTAATCTCGTCGTGTTCTCCGGCTTCTTCCAAAGTCCTGTTAGTTATCTTTGATACGCCTTTGTAGAGGATTTCGTTGATCAAGCTGCTCTTGCCGGAACCGGAAACTCCCGTGACGCAGATCAGTTTTCCAAGAGGAAATTCCACGTCAATGTTCTTCAGATTATTCTGCCTTGCGCCTTTTACCGTAAGGATGTTGCCGTTGCCGGGTCTGCGCTTATCAGGCACAACGATTTTTTTTGCGCCGGACAGATACTGCCCTGTGAGAGATTCCTTGCATGCTTTAATATCATCCACCGTACCCTGAGCTACAAGGCGTCCGCCGTTGATTCCCGCTCCCGGGCCTATATCTACGATATGGTCTGCTGCGTACATGGTATCTTCGTCGTGCTCTACCACTATGAGAGTATTTCCTATATCGGTAAGATGCCTCAAGGTTGCAAGCAGCTTTTCATTATCCTTTTGATGCAGCCCTATGCTGGGCTCGTCAAGGATGTACAATACGCCTACTAAGCTGGATCCTATCTGCGTAGCCAATCTTATTCTCTGGGATTCTCCGCCCGACAGGGTGCCTGCCGCTCTGCTCAATGTCAAGTAGTCAAGGCCCACATCTATCAAAAAGCTCAGCCTTGCCTTAATTTCTTTCAATACTTGATGCGCAATCTTAGCGTCCTTTTCTGAGAGTGCAAGCCCGTTGATAAAGTTGAGAGCCTCTCTGATAGACATGTCTGAAAGCTCCGCTATGTTCTTATCGCCCACGGTTACTGCTAAAATTTCAGGTTTAAGTCTTTTGCCGTGGCATTCAGGGCAGAGGTCTATTCTCATGTATTCTTCCATCTTATTTTTGAAATACTCAGAAGAAGTTTCCCTGTATCTCCGTTCTATGTTATTGATTACCCCTTCAAAAGGTCTGTCTTGGAATGATTTGGCTCCTGTATTGTTGCTCACGTAATAATATTGAATGTGCCTGTCGCCGGTACCGTAAAGCAACTCGTTTATAAACTTTTTAGGCTGTTCTTTGAGAGGCTTGTTGATGTCCACTCCGTTATCTTTAGCCAAGGCGTTGACCATCTGGCGGTAAAAACCGCTGAACTCCATTGAACCAAATATCAGATTAAGCGCCCCGTCAGGTATGCTTAAGTCATAATTAATCACTCTGTCCGGATTTAACTTTTGTGTAAATCCCAGTCCGTTACATGTAGGGCAGGCACCAAACGGCGCATTGAAGGAAAACATTCTTGGCTCCAGCTCTTCAATGCTCACACCGTGTTCCGGACAAGCCAACTTGCTGCTGAAAGTCTTTTCATAGTGGTGGTCATAGTAGTCTCCTATGACGTTAACAAGGCCTTCGCCATGAGCCATGGCCAGCTCGCATGCCTCAGAAATTCGGCCTTCTTGACCGGGTTTTACCACAATTCTGTCTACTACAATCTCTATGTTATGCTTGAAGGTTTTTTCCAGTTTGATTTCTTCTTCATTGATTAGCTTTATCTCCCCATCTACCCTTACTCTGGTAAAGCCTTCTTTAGCAATTCTCTCTAAGATCTTTTCATGCTCGCCTTTTCTTCCTCTTATCACGGGAGCCAATACCATAAGTTTCGTTCCTTCGGGAAATTCCATTATGGTATCCACCATCTGGTCCACAGACTGACTGGTTATCAATTTGCCGCATACCGGGCAGTGAGGTTTGCCTATTCTGGCATACAAAAGCCTGAGGTAATCATGTATTTCTGTCACCGTTCCCACCGTTGAGCGCGGGTTCCTGCTGGTAGTTTTCTGGTCTATGGAGATGGCAGGAGACAAGCCTTCTATATATTCTACGTCCGGTTTTTCCATTTGTCCGAGAAACTGGCGGGCATAGGAGGAAAGGCTTTCCATATATCTTCTCTGCCCTTCCGCATATATGGTATCAAATGCCAAAGATGATTTGCCCGAACCGGAAAGGCCGGTCAATACCACAAACTTATCTCTCGGTATGGTTACCGAGAGATTTTGAAGATTATTTTCGTTAGCGCCTTTTATTACTATATCTTTTGCCATTTTTTTCTCCTTTATCAGACTTATATCAGGCGAGCGCTATGCAAAAGCCCGTATCATGACCTGATTACAGTCTGACTTTGTATTCAAATATTTTATCGCGGAGTTGTGCTGCTCTTTCAAACTGCAAATCTGAAGCAGCCTGCTTCATTTCCGCTTCCAATGTCTTTATATAATCTTTCAATTCCTTTTTGGTCAGCTCCAATGGGCTCTTTCCTTTATAAGAGTCTTCATCTTCTGCCACATGGGTCGCCTCTATTACAGAGCGTATCGACTTGCTGACGGACTTAGGTGTTATTCCGTGCTTTTCATTGTATTCCTGTTGGATATTTCGTCTTCTGTCGGTCTCATCTATAGCAGCTTTCATTGCCTTGCTTATTCCGTCGGCATACATTATTACTCTGCCGTCCACGTTTCTGGCTGCTCTTCCTATGGTCTGGATAAGAGACGTCTCGGTACGCAGGAATCCCTCTTTATCGGCATCCAGTATGGCCACAAGTGAAACTTCAGGTATGTCCAGGCCTTCTCTGAGCAGATTGATGCCTACAAGCACGTCAAACGCGCCCATTCTCAGGTCTCTTATTATCTCCAGCCGTTCAAGGGTATCTATCTCTGAATGCAAATACCTGACCTTGATTCCTACACCTTTAAGGTAATCGGTCAAGCTTTCTGCCATCTTTTTAGTCAAAGTCGTGACAAAAACTCTCTGGCCTTTGTCCGTCGTCTTCTTTATCTCGCCTATCAAATGGTCTATCTGTCCATCCGTTTTATGAACTTCTATAGGCGGATCTAAAAGTCCTGTAGGTCTGATTATCTGTTCTGCGCTTATGCCTCCCGACTGCTCTCTTTCATAAGGGGCCGGAGTAGCGCTTACATACAGTATTTGATTTACCAATCCATTAAATTCATCAAATTTCAGAGGTCTGTTGTCCAAGGCTGACGGAAGTCTGAAGCCGTATTCCACCAGAGACATTTTTCTCGACCTGTCTCCCTCATACATGGCTCTCAGCTGAGGCAGCATTACGTGGGATTCATCTATTATTATCAGGAAATCCTCCGGAAAATAGTCTATAAGGGTGTAAGGTCTGGTGCCGGCAGGCAACCCGTTCAAGTGTCTTGAATAGTTTTCTATGCCTTTGCAAGTCCCGATTTCTCTGAGCATCTCAAGGTCATATCTTGTGCGCTGTTCTATGCGCTGAGCCTCCAAAAGCTTTCCCCTATCTTTAAACCACTGGACTCTCTCTTCCAGTTCTTCATCGATAGTCTTGATAGCATGCTCCATTTTTTCCGGTGAAGTAACGTAATGAGATGCCGGAAATATCAGTATATGGTCGCGGGAGCCTGTTATTTCGCCTGTAACAGGATTCATTTCTTTAATTGACTCTACTTCATCTCCAAACAGCTCAACTCTGACCGCTGATTCGCCGCCTGCAGGATATATGTCTATTACATCTCCTCTTGCTCTGAAGCTGCCCCGTTCAAAGGCCAAGTCGTTCCTGCTGTACTGAATATCTACCAGCCGGCGCAGTATATCTTGTCTGCTCTTTTCCATGCCGGGCCTTAAGGATAAGGTTTGAGTCTCGTAATCAATAGGGCTTCCAAGTCCGTATATGCACGAAACGCTGGCAACGATTATAACGTCTCGGCGCTCTGCCAAAGCTGCAGTTGCTGAGTGGCGCAGCTTATCTATTTCATCGTTTATCTGCGAGTCCTTTTCTATATACGTATCGGTGGACGGAACATAAGCTTCCGGCTGATAATAATCATAATAGGAGACAAAATATTCCACTGCGTTCTCGGGGAAGAACTCCTTGAACTCGCCGTGAAGCTGGGCCGCCAGCGTCTTGTTGTGGGAAATCACCAGGGTCGGCTTCTGCACCCGCTCGATGATGTTGGCCATGGTGAAGGTCTTGCCGGAGCCGGTGACGCCCATCAGGGTCTGGGCCTTCCTGCCGTCGAGAATCCCCTGCGCCAGAGTCTCTACAGCCTGAGGCTGGTCACCGGTCATTTTGTATTCTGAATGTATCTTGAACTCAGGCATGAGTCGCTCCTTTCCATTGTGATCATGCCATAGACGGCATGAGGTTATACTCTGAGGTATGAGGTCATACCCTGAGGCATGCGCTCAATATCGCTCATTTCAATATACCACATATTTTGCTCATAAAAAACATAAATACCGGCAAAAAAGCTTACCAAACATATTGTATCACAACAGAGCCGATAAGGCAAACAAATGTTCTGCAGCTTTTAATATGGTTATTTAGAATGGTTATTTAAAAAATAAAACGGCATTGACTTTGTGTTGAAAATGTGAAAATTATACAGTAAAAGAATCACATAACATTTACGTAATTGCAACTGCAGATTAAAAAAGAGGTCGACAATGATAAGATCAAAACCAAATATCTATTGGACCTTAGCGTTTTTTACGAGTCGTCTGATTGCATCCGGGGAAAAACATAATATGAAGATACTTATATAAAGCGCATAGGTAAATAAAACTTATGCGCTTTTGTTTAACTTATGGTTAGAAAGGTACAGTGATGAAAAAGAAGTTATGAGCGCGCTATATACGGGCACGGGGGAGAGAGGCTTGGCGGTATGACGATATAACAGACGCTGTGTTTATATGCACGAAGCTTTAATATACCCTCCCTCATTTTTGAGACATGCTGTCTAATTTGGCGATTGCTGCAAAAAAAGACAACATTTAGGAGGTACGCCCTTTCTCACAAGACTCGCTCCCTCTCGCACAGCAGCCTATGAGCTATTGCACATCGCATTAAATATCGTAATAAAGAGGTGATGTAATATGAAAAACATCGTCTGTAAATTGGTAATATGCACACTTACCCTTATAATGGTACTTGCTTTTGCAGCCTGCTCCAATACTGATACAGATGAAGCCAACGCATCCGGTACAATTAATGCAAAACTCACACCGATAACGATGCCATTTGATTTGGAGGAAGATTCAGAAACAGGAAAAAAACTGAATATGTATACTATTTGCTATTCAGGAAAAGACATCCTCATTGTTGCTAATGTATATGACGATATTACTACTGCAACAGAAATCATTCATCCTGAAATAAGAACCAACGGAGTATATGTATTAAATTACAGAGAAGCTTCTTCTAAATTATATGACCTGAAAAGTGAAAATCTGATTTACAGTGCTGTGCCTTATAAAGATGGGCTTATTTATGCCGAATCTAAAATCGACGAAGAACATATGCCAGAACCAATGTATAAATGGAATGTCATATACTTTGATGGCAAAAACCGGCACACAATAGATTCCGGATACAGCAAAAGTCAGACTGCGACAGAAGTCACACTTATAGGCGGCACACCGGTATATGTAAGCGAGCACACAGAAGAAGGAGCTACAACAGTATCGGTTAAGAAGATAGTCAATCTCAGCGGTGAAACTATTGATTCCGTTGATAATGCTAAAATGTACAGTATTGTCGAAACCAACGGGGACATGTATATTTTCACTCTGTATGACCAGCAAAATGAGACCTCAACATTGTGTGCAGGCGATGAAAACGAAGTGTATTTGCAGTACCAATTAAATGATGTACTCAATTCATGCACCCTTAATGAAAATTATATTGTCGCTTCAATAGGGGAAGAAACTGGGAAAACAAAAATAGCAGGGATTCCGCTTGATGGTTCTGAATAAAAAAATTTGCAGCAAACCAAAAGGTGGTGGAGAATGACCGGCTCATCAGGTGAGTATTGTGTAGCCGTGGATGATAATTTCAATCCTTACTATATCAAAATTAGCGACAATGTTGTTGGGGAAATTACATTGACCGATGAAATGGAAAATGACATATTGGTAAAATCATTTTATCCTGCCGGCAAGGATAATTATATATTAGCCATAGATAATGAGTCATTTTACATAATGGAGTTGGATTAAATGTATTGCTGTTTCAAATAACCTACTTTAAAATAAAATATATAAAAAATCAGCCGTTCTACTGTCTGCAAAACGGCTGATTACTTTTTATCAGTTTTAACCTACAGTTCCATTTTGGTTGTATAGTCTTCGGCAATGTCTTCTTCCACATCGTCTTCTGTAGAGGCCGCCTGCGCTGATGTATGATCCATGGCAAGACGAAACAGATTCTCAATCCGCTGCTGTACACCGCTGATGATGGCACGGATACGGCTTTCGCCAATATATTCCCCCGCGCCGCCACATGTCAGCACAGATTCGATCAACTCTTTCGCGTCAGACAGCTTATCGAAATCGAGCCAGCTGAAGTCGGAAACAAGCTTTATCTGCTCCGCATGTTGCCTTTTGAAAGGCTTACAGACAATTTCCTTTTCCAAACGCATCTGTGCTGGCATCTTGTCATAGCCGAGAGAGGAGCCGCTGTCATAAATAGGTGCAAAGCCAATCCATTCCAGCGTCTTGGCATTTCGAAGCACCCCGAAGTTATTAAAATGCCGATCTTCATTAGCGATAATGTAGTCAATCACGATCATCCGGTCTAGGAATTGAACAGCGTCTCGTATACCCAGCGCTTCACAGCAGTTCACGAAATGCCGATAGACCGAATCTCTGTTATCCTTTTTCTTAGTCTTAAAGATTCTCCCTGCCGGAACCAGATCGGTATCTTCGGTAACGAAATCCTCACACACGCTGTAAGGGGAGTCCCCGTTCCAGACAACAGAATAGGGCACATGAGGGATACCAAGGCGTTCCATAAGTCCTGCGGCAATCACCTCATTAAAGGGCTGCTGCCTGAACGGGTTGCTGCCGCCTTTGATCAGGCAGCGCTTGCCATCTATGATCTTCCATCGTTTTTTCAAATTGCCATCCGATGTATTGTCGGGAGAGCTGAAATCCAGCGGGTCTCTCTTCTTATTTTCTCCAAATAGGATATCGCCGATATCCTCTGAAAAACCGTTTTCAAAGAAGTTAATGCTTTCCCATGTCAGGTCAGACCCTTCGGGACAGATCCAATACTGATCGGACAGGCTCAGCCCAAAGCAGCGCACCAACAGCATTTTAGTACTGCTGATTTCAAGCACCTCCACCGCTTCACGCACACCGGAGCGACTATCTGGGATGGAACGGTCTGTCCACCACTCGTTTAGCGCCGCCCGGTCGGTGACTCCCTTGCGTTCCGGTACGCCGACAGGCAGATGCTCTGGCGCATATACCGCACCGATTTTCTGAATAATGCCCGTGGCATCGTCAAGTTCCAGTTCCGCCACTTTCACCCTTTTATGCATAAGCGTACACTTCAAGCTGCTTGCCTCATTTTTCTTTTTCCTTGCTGCAGTCGAGCCTGCTTTCAGACCGCGCAGCTTTGTCTGCAGTGCCTTCCGTTGTTCAATCTTTGCAGCAAGCGGCTCTACTTCTTCATCGTGCAGATACCGGCTCTGCTTGACTCCGCCCTCTGACCACTGGTGATAATAGTAGGCTTTACCACTGATGGTTTTCTTTGAAATGTATCCTTTCGGAAGCATGCCGATCTGCTCGGTCAGCTCCGTAATTTGATTTAAGATTTTCTGCTTTTCCATGTGCGCCTCCTCCGATTCTGTATTTATTATACCCCTTTTTAACCCCTTTTGTCAATATCGCTGTGGAAAAGTTCGAAAACCGCTTTCAGACACGAAAAAACCCCGATGAAATCGGGGTTTTCGCGGACAATATCTTTTTTATCGTCCTCATATGGTGCGCGATGAGGGACTTGAACCCCCACGGTCGCCCGCTAGATCCTAAGTCTAGTGCGTCTGCCAATTCCGCCAATCGCGCATAAAATTGCGTTTAATTATTATAGAATGAAGTTGTCCGAAAATTTACATCGTCATAAATTATAAAAAAAGGAATCGATGATTCCTTTCATAACACTGATGGTGACCCCACCGGGAATCGAACCCGGGTTACCGCCGTGAAAGGGCGATGTCTTAACCGCTTGACCATGGGGCCATAAAAACCGGCAACGACCTACTTTCCCAGGCAGCTTCCCGCCAAGTATCATCGGCGCTGGAGAGCTTAACTTCTGTGTTCGAGATGGGTACAGGTGTTTCCTCTCCGCTATCGTCACCGGATTAATAAGCTCACCCAATTTACATCAGTAAATTGTTGGTGGCTTTTACGCAAGGATTCCCCGGCTTTAGCCGGCTTGGAATCTACTGCGATTCCCTTTTCTAACTGATAGAGTACCAAAGTCTTTCGTACCATTGGTCAAGTGTTCGACCTATTAGTACCTGTCAGCTTAATGCATTACTGCACTTACACCTCAGGCCTATCAACGTGGTAGTCTCCCACGAGTCTTACCTTAAAGGAGGAAATCTTTTCTTGTGGGGGGCTTCGCACTTAGATGCTTTCAGCGCTTATCCCGTCCGTAGGTAGCTACCCAGCTATGCCCTTGGCAGAACAACTGGTGCACCAGAGCTACGTCCATCCCGGTCCTCTCGTACTAGGGACAGCTCCACTCAAATTTCCAACGCCCACAGCGGATAGGGACCGAACTGTCTCACGACGTTCTGAACCCAGCTCGCGTACCACTTTAATGGGCGAACAGCCCAACCCTTGGGACCTACTTCAGCCCCAGGATGAGACGAGCCGACATCGAGGTGCCAAACACCCCCGTCGATGTGAACTCTTGGGGGGTATCAGCCTGTTATCCCCAGGGTAGCTTTTATCCGTTGAGCGATGGCCCTTCCACTCGGAACCACCGGATCACTAAGCCCGACTTTCGTCCCTGCTCGACTTGTCTGTCTCGCAGTCAAGCTCCCTTCTGCCTTTACACTCTTCGCGCGATTTCCGTCCGCGCTGAGGGAACCTTTGGGCGCCTCCGTTACTCTTTAGGAGGCGACCGCCCCAGTCAAACTGCCCACCTGACACTGTCCGGATGCCGGTTCACGGCATGCCGTTAGAATCTCAACGTTACAAGGGTGGTATCCCAACGGTGACTCCGCCAAGACTTGCGTCCTGACTTCAATGTCTCCCACCTATCCTGTACATGCAACGCCGAAACTCAATATCAAGCTACAGTGAAGCTCCATGGGGTCTTTCCGTCCTGCTGCGGGTAACCGGCATCTTTACCGGTACTACAATTTCACCGAGTCTATTGTTGAGACAGTTCCCAGATCGTTACGCCTTTCGTGCGGGTCGGAACTTACCCGACAAGGAATTTCGCTACCTTAGGACCGTTATAGTTACGGCCGCCGTTTACTGGGGCTTAAGTTCTGTGCTTCGCTTGCGCTAACACTTCCCCTTAACCTTCCAGCACCGGGCAGGCGTCAGCCCCTATACTTCAGCTTTCGCTTTAGCAGAGACCTGTGTTTTTGGTAAACAGTCGCCTGGGACATTTCACTGCGGCCAGGTTTCCCTGGCACCCCTTCTCCCGAAGTTACGGGGTCATTTTGCCGAGTTCCTTAACAATAGTTCTCTCGCTCGCCTTAGGATTCTCTCCTCATCTACCTGTGTCGGTTTGCGGTACGGGCACCTACGTCCTCACTAGCGGCTTTTCTTGACAGTGTGAAATCAGTTGCTTCCGACCATTCGGTCACCCCATCACGCCTCAGAATTGATAAAACGGATTTGCCTGTCTTATCTCCCTTGACGCTTGGACACGCTCTACCAACGGCGTGCTCAACCTATCCTTCTGTGTCCCCACTTCGCTCAAACAGATTTCGGTGGTACAGGAATATCAACCTGTTGTCCATCGCCTACGGCTTTCGCCCTCGGCTTAGGTCCCGACTAACCCTGAGTGGACGAACCTTCCTCAGGAAACCTTAGATTTTCGGCGGACAGGATTCTCACCTGCCTCTCGCTACTTATGCCAACATTCTCTCTCGTATACAGTCCACCTCGCCTTACAGCTCGGCTTCTGCCCGTATACGATGCTCCTCTACCATGCATTGCTGCATCCTAAGCTTCGGTAGTAAGTTTTAGCCCCGTTTATCTTCGGCGCAGAGTCACTCGACTAGTGAGCTATTACGCACTCTTTAAATGAGTGGCTGCTTCTAAGCCAACATCCTAGTTGTCTATGCAGCTCCACATCCTTCTCCACTTAACTTACATTTTGGGACCTTAGCTGTAGGTCTGGGCTGTTTCCCTTTTGACCACGGAACTTATCTCTCGTAGTCTGACTCCCACGGCTAATACTGCGGTATTCGGAGTTTGATAGTTTTCGGTAACCGGTGAAGGCCCCTAGAACATTCAGTGCTCTACCCCCGCGTATCTCTCCGTAAGGCTAGCCCTAAAGCTATTTCGAGGAGAACCAGCTATCTCCGAGTTCGATTGGAATTTCACCGCTATCCACAAGTCATCCTAACCTTTTTCACAGATATAGGTTCGGTCCTCCATAACCTTTTACGGTTACTTCAACCTGCTCATGGATAGGTCACCCGGTTTCGGGTCTACAGCATGTAACTACTCGCCCTCTTAAGACTCGGTTTCCCTTCGGCTCCGGTGCTTTACACCTTAACCTCGCTACATACCATAACTCGTTGGCCCGTTCTACAAAAAGTACATGGTCACTTGCGCTCCCATTGCTTGTAAGCACAAGGTTTCAGGTTCTTTTTCACTCCCCTCCCGGGGTTCTTTTCACCTTTCCCTCACGGTACTATGCGCTAT
>ERZ1503806.368-NODE-368-length-11633-cov-3.404301_pt1 | contig 11633 bp, 8 predicted proteins | sample MGYA00571770_ERZ1503806 | MGnify/ENA primary metagenome ERZ1503806 (study PRJEB39906, sample SAMEA3182112) | gut metagenome | biome: human; feature: gut; material: Stool; isolation source: human stools | place: Canada | collected 2013-05-06 ...
GGCAGCGTCAGATGTGTATAAGAGACAGTTCCTCTTGGCTGCAACTGAATGCGGTCAAGGCAGCAGTTGCCATGCAGGCAACTTGCATAAGGTTTCTTAATTTCATCATAATGAAGTCCCCCTTAGTTTTCTACGGTTAAGATGTCATTGATTAGGTCTTCCAAGTCGCTGCTGGATGCCGAATTGTAGCTATGGGTAGAGGTGCTGCCCGAATAGGAGCGCGTAATGGGATGGTAAGGTTCGCCGCTTGTTGCAATGACTCCTTCATTCTCCATTTTGATAACTTCGATAGACGGAGTGATGTATGCTTCTCTACCGTCTGGTGTGTTCTGTTTCATATACACAAATTATTTAAAGGTTAAACAATAAAAAAAACGTGAGTAACTATGTTTGTATATCCTTTATTCAGGCCTTCGCATTGCCCTTTCCCTGGATATACAACAGTCACTCACGTCGTTTGTGTATATACCATCCCCCCCTGATGGGAGAAAACCATATAAACATAGACGTGAGCATCCTTGTTGTTATCTTCAGGGAAATTTTCAAAGTTGCGAAGTTTGAATAAAGAAGATAATTTCAATAATGCTCTTACTAATATGTAAATAAACCCACTACGCTATAGCGGATTTGTGACAAAGATAATTGTTTTTTGTTTAAGTGTATCTATGTTTCTCTATTTTTTTTGGGAAAGGCTCACGTCTCTTTCATTTATAGGAGTTAGGAGAGTTATCACTTCTAACTCCCGATAACTCCTTCAAATATTTAGTAACTGTCTGCATTGTCTTTGAGGATGTTTTTCTGAGGAGCATAGCGGCTATGTGGCGAATAAAGAGGGGAAGACAGACCGAAAAGAAGCTGAATAAAATCTTTTTAAGCAAAATTAAAACAGAGATTTGATATACTTTAAACAGAACACCCTGCAAACTCCGGCTTACTCTGTCCGGCAGTTTGCAGGGTGTCTGCTTGGTTTTCTCGCGTGTACGTAGCTCCTTACGCCACGAACGGAAGTCGATGCCATAGCAATTTTTCATAATAAGACTTTCCATATTTTTGCAAATGTCCGTACTGCCTTTGGCTGAAACAATTTATATAAGTAATTGAAGTTTCGTAAGTGAGTATGCCTGCTGATAAATGGGAATTTATCGCACAGAGCGCGAAGCCTGCTCTCATAACCTATGGAGAGCACGAGTGAAAGCTTGTGGATTTTTATCTAAAACATAGGTATTCCTTTACTCTTCTCCCTTTGTTTGTCTGCTGTGGCATAGGGAATTTATGACGCCTAACGGCCATGAACAACCCTGCTTTCGACCATAAAGCAATCGTTTGACGACCGTAAGCAGAGTTGTTCATGGCCGTTAGGCGTCACTAACTCCAGAGCTATTGCGGATGAAGTACGTAGCCCGAACCTATTGCGCACAAGGCGCAAACGTATTATACAACGGTGTAAAAGACATTAGAGTGCATTATTCATAGTCGGCCTTTGACTCCCGATAACTCCTACTATGCCCCTACAGTCCAACTCCATATCTGTTGACTTCACAGTAAGGACAAGCCCGAAAATGCAGGAAAACCGAACCTGCCGATTCATGTAATCTGCATGCTGTATTATGGTAGGGGATAGCAGCTTACTGCAAAACTCAAGCGTTTCAGGCAGGTGGAAGCAAATTTTGCTTCCACCTTTTCAGGTTGCTTCCACCGCAGGGCAAATGCCGATGGACAGGGGGATGCAGGAGGTGGGTGGAAGTGTGGAAGCAAAGTGATGGAAAATTAATCTGGCATTCACACAATAATAACCGTATATTTGTAGCATGGCTGTCTGCCTCCTCTTAAATTCAGATAAAGAGGAGGTAGACAAATGCTTGCTATGAGAAACACATAAATGGTTATAACCAAGTGATGAAACAATTAATTGCATGTTGCGGGTTGGATTGCGAAAATTGCGCCGCCCGTATAGCCACTGTCAATAATGACGATGAGCTGAGAGAGAAAACCGCCAAAGAGTGGAGTGTGCTGAACAATACGCCGGAAATTACGCCGGAAACCATCCATTGTATGGGGTGCCGTGCAGACGGGGTGAAGTTTGCCTATTGCAGCGCTGTCTCTTATACATTGTGCTATCCGCAAATGTGTGTACGAAAAAGGTTTCAATACTTGCGGTGACTGTAAGGAACTGGAAACTTGCCAGGTGGTAGGTGCCGTTCTTCAGCATGCACCCGGTGCAAAGGAAAATCTTTATTAACCGTAAATTCTTTGATTAAATAAAATATTGCTTATCTTTGCAGTATGACAAAGACATTTAAATCGGATTTGGTTTTGTAAACAATCTGTGTTCCATGCACAGATTGTCCCTTTCGTTTACTTTCGGATAACTTCTTTCGAGAGTGTTTTTCTATTGTTATAATTCAAGTTTAATCCGCATATTATGCTGAAGGTGTTGTGATACTTTCCGTATATGCAAAATATAGTAAGAAAATGAGTAACGAAAATAAAACTATCCACGATTTCGAATTTAATTTAATCTGTGACTTTTTCTCCAATATGGAACGGCAAGGCCCTGGCAGTCCTGAAGTGACGTTGAAGGCATTGAGCTTTGTAGACGGTCTTACCGATGAATCCCTTATTGCCGATATCGGTTGTGGAACAGGTGGTCAGACAATGGTATTGGCTGGCCATGTTCCGGGACAGATTACCGGAATTGACCTTTTCCCCGGCTTTATTGACATCTTCAACCGTAATGCAAGGCAGTTGGGCTTGCAGGACAGAGTAAAAGGAATTGTCGGTTCAATGGATGCCCTCCCTTTCGGTGAGGAAGAGCTGGATATGATTTGGTGTGAAGGTGCTATCTATAACATCGGCTTTGAACGTGGCTTGAAGGAGTGGCGTAAATATCTGAAACCGGGAGGGTATATTGCCGTATCCGAGAGTTCATGGTTTACGGACGAACGTCCTGCGGAAATCAATGACTTCTGGATGGACGCCTATTCTGAAATGGATACACTTCCCAATCTGGTAGCCAAGTTGTACAAGGCGGGTTATCTCCCCGTTGCTACATTCATTCTGCCGGAGAATTGCTGGACAGAGCATTACTTTGCTTCAAAGGTTGCGGCCCAGGAGATTTTCCGTAAGAAATATGCCGGTAATAAAATTGCCGAAGAGTTCAGCTCACTCCAAATGATTGAGGATGAACTATACGGCAAATATAAGGAATTCTACGGTTATGTGTTTTTTATTGCTAAGAAGGTAGGTTGATGGCAGACTTCTCTTATTGAGGAATGCGGGTATTCTCATGGCAGAATATCCGCATTTTGTGTTTTGAGTGGATTTTATTGTTTTGAGGATGTACGGAACTTCTGAGGAGGTATTCCCGTATGACGTTTAAAGAATTTGTTGAAGAAGGCCGCATTATTAAAACCTAGACTCACGGCTATATCCTTTATCGGAGTGTTGGCGGTACAAAGTTGTGCTTTGGCATCCATGATGATAGTATTGTTGATGATTTCCATGGCTGTATATCCTGATTCCTTTTTGACAAGGCGGCAAAGAGCTGCCGGTCTCATATTCATTTTCAATGCATAATAGGACACTTGATGCTCCCGGACATAGTCTGTGTGTACCAATCGGATAAAAATGCGGTATTGGTTGAAATGCCTGCTGCCCGGAGTCTCTTTTATTCTAGGGCGTTCCGGACAGAGTTCGGATATACCTTGTAACAGATATGCCAGTAGAGTTTGCAATGAAACTAGACTTGAGGGGCTTTCTGTTCTTTGGTAGAGGTGTGACAAATAGGTCATGAACTCGGCATAAAGCTGGAAGTCCGTTTTCGATAGAGGAAAAATATAGTGTTTGCCTATAATGTGAAACTTATCCATCATGACCTTGCCGGCCCCTGAACTCTGGATAAGTTGTTGGGAAAATATGACGACATATATTTCAGCATCGTCTGACGTGTGTAGCAATTGTACGAAGGTCTCGGGAGGAATAACTAGGAGGGCGTTAGCTTCAACCCTGAATTGAGTATGGTTTATGATAGTTTTCAGAACTCCTTTGGTGCATAGAGCGAAGATACTGGCCTTGGTGTGGTATGGCTTTTCCACTAGCGGATTCAGTTCATTGGTTGTGATATGATTGCAGGCAATGAACTCGTCATTTATATTGAATTCGGATATATTCATGTTGGAGATTTTAAGACGCAAAAATGGGGGATAATAATGTATAAATGACAGAGGTAACAGTTAAAATCAATATTACGCTCAACTTATCTCTGTTAAATAAGGTAAAGTTGTGAATAATAGAATATATACATATTAAAATGGAATATTGATTTATAAGGGTTTGTTTGTGGTATAAGCATTTTAACCCGAACTTTGCTTCTTGTATGATAAACCAATTCTGATGAATCCGAATGTTCCTCAAGAAGTACGTATAATAAATGCCATCTCCGAGCAGTTGTTCAACTCATGGCCCGTCAGCATTATTATGATTGATTTGGAAGATTGTATCTGGCGTCTGAATCAGCAGGTGATGAATGAACTCCAATTGAATGAGCATGTGATAGGGCGGCATATCACTGACTTATTGGAAGTGGTATGTGATAAAAAGAATGTGTTGGAAGCCCTTTTGCTGCAACTTCGGGAGAGGGATGTACGGATTATTCCCTTGGATACCAATTGCTTTATACGTGAATTAAAGAGTGGTATCAGTTTTCTGATACAAGGTGCTATGGTGGGAATTCATGAAGATGGACAATTGGTGAGGATTGTACTCTATTTTAGGAATGTGTTGGAAGAACGGACACAGAAGCATTTGCTGAATATTGCGCTGAGCCGCACCCAGATATTTCAATGGTCTTTCGACATGGAACATAATCTGATGATTATAGAACCGCGTTATTTTGAATATTTGGGGATTCCTACGCGTGACTATACGCTGACGCCTGAGGAATTCGCATTTCTGATTCATCCGGACGACCGGAAGGGAGTGTTTGATGCTTTGGCTTTACAGTTGCGTGGTAATTTGTACGAACGCCCAGTGGAATACCGTCTACGGAGGGGAAACGGCAAGTGGGAGTGGTTTGAGGCGCAATCTACCTATGTGGGACAATTGACGGATTTGCCGTTCCGTATCATCGGTATTTGCATGAGTACGCAGAAATACAAGGATACGGAGAATAAATTGAACGAGGCTTTGCAGAAAGCGCAACGTAGCGATGAGTTGAAGAGCGTATTTCTTGCTAATATGAGCCACGAGATACGTACGCCACTAAATGCCATTGTGGGCTTCTCTACACTACTGGCTTGTGGGGATGCCGACTTGTCGCGGCAGGAGATTATGGAATTTACGTCTTTGATTGAAAAGAACAGCCAGTTGTTAATGGTGTTGATTTCAGATATTCTGGATTTGTCCAAGATAGAATCGAACACGATGGAATTCCATTTTGAGAAGGTTTCTTTAAATGGCATATTGGAAAGCATTTACAGTGCGCAGAAGATGAATCTTCGGAAAGGAGTGGAGCTACTGCTAGACCTTCCGGACCGGGCGGCAGTTATCTATACAGATCCTACGCGTTTGGGGCAAGTTGTCAACAATCTTATCAATAATGCGGTGAAGTTCACTGCTGAAGGACGCATAACCATAGGGTATAGGCTGAAGGACTTTGCTACATTGGAAGTCTTTGTGGAAGATACGGGAACTGGCATGTCGGAAGAAGTTCTGGCGCACATTTTTGAACGTTTCTATAAGGGAGATGCTTTTGTGCAGGGCACGGGATTGGGATTGGCCATTTGCAGGACTATCGTTGAAAGGTTTCATGGAAAAATAGAAGTGGCTTCAACTCTTGGCAAGGGGAGCCGCTTTGCAATTGTCCTTCCGCAGGAAATGCGGGAGTAGTGTTCTCTTTCTTGGATATTTGATGTAATTATGTGAGCGTATGATATTGTATAACGTTGAAAATCGCTACCTTTGCAGTCTTGAACGATAAATTCATTGACACTATGATATCTGTAGAAGGACTGAAGGTAGAATTTAATGCCACTCCTCTGTTCGAAGACGTCTCTTATGTTATCAATAAGAAAGACCGTATAGCTCTTGTCGGCAAGAATGGTGCCGGTAAGTCCACCATGCTCAAGATATTGGCTGGCATTCAGCAGCCCACTGCCGGCATTGTTGCCGTTCCTCGCGAATGTACTATCGGGTATTTGCCCCAAGTGATGATACTCAGTGACAAGCGCACCGTAATGCAGGAGGCTGAACTTGCCTTCGAGCATATTTTTGAGATGCAGGCGGGCATCGAACGCATGAATCGGCAACTTGCCGAACGTACCGATTACGACAGCGAGGATTACCAGAAACTGATTGACCGCTTCACTCACGAAAACGAACGTTTTCTGATGATGGGCGGCACCAACTACCGTGCCGAAATAGAGCGCACGCTCCAAGGGCTGGGCTTCAGCCGCGAGGACTTTGACCGCTCTACAAGCGAGTTTTCCGGTGGTTGGCGTATGCGTATAGAGCTTGCCAAGCTGTTGCTTCGCCGTCCGGATGTGTTGCTGCTCGACGAGCCTACCAACCACCTTGACATCGAGAGTATCCAGTGGTTGGAGAACTTCCTTTCCACCCGTGCCAATGCGGTGGTGCTTGTCAGCCACGACCGCGCCTTTTTGAACAATGTCACTACGCGTACCATCGAAATAACTTGTGGACGCATTTACGACTATAAAGTGAAATACGATGAGTTCGTGGTGCTTCGCAAGGAGCGCCGGGAGCAGCAACTACGTGCTTACGAGAATCAGCAGAAGCAGATACAAGATACGGAAGATTTCATCGAACGTTTCCGGTACAAAGCTACCAAGGCTGTGCAAGTGCAGAGCCGCATCAAGCAGCTCGAAAAGATAGAGCGCATCGAAGTGGATGAGGAAGACAACTCCTCTTTGCGCCTGAAGTTTGTTTGCAGTAGCCGTAGCGGTAATTATCCCGTTATCTGCGAGGATATGGAGAAATCCTACGGTGGGCACGTTGTTTTCCACGATGTGAATTTGACTATCAACCGAGGAGAGAAGGTTGCTTTTGTCGGTAAGAACGGCGAAGGTAAGTCTACGCTTGTAAAGTGTATTATGGGTGAGATTACGGATTATACCGGTAAGCTTACACTGGGACATAATGTGCAGATTGGATATTTTGCCCAGAACCAGGCACAGCTTTTGGATGAGAGCCTGACTGTATTCGATACGATTGACCGCGTGGCCGTAGGGGATATCCGCCTCAAAATCCGTGATATTCTAGGTGCTTTCATGTTCGGCGGTGAGGCTTCGGATAAAAAGGTGAAGGTGCTCAGCGGTGGAGAGCGTACCCGGCTTGCCATGATAAAACTGCTGTTGGAGCCGGTGAATTTCCTGATTCTCGACGAACCTACGAATCATCTTGACATGCGTTCCAAAGATGTGTTGAAGGAGGCTATCCGCGATTTTGACGGAACGGTGATAATAGTCAGCCATGACCGTGATTTTCTGGACGGACTTGCGACTAAAGTGTACGAGTTTGGTGGTGGACTGGTGAAGGAACATCTGGGAGGAATTTATGATTTCCTGCAAAAGAAGCAGATAGAGAGCCTGAATGAGTTACAGAAATCCCCTTCACTTTCCGCTTCGCCCACTGCCGGTAAGGCGGCATCGAGAAATGCTGGTGCAGAACCGGTTCAACCCTCGGCAGCCAAACTCTCTTATGAGGAGCAGAAGGAGCTTAATAAGAAGCTCAAGAAACTGGAACGTCGCGTTGCCGATTGTGAAGCGGAGATAGAGCAGACGGAGGCTGCCATTGCCATTCTTGAGGCCAGGATGGCCACACCGGAAGGTGCTTCGGACATGTCGCTTTATGAGCAGCACCAAAAACTGAAAGAGCAGCTTGACCGCGTGATGGAAGAGTGGGACGCGGCTACTGTAGAGTTGGAGAATCACTAACTATTATATTTTATATGTTTATGAAAGCAAATCATTTGTTACCCATTGCAGCATTCTGTCTGATGACGGCTTCCTGCAACACCGGCAAGCAGCAGGCTGAACTTACAGCAGGCATCCAGCTCGCCAATCTTGACACAACGGCTCTACCCGGAACTGACTTTTACCAATACGCATGTGGCGGTTGGATGAAGAACAATCCGATTCCTGCTGAATACTCACAGTACGGTTCTTTTACTATCCTTGCAGAAAACAACCGCAAGCAGATTCAAGGACTGATTGAAGAGCTTGCCGCCACCCAGCACGAAGTCGGCAGCGTGGCACAAAAAATCGGTGACTTGTACAAAATCGTAATGGACAGCGTGAAGCTGAACAAGGACGGTGTAGCCCCCATCAAGGCTGAACTCGACCAGCTGGCTGCTTTGAAGGACAAGAAGGAGCTTTATGCCTTGCTGGGCGATATGCAGAAGAAGGGTATTATCGCCTACAACGTGCTGTATGTTGGCGCTGACGAAATGAACAGTAGCATGAATGCTGTACAGACCTATCAGACCGGGCTGAGCATGGGCGAACGTGAATACTATCTGGAGAATGATGAGGCTACTGCCAAAATTCGTGATGCTTTCCGTACACATGTACAGAAGATGTATCAGTTGGCTGGTTTCGACGAGGCTACTGCCAAGAAAGGTATGGAGGTGGTGATGGATGTGGAAACACGTCTTGCCAAGGCTTTCCGCTCTCGTACGGAGTTGCGTGACCCGCATGCCAATTATAACAAGATGAGCATGGAAGAGTTGAAGAAGAATTATCCTACTTTCGATTGGGATGCTTATTTGTCTGCCATGGGCTTGAAGGATGTGAAGGAAATCATCGTAGGCCAGCCCGCTTCACTGAAAGCTGCTGCCGATATTCTGGATACGCTGCCCATTGAACAGCAGAGCCTTTATCTGCAATGGAAATTGATTGATTCTGCCGCAAGCTTGCTGAACGATGCTATGGCAGAACAGAACTTCGACTTCTACAGCCGCACCATGAGCGGTACACAAGAGATGCAGCCCCGCTGGAAGAGAGCGGTAAGCACTGTAAGCAGCGCGCTGGGCGAAGCTGTAGGTCAGATGTACGTGGAGAAATATTTCCCTGCTGCTGCCAAGGAGCGTATGGTGACTTTGGTGAAGAACTTGCAGGAAAGCCTGGGCGAACGTATCCAGAATCTTGCCTGGATGGGTGATTCCACTAAGGTGAAAGCTCTGGAGAAACTGGCTACCTTCCATGTGAAGATTGGTTATCCCGACACTTGGAAAGACTACTCCACACTGGAAATCAAAAACGACTCTTACTGGGCAAACATGGAACGTGCCAACGAGTGGAGCCATGCCGAAATGATAGCCAAGGCCGGCAAGCCGGTGGATAAGGACGAATGGCTGATGACTCCGCAGACCGTCAACGCTTACTATAACCCGACCACCAACGAAATCTGTTTCCCCGCCGGTATCCTGCAATATCCTTTCTTCGATATGAATGCGGATGACGCCTTCAACTACGGTGCCATCGGTGTGGTAATCGGTCATGAAATGACTCACGGATTCGACGACCAGGGTCGCCAGTACGACAAGGACGGTAACCTGAAAGACTGGTGGACTGCTGAAGATGCCAAGAACTTTGACGAGCGTGCCCAGGTGATGGTAAACTTCTTTGATAGCATCGAGGTTGCTCCGGGTGTATATGCCAACGGACGCATGACATTGGGTGAGAATATTGCCGACCACGGTGGTCTGCAGGTTTCTTATCAGGCATTCAAGAAAGCTACGGCTGCCAATCCGCTGCCGGTGCTGGATGGTCTTACTCCCGAACAACGTTTCTTCCTGGCATACGCAGGTGTATGGGCCAATGATATCCGTCCCGAAGAAGTGCTGAACCGCACAAAAAGTGATGTGCACTCATTGGGCGAATGGCGCGTAAACGGTGCATTGCCGCAAATCGGTGCTTGGTATGAGGCATTCAACGTGACAGAAAAAGACCCGATGTTCTTGCCGGTAGAAAAACGTGTATCTATTTGGTAAACCAACAAAATAACCCTTAAAAAAAGGCGGCAGACTGGAAACAGATGCCGCCTTTTTTAATTATACCTAATTTATTGTGTATGAATGTATGTATGAATAAACAAAATTTGTAACTTTGCGCATCAAATACTAATATACGCATACTTTAATACGCAAATCCATGTCTGAAACAAAAAGAATCAAAACAGCTCTGGTATCTGTTTACCATAAGGAAGGTTTGGACGAAATCATTACCAAACTGCATGAAGAAGGTGTAGAGTTCCTCTCAACCGGTGGAACACGTCAGTTTATAGAATCCCTGGGTTATCCCTGCAAGGCAGTGGAAGACCTCACTACATACCCTTCCATCCTGGGCGGACGCGTGAAGACTTTGCATCCGAAGGTTTTTGGAGGTATTCTTTGCCGCCGCGGATTGGAGCAAGACATGCAACAGATTGAAAAATATGAAATCCCCGAAATAGACCTCGTCATTGTTGACCTCTATCCGTTTGAGGCTACCGTTGCCAGTGGTGCCGAAGAACCTGCCATCATCGAAAAGATTGACATAGGCGGTATCTCTCTGATTCGTGCCGCAGCCAAGAACTATAACGACGTGGTTATCATCGCTTCGCAAGCACAATATCAGCCGTTCCGCGACATGCTGATGGAACACGGAGCCACTACTACCATCGAAGAACGCCGTTGGTTTGCCAAAGAGGCTTTCGGAGTGTCTTCACACTATGATTCTGCCATCTTCAACTATTTCGATGGCGAGGAAGGTTCCGCTTTCCGTTGTTCTGCCAACAGCCAGAAGACTTTACGCTATGGCGAGAATCCGCATCAGAAAGGTTATTTCTATGGCAATATTGATGCTATGTTCGACCAGATTCACGGTAAGGAAATCTCTTATAACAACCTGCTCGACATCAATGCTGCCGTTGACTTGATTGACGAATTCAAGGATACGACTTTCGCTATCCTGAAGCATAATAATGCTTGTGGACTGGCTTCACGTCCCACTGTGCTCGAAGCATGGAACGATGCGCTTGCCGGTGACCCGGTATCCGCTTTTGGTGGTGTGCTCATCACTAATGCCGTGATTGACAAGGCTGCTGCCGAAGAAATCAATAAAATTTTCTTTGAGGTGATTATCGCTCCCGATTATGATGTGGATGCGTTGGAAATCCTCGGTCAGAAGAAGAACCGTATTATCCTGGTCCGCAAGCCGGCAGCTCTGCCTAAGAAGCAGTTCCGTTCTTTGCTGAATGGCGTATTGGTTCAGGACCGCGACCTTAAGGTGGAAACTCCTGAAGAATTGAAGACTGTAACTACGAAGGCTCCCACTGCACAGGAAATTGAGGATATGCTCTTTGCAAACAAGATTGTGAAGAACAGTAAGTCGAATGCCATTGTGCTGGCAAAAGGAAAGCAGTTGTTGGCAAGTGGTGTAGGTCAGACCAGCCGTGTGGATGCTTTGAAGCAGGCTATCGAGAAAGCCAAAAACTTCGGTTTCGACTTGAATGGCGCTGTAATGGCAAGTGACGCATTCTTCCCTTTCCCCGACTGCGTGGAAATTGCCGGCAATGAAGGCGTAACAGCCGTCATCCAGCCGGGTGGAAGCATCAAGGATGAACTCTCGTTTGAA
>ERZ1503806.413-NODE-413-length-10929-cov-3.216204_pt1 | contig 10929 bp, 9 predicted proteins | sample MGYA00571770_ERZ1503806 | MGnify/ENA primary metagenome ERZ1503806 (study PRJEB39906, sample SAMEA3182112) | gut metagenome | biome: human; feature: gut; material: Stool; isolation source: human stools | place: Canada | collected 2013-05-06 ...
TTTCGGTGCATTGTATGGCTGGCGCTGGCTGTACGCCTGCTGGTTCCGTTTGCGGCGCCGCTGCCTGCGCCCGCGCCTCAGCCGCTGCTGCTGGAGCTGCCCGCCTCGCTGCCGGATACGGCGCGGGCAGGGGAAACACAGGCAGCCGGCGCGCCCCCGGGCCAGGCTGCGGGGACGGGGGAAAGCGTAGCGTCCGTACCGCAGGCATCCGACAGAAATACGGAACCGGAAATAAAGGAAGCCTTTGGAACGGCACAGGCGGCGCCGCGGGAAGCGGATGCCGGCGTGCCGTCTGCACAGGAGGAAGGGCGGACGGAGGCTTCCGGAGCATCACGCAAAACTCCCGTTCTCCGCTCCGGAGAGATCCTTCTTCCAGCGCCGGCGCGGCTGGCCGGCTTTGTGTGGCTAGCGGGCGTGGGCGTATGTGCGCTGTGGCACCTTGCGCATTATGCGGTATGGCGCGCCCGCACGTTCCATTGGAACCGGCCGATGGAAAGCTCTGCGGCGCGGAAGGCTTACGCCGCGGCCTGCCGGGCGGTGCGTATGCGTCGCGCACCGGGGATATATGCCAATGCCGCCGTGCCGTGCCCTATGGCCGTGGGCGTGCTGCGTCCGGTGGTGCTGGTCCCGGAGGCCCTGTGTGAAAGCCCGCTTCTGGAATGGATGCTCCGCCATGAATTGACGCACATAAAGCGCGGACATATCGTCTGCAAAGCGGTGCTGCTGTCTGCGTGCGCCGTACATTGGTATAACCCGGCGGTATGGCTGCTGGCGCGCCGGTGCGAAAAGGACCTGGAATTCGCCTGTGATGAAGCCGTGCTGCACGGAACAAAGCTGGGAGCACCTGTCCGGGCGGCTTATGGTGAAGCTCTGCTGGCCGCTTTGAAGGCGGGAGCAGGCAGGCCCGCGCCGTTCACCACCTGCTTTGCGCCCGGTAAAAAAATGATGCTGCGCCGCTTTTCGGCCATTTTCAGCAAGACGGGAAAGCGCGCGGGCCGCGCGGCACTGGCCTGCATCCTCTGCCTGGCTGCGCTGGCAGGCAGCTTTGTGGCATGTAGTGCCGAACAGCCGCCGGTGTCCGTTAAATCCGCGGAAAGCGAGCCCAAGGCCGCGGCGCTGCCCGCGCAGGCCGGGTCCATGGAAAACGTGAAGGAGCACTGGCTGGTTTACGGCGCATCGGTTTATCCGGGGCGGGACGGCGAATGCGTGATGGCTTACAACAGCGCCGACGGCAGAGAGGTGTACGCGCCCGCGCCCCGGTGGGAGGGAAAACGCAATATCCTGTACGGCGGCAGTTACTGGCCCCGGGAAGATGCATGGTTTACCGCAGCGTGTGATGCGGATGAGGAGCACCCCGGCCGCGTGACGCTGTACACCTCCCGCGACGGCGGCGCACAGTGGACGGCTCAACCGCTGGACCTGGTGGGTGAAGGGCAGAACACACCGATTGAAAACATATACTGCATGGAGGTCGTTCGGGACGACCTGTTCTATCTGATCACGGGCGTATATGCCGGAACGGGTGAAAGCCAAACAGCAAAGCTCTGGCTCTGGCGCTGCGAGGGCGCGCCCGACAAGCCGTTGGAGCGGGGGGCGGTGCAGGGGTGGCCCGTTCCTCTGCCGGAGAATACCCACGTCAGGCGGGCGCGTTTTGTGAACGCTTCTGTGGGATATATCACCGCCGGGTATGAAATGGGCGAGCGGTTTACTCCGCAGCCCAACGTGCTGCGCACGGTGGACGGCGGCCAAACGTGGCACCGGCTGGACTTTCGCGCCGCGCTGCACGATGCGCCCTATGGCGGGTATCTTGGCTGCTGCATTTTCATGCAGGGGACGACAACGGAGATTCGCTGCTTTACGCCGCTGAATGGAATCACGCTGGAGAATGTGTCGCTTGTTTCCGAAGACTTTGGCGAGACGTGGAACTGGTATCCACGAATGTATGTTCGGGATGAGGCCGGGACGATCACAGCCATCCGGTATTTCACGGATAAGGCCGACGGCCTGCGCCTGCAGCTGGAGGAATGCGAAAAGCAGTTACCCGCGCAGCCGGATGCGGCCCGCGAGGAGGAGCATGCCGCCTGGTGCGAGCGGCTGGAGAAAGCCATCGCACGCCAGGAGGCAGAGCGTACCTGACGGCGGAACACAAAAAGGGCGGGGAGTTCCCCGCCCTTTTGCTATTTCATTTTTGAAAATTGCTCCAGCGCTTTTTTCAGATTTTCCACAGTGGTTTCCCGGTCGCCCGTTTCAAAGCCCGCCAGCACACAGTGCTCCAGATGCTCCGCCATGATGAGCCGCGCCACCTGCGTCAGCGCGCTGGACGCACTGGAGAGCTGTACCAGCAGGTCGTCGCAGGGGCGGCCCTCCTCCACCATGTCGCGGATGCCGTTTACCTGCCCCGCGATACGCGCAAGACGCTGTGTCACACCGCTTGAATGTTTACATTCCATCGTTTTCCTCCCTGTCTGCCCGCACGGGCCTGCCGTTTTGACGGGGCGGAACGCCCGGCAGAAGCCGAAACACGCGCCCGTCGATTTGTAATATTCCGTCCCGCCGCATGCGCGAAAGCTCCCGGCACAGAGCGCTGCGCTCGCAGCCCAGATATGCCGCCAGCCCGGCGCGGGTGTACGGCGTGCGCACAGCGCCGCCCGGCGCGGGCAGAGCCTCGGTGCGCAGATAGTGCAGCACCTTTTCCCGCAGCGAATGCAGCATCAGAAGCTCCACCCGCCGGTCCAGCGCGAAGTATTTGTCCGCCATGGCCGCCACGAGGTTTTGCAGCACTGCCGCGTGGGCGGCGTCCAGCGGAACGCCCGGCCGCAGCAGGCTTTTGTAGGGGATGAGCAGTACCGTCACGTCCGTTGCGGCCGTCACGGTCACCGGGCTTTTTGCTCCCCGGCTGCCCGCCAGAATGTCCGCGAAGATGCCGCCCGGCCCCATGCGCGTCAGCGTAAGCGTCACGCCGTCCGCCGTCTGTTTTTCCGCCTCGATCTGCCCGCAGAGCACCACGCCCAGCTCCTGCGTCTCGTACCCGGCCAGCAGCAGCACCTCGCCCTTTGAAAAGCTGCGGCGCACCGGATGCAGGCTTTGCAGCAAAGCGGCTGTCTGCGTGTCCGAAAGGCCGGCAAACAGACTGCAGCGCCGTAAGATCGTTAAATTTTCTTCCATCTTTTTCACCTTTTGTTGCTGCTGCAACAGTATTCCTTGCTCTATTATAGTAGAATAGGGCACAGACCGCAAGCGCGCTGTATGAATTTGTGCGCGCGGGAATGGCCGGGCAGATCCGGCAAGGGAAAAGGAGTTATGAAAAACATGAAAAAAATGCTTTCTGCCGCGCTGGCGCTGGCAGTTGCGCTGGGCCTTTTGGCCGGCTGCAGCGGTGCGCCCGCTTCTTCTGCGGCGTCCGTCTCCGGTGCGCCCGCTGTTTCGTCCTCTGCCGCCGCAGGCAGCGCCGCGCCCGAGAGCACAGGCACACCTGCGGCCGAGCGCACGGCTTTCCGCATCGCCAGCCTGAAAGGGCCCACGACCATGGGCCTTGTAAAGCTGATGGACGAAGCCGACAAGGGCGAGGCCCGCCACGATTATGAAGTGACCATGTACGGCGCGGCGGATGAGATCGCCCCGCAGCTTATAAAGGGCGATATCGACGTGGCGCTGGTGCCGTGCAACCTGGCCGGCGTGCTGTACAACAAGACCGGGGGCGCCGTCGAAGTGGCCGCCGTCAACACACTGGGCGTGCTGTATGTCGTCACCACAGGCGACGACATCACCAGCGTGGCCGATTTGGCGGGCAAAACCATTTACACCACGGGCAAGGGGACCACGCCGGAGTATGTGCTCAACTATGTGCTGACGCAGAATGGCCTTACCCCGGGCGAGGACGTGACCATCGAATACATGAGCGAGGCCACCGAGGTGCTGGCGGCGATGCAGGCGTCCAGCGGCTATCCCGTTGCCATGCTGCCTCAGCCCTATGTGACCACTGCCCAGATGCAGATGGAAGGCCTGAAGGTGGCGCTGGATATGACCGAGGAATGGGACAAGGTCTCGCCGGATTCCGCGCTGGTGACAGGCGTTGTGGTAGCACGCAAAGAGTTTGTGGAGCAGAACGAGGCCGCATTTAACGAGTTTTTGGAGGATTACAAGGCCAGCACCGAGTTCGTGAACGCCAATGTGGACGAGGCTGCCGCGCTGGTGGCGGGCTATGAGATCGTGCCCAAGGAGCCCATCGCGCAAAAGGCGCTGCCGGAGTGCAATATCACTTTCATCAGCGGCGCGGATATGAAAGCGAAGGTGAGCGGTTACCTGAAGGTGCTGTACGACCAGAACCCCGAGGCCGTGGGCGGCACGCTGCCCGACGACGCATTCTATTATGGCGCGTAACAAACGGAAAAACCGAATCGCAAACACACTGGCTGTCTGCTTCTGGCTTTGTGCCTGGCAGGCGGCCAGCGTCTGCATCGGGCAAAAGCTGATTTTGGTTTCGCCGCTGGAGGTGTGCGGTGCGCTGCTGGCGCTGCTGCCCACGGCGGATTTCTGGCAGACGGCGGCGTTCAGCGCCGGGCGCATCATCGGCGGCTTCCTGCTGGCGCTGGCGCTGGGCCTTGCGCTGGCGGCGCTGGCCGCCGCGCTGCGCTGGGTGGAGGTGCTGCTGCGGCCGCTGATGCTCACCATCAAATCCATCCCCGTGGCCAGTTTTATCATTCTTGCGCTGATGTGGCTGCGCAGCGCGGGCAATCTGGCGGTGTTCATCAGCTTTTTGATGGTGCTGCCCGTGGTGTATACGAACACGCTGGCGGGCATCCGTGAAACGGACGCCCGGCTGCTGGAAAGCGCTGCCGTATTTCCGCTCGGCCTGCACGGTGGGCCTTGGCCTTTGCTGGAAAAGCGGCGTGGCGGCGGAGGTCATCGGCATCACCAGCGGCAGCATCGGGGAAGCGCTGTACAATGCAAAGATATTGTTTTCCACGGCCGAGCTTTTGGCATGGACCGTGGTGATCGTGCTGCTGAGCCTTGCGTTTGAAAGGCTGTTTTTGTGGGGCCTTGCACGGGTGGAAAGCGTTTTGCTGGAAAGGAGCGGCACATGAGCATCGAACTGGTGAACGTGTCCAAGGCGTTTGGCGAAACGCAGGTGCTGCGCGGCCTTTCGGAGCGGTTTGCACAGGGAGAAGCCGTTTGTGTGATGGGGCGCTCGGGCCTCGGCAAAACAACGTTGGCGCGCATCGTTATGGGGCTGGAAAAGCCCGATGCGGGCGCGGTGCGCGGTGCAAAGGGAAAACGCTTTGCAGCCGCCTTTCAGGAGGACAGGCTGGTGGAGCGCCTTTCCGCGCAGGGGAACCTGCGGTTTGCCTGCGGTGCGGCGCTGGATGAGCCGCGCATGGCGGAGGCTTTCGCGGCTGTGGGCCTGACCCCGCAGGATGTGGAGAAGCCTGTCGGCGAGCTTTCCGGCGGGCAGCGGCGGCGTGTGGCGCTGCTGCGGGCCTTGCTGGCTCCGGCGGACGTGGTGGTGCTGGACGAACCGTTCAAGGGCCTGGACGAAGCCGCGCGGCAGGCGGCCGCCGCATATGTGCGGCGTATGCAGGCCGGGCGCACGCTGCTGTGCATCACCCACGAGGAGGGCGACGCGGCGCTGCTGGGCGCGCGGGTGTTCCGCCTGCCGGAGGCGGCGGAACAGCAGGAAGGACGATAAGAAAAGGGCCGAAGCCGTGATAAACGGCTTCGGCCCTTTTAACGTATGGACAACTAGGTTTTTGAACCTTTCAGAACGGTGCGGAACGCGTCGGCAAGCGCGTAAATAAGAACAAACGCGATCAGGGCCCAGCGCAATGCGGCTGTCCAGGGCCATTGGGTGAAAATTTCCACTGTGAGCAGCAGAAAAATTGCGCTTAGACAGGAAAACACGACGGTCACTAAACGGTATTCGGCCTTTTTATTGGCGTTTTCCCGCTTTAAAACGCTGAACCAATAGGAATTGGAAAGGACAGGCCCCTTCCCGCGCGCGGTAAAGGAAGCATAAATACCCGCGGCGAGGGCGACTGCGGCGGTAAAACAGCCAGCGGCAAACAAAACAGGTTCCATAGGCGTACCCCCAAAAAAACAGCTCTGGACGGCTCCAGTTTACCACTTTTTCGCCGGACTGACAACAAAACCGGCCCTGTCCGCTCCGTTTTCACAAATCTATCAAAAAAATTGCGCCGGTTTTTCATATTCCGGCGGTAAAATTATTTTTAATCTTGTGAGTAAAGGAGACGGGACGTTTGATCACAGTGAAGGAACTGACAAAGCGCTACGGCGCCCATACGGCGGTAGACGCGCTGAGCTTCACCGTGGACAAGGGCCAGATCTACGGCCTGCTTGGGCCGAACGGCGCAGGCAAATCCACGACGATGAACATCATCACAGGCTATATTTCCGCCACGGACGGCACTGCCGAGATCGACGGCTGCGATATTTTCGACAGCCCTGCAGAGGCCCGCGCCAAGATCGGTTATCTGCCCGAGCAGCCGCCGCTGTATACGGATATGACGCCGCGGGAATACCTGGCCTTTGCGGCCGAGCTGAAGGGCCTGCCGCGGGAGCAGCGCAAGGCGGCGGTGGAGCAGTGCATGGAGCGCACCAATATTGCAGACGTGGCCGACAGGCTCATCCGCAACCTTTCCAAGGGCTACCGCCAGCGCGTGGGGCTTGCCTGCGCGCTGCTGGGCGACCCGCCCGTCATCATTCTGGATGAGCCCACCGTCGGCTTGGACCCAAAGCAGATCATCGAGATCCGCGAGCTCATCCGCTCCCTGGGGCAGGAACATACCGTGTTGCTGTCCAGCCACATCCTTTCCGAGGTGAACGCCGTGTGCGACAAGGTGCTCATCATGAGCCACGGAAAGCTGGTTGCCTGCGACACGCCCGAAAACCTGACAGCTCACGCGGCCGGGCACGCCGCACTGCGCATCACGGTGCTGGGAACGCAGGAGGCGGTGCAGGCCGCGCTGTCCCCGCTGCTGGAGCAGGGAGCGCAGGCTGTCGAATTTGTTCCCTGCGAAGAAGAAAACGCCGTCACGGCCCGCATCGTCTGCTCTGGCGGCGCGGATCTGCGCGCACCGGCGGGCATTGCGCTGGCGGGCGCGGGCCTGGCCGTGCTGCGCATGGACGCCGAAACAACAAGCCTGGAGGATGTGTTCCTAGAGTTGACCGGGGACGAGCCGGAGGCCGGTGAAGAAGAGACGTCGGGACGCGCGGACGAGGATGAAGACGGGACCGCCGCACAGGCAGCGCTGGAAATGGCGGGCGACGCACCGGAAGAGATTGCGTCCGAGGAGGAAAGCACAGCGCACGCACATCAGCCGGAAAATGGGGAGGAGGAGCGCAAATGAAAGCCGTGTACAAAAAAGACCTGAAGAGCGCCTTCACCGGGATGATCGGCTGGGTACTGTGCGCGTTTGTCGTTGTAGTGGTAGGCCTGTACTTTACGGCCATCTGCCTGCAGTCCGGCTACGCCGATTTCAGCCTGGTGCTTTACAACACCACATTCATCTTTCTCGTGGTGGTGCCGCTGCTTACCATGCGGAGCATCGTTGAGGAACGCCGCCAGAAAACGGACCAGCTTCTGCTTACCTCCCGCGCCTCCATCGCGGGGATCGTGTGGGGAAAATATCTGGCACTGGTGACGGTGTACGCCATCCCGCTGGCCATTGTGGGGATATGCCCGCTGGTAATGCGCGCCTACGGCTCGGTGTCGCTGGCGCGCAGCTATGCGGCGCTGCTGGCGTTTTTTCTGATGGGCGCGGCGGCCATTGCCATCGGCCTGTTCATGAGCAGCCTGACGGAAAACCAGATCATCGCCGCTGTGTGCACGTTCGGCTCGCTTTTGTTTTTGTATCTGATGCCCAGCATCGCGGGGCTGATTTCTGGCAGCGCCGCGGCTTCTCTGGCTGCATTCACGGTGCTGGCCGCTCTGCTGGCGCTGTTCCTGCACTGGATGACGAAAAGCCTTGTGCTGCCCAGCGCCGTGTTTTGTGTGCTGGAGGGCGGCCTGGCCGCCGTTTATTTCCTCAAGCCCGCGTGGCTGGAGGGTCTGTTCCCGAAGCTTCTCAACAGCCTGGCGCTGTTCGGCCGGTTCGACAATTTTGTCAACGGCCTGTTCGATATTTCTTCCCTGGTGTATTTTGTTTCCGTGGCGCTGCTGTTTGTGTTCTTCACCTGCCAGGGGTTTGAAAAACGCCGCTGGTCGTGAGAAAGGAGGAGCGAACGATGCAGGACAACAAACGACCCCAGGAAAATGAACGCACGGTGCGGGACGCGCTGCACTCCCGCGCATTTAAAAACGGCGCTTATGCAAGCGTGCTGTGCGCCGTGATGCTGGCGCTGGTGGTTGCGCTGAACCTTTTTGTAGGCGCGCTGCCTGCGAAGTATCTGCGGTACGATATGACGGAGAATAAGCTGTACAGCCTTTCACAGGAGACAGAGGACCTGTGCGCGGCCTTAACGCAGGACGTAACGTTCTACTACCTGGGCCGTACCGGCCAGGAGGATGCGGCCGTCACCGAGCTGCTGGACAAGTACAAAGACGCTTCATCCCACATCCAGGTGGTGCAGAAAGACCCCGTGCTTTATCCCACCTTCGGCGCGGCGTATGATGCGGCGGACGCCGCGGTGGGCAGTATCATCGCGGTGTGCGGTGAACGCTACCGTGTGGTGGACGCAGGAGACCTGTACACCTATACGCCCAACTACCAGACTTATACCTATGATACGGAATTTGACGGGGAGGGAGCCTTGACGAGCGCGCTTTCCTATGTGGCCAGCGAGGAAGCGCCGCTGCTGTACACCTTGTCCGGTCACGGCGAAGCCGGGCTTTCCGCCACGCTCACGGACGGCGCTGAGCGCCAGAACATGAGCTTTGAAACGCTTGCGCTGCTGACGGCGGACGCAGTGCCTGAGGATGCGGCGGCTGTGGTGCTGAATGCGCCCACAAAGGATATTTCCGCCGAGGAGGCCGAGCGCCTGCGCACCTATCTGGCGGGCGGCGGCAGCCTGTTCCTGGTGACGAACTACGGTGATTACAGCACGGAAGCCATGCCCAACCTGACGGCGCTGCTGGCGGAATACGGCATGGGCGCGCGGGACGGCATCGTCATTGAAAATGACCAGAACCGCTTTTTGAGCGGCTATCCGTATTATCTGCTGCCCAATATCAAGAGCCATGACGTCACTCAGCCGCTGGTGGACAGCGGCAGCTATGTGCTCGCACCGCTGGCCCACGCCATCACGGTGCTGGACGAAATGCCGGAGAATGTCTCGGTGGACGCGCTGCTGGCCACTTCCGCCAGCGCCTATTCCAAAACAGATGCCTACAACGCCGAATCCATTGCTCAGGCGGACGGGGACCCGACGGGAACGTTCAACGTGGCGGCTGCGGCGCAGAACAGTGAGACGGGCGGCAAGGTGGTGTGGCTCTCCACCAGCGGTCTTCTGGACGAGACCATGGACCAGATGGTCTCCGGCTCCAACAGCGACCTGGTGCTGAATGCTTTCAGTTGGCTGACGGGCAGCGAGAGCGGGATCACAATCCACGCAAAATCCCTTACGACAGAAACGCTGACGGTACCCTCCGGCGCGGGCAGCCTGTGGAGCGGGCTGTTGATGTTCGCAATTCCGGGCGCGATGCTCGTCCTCGGCGTGGTGATCTGGGCCATGAGGAGGAAACGCTGATGAAAAACAGAAAAACAGCCGTACTGCTGGGCGCTGCGGCGCTCACCGCGGCGCTTGGGCTGGGCTATGGGCTGTTGACGGGGGCGGAGCAGGCGGAGGAGAGTTCCTCCGCCGCCGGTGTAGCGGCGTTTTCGCCCACGGGCGCCGTCAGCGTGATTTGTTACGAAAATGAGGGCGGCGAGATCGCGCTGGAATACCTGGATGACACCTGGACGCTCCGGCGGGACGCGGATTTCCCTGTGAACCAGACAAGCGCCGAGAGCATGGCGAATTACCTCGCCCCGCTGAATGCCACCGCCCTGGTAACACAGAGCGGGGCCGACCTGGTGGCTTACGGGCTGGACGAGCCGTCCAACCGCATTGAAGTGGCGACCGATGCGGGCGAGACCTGTACGGTGCTGGTGGGGGCGCAGAATACCCACACCGGAGAATACTATATCAAGCTGGAGGGCGAAGAACCCGTATATACGGTATCCGAGAGCTTTGCCGCAGCCTTTACGCGTACGGAGCGCGGCCTGCAGCAGACAGAGAACTGGCCCGTAGAGAGCACCGACAGCGTAACGCGCGCCACACTGGAGCAAGGCAGCAATACGCTGACGGTGGACGTATCGGAGGACGCGGACGGGAACAAAACATATACGGCATCCGACACAGCACGTACTGAAACGCCGGATACGGCCGCCGCGCAGGCATTCATCAGCAGCGCGGCCACACTGTATTTCAGCAGCAGCGCGGATTTTAAGCCAACGGACGAGGCGCTGGCGGCATATGGTCTGGCGGAGCCCTCCGCCACGCTCACCGTGGAGTGGACGCGCACGGACGACGCCTCCGGCGCACAGGAGAGCGTCACCTCGGTGCTGTACCTGGGCGCCGTCGATCCGAACGGAGATTATTACGCCCGGCTGGCGGATTCCAACGCCGTGAGCACGCTGAACGCGACGGCGCTTTCAGGCGTGCTGGGCATGACGCTGGACGGCATGCTGCCCGCAGAGGAGGAGAGCGCTCCGGAAAGTGCGCCTGCCTCAGAGAGCGGCTCTGTTTCCGCGGCAAGCGCAGCGGATTGAGGGTGTTGCAAAAAGGGTCGTCCCATTAGGGTTGTTTGAAAATGGAGGAAATACAGCTTTTTTGATTTTCAAACAACCCCTGGACGGCCTTGAATGCCGTCGTTGACATGCTCCTGACAAGCGGACCGCTGCTTAATATATCCGGAATAATACTGCAATACCG
>ERZ1503806.420-NODE-420-length-10806-cov-3.866338_pt1 | contig 10806 bp, 9 predicted proteins | sample MGYA00571770_ERZ1503806 | MGnify/ENA primary metagenome ERZ1503806 (study PRJEB39906, sample SAMEA3182112) | gut metagenome | biome: human; feature: gut; material: Stool; isolation source: human stools | place: Canada | collected 2013-05-06 ...
TTCAAGAAAGCTTTTGAAAGAGCCCGTAGAGGAAAGGATATCAGTTCTTTTGAAAGACAGGAAAAAGAAAGTGGTTTCAATTTTCTACATAATCCTAATAATGGTCGTATGCAAAGCGGTCATATTATAACAGATGGAATTGGTCTGTTTAAACAAATAATTCATGAAAGGTAAAAAAGTTGATATTCGTTTAGGCAGAGGTCTGGCGAATCAGATTAAGATAAACAAAACCATCCCAGTGTCTCATAAACCAAAAGAAGAACGTCGAATGATGTTTATTTGTGGTGATGATATTGCTTCTCTTATAAAGCGGTTTGAAAACGAATCAAAGTAATATAAAGTAGGACATGTATCTTGTCCGATTTTTTTTATATATTTGTGGCATGGCAAGAGGTTATTATTGGATACCACAAACAGATGAAACGTTAAATGGCAGAAGCTATTACGTGGCTAAGATAGTAGGAGATATCACGTTTGATACTAAACGAAAAAGAATCGTATTTCAAGCTGATAGGTATTTCCCTGTAGGATCTGTTTTCCATTTTACGCACAATTGCTTCAACTATATCATAACTTGCCGACTTCGTAAGCCGGGGCTTTGGTTTGAAGCCAGGAGAGAAGATTCAGGCTCTATTTGCCCTGAAGATATTGAGCGCTTTGAATCGGGAAGGTTTATACACCGAGATGGGTACATGCATTACATATAAGCCGAACTTGACGATTTTTCGTCAGATTATAATTTTTTTTCATATTATTTTTAAGCCATCAGACTGAGAAGTTAGGTGGCTTTATTTTTTATGATATGCTTGATTTTTAACTACCTTTGTCTCATAACAAAAATGTTTTACTATGACATCAACGTGTATTATTAAAAGAGATAATAAAAATAAAGTTGTTTCTGTCTCTACCAGATCAGGGGACAGGTCTATGTTGTTTGATAAAATAGCATCTATTCCTCTTATGGAGAATAGGGAACGGGCTACTACTGTTTTTAAAACCGTATTTTCTAATAAGTTCTTAAAGGCTTTTGGTGACTGGAGAAGGAATGTGCCTATCAACAAACAGGCTTACAATAAGGTAAAATCTAACATCGGCCTTATTCCAGAGACCTATAGAGAAAGGGTGCTGGATAAGGCTTCTAAGATGAGCAACCCTATTCTTGTGTCGAAATCAGATGCACCTTATGGGATTCAAGAATCAGGCTTTGGATTTTATAGCCAAGATCTGGGTGATAATATTATGTTGGTGGATGCTATGGTTCCGTCAAGTATCTCCGTGCCGGAAGAACCAGGAATAGACTCAGGGCAGTATCTACAAGATGCTATATCTTCGGACTTCACTCCCGTATCTATGGTACAGGATAATGATGTTAATTATATGGTTATAAAAGACGGTCTTAAGATATTTAGTCCAGAAGAGCTACCAGAAACAGATTCTAATCCTGTGGGTGTAACGTATCAGACTGGAGAACCTCGTTTGTTTTTTATGAATGATCGTAATCAATTATTTGAAGATTACGGAGAAGCTCTTCGCTCTGGCGGGAATGATATCAGAATAGGATTCTTATCAGGCATCGTTCAAGAATCTACCGTGGATGGAGTGGCAGACATTACTTACAAGGCTGGAAAGTATGTTCTTAATAATCCCAAGTCTTTTATACCGGTCATGACCGCTTCTGCTTCTACTTCTTTATCAACAAAAGGCGGTATAATTAACTACCTTATAAAGAAAGGTCTTTTGTCCGGATCCAAGATATTCGATCCGGAAACAAGAAGCTATTATATTACAGGAGAAGGACATACAGGACAAATTAGACTTTTCAATTCAGCCTTATCCTACACTGAGCTCCGTAATCATTTTGGTTCCGATGTTTCCATGAACGACCAGGGTATGATAACCATAAATTCATTGGATAATAGTAAGGTAACTATGAGACTCGCCACCGGAGGAACAGAAAGAGTTAGCAAGGAGCAGATAAAGAGCGATCTTAAGTCTGGAAGATACAATGAATTGGATGCTAAATACGATCACTTTGATGCGCTTGTAGTTTCATTTATATTAGAAGACAATGATCTTTATGCTGATACTAAAGCTAAGATAGTATCGGATTATAGCCAAGAGGAACGTAATCAACGAAATTCTATTGTTGAGATACTGAAAACGCTGGGCGTTAGTGTCGTTGGCATGACCGATTATATAGAGAAGTACCAAACTAAATACGGACACGAACCTTCTGCTAAGGCATTGGCGGATATTGCCAATAACGTAATAGCAGTCGGTGAAGATGCTACTTTGTCTGACTTAGTAGAAGAAACAGCACACTTTCTCGTAGAGGCGTACAGAGATCAGAATGCTGTTGAATCTGTTTTGCAAGATGTAGAAGGCACTGAAGAATGGAATCAGTATGCAGGTCAGTATTATAATACATACGGTAAGGTATATGAAGGCTCTGAACTTGATAATGCTGTTAGGAGAGAAATTCTTGGAAAGATCCTCGCCAGGGAGATGCAGACCGGCACAGCACAGGCGCCGGTAGAGCCCACCTCCTTCCTGGGGCGCGTCCGGCAGCTTTTCTCTGGAATCGTAAGCTGGCTTAAATCAGCTTTATCAACCCAAAGACAAGATTTGAATAACGTTATTAAAAACATTCGTGATCTTGCCATTACTGACATAGATAAAGGATTTGACACCTCTCTGTTAAAGGATAATGACTTTACATTATACTCCCTTTCTTCTATGAAGAAGAACAAGTTTCTTGAGTCCAAGATCAGATCACTAAGAAAAACATTAAGAGACTTACGTCAGATAAGCTCTGATAGGGCTGTAACTACGTCTATGACCCTTGCTCAGCTTAAGACCATAGAAGATAAGATAAATAAGGTAGAGACCGAAATAGACAAGAATGAGATGGCGGCTGCCATGAACAGCATGATCTCCACAGCCGAAGCTCAGGTCAGATACTTAAGTAATGTGGTGAACACCATCCTTCATGGTGATACCAAAGACGGCAAGCTTCATTTCAATACCAATGATCGAAAGAACGTAGATATTATCAACAATCAGGTTCTTCCGATCATGAACGATCTTCGAGGATATATCCGTAACAGAAGTACCGAATTTGATGAACGTGAAAAGCAGGATTATACAAATAGGATCAATACCGTCATTGCCGACATCAACGGTATTCAGTCTGATATTAAATCAGTACAAGACCTTGATGAAAGCACGTTGCTTGATAAGTTAATGAACGAACTTCATGTGCCGGCAGATAAGGTAAAGAGAGTAAAAGAATTTTTCGACAAGGTTCAACACGATGTTTCTTGGATAAGTAGGTGGTTTGGTATATTAGAGCATTCTTCCAGTCCGTTCAATAACGCTCTTGGAGCTATGATTGCCAAAGACAATTACAATGCGATGGTGAATGCCCAGCCCGCCATATCCGACTTCCTGGCATATGCGAAAAAGCATGGTTTTAACAAATCTGAATTTGAAAAACTGCTTCAGAAAGTAGACGGCAAAACTTCTAATTACCTTCGTAGTGCTCTTGATATGGCTAAATACGATCGTAATAAGAAGCTGGCGCAGATGCGAGCGTTTGCGACTGCCATGAACATAGAGGTATCAGAAGAAGAAATTGGTGATGTGGTTGACAATAACCGTAATTACGTATTTAAAAGAGAAGTAGTTGACAAGGATGGAAATACGGTTACTGAAAACGCTAAATTCAAACCATCGTCTGATAGAGTTAATACCGATATTTTTACCATCGAGCAGGAAAAGATCTATACAGAGCAGATGGAAAAGTGGGATGCTGAAAATTCGGAACTGGAATTTAGCGAAAGTTATGCCACAAGAATGGAATCCATATACAAAAAGGCCGAAGAAGAATTAGGGCATCCGGTTTCTCAAACAACCAAAGAATACCTTAATGCTCTTTCTCGGCAGAAGCGGATATTGAGGCAGCCTTTTATTGATAGCGGTGGTAATTTTGATGAGGTTGCCTATTTTAAAAGCAGCAATTACGAAGAAGAAGGACTGCTTCGTAAACAACGTAAGGAAGCAGCTTCAGAATACATATATGTAGGAACCAGGAGAGTGGAAAAAACCGGCGACCAACTTAAGATGGCCAAAGAAATACAAGCTATAAATGAAGTTTGGAGAAAGGAATCAAATAATGCCACTAATGCCGTATCAGAATCGTTTTTGCAAAAATTAAGAACGATTCAGAGCGAGTCTGGAGGAGAAGCTGCGCTGAAGACACTTATGTTGGGAGGTCACCTGTCATTCAACGATCGGTTTTGGAATGATGTAGAATCAGAACAGTCGGCACGTACCGAATCAAATAACAAGGCTTCGTATCTTAAAATGGCGCATGATATCATTAGTTCTACGACAAGTGATAGAGATGCGACTGACGTGGATTCTATTGTGAAAGATATAGAAAAAAATAAGGCTATTATCAAGGAAATAATCGGAAACAATCGCGATGTGGCTGATATCGGAGAGATTAACGAAGCGACATTTACCTCATCTGAAAGAGATGCTTTTAGGGCCGCATCTGAAGCTATTGAAGCCGATTACGCTATTTTGATAGATTATGCTAAGATGGTGGGTCTTGAAGATATTGATAAGTACCTTACTAAAAGCAGTAAGGCTGAAAACGAAGTAAATCAGTCTTATTTAAATGCTCTTGCTGACTCCAAGGAAGTGGAATGGAAGTTCGTACAACGTCATACTACGGCGAAGAAAGCAAAAAGGATTCAGGCTTTAAGGGATAAGCTGTTTAAGGCTGCTGATAACCGATATTTGTTTACCGTATCTGAAACCAACTACCTGTCAGAAAAGCTTGGTATAAGCAAAGAATTAGACGGTAGAGATTTTAGGAATGCTGTTAATGCTAAGATGGCCAGCTTGTTTTTAAATAATACAAGAGAAGAGGGCATAGAAGAAGCTAATGCTATTGTTAATGAATTTGCCAGGAGCCAGGTCTTTTCGTACTATAAACGCATGGCGCCTACCGGATATGCGGCTATGATCGACAAAATAGGTCGAGGTGAGATAGATGTGGCGCAGATGGTTAAGGACGTACAAAACGGTACATCCACCCAAGATTATGGCATGGACATATCGTACCTGTCTTTCGACCCTGCAAGGGCATGGGTGGCTGAATCTGAAGCCGAAAATAGCGGCCGTAATCCTGATTATGTAAAAGATCATGGGTATGGTCATCGAATGCCTAAGAAAAGCCTATATCGTGATGAATCGTATTTCAATGACTTTGGTATCAAGTATGATGCTGACGGTAATGAAGTTGCTACTAAAAACGTAGAGCAGTGGAATATGATTCAAAAACTCAAGGAAATAAAAAGACAATCCCTTGATCTATACAAAGAGCAGAGCCCGAACCTGTATGCTATTCCACAGATATCAAAACAAGACATAGAACGTATGGAAGGATTGGGTATTAACTTCAAAAATACGGTTCGTAATTTTGTATCAGATCTGTGCCTGGACAGAGTAGACGATTCTCTATACGGTAAAACCAGGCAAGGAGAAGTGTATGATCCGGAAGACAGACTTAGGTCTATACCTAAATACTACATATATGAATTGGAGAACCAAGATGATGTATCTCACGATTTTGGCTACTCTTATTCGATGCTTATGATGCAGTCATCGTTATACAACGAAAAGCAGAAGTCTATAGAGCTCGCTCAAGGACTGGAGCAGATGTTACTGAATAAACAATTTGAAGGTGGTAAAAAGGCTGAAGCAACCCAAGCATATCAGATGTTCAGGGACTTCTTCAACGATCATTATTATGGCATTAGGATGAACACCAAAAAACTTACGGTGAACATCGGAGGATATACGGTAGACCTTACAAGAATTATGATGGCTGTTGAAAGGTTTATGTCGGTCATGAACTTGGCACTGTCTCCATTTGTGGCAGCTACCGGCGCCTTAACAGGTCATATCAACCTCATCATGGAATCTGCCGTAGGACAGTATATAAGCAAAGACTCCCTTAAATACGCATCGGCTGAATTTTCACGCCTTGCTCCATCTTGTATAGCAGAAACCGGAGACATAGATAGGAAAAGCAAATTATATGTCATAGGTGAGAGAATGGGGATATTCAATATCCGAAATCGTATGTATGGTGCCGGATACAATAGAGCGGCCAGGACCTTAATGCGTTCGCCTATGTATGCTTTTATGGAAATCCTGAACTACCCTCTTAATCCGCAGGTTATGATTGCTACTATGGACAATGTTCGTTATTACAAAGGCCGGTTCTACACGTTCCAAGATTTCAAGATGGAAAAAGAACGCAATAAAGAACAGAGTACCATAAAAAGAGAATGGAACGCATTAAAAGATCGTACTTTATGGAGTATGGTAGACGTCGTGGATGGGAAGGTGGTTGTAAAGCCAGGATCGGGTGTTACTGTTGAGGAAGTAGAAACCCAGATGGCTATAACCAGAAATCAAGTTCGTAGCTTGTCGCAGATATGCAACGGATCTTTGAATGAAGAAAACCGAACTGCCGCATCGCGCAACTGGATAGCCAGGTTCATGACCGCCCACCGAGGATGGTTGGTGCTGTCGGCTCAACGTCTGTGGAAAAGACGTGGCTTCAATTTCCAGACAATGCAAGAAGAGGAAGGGTTGTCAATTACGTTAAAGAATATGATAGCCAAAACATTTAGCCTGGCTTCCGAGTCTGGTATGAAAAACATCATAGATGCCTGGAATGAAAATAAAGACAATATGAATGAGGTAGAAAAAACCAATCTCAAACGTCTCAGTGTCTATGCCGGCACGTTCCTTATCATGCAGGCCGTATCTATGCTTCTTGCCGGATGGCGTGATGATGATGAAAACGAAGAAAGTTGGCTTACTCAATTTGGATCCTATGTCGGATTCAGAACCATAAACGAAATAGCTTCACAGATGCCGTTTATTATGGAGCTTAACGTGGTAGATATCATTAACGATCCGTTTGTTATGGGGCGAAAACTGAAGGATCTTACCGATCTTAGGAATTATTCACTTGATAAAGTAACATCCGGTACATACAAGGGAGAGTCTAAGTTATTTAGGCAACTCGCCAAACAGACGTTTATCAAACAATGGTATAATATCAAGACGCCGGAAGACGTAGCGCGCGCCTATAATTGGTGGCAGCAGACGAACAACAAGTCAATGATGTTCTTCATCGGCGCTACTCCTGATTCGGAAGGGGACGATGATGTTAGCTACAAGTAGACGAAGAATATCGGACTTGCATTGTTTTTGTATGATTCCAATATGTTATATTAGCATCGTCAAAGAGTAGATTGTACGTTTTTTGTTCTTACTTGAAAGATTATGTAGGTTTAATTTTTTCTGAAATTGTTTTCTTACCGGTTCTCAGTCAGAGATGATAGGGAACCGGTTTCTTTTATGTTGTCAATTATTGCTATCTTGCAAACAAAAATCATGAGATGAAGATTTCAAATAGGGATGGGGTAAATCCCTCGCTTATAATCAATAAAGGCATATACATCCAACATGTAGATGGAGGATTATATACAAAAGAAAATTGGTCTAATAAAGGATATTCCAATGATCTATGCAATGGAATAGCTCTTGTAGATAAAGTGTGTTTTGTTATAGCCACCGAATATATTGGCACATTTCGTTGGGGTAAGGATGGAGAAATAGACAATATATTTGCACAAGATAGTTCTCATATGGGAACTATTAAAAAGGATTATTGGGGGCGTGAAAATCAGAATGCGTATCTTGAATATATTTCTATTCCTTCTACGGTAGACAACCCTTTTCTTTTTCCAGAAAAGGACATATCCGTACATGGGCTGCCGGCTAAAATAAGATCTATGTGTCCAAGATCTTCTACATTCAAATCCCTTACATCTCCTACTTGTATAGTATTAGGGAAATTTAATTGCGTTTGTTTAATAGCAAACTTATCTATTTCTGATGCATAATATACTTCAGGTGTGATCTCTATTTTTTTTTAACGCTATTTGACCACATGACATTCCGTCAAATAAACTTAACACTCTCATGGCATTATACACATTTTTCAATTAATTTTGATGATAGATACATATTCCATTTTCCTCTGCCTCTGTCACCTTTTTCGTTTTGTTTTTGGATTGTCAAGTATAGATCTCCGTCTTCACATACTTCAACTTTTTTCAAGAAGCCTATCATTTCATCTCCTGTTTCGTGTAAAATACGGATCTTATCTCCTTCTTTTAACCCATAATTGGAATCAAAATATTCTTTTTTGATTCTATCAATATTGTCTTTATGATTTTTTATAGCATAAAGCTCGTTTCTTAATAAATAATTTAGTTGTTCTATTGTCATTTCTTTTCCTCCTTATTTAATGGTATTAACCCTTTTCCGTGCTTGTCATACCACAGCATAGCTATACAATTCCATGCACATTGTGCAAGATGAAAACATCCTGTATCGGAATCCACTCTTTCCCCTTTCATGTATTCCATTAGGTGTCGAAACATCGCAGCACGGTACCGTTCAATGCCATTGTCAAGATTCTGCCAAGTATTAGGACCGTACTTTTTGGCTCCGGCATGATAGACTTTTACAATGTCCTCAATTTCTTCCATCGGAAGCAAATCCCATCGTAGTTTATCGTCAATGATGTCATTCTTCACCGATTCCCCTTCTTTTTTATTATTGTCTTTTTTTGAACTAACAGGTTCTAACAAATCCAAGGGTATGCTAAACTGTTTCCCTTTGTAGTATATGACAGCCATAACATCTACATTGTAGACCTCTTTTGCCAATTCGACCATAGCTCCCCCAGGAACAATATCATCTTTAAAAGAATAATCTTTTTTAGCAAAAAGAAATTCTCCTTCTTTGAAAAGGACATCATCATTCTTTAGTATATAATCAACTGGTATATCAATCTCCATACGACCTTCATACGACAGCGTGGCTTCCTTATCTCCTTTTTTGATATCTTTTTCACACACAACCTTAAGCCCTTTTTTGGCTACTAACGTTTTATAAGCATAAACATCTTTGTTAATAACCACATTTGTCCCCTTTAGGATAATAATATTGTCCATTTTTTTCATTGTTTTATCGTTGTTTTAATTAATATAGTCCATCACTCTTTTTTTTACAAAACGATCAAATTCTTCTCCGCTCATAACAATGCGGTTAATGATAATTATGCCACTATCGCTATAATCATCATCTTTAATTCCCATATCATCAAGCTCCTTCTTTAAGTCTTCAAATGTAGGGCCTGTCTCGCTTTTAAAAAATAAAGTAGCATGTGCAAGACTTCCGTTGTTTAGTTTTACTCTCACGGTATAGAGATATCCTTTTTCATCTTCATCCTTTTTATTGATACCATCAAGGATGCTATTTATCATATCCTTGTCCTCACGTGATAGGTTGGATATGGCTATTCTTCCCTTTAATCTAAATATTTCATTTTCGTTCATGACTTTCTGTTTTTATTGTTTTCAAAATATTGTCTTACGGCTTCTATGGCTTTATCATCATCAAAAGCTTCTTCAAACTCCGTGTAGAACCTATCTCGCTCCATGCAGAATGTGTTTTTTCCTTCCGGTATAGGACGGAACACAACCATCCTCTCTTTGTCGTGATTGGTTCCTATTATGTTATTGTCTAAGATAATAGAATACCTTCTTGAACTTTTGTTGATAACAACATCATGTTGAAGACCATACAATTTAAGTATTTCCCTTAATTCATTTGTTTTCATTTATATTACTCCTTCCAAATTTACTTTAATAGAACCATTTATGGTTTTAATGCTCCCATCTATGGTTGAAATCACATCATCTATATCATTTATAATACTTTCCATGTCATCAACCATCTCCTCCATATCAGTTACAGCCTGATCTGATTCCCAATATCTTTCTGAGTCTTGTAACGATTCCGGTATATTATCTCTCGCCTCAGTCTCTTCGTCTAAAATCATATCAACATCATCTTTGGCTGAATTTATGTTGCACTTCAACTCCGATAACTTTGATTTGATGTATTCAAAATCTGTTTTATACTTATTTACGTTGTTAATAACATCCGATATTTTTTTTCTTCTCTTGTTGTTCATGCTTTTATCCTATTATAATATTCTATAACCTTTTCTTTTCTATCTCCTGGTTTTACTGCCATATTCTCAGCCAAGAACCTAAAATACGACACCGGTATGTCCTTGAATCTAATTCCTTCATATTTTCCAAACCACATTATTATACTGTCAAGATCGTCTTCTCTCCTACCATCTCCATTCACAGATTTAAGCGAGGCTGCCCGACGAAGGATCTCGTCTTTGGTAATAATATCACCCATCCTTATATTAGACAGAAGTTGATCGCCGGCAAACATACACCAGCCCTTAGAAGGGAATTGCTCAATTGTCAGGTCTTCTATCCGACCGAAACGCCTCATGTTGTCGCAGCAATCAACTATCAGCGCCTCTTTCTTGTCAGGATGGATGCGGACGGCGCGGCCTAATATTTGGTAATAAGTTGAATATGAGAAAGTTGGTCGCCCAAACATCACACAATCAAGTTCAGGAAAATCAAATCCGGTAGCAAGCGTTGAATAATTAAAAACCACTTTCAACTTACCTTCTTTGAAATCTGATATAATTTGCTCTCTTTTCTTTTTGGTTGTTAGCGATGTTACGACACCGGTTATGGCTCCCATCCTGGCATTCATGAACTCTGATATTCTATTACATGATTCGATAGAATCCATGCAAACCAAAATGGC
>ERZ1503806.428-NODE-428-length-10683-cov-2.932913_pt1 | contig 10683 bp, 8 predicted proteins | sample MGYA00571770_ERZ1503806 | MGnify/ENA primary metagenome ERZ1503806 (study PRJEB39906, sample SAMEA3182112) | gut metagenome | biome: human; feature: gut; material: Stool; isolation source: human stools | place: Canada | collected 2013-05-06 ...
AAATAATTCACTGTATGATAGCATTTTTTCCTCATTTCAGCTTCTCACAAAGCAACAAAAGGGCATTTTGAATTGCTTTTTCCACATTTCCCTTTCTTCCCTCGTCTCCCTCCTGCTTCATGGAAACGATTTCATTTTTATAGGCAGCGGCTATCCACACCGTACCCACCGGTTTTTCCGGAGTCCCACCTCCAGGACCTGCAATACCGGAAGTAGCCACTGCACAATCTGTTTTCAGCGTTTTCATCGCACCTTTCACCATTTCCGTAACAGTTTCGCGGCTTACTGCTCCATGTTTTTCCAAAGTTTCGGCAGATACATGCAGCAAAGACATCTTTATTTCATTGGAATACGCCACTATACTACCATTAAAGTATTCCGAACTGCCGGGAACGGAAGTAATCAGAGCGGCAATCCCTCCACCCGTACAACTTTCTGCGGTGGAAAGGGACAATTTCTTTGCTTTCAGCAGCTCTCCTACCTTTTCTTCCAACTTCATACCTTATTATATATTATCCTAAAGTTACGCGTGAATAAGCAGGTGCTTCCATCGGACAAAAATCCTTATCCATATACTTGAAGTATCCGGTAATGGCAATCATGGCAGCGTTATCCGTTGTGTAGCTGAACTTCGGAATAAATATTTTCCAACCATACTTCCCGGCATGCTCACGGAAAGCATTACGCAATCCGTTATTGGCAGAAACGCCTCCTGCAACAGCCACTTCCTTTATTTTATATTGTTTGGCAGCTTTGCGCAACTTATCCATCAAGATATCTACAACGGTAGCTTCCAGTGATGCCGCCAAATCCGTCTTGTGATGTTCGATGAAATCGGGGTCGTCCTTCATCCAGTCGCGCAGAGAGTAAAGAAACGAGGTCTTAAGTCCGCTGAAACTATAATCCAACCCTGGAATATGCGGTTTGCTGAACGAGAAGGCTTTAGGATTACCTTGCCGAGCCAGTTTGTCAATAATCGGACCACCCGGATATCCCAATCCCATTACCTTCGAGCATTTGTCAATGGCTTCACCGGCGGCATCATCAATGGTCTGCCCCAAAATTTCCATATCGTTATAGGCTTTCACCAAGATAATCTGTGAGTTTCCACCGGAAACCAGCAAGCAGAGGAAAGGAAATTCCGGCTGCACATTATCTTCACCTTCTGCTTTAATGAAATGAGCTAACACATGACCAGTCAAATGATTAACATCAATCATAGGAATACCTAATGAACGGGCAAACCCTTTGGCGAAAGATACCCCCACCAACAACGACCCCATCAATCCCGGTCCACGCGTAAAGGCCACAGCACTCAATTCCTCTTTGGTTACTCCGGCGCGTTTCAATGCCTCATGCACTACCGGAACTATATTTTGTTGGTGCGCGCGGGAAGCCAGTTCAGGCACTACCCCGCCGTATGCTTCATGCACAGCTTGGCTGGCCACCACATTCGAAAGCAGATAACCATCTTTGATGACAGCTGCAGAAGTGTCATCACAAGAAGATTCTATTCCCAAGATTATTGTACTCATAATGTTTATTTACGTTTAAACGCTGCAAAAGTAGTGATAAAAGTACGATTCATAACGTATTATTTCATATTTTTGTTGGCTGATTATAAAAATTAACCGCCTATCAGAAAGCTAAAAAAAACAGTACGCTGGGTACTCGGTATTGTATTGGGATTGTATATCGGTACCATATTGTTGCTGAACATTCCATCCGTTCAGCGACAAATGTCTGTATTTGTTGCCAATGAACTGGCTTCCATACTGGACAGCAAGATTTCCATTGGGCGAATAAACATAGCATCATCATCGACGACCTGCTCCTGGACGACCAGTCTGGCAAGGAAATGTTGAAGGTGACCCGTCTTTCTGCCAAATTCGATATTCTCCCCCTATTCAGCGGCAAAATATCCATCAGTAACATACAATTGTTCGGCTTTAACATCAATCTGAACAAGCAGACTCCCAAGGATAAACCTAATTTTCAGTTTGTACTCGACGCATTCGCATCCAAAGATACGGTTCAAAAGAAAAACAACCTGGATCTCCGTATCAATTCCTTACTGATACGCCGCGGAAAGGTTTCATATGATGTGCTGTCCGAGAAAGAGACTCCGGGAAAGTTCAATCCACAGCATCTCCGCTTGCGTAACATTATTGCAAACATCTCCCTAAAAGCATTGCAAAATGATTCTATCAATGCTGCCATCAAGCGTCTGAGCATCGAAGAAGAACATTCCGGATTTGAATTGAAGAAACTAAGCCTAAAGGTTATCGGTAATGACCAACGGATGAAAATCGAAAATTTCGCCATCGACCTCCCCAACACCTCTTTGGCAATGGATACTATACACATGGATTATGACAGTCTGGGGGCGTTTGACAATCTTGCCCAAGATGTCCGTTTCTCATTCCATTTGCTGCCCTCTCAAATCGCCTTGCAGGATTTATCGGCTTTTGTTCCGGCTTTTGGTTCTTTTAAGGAAAAATTGCAAGTAGAGGTACAGACGGACGGCACTGTCAATCAACTGAATTGCCCGCACCTTTCCGTCTCTGTCGGAAATCATTTTTATCTGAGGGGAGACGTATCACTACAAGACCTTTCCCATCCGAAAAATGCTTATATATTCGGCAATTTGTCCAATTTGTACGCAGACCCGGAAGGAATAGCCTTCTTTGTCCGGAATTTCAGCAAGAACTATAATGGAGTACCTCCCGTCCTGCAACACTTAGGAACGGTTTCCTTCCGTGGAGAAGTCTCGGGCTACTTCACAGACCTCGTAACTTACGGACAAGTACGTACTGACATCGGAACCATCCAAACCGACGTAAAACTAAGTTCTAACAAAGATAAAGGTTATTTTTCCTATTCCGGTGCAGTGAAAACCAAAGAGTTTGAGCTGGGCAAGATGCTGGGCAACAAGAAACTGGGTAAAGTAACTTTCAATCTGGATGTCAACAGCAGCCATTACGAAAACCAATACCCGTCCGTACTGCTGAAAGGGCTGGTTGCCTCTATTGATTACAGCGACTACAATTACGAAAATATCACCCTAGATGGAGAATACAAGCAGGGAGGCTTCACGGGAAAAGTCGCCTTGGATGACACCAATGGTTCTGTTATTTTGAACGGTACCATCAATACCGCCAGTCGGGTACCGACTTTCAACTTTCAGGCAAGTATCGACAAATTTCGTCCTCATGCCCTACATCTGACACCCAACTATGAAGATACGGAAATATCAGTCAAAGTCAAGGCTGACTTCACCGGCGGTTCCATTGACGAGATGAACGGTGAAATCAACATTGATAGCTTATTGTTCGCAGCTCCGGAAACACAATACTTCCTGGACAACCTGAAGATATCCGCCATAAGAGAAAGCGAAAACCAGAAACGGCTGACCATCCAATCCAACTTTCTCCAAGGTAGCATAGAAGGCGATTATTCTTATCGTACCCTGCCTGCCAGTGTACTGAATATCATGCGTCGTTATATCCCCGCCTTGATTCTGCCAGACAAGAAACCCATAGAGACGGAGAACAATTTCCATTTCGACATGCACATTTACAATACGGAACTGCTCTCCACCGTCTTTCAGATTCCGGTAAAAGTATATACCCATTCCACCATTAAAGGATACTTCAATGACAAGGCACAGCGACTCCGTGTAGAAGGCTATTTTCCCCGTCTCCGCTATGAAAACAAATTCATCGAATCCGGAATGTTCCTTTGCGAGAATCCCGGTGACCAGTTCCATACACGCCTACGCTTCAGCAACCGCAAATCAAGCGGCGCTGTCAATATAGCTTTAGAAGCGCAAGTCCAGAACAACAGCATACAGACCACGCTGAACTGGGGTAACAGCAGCACTGTAACCTACAGCGGGAAACTCGCCGCCGTCGCCCACTTCATCCGTGAACAGAAAGAAGCGAATGAAAACAAGAGGAAACTTCCCCCCTTAAAAACCGTCATTAATGTCCAGCCCACCAACGTGATACTGAACGATACGCTATGGGATATACATCCCTCCCAAGTGGTACTCGACTCCGGCAAAGTGTATGTCAATGATTTCTACTTCAGCCATAAAGACCGGCACTTGCGTATCAATGGTATCGTTTCACCACAACCCGAAGATACAGTACGTCTGGATTTGAAGGAAATCAACATCGGTTATGTGTTCGACATTGCAGACCTCGGAGTCAATTTCAAAGGAGAAGCCACCGGTCCGGCTTTCGCCAGCGGAGTACTGGAAAACCCCGTCATGAGCACCGACTTGTTTATCCGCAACCTCGGATTGAACGAAGGCTTGCTGGGTGATGCCAACATACACGGAGAATGGCACCACGACGTGAAGGGCATCTATCTGGATGCCCATATCAGGGAGAAAGATATCGCCAAAAGCCATGTGTATGGCTATGTCTATCCCTTGAAGCCCACCAGTTCATTGGATCTCCAAATTGAAGCGGGCGGTACCAACTTGAAGTTTATACATCATTATATGAGCAGCATCACGCCCGAATTCAACGGACGTGCCACCGGCCATGTACATTTCTATGGCAAATTCAAGGCTCTCACCATGGAAGGGCGTGTATTCGGCGATGCTTCCATGAAGGTAGACGTGCTCAACACCACTTTCTCCGTCAAAGACAGCATCTACATCGAGCCCGGCGGGTTGACCTTCCGCAACAACCGCATTTTCGACACGCAAGGGCATCAAGGCAGCATGAGCGGCTATCTGCACTATCAGCATTTCAAGAACCTGGAGTACCGTTTCAATTTCAATGTCAACGACATGCTGGTGATGAATACCAAAGAATCACCGGACTATCCCTTCTACGGCACCGTCTACGGTACGGGAAATGCCACTATTGCCGGTAATGCCCAAGATGGCGTTAACATTGACATTGCAATGACTACCAATCGCAACACCACCTTTACCTATATAAAGGATAACGTATCTACAGCAGTCAGCAACCAGTTCATCAAGTTTGTGGACAAAACGCCACGCCGTGCCGTACAAGACTCTGTCCGCCTTTCCGACTACGAGATTGCCCAAAAGGAAATCGAGGAAGAGAAAGAGAGCGACACTGACATCCGGTTGAATCTCTTGGTAGACGCCACTCCCGACGCTACCATGAAGATTATCATGGACCCTATCGCCGGCGACTATATCAGTGGACGGGGAACCGGAAATATCCGTACTGAGTTTTTCAATAAAGGAGATGTAAAGATGTTCGGCAGTTACCGGATAAGCCAGGGAGTCTATAAATTCAGTCTGCAAGAGGTTATCCGAAAGGACTTTATTATCAGGGATGGGAGTACCATTACATTCAACGGTTCGCCGCTGGATGCCACTCTGGACATAAAAGCAGGCTATACGGTCAACTCAGCATCCTTAAATGACCTGATGCCCAACGAGGCAACCTCCGGCTACATCAGCCAGACAAATGTAAAAGTGAACTGTATGATGGACCTTACCGGACAATTGACTTCACCCGATGTAAAATTTGACATCGAGCTACCCAACGAACGCGATGAAGTGCAGGCCATTGTCCGTAACTATATTCCTACTGACGAGCAAATGAACATGCAGATACTCTATCTGTTGGCTATCGGCAAGTTCTATACCCCGGAAAACTTGGGAGCCACCCAGAATTCGAATATGATGTCCAGTGTTGTTTCATCCACCCTTTCCGGACAGTTGAATAACGCTTTATCGAACATTCTCGATGTTAATAACTGGAACTTCGGCACCAATTTCAGTACCGGTGAAAGAGGCTGGACAGACATGGAGTTCGAGACCATGCTTTCGGGGCAATTATTGAATAACCGACTACTTATCAATGGTAATTTTGGTTATCGTGACAATCCGATGGCAAATACTAATTTTGTGGGAGACTTTGAAGCGGAATGGCTCGTCAACCGTTCCGGAGACATCCGCCTGAAAGCGTACAACGAAACGAACGACCGCTACTACACCCGGACAAATCTGACAACACAAGGTATTGGTATTATCTTCAAAAAGGATTTCAACAAATGGAGTGAGCTCCTTTTCTGGAACAGATGGAAACTCAACCGGCTGAGAAAGGAACAAGAAATAAAACAAGATACCCTATCCTCTGATAAAATAAACACAGAACAGCAGATGCCCGAGGCACAATCAAAACGGAAAAGGGAGCAAAAATAAGATTGACGTTCTTACTGTCCACATTGAAGGTTTTAGAATAAGTAAATAGGCTCAAATACAGTATTTTAACATGGCTACACCCTTTATACCTAAAGGTGTAGCCATCACTCTACGATGGTATAGGCATTCAAGGCAAAGGGTGTAGCCATAAAAATACATCAGAAAGGTAATGGCCCGTCCGACCCCACACCTCCAAACGGGTTGTCCGTCTGTGGCGGAAAATCAGCAGCCGATGGAGGTGGCGGTGTTGCCGTACTTCCGATAGGCGCATTCATACGTGAACCGAATGTAGCTCCTCCACCCTCCGTCGGAGGTGGAATAACCATATCATCCTCGGGATTCTGGAAACGGGTGTACTGTCCGATAAACCTCAGACGCACATCCCCCACGGCACCGTTACGGTGCTTTGCTATGATGATTTCCGCCATACCGCGCAAGTCACTGCCATCGGCAGAAGTATAAATCTTGTAATATTCGGGACGGTGGATGAAGCACACCATATCGGCATCCTGCTCGATGGCACCGGATTCACGAAGGTCACTCAACTGGGGACGCTTGCCTTCCTCGCCTTCACGGTTCTCCACACCACGGTTCAACTGCGACAGAGCGATGATAGGAATGTTCAGCTCCTTGGCCAAACCTTTCAATGAACGCGAAATGGTACTAACTTCTTCCTGACGGCTACCGAAAGACATTCCGCTTGCATTCATCAGCTGAAGGTAGTCGATGATGATAATCTTTACTCCGTGCTCACGTACCAGACGCCGTGCCTTCGTACGGAGTTCGAATACCGACAAAGAAGGCGTATCGTCCACATAAAGCGGAGCATCCAGCAAGTCACGCAGTTTGTAATCCAACTGCTGCCATTCATAGTCTGCCAACTGGCCACTCTTGATTTTCTCACTCGGAATCTCGCACACGTTGGATATCAGACGGTTCACCAGCTGCACGTTACTCATTTCAAGCGAGAACAGCGCTACGGGATTACGGAAATTCACGGCAATGTTCTTCGCCATGGAAAGCACGAATGCCGTTTTACCCATGGCAGGACGGGCTGCAATAATGATGAGGTCGGACTTCTGCCATCCGGAAGTCATCTTGTCCAGCTTGGTATAACCACTTTCCAAACCACTCAAACCATCGGTACGGGCAGCAGCTTTCTGAATCAAATCATAGGCTTCGGCAATGACAGGATTAATCTGCGTATAATCCTTCTTCATGTTCTGCTGGGAAATCTCGAACAGCTTTCCTTCGGCCTCCTGCATCAAATCGTCCACGTCCAGCGTCTCGTCGAAAGCCTTGCTCTGGATATTGCTGGTAAAAGTTATCAGTTCACGTGCTAATGCTTTCTGTGCAATGATACGGGCATGATATTCGATGTGCGCAGAAGATGCCACCTTACTGCTGAGTTGGGTAATATAGAACGGTCCGCCCACTTCCTCCAGTTCTCCCCGCTTGGAAAGCTGCTCCTTCACGGTGAGGATGTCGACCGGCTTCTGATTTACAGCCAAATCGGTAATAGCGGAATATATCAACTGATGCCTATGCTCATAGAATGACTCCGGACGAAGAATTTCACTTACCAGCGAATAAGCGTCCTTCTCAATCATCAAGGCTCCCAAGACTGCTTCTTCCAGCTCCGGCGCTTGCGGCTGGATACGTCCGTAGTCTGTTACGGGCTGTGGTGCCTTTCCTTTCGGAGTACGGGATGTTCTTCTTTGTTCTGCCACTTTAAGAATTAAAAATTGAAAATTAAAAATTAAATGAACTTCCCTTTTAGAAAGGGGAAGCAAAGATAAGCGAATTTATTTATAAGCGGTAAATAAATCATTGCTAAGTTTTCAATCTACTATGAACAGAAATCACTAACTTTGTCTTCGGAAGCTGCACTCCAATAGCTTCTCCTTTTAATTTTAAATTATTAATTCTTAATTTTCAACGCCATGCTGACTTTTCCAAATGCCAAAATAAACCTGGGACTGAATATCACAGAGAAGCGTCCGGACGGATACCATAATCTGGAAACCATTTTCTATCCGGTTCCCATAGAAGATGCTTTGGAAATAAATATCTTGAACGAAGGAAAAGGAAAGTTCCGTCTGCATCAAGCAGGCCTGGAGATTGAGGGAGAAGCGGAAAACAATCTGGTAGTGAAAGCCTACAAGTTGCTGGACGACCGGTTCAACCTTCCTCCGGTAGACATCCATCTCTTCAAGCATATCCCCTCGGGAGCCGGACTGGGTGGCGGTTCGGCCGATGCAGCCTTCATGCTGAAGCTTCTGAATAATAAGTTTGAACTCGGACTGCCGGATGACACTCTGGAAGAGTATGCCGCCAAGCTGGGTGCCGATTGTGCCTTCTTCATCAAAAACCGTCCGACTTCCCGTTGAAGAATGGAACGGACGAATGGTCAATGACTTTGAAGAAAGCGTATTCCCCCAATTCCCGGCTATTGGAGAAATCAAGGAAGAGATGTACCGGCAAGGAGCTGTATATGCCTCCATGAGTGGTTCGGGGTCATCTGTTTACGGATTATTCAAGGAAGATGCCGTATTGCCGGAAGTGGATTTCGGAGAAAAAGCTTTTGTATACAAAGGCCAGTTCACTGATATTTAAAAATGCATCAACCAATATACTGATTTCCGGAAACAAAAATACAACAAGGTTGTTCTTACAGAAAACTCAAAACAACCTTGATTATGAAAAAATTAAAATTCGGTATTCTGGCAGGACTACTTATCTTGTTGTCAGTGTCCGCCTTTGCGGAAGGGCGTCTTCCTGCAAATATACAAACAGCTTTTCTAAAGCTCTATCCTCAAGCAACGGATGTGGAATGGGAGCAAATGGCCGGTTGCTACGTAGCAGAATTTATTGCAGATGGTCAGGAAATTGATGTCTGGTTCAATAAACAAGCGGAGTGGGTTATGACTGAAACGGATGTAGAGTCACTGGAAAAAGTGCCGGCTCCCGTGGCAGAAGCATTCATGAGCAGTACAATGACCGGCATGAGATTAAGGGATATAAGAATCATCACCTTTCCCAAACATCCCACAGTGATAATAATTGAGGTGGAACAATACAATTCCGATGAAGAATTCCAACTGTTCTATGCTCCGGATGGAAAGCTATTACAAAGCCTCGATGTAACAGAACTTGGAGGAGAGATTTATCCCGGACTCTTTTTCAATGATTAATACTGACGATTGGTGATTTGTTGATGGTATCCATTCATCAACAAATCACCAATCATTCATCACTAATCATTAATATACCTCTACCCTATCAGCAATACGCTTCGCTTTGTCGCGCAGCGTGTCAAGATCACTGTCAAGAGGTGCATAACACAGCACTACACCCATACGGCGGTTTACGCGGGTAGTAGGCTTACCAAAAATACGCAGATAAGTATCCTCTTCTTTCGTAACCTCTTCCATGCCACGATAATTGGGACGTTCCTGACTGGCTATCGGAGAAAGGATGACAGCACTGGCTCCTATACACTCCTGCTTGATGCCAGGGATAGGCAGACCAAGCACCGCACGACAGTGCAATTCAAACTCATTCAGATTCTGGGTTCCGGCCAGGGTTACCATACCCGTATCGTGCGGACGTGGAGAGAGTTCGGAGAAATAGACACCTTTCTCATGGCTGAGAAAGAATTCCACTCCCCACAATCCGGCACCGGTCAAGGCACGGGTCACTTTCTCTGCCATATCCTGCGCCTCCCTTAGATGGGCAGGGTCAATATGGGCAGGCTGGAAGCTTTCACGATAGTCCCCACCCTTCTGTACATGGCCGATAGGCGGGCAGAACAAGGTCGGACCATTCTTCTGTGTTACGGTGAGCAGTGTTATCTCACTGTCGAACTTGATGAACTCTTCAATGATAAGTTCTTTGATGTCTCCACGGCTACCATTACAGCCATACTCCCAGGCATGCTCCAGTTCGTCGGCACTCTTTACGAGAGACTGGCCTTTACCGGAAGAGGACATCAGCGGTTTCACCACACACGGGAAACCTATCTTTTCAGCAGCAGCTTTCAGTTCATCCAAAGATTTGGCATAAAAATATTTAGCAGTCTTCAATCCCAGCTCTTTAGCTGCAAGGTCACGTATGGCTTTACGGTTCATGGTAAAGTTCACGGCGCGTGCACTGGGCACTACCTGAATGCCTTCTTTCTCGAAATCATACAGACGTTCTGTACGGATAGCCTCAATTTCCGGAACAATAATATCCGGCTGGTGTTTGCGTACTACACGTTCCAAAGCATCTCCATCGAGCATGCTGAATACCTCACATTCATCTGCCACTTGCATGGCAGGCGCTCCGGCATACGAGTCGCAAGCAATGATATACTGGCCCTTACGTTGGGCGGAAATAACAAACTCCTTGCCCAACTCACCGGAACCTAACAATAAAATCTTTTTCATCAATTCTTTTATTTACAATTTTATATATTTACGATTTGACGATGTACGATGTAC
>ERZ1503806.438-NODE-438-length-10582-cov-2.133561_pt1 | contig 10582 bp, 12 predicted proteins | sample MGYA00571770_ERZ1503806 | MGnify/ENA primary metagenome ERZ1503806 (study PRJEB39906, sample SAMEA3182112) | gut metagenome | biome: human; feature: gut; material: Stool; isolation source: human stools | place: Canada | collected 2013-05-06 ...
AACACTCAATAACCCTCAATGCTTCAAGTTCGGTATCACTAAATTTGCGGATGCCCGATACTCGCTCCATCTCCGGAAAAAGTCCCTGTTTATCGTAATAGCGCAAGGTAGAAATGGGCAAACCGAACATTTCTGAAACTTGTCCAATCGTATACATACGCTCTCCTGAAAAAATTACAAATAAATTTTCAAATCCATCTTGACCTAAAGTCAGGTTTATGTATTACCATAACTATAGCAGAAATGCAAAACCGATGCAATGGAAAAAGGAGATTTTTCGATGCGTAAAAATGTTTTGATTATTTCTTCCAGTCCTCGTAAAGGCGGCAATTCCGAAACACTGTCAGCATTTTTTGCAAAATGCGCACAGGATGCCGGAAACCATGTAGAAACAGTCTGGCTTCGTGAAAAGCAGATTGGGTTCTGCAAAGGCTGTCTGGCTTGCCTCAAGGCCGGCCATTGTGTAATTAAAGACGACGCGGCGGAGATTGCCGCAAAGATGCACGACGCAGATGTGCTAGTGTTTGCCACTCCGGTCTATTACTACAGCGTCAGCGGCCAGTTTAAAACCATGCTGGATCGTGCCAATCCGCTGTTCGGTACGGACTATGCTTTTACAAAAGCTTATCTTCTGGCAACGGCGGCGGAGAATGAAGCAGCGACGGTAGAGGGCACTGTCAAGGCGATACAAGGCTGGGTAGACTGCTTTGACCGCTGTGAATTGGCAGAAACCATCTTTGCAGGCGGTGTCAGCAGCGTTGGTGATATTGCCGGACATCCTGCACTGGAACAGGCTTATCAGTCAGGCAAGGAGGTATAAACGTGGAAAATTTAGAATTGACTCAAGAATGGGATAAGGTCTTTCCCAAAAGCAACAAAGTAGACCATCAGAAAATCACCTTCCATAACCGCTATGGCATCACGCTGGCGGCGGATATGTATACGCCAAAAAATGCTGCCGGAAAGCTCTCAGCCATTGCGGTCAGCGGTCCTTTCGGCGCGGTGAAGGAGCAGTCTTCCGGGCTGTATGCTCAGACAGGCGGAGTTTGGATTCTTGACCATCGCCTTTGACCCGTCCTTTACCGGCGAAAGCGGCGGCAGTCCCCGTTATGTGGCATCCCCGGACATCAACACGGAAGATTTCTGTGCCGCGGTGGATTTTCTGTCCGTGCAGGAAAATGTTGACCCCGACCGCATCGGTATCATCGGCATTTGCGGCTGGGGCGGCATGGCAGTCAATGCCGCTGCTATGGATACCCGCATTAAGGCAACCGCTGCCATGACCATGTATGATATGGCTCGTGTGAGCGCCAATGGATATTTTGACAGCGAAAACACCGCCGATGCCCGTTACGCAAAGAAACAGGCGATGAACATCCAGCGCATCGAGGACTACAAAAACGGCAGCTACGCTCTTGCCGGCGGCGTGGTCGCCCCACTGCCGGAGGATGCACCGCAGTTTGTGAAGGATTACCATAGCTATTATAAGACCCGGCGCGGCTACCATCCTCGCTCTCTCAATTCGGGCAGTGGCTGGAATGTCACTTCTTCTCTTCCCTTTATAAATATGCCGATTTTGCAGTATTCCAGCGAAATTCGGTCTGCCGTCCTACTGGTGCATGGAGAAAAGGCGCACTCCCGTTATTTCAGCGAGGGTGCATATGAAAAGCTGACCGGAGACAACAAGGAATTGATGATCATTCCGGGTGCAAACCACGTTGACCTCTATGACAGCCCGACTGCAATCCCCTTTGAAAAACTGAAAAGTTTTTTTGAGGAATATCTTAAATGAAAGAACGGATTTTTCTTTGTCTGCTGTTAGCGACTGTATCGCTGCTCTGCAGCTGCTCTGAGCAGCGGTATGTTCCAGACAGTATATCGTCGCATGCAGAAATCACCGCCAAGCCGAGAACTACGCGATCTGAGAAAAGCACCACTCTGCCTGGGCCCGAGCCACAGGAAAAAGAACTCACGATGATCGTAAATGGTATGGCGTTGGATGTCTCGTGGGAGGATAATGAAACAGTTGAGGAATTGCTCGTCTATGCCCAAAACGGAACAATTACAGTAAACACTACGATTTACGGCGGCTTTGAACAAGTGGGCAGTCTGCCTCAGAGTTTTTCCAGAAATGATGTACAGATGACCACCGAGCCGGGAGATATTGTGCTGTATTCCGGTAATCAGCTTGTGGTGTTTTTTTCCTCAAACACTTGGAACTACACCAAACTGGGGCATATTAACTTGGCTGCGGAGAAACTGGCGGGATTGTTGGGCGGTGACTCAGCGGTTATTGAAGTCAAATACGAATAATCGAGCAGAAAGGACGTAAGGAGTGCGTTGACCTTATAATTCTTCCTGTTCGTATTATGCACAACATCCAGCTCTAAAAATTAAAAAGTTTATACACAAAAAGGCACTACGGCAACCAAGGAGTGGCCGCCGTAGTGCCCGCTTTCGTTAAATGGCAGGGACTTTGCAAAAAGAAACTGGACACCCGCTCTGATACACATTGTGTCAAAATTGGTATCCAGTTATGGTGGAGATGACGGGAATCGAACCCGTGTCCGAAAAGAGGTCCACGCTAGTATCTCCGGGTGCAGTTCACCTACAGGATTCCCCCATCGGCAGGCCGGTAAACGGGCCGCCGCTTCGGTAGCTTCATCAGTTCATGGCAGCAAACAAAGCTTGATGCTGCTCACGTGCACCGCTAAATGATGCCTTGACCCCGGCGCGCGGTAAGCCGGGCAAGACAGCTGCCTTTAATTAGGCAGCGACAGCTAATTTATTGTTGTTAGCTATTTTTTTGGAGGCGTTTTAAGTGCGTCCCCCGAGCACTACCCGCTGCTTTCGCTTTCCTCTCCCCGTCGAAACCTTTACATCCCCATATAAAAGGCTGTTCGATGACAGCCTTAACGGCGCTGCTCTTTCATGGCGCGGTCGATGTCCCGTTTTGCTTCCCGCGCCGCCATATCGGCTCTCTTGTCATAGAGCTTTTTGCCTTTGCACACACCAAGCTCCAACTTTACTTTACCACGTTTGAAATAAAGCTGCAAGGGGATCAGTGTATATCCTTGCAGCTTCTGCTGCTCCTGCAGGTGTTTGATCTCCCGTTTATGCACCAGCAGCTTGCGTTTACGCACCGGGTCCCGGTTAAAAATGTTGCCTTTCTCATATGGGCTGATGTGCATGCCCAAAACATACAGCTCACCGCCGTCGATCTCCACCCACGAGTCCTTCAGATTTACTGCGCCGGTACGGATGCTTTTCACTTCCGTTCCCACCAACTCGACGCCCGCCTCCATGGCTTCCATGACAAAATAGTCGTGACGTGCCTTGCGGTTCACTGCGATCAACTTGCTGTTTTCCTGTCCGGCCATTTTGTCACCTCCTGCCGTGGGATAATAGAATACCCGATTGCGGCCCCTTTGTCAAGTGCTTCGCCCGCACACGTCACAATTCGCCGCGGTTTGCCAGTGAACGCCCCAGTGTTACCTCATCGGCATACTCCAGATTACTGCCCACGGGAAGTCCATAGGCAAGCCGCGTGGCTTTCACACCCAGAGGCTTGACAAGCTTCGCCACATACATGGCTGTCGCCTCCCCCTCCACCGTGGGATTGGTCGCCATAATGATTTCTTTTACACCGCCTGCCTGAATACGCGCCAACAGCTCTTTGATGCAGAGCTGTTCTGCGCCCACACCGTCCATCGGAGAAATCAGCCCGTGCAGCACGTGGTACAGCCCCCGATATTCCCGCGTGCGTTCAAACGCCGTCACGTCCCGCGGGTTTTCCACCACACAGATCACGCTGTGGTCCCGCGCCTCTCCGGTACAGATGGCACAGATCTCATCCTCTGTAAAATTCTGGCACACTCTGCAGCGATGGATTTTCGTATGGGCTTCTTCAATGGCGCGGGCAAAGTCCAGAGCTTCTTCTTTATCCATGCTCAGCACCTGATACGCCAGGCGCGTGGCGCCTTTCCGGCCGATGCCCGGCAGCTTGGCGAATTGTTCGATCAGCCGTTCCAGCGGCGCCGCGTTATATCCCATAATGCGATTCTCGCTCCTTCTGCGTTCTTCCCGTTACAGACCCAGCCCCGGAATATTCAGTCCGCCCGTCAGCGCACCCATTTCCTTTTCCGATGCTTCGTCCACCACACGCACAGCTTCGTTTACCGCCGCAGCAATCAGGTCTTCCAGCATTTCCACGTCATCTTTTTCAACAACGTCCGGGTTGATTTTCAGCCCTGTCACCTGATGTTTGCCCGTCATCTTCAGTTCTACCATGCCGCCGCCCGAGGTGACGCTGTACTCCGTGTTTTCCAGTTCCTCCTGCTTCAGACGCATATTCTCCTGCATCTGCTGCACCTGCTGCATCAGCTGCTGCTGGCTCTGCTTGCCGTACCCCTGCGGTAATCTTGCTTTCATTACGATTTCTCCTTTATATCATTCGTTTTCGTAAACTATTTCAACACCCTGCCGTTCCAGCTGGCTTAGAACGTCTTCGGCACTCTGTCTGGCCTCTTCCTCCTGCCTTTTGCGCTTGTAGGGTCCGATGGCATATCTTGTGCCCGTCACTTCGGCAATGGTTTTTTTGATAAGGTCTGCCGAATAGTCATTTTTGCGCACGCTTGCCATCATAAAATGCATTGGAATTGCGCAAATAGACAAACAAAAGCTGATCCTTGGCCTCCATCGCCGCAACGACTTTTTTCCATGCCGCAAACGGCTCCTGTACCACACCGTCCGCCAACGGCGGAGGCGGCGCCAGAGATGGTGCCGCCGGCTTCGGCGTGGAAGGTTCCTTCTTCGGTGCCTGCTGCGGAGAGGATACAGCCACAGGTTTGGCTTCGGCGGCTGAAGCAGGCATTTGGGCAGAGGACACAACCGCCGGTGCAGTTTCAGCAGCCGAAGCAGCTGCCGCACTTAACTGCGCTCCCGGCGCAGAGACAGAAGCCGCCGCAAACGGCTGCGGGGCGGCAGGCACAGCAGCAAAGGGCTGCGAAACAACAGGATGAACCGTCTGGATATCCGGCGCATCCTCGCACAGCTTGAACAACGCGACTTCCAGCTCGATGCGCGCGTCGGTCCCCTTCCCCATCTTGTCCAGCGCACCGCATAAGATCTTGATGGCGCGTACCGCATCATTCTGAGGAACTTTGGGCGCAGCCTCCAGATACTTCCGCTCTTCTTCCGGGCTCACACCTACCAGCAGACCTTGTCCGCCGGACATTCCGGCAAGCAGCAGATTGCGGTAATGCAGGATCATTTCATCGCACAAGCGCTTGATATCGATGGATTTCTCCCGCAGCTCCGCCACCAGGCGAAGCGCGCCCGCCGCATCCTGCCTTGCCACGGCACCGGCCAAATCAAACAGGTAGCTTTTATCAGTCACGCCCGCCATACGGCGCACAACGTCCGCATCCACCTGGTTCGTCACGCCTGCGCATGTATCCAAAATGGAAAGCGCGTCGCGCATCGCCCCGTCGGCCAACCGCGCGATCAGCCCGGCGGCATCCGGCGTCAATTCGATTTTCTCCTGCCCGGCCACATACAGCAAACGGCCCTCGATATCCTGAGGCGCAATGCGGGTGAAATCATAGCGTTGGCATCGGGACAGAATCGTCGCGGGCACCTTGTGGATCTCCGTGGTGGCCAAAATAAAAATAACGTGGCTGGGCGGTTCCTCCATTATTTTGAGCAGCGCATTGAACGCCGCTGTGGAGAGCATGTGCACCTCGTCGATAATATATACTTTGTATGTGCAGACACTGGGCGTGTAAGCCGTTTCATCCCGCAGATCCCGGATATTGTCCACGCCATTGTTGGATGCGGCGTCGATTTCCACAACGTCCATCACACTGCCATCGTCAATACCCGTACATACCGGGCATTGTCCGCAAGGGTCTGCGCCATTCCGGCTTTGACAGTTCACTGCTTTGGCGAATATCTTGGCGCAGGTCGTTTTACCGGTGCCGCGCGTGCCTGTAAAAATGTAGGCATGTCCTACTTTGTCGTGCAATATCTGGTTCTTCAGCGCCGTGGTAATGCCCGCCTGGCCCACAACGTCCTCAAATGTTGCAGGACGCCATTTACGGTAAAGCGCACGGTACATATTCACGGCCTCCTTTTGAAGATGCGGCAAAAAACAGGACAGGACGCGGCGCTAAACGCCCGTTATACGGCTCGGCATACAGAGGACAGGCTGCCTGCGGCGCACAAGGCAGGCCACTTAATGCTGCTCGGTTCCCCGCCTGACATGGTTCATGGAGCCCCGTCGCACAGGGCCCGCCCTCTGTATGCCGAACAGTACAAACCTTCGCCCTGTCCGGTTGTTCTCTGATGCGGCTCCCCGGCCGCCGCACCTTCGCCTTTATACGGAACTGCAGACATGCGTGGCCACGGCCGCGCCTCCGGGTGTTTCGGGTTATATTATACTATATTTTCAAGCCGAATGCAAGAAAAAAGCGGGACGCGGCAAAAGCCGCGTCCCGCCTGCACGCAGGCATTCTTATTTAATGATCTCTCCGCTGTTGGGGCCGCCCGCAGCATTGCTTTCGTCGGTATCGATATGCATAGCCGTAGCGAATTTCTCGCTCACACGAATGACCACATCATCGAACACCAGCTTACGGCCGTTGCCGCCTGTAACGACCTTGACAATATCCTTGTCCGCCACGCCTGCGGCCGCTGCATCGGCCGGAGTCATGTGGATATGCCGCTTGGCAATGATAACGCCCTCGCCGATCTCCACCTCGCCTGCCGGACCGACAAGCTTGCAACCGGCAGACCCGACCACATCACCGGATTCACGCACCGGTGCGACAATACCAATGGAGCGCGCATCGGTCATGCTCAGCTCCACCTGCGTGGCGCTGCGGCACGGGCCGAGAATCGAAACATTGGCAAGCTCCTTCTTCGGGCCGACAACCGTCACGCGCTCGTTAGACGCGTACTGGCCGGGCTGAGAAAGCTCTTTTTTCACAGTGAGCTGATATCCTTTGCCGAACAGGGTCTCCAGATCGGCCTCGGTTACATGCACATGACGGGCAGAAGTTTCCACAAGAATATTCATTATAAGTCCTCCTTCCAGGTACAATACTATTTTAGCAATCCGCATTTAAAACCGCAAGGGGTATGTGCTATAATTAAAAGAATAAAGCAATAAAAGGTGATTAAAAATGGATTTTGAGCAATTAAAGCAAACCTGCCTTGTGTGCGAAAAGTGCGATCTGTGCTGCACCCGCACCCACGTCGTGTTCGGCACGGGAAACCCCAACGCCGAAGTTCTGTTCATCGGCGAGGCGCCGGGACGCAACGAGGACGAGCAGGGCCTTCCCTTTGTGGGACGCAGCGGCCAGCTGCTGGACCAATACCTGAAAGCGATTCACCTGGACCGCGAAAAAAATGTGTTCATCACAAACATCGTCAAGTGCCGCCCGCCTGAAAACCGGGACCCTCTGCCCAATGAATGGGACGCATGCATCCCCTATCTGCGCGAGCAGTTCCGGCTGATCAAGCCGAAAATCGTCGTCTGCCTGGGGCGTATCGCCGCGCAGCGCATCATCCGTCCGGATTACAGCGTCATGAAAGAGCACGGCCAGTGGGTGGAAAAGAACGGCGTTTACTTCACCGCCACACTCCATCCCGCCGCGCTGCTCCGAAGCCCGGGCAACAAGCCGCTGAGCTTCGCAGACTATGTCGCCATCCGCGAAAAAATCGAAGCCGTGTGCACCCACACTTATGATTGACCGAAGCGCAGGCATTATCCTGCAAACCCGCTGTAAAACAGCGGGTTTTTGTGTCAAAATCCCAGCATTTACATACTATGGACTAAAGGGGTGTATGCATATGCAACAGCAGGAATTGGATTTCTTTTTGGGAGCGCTTTCCCCCACCGGTTTTTCTAGTTATTACACACAAGTTGTAAAAGATGCGGAAACACAGACCTCGGCCCTTTTGAAGGCCGGCCCAGGCTGCGGCAAATCTACCCTGCTGCGGCGCATCGCGGCCCATCTTGAGGAACAGGGCGAGACTGTGGAGCTCATCCACTGCTCCAGCGATCCGGACTCTTTGGACGGTGTCATCTGCGGCGCGCGGAAATTTTCGGTAGTGGATGCTACCCCGCCGCACGGCGCGGTACATAAACACACTTTTTCATGAAGAATATATAACGTCATATTTAATTATTGCAGAATACATTGCGAATGTTTAAAATTCGACTTTTTCGGCAAAACAAGCATTGCGTTCGCCCAAAAGCAGGTTCGCGGCTTCGTTTTCATGCTGCACGCGGTACTTTGCGGACAGAACATGCACAGAATACGGGACCCTTTTGTACGTATTTTCTAAAGAAAATGAGCAGAACGGAAAGCTGCCTTTAAAACAGCTTTCCGTTCTGTTATATACGTCTGCCGAATCTCGCCGGCGGTGTGTTTTACATATCTTCCAGGGGATTCGACCACGTATAGTGCAGCTTTGTTTTTCTCCAGTCCATGCGCTCCATCATGACGTCCATAGGCGTTCCCGCCTGCTGCACAGGCCGGAAGCTGACGATATTGTTCGCAGACGTCTTTCCGAAGAACATCTCATCACAGAAATCCACAATGGCGATCCAATCCGCCGCCTGAAATTCGTGTTTTCCTTCTCGGAAATGCAGAGCATTTTTTTCGGGGACACCCAAAAAATCAAACACTTCCTGCGCGGCACGCCAGGTGACCTGGGTGCCGAACGTGTTAGCCCAAACATCGCCCAAGCCGTCCGTTGTGATCAGTGCGCGCGGCGCAATCAACGCCTTTGCGAAGTGCATATCAAAGGGCAGGCGGTCCTCGTCTTGCAGTGTTCCCAGTTTGTCCAGAGAAAAGTTCGCCATAAACTCCATCTGATTTTTGGCCACCGGGAAATTGGAACGCGTATAGCGCTTTTGCCGCGCACCGAATTCTCCAAAGGCGTCCGTCCACCAGTATCCCAGCATGTCATTGATGCTGCCGGCCGTTTCGCACAGCCCAATGCCTTCGCCGTAGCGTCCGCCCAAAAAGCGGAAGCAGCCCGCCCCGCCGCAGCCGGAGCCGTTGGGTGCGCACAGCGCGATGCGCTCGTCGTAAATTGCAGCGCACAGCGCCACCTTGCCGCCGCGGGAATGTCCTGTGGCGATGATCTTATCGGTATCCGCCCAGTCTGTTGTGAACAGATAATCCACCAGGCGGCTGTGTCCCCAGGCCCACATGGCAATGGCGCCCCAGTCGCACTCCGGGAAAGCCTTCGCCACAACACCGTTAATGGCGTCCCCGTTGTCCGGAGCGAACTGTTCCTTGTCGAATTCCATAATGGCATAGCCTCTGCGGCAGACGATCTCCTCTTCTGCCGGAGAACCATGACGGCCCGTAAACTGGTTCCATGTGAAAACAGGGACCCTGCCTTCTTTCACCGGCCGGATCAGGTCTGCATAAAACACGACCTCGCCCTTCCGTCCTGCCGTGAGCTTTATTGTTTCGGCCACGCCCTTTCCGTTGTAGACAGGACGCGAGAAAACGACCTCGCCTTTTGTTACGCCGGAATCTTTAGGCATATGTCCGTACAGGTAATGGGCAAGCAGTTCTTTGAGATATTCCCGTTGGGCAGGCCATTCTTCAGGCGTCATCACACGGCTTCCGTCCGGTTTTTCAAAGGGGTCCGGAAGTTCCGGGATGCTGGGCAAATCGTCTTTTTTGCGAAAATAGTATTCCATTATTCTTTTACGCCTCCAATCATAACGCCGGAAACAAAGTATTTCTGTACAAACGGATATACCACAAGAATCGGCAGTGTGGAAACCACGATGGTCGCATATTTAATAATCTCCGCCAGAGCCGTTACATTGGTCGCCTCTCCGCCTGTATTCACGATGGCGTCCGCAGAGCTTGTGAGCAGTATCTCACGCAGGAAGAGCTGCAGCGGATACAGCTCGCGGCTGCGCAGGAACATCGTCGCGGGCAGCCATTCGTTCCAGCGGGCCACAGCATAGAACAGCAGCACCACGGCTACGGTTGCCTTGCTCAGAGGGATAATGATGCGGAACAAACAGGTGAAATCAGACGCGCCGTCCAGCTTCGCAGCTTCGATCAGGCTTTCGGGTACGCTGGCAAACGCCGTGCGCATCACGATCATATTATAAGTGTTCAGTGCCGTCGGGAGCAATATCGCCCAACGCGTATCCACCATGCCCAACTGATTGATCCACAGGTAAAACGGTATCATGCCACCGTTGAAGTACATGGTGAACATGATAACCATTGTCAGCGGCTTCTTGAGCAGATAGCCCTTGCGGCTGAGCACGTAAGCGCCCAAAAACGTAAGCAGCATGCTGATGGCAGTACCGGCGACAACATAAATAAGCGTGTTCATATAGCCGGAACCCAGTTCACCCGTGAACACATGCTTGTATGCTTCCAGTGAAAAGCCCGCAGGAGCCCAAAGCACCGTAAAATCGTGCTTGATGAACTGATTCGGGTCGCTGAAAGAAGCAAATACAACATAAAGAAAAGGATAAAGACAGATGATGCCGATGAACGCCAGAAAAACATAATTCAGGATGTTGAACAGG
>ERZ1503806.444-NODE-444-length-10489-cov-3.758769_pt1 | contig 10489 bp, 10 predicted proteins | sample MGYA00571770_ERZ1503806 | MGnify/ENA primary metagenome ERZ1503806 (study PRJEB39906, sample SAMEA3182112) | gut metagenome | biome: human; feature: gut; material: Stool; isolation source: human stools | place: Canada | collected 2013-05-06 ...
CCTCTCTATTCGTCGGCAGCGTCAGATGTGTATAAGAGACAGACCGTATGGAGCGTTTTCCACCACACCGTGGAAATATTGCAACGGGGATCCTGTGGAAACTCCGCCTAAAGTCCATCTTCCGTCCAGTATACCTGCCGGCGGTGTATTTGAGGCAGTTTTCGCCTTTACAGACGTCTATGACGATTGCTATAAAACTGATGAAAATTTTATTTATCCTTCGTTGTGCGTGGTCATGGCTGACGGAACAGTGAAAGAAATCAGCCTTCAGACCATATTGGCGAAGAACGATTCATTTACTTTTGTGGACAGCGCTGAAGATAAGGAATATTCCATGATATTAGATTTAGAAGATGATTTAGAAAATGATTTTGAAGAGGATAGAGAAGAGGAAATATAAGATATGACAGAAAATTTTGAGCAGAAAATAGCCATAGTAACAGGGGCATCTAAAGGAATAGGACTCGAGATCACTAAATCTTTGATACGAGACGGCTATTTGGTATATGGGCTGGCACGCTCTGATGCGGGTTCCAAGGCTATGCCTGGCGATCTTGCGGAAAAGGTGCTTTGGAGAAAATGCGACGTGTCAGACAGTGAGAATGTACATATGGTGTTTGAGGAAATTGTTAATGATGCAGGAAAAGTGGACGTTCTGGTATGCAATGCAGGCATTGGAATTTCCGGTGCAGCTGAGTTTGTGCCGGAAACTGATTACAAGGCCCAGACAGAGGTAAATTTTAACGGAGCAGTAGCCAGCGCGCAAGCTGTAATTCCGGCAATGCGACAGGCAGGCCGCGGCAAAATTGTGTTTATCTCATCTCTGGCGGCCATATTTCCACTGCCGTTTCAGGGCTTTTATTCAGCCACAAAGGCGGCTCTCAATGCCTTTAGCGATTCCCTGGGAATAGAGCTTAAACCTTTCGGCATAGAAACTTCCGCGGTTATGTTAAACGATGTAAAGACGGATTTTACAGAGAATCGTCGTAAAACGGCGATAGGCGATGATATATACGAGGGCAGAATTGAGGCGTCTGTATCCAAGATGGAAAAATCAGAACAAAACGGGATGTCTCCCGAGCAGGTGGCTCGCACAGTGAGCAGCATTTTAAAAAGAAAGCACCTGCCGCCTCATAAGATAGTAGGCTTTTCTAATGAGTTCCTGGGCTTCCTTTATCGCGTTCTGCCAACGGGGATCCTCGTAAAGCTTCTGAAGATGATATATGGGTAAAAATTTTTTCGGCGCTATGCGATTTGGGACTATTGAATCTTGCTGTCTATGAGGCACGCTTTATTGGAGGAATACTAATGGAGGACAATGGCATAAAAAAGGAGCTTATTGTCCAGATACAGACAATAGCAGCACAGAACGGAGTGGAAAAGGTGATCTTGTTTGGCTCAAGAGCAAGAGGAGATCATAATAAGACCAGCGATATAGACCTGGCTGTTTCAGGCGGAAATGCTGCCAGATTTGCCGTTAATATAGAAGAAGAAACCGCTACACTTCTGGAGTATGACATAGTTGACCTTGCAAAACCTGTAAACAGAGATTTGCTCGAATCAATCAGGAAGGAGGGTAAGGTATTATATGAAAAAGTATGATAATTTTTGTGCTGCTTTTGAAAACCTAAAAGAGATATATAATTACGATGAACCTTATGATACGGTTATTTTAACCGGCTTGGTCGGACTGTATGAAATATGTTTTGAACAATCGTGGAAAATGATGAAAGAAATTTTGGCTTCTCATGGATATGAGGCGTCAGCTACCGGTTCTCCAAAGACTATTCTGAAAACAGCTTTCAAGGCAGGTATGATAGACGATGAAAACCTTTGGCTGGAAGCTCTGGAAGCCAGGACCAATGTGTCGCATGCGTATAACAGAGAAATTGCAAATTATATTGTAAAGCAAGCTAAAGACAAGTTTTACAATATGTTTATGGCCTTGAAAAACCAAGCGGACAAGTGGATGTTATAATAATGGTGTTATGATTATTTTCTGATTGTTTGTTGATTTGACAGTAAAAATGGAGGCTACGGGAAATGATAATCCCTGCGCCAAGTCGTCCTCGCAAGAGGCGTGAGTAGAAATTATTTGTTTGAACGGTATGTACCGAATTGCCCGTGATCTTCACGGGCGCTGAAGTCATCTTATCTATATGATAAGATGGCTTTTAGTTACCGTTCAAAATAAATAAAGAAATTACTTGCATTCCTATTATTAGTGTGTTATATTCACATTAAGAAATATTGTAAAACTTTTCCTGGATGTCCATATTTTGGGACAGCGACTTATATATAATGGCAAACAGAAACAGCAATCACTCAAGTTTGTTAAGAGCACTATATTTGCTCAGGAGGCCATTTATGACAACCATATACAAAGCTCATGTCAATGAAAGCACAGGTCAGATACAGACTGTAAAAGAGCACAGTGAAGGAACTGCAAAGCTTTGTGAAGAATTTGCAGTGGAGCCGCTCAAACCGGTCGCAGCTGCTATGGGCATGATACACGACGCAGGAAAACTGCAATTATCGTTCCAGCGACGCATAAACAACGAAAACATTAAAGTAGAACACTCTACTTGCGGGGCTATTGTTGCCTCCAAAGAATATGGACCTCCAGCCAGTTATATAATGGAGTATTGTATTTCAGGGCACCATTCCGGGTTGCCGGACAGCGGTGACAAAAACGATGACCCAGGACGTGTGCCGTCGACCATGCACAGCCGTATGAACAGGCAATTTGAAGATTTCAGCGCCTACAAAAGCGAGCTGGATTTGGTCAAACCGGACGAAAAACAGCTGAAGGAACTGCTATCATTTCTTGCCGCCGATTGCAAAACAGAGGCTCAGCTCATCGATAAATTTGCTTTCATCACAAGATACTGTTTTTCATGTCTGGTAGACGCCGATTCCATTGATACAGGCAGATTCTGCGGTACGCTGAACGAGGACAGGCCTACTGCGGACTTTGACATGTGCCTGGATAAGGTCAATCAGCGTCTGGATTCTTTTGTGTGCAAGACACAGCTCCAAAAGACGAGAAAATTGCTTCAACAACAAGTTTTTGATAAGACAGATAAGGACGCTGAGATTTATTTTATGAATATGCCTACCGGAAGCGGCAAAACTCTCTGCAGCGTCAAATTTGCTCTGGAAAGAGCTATCAGAAAAAACAAAAAGCGTATAATCTATGTAATCCCATTCAATTCGATCATTGATCAGACAGCCGGCGAGTTTGAAAAGCTGTTTGGCCAAGACGCCCAGATATTAAGGCACCAATCGTCTTTTTCATACGAAGATGCAGATGACGAGGACGAAAATTACAGGATAGCCATGAAAACTGCTGCCGAAAACTGGGACGCACCTTTCATCATAACTACAGCAGTACAATTCTTTGAATCACTCCATTCTAATAAACGGGGAAAACTCCGCAAGGTTCACAATATTGCGGACAGTATCCTTATCTTCGATGAGGCCCACCTCATGCCTCAGAAATATTTGAAACCTTGTCTTGAGTCTATAGCTTACGCTGCAAGATACTTAAACAGCGAAGCCGTATTCCTTACTGCCACCATGCCCGACTTTGAAAAACTCATAAAAAAATACGCCGTATCGAGCAGCAGCATTTTAGATTTGGTAGAGGACAAGACTGACTTCGATAAGTTCGACAAATGTCGTTTTGAATACATGGGCGAAGTCAGTGGGGAAGAGCTAATTGTAAAGTCACAGGAATCACCGGCAAGCCTGATCATAGTAAACAGCAAAAAACGAGCCAAGCAGATATACAGGGACTGTAACGGTCGAAAGTTCCATCTTTCCACATATCTTACAGCAATGGACAGAAAACGTATAATAGATACGATAAAAGAAGAACTACAAGCACTTGAAGAGGACTATCCGGGTTTGACAGGCGTTCCGGAGGAAAGACGGATAACTGTTGTGTCCACATCTCTGATAGAGGCAGGGGTGGATTTAGATATGCATGCAATTTTCCGAGAACTGACAGGGCTGGACAGCATACTTCAGTCCGGTGGGAGGTGCAACAGAGAGGGAAAGAGAGACGACGGAATTACATATATCTTTTCTTTCAGTGACAGCCGCAAAGTATCCGGCGATGAAAGATCCAACTTGACGAGAGGGCTGTTGCAGAAATATGACAATATAACATCGCCGGAATGTATCAGAGAATATTACGACAGGCTGTTTTTCATAAACAGTGACAACATAGAACATTACACCATGAGCAATTTCTGCCGCGGCATAGACAGCATACCGTTTAAGTCTTATGCGCAAGGCTTCCGGATAATAGAGGACAGTACGGAATCTGTCGTTGTGCCGTTAGACGAAAACAGCATACAATTGATGGATAAGCTGCGATATGCAGGTCAAAATCCGGATCAGGTCGGCGGGATAGGCAGCATCAGCCGGAAGCTGCAAAAGTACACATGCTCCGTCAGCAAAGAAGAATTAAAATCATTGATAGAACAGGGAGGAGTAAAAGACTTTGATACCGGTATTTGGTGCCTGATGAACCCTGATTACTACGATAAAGACGAAGGAATAGGCTTTGAGCCAAGCGATTATATCATATGAGAAAGGAGTGATAAGATGAGTTACGGATTTAAGATCATGGTCGAAGGAGATTATGCTTGCTTCACAAGAACTGAATTCAAAGTGGAGAGAGTGAGTTACGAAGTGCCGACTCCCGGCGCTTTGGAAGGGCTGCTCAAGAGCATATACTGGAAGCCGGCCATAAGATATGTGATCGACAAGATCATAGTATTCAATCCTATCGACTTTGCCAACATCAGACGTAACGAAGTAAAGGACAAGGTCCTTCTCAGCGCAGTAAAAGGACAGATGAAAGGTACCGATGCGGATCCGTCGATTTATACTTCAGAAAGCAGGAGTCAGCGGGCAGCCATGGTGCTCAAAAATGTCAAATACGGCGTGGAGTTTCACTTTGAGCTGACCGGCCTTAAAGACGAAAATGAAGAGGACGGCGAAAAAAAGCATTACAATATCATCAAGCGCCGCCTTGAAAAGGGTCAGTGGTTCAGAAGTCCGTGCCTTGGATGCTGCGAGTTCCCGGTCAAACGGATAGAGATTGTAGAAGACTTCGACATGAACCTGATAAGCTCTGCCATCAGACAAATGGGTGATGTAGACCTTGGGTACATGAACTACAAAGTTGAGTTTAAAGACGGCGGCGTACCTGTCAACGGGGATTGGGACAATCCTAAATTTTCAGACAAAGCTACTACTGTGTATTACAGACCCCGTATGGTAGACGGAGTCATCGATGTGAAAAAGTACAGGGAGGAACTGAAATGCTGATAAAAGGATTATGCGATTATTATGACATCCTCAGAGAAAAAGGCGAAGTGCTTCCTGACGGTTATTCTATCGTGCCGGTGAAATATAAAGTCTCTCTTACAGAGCAGGGAGAGATAGATGAGATAGTATCTTGCCAGGAGGAAGCACAAGTGCCAGGCAAAAAGCCGAAACTTGTTCCTAAAGACATGGTAATGCCAAAGCGGACGGAAAAGCCGGGTATAGACGCAAATATTATCGAACACAGACCGCTTTACATATTTGGGCTCAACTTCAGCAATGATGGATTTACCACTGAGGACAACACAAACAAGGCGAAAAAATCTCATCAGGATTTCGTGACTAAGAACCTTGCTTTTATAGAGGGCATTGATTCGCCTGTGGTAAATGCCTACAGGAAGTTTATTGAGAACTGGAGGCCGGAGGAAGAAATTGAAAATCGGTATTTGCTTGATTTAGGCAAAAATTACTCAAACTCAGGGTTCGCTTTTTTCCTGTCAGGAGAACCGGACAAGATGCTTCACGAAGACTCGCAGCTCAGAGAGCAATGGGAGAAATATTACGAGGAGAAAGGCGATGGAGAGGAAGAACAATATGTAGCCCAGTGTGCTGTTACCGGAGAAAATGCACCTATAGCCAGAATCCACGGGAAGATTAAAGGCGTGTACGGAGGGCTTGCTACAGGCAGCGTTCTTATCGGATTTAATAACTCGTCGGAAAATTCCTACGGCAATGAGCAGTCATATAACAGCAACATTTCCAAAGAGGTTATGAGAAAATACACGGAAGCGTTGAATTACCTGCTAAAGGGCCGCGACCACAAGATAACCATCGATGATATTACCGTCATCTTCTGGGCCATGAGCAAGGACAGCGGTTACGAAGACAACGTTATGGCCATGCTCATGGGACAGCCGGAAGGGCAGGACGGCATAAAAACCGAGGAAATGATAAAAGACCTGCTCAGCAGAGGAAGTCAGCTTGGAATAACTGAAAGGGAAGTAGAAGATAAGTTTAACGATATAGACGAAAATGTGGACTTCTATATTGCCGGACTGAAACCCAATTCATCAAGGCTTTCCATTAAATTTATCTTACGGAAGCGCTACGGCGACATTCTGATGAATATAGCCCGCTTCCAGGGAGAGATCCAGGTAAAGGAACCGTTAAAAGTTGTTCCGTTGTATTGGATAAAAGGAGAGATGGTTTCACCAAAAAGCAGTAACGAAAAGGTCAATCCGGATCTCATGACCAAGCTCTTTGAAGCGGTCATGTATAACAGAAGATTTCCGGTTGCTTTGCTGGAAACGCTGATAAGAAGAGTGAAAACAGATAAATACATAAATGACACCAGAGCTGGACTTATAAAGGCTTATCTCAACAGGAATGAAAAGGAGGAGATTAAATTGGCACTGGATTATGAAAATCGTAATCAGGCATATCTTTGCGGAAGGTTGTTTGCAGTTTTGGAGTGGTTGCAAAAGCGGGCGCTGGGAGACTTGAACACCACTATTAAAGACAAGTATTTTGCTTCGGCAGCGGCAAAGCCGGCGACAGTTTTCCCTAAGCTGCTCACCCTTGCCCAGGCTCATATAAAGAAACTGGACGGAGAGAGAAACAAGGTTTATTACAATAAGCTGATAGGTCAGATAATAAATGAGATAAATGACGAGTTCCCTATCACACTTTCACTGGTGGATCAAGGCAAGTTCATCATAGGATATTATCAGCAGAATCAGGACTTTTTCGTTAAAAAAGAAGATAGAGAAATAAAATAAAAGGAGGAAACAACCATGACTATCAACAACAGATATGATTTCGTAATGCTTTTCGATGTGGAAAACGGAAATCCTAACGGAGATCCTGACGCAGGCAACGCTCCGAGAATGGATGCAGAAACGGGACACGGCTACATAACCGATGTCTGTATCAAGAGAAAAGTAAGGAATTATGTAGAGCTGACCATGGAAGAACAGCCTGGATATAACATTCTCGTAAAGCCGGATAGATCGCTGAACTCCAAGTTCACAGAAGCATATGAGGAAGAGGGTCTCAAGACAGGACAAAAGGGAAAGAACGCAGATGATGTAAAAAAAGCCTGTGAATATATGTGTGCCAATTACTTTGATGTAAGAGCCTTCGGCGCAGTTATGTCCACCGGCGACGATCCATGCGGAATTGTCAGAGGACCTGTTCAGATCAATTTTGCCAAGAGTATTTCTCCGATATTCATTGAAGATGTTACCATCACCAGACAGGCCAGGACTACCGAAGAAAGAACCGAAACAGGAGCTACAGAGATAGGCAAAAAGAGCATAATCCCTTACGGCCTTTATCGTGCAGAAGGATATATTTCAGCGGCGCTTGCTCAGAAGACCACCAGGCTGTCAGAGGAAGATGTGGAACTGCTCTGGAAAGCACTGATAAATATGTTTGAAAACGACCACAGTGCTGCCAGAGGCAAGATGTGCATGAGAAAGCTCTATGTGTTCAAACACGACTGCATGCTGGGAAACTGCCCGTCCCATGTGCTGTTTGATAAGATAAAGGTAGAGCAGATTTCTGAGGAACCTCCGAGGAGCTTCGGCGATTATTCGATTGAAGTGGACAATCAGATGCCTGAGGGTGTAGAACTGATAGAAAAGATATGAGAACAGAAAGAGCAGAGCCGGAGATAGCCATTAGGTCGATACAGCACTACATGTATTGCCCGCATCGATGGGGCCTCATGGAAATAGATAAAGCCTGGGCGGAAAATTATTTTGTAACCAAAGCGGACCTTATGCACGAGCGTGTCCACGACCCGGACAACCATTATGCTTCCCGGGGTAAAAAGATATATACGGCCGTACCCGTATATATTGATGATGACGAGTACAATTTGTACGGTGTAACCGACTGTCTGGAGATTTCAGATGAAGGAAAGGTCTGCATAGTGGAATATAAGCCGACCAAACCCAGCTCATGTGATTTTCGAGAGGAGGATATGATGCAGGTCTTTGCTCAGAAGATCTGTGTCGATAATATTTTCCGGTGCAATTGCGAGGCAGTGATATATTACGCCGATGTGAAAAAAAGGGTTGTTCTGCCTCTAAAGAAAAACTATCAACAATACGATGCAAGATTAAAAGAACTGTTGACAGAAATGAGAGAACGTTTGATGCGAGGCGAGATTCCGCCTATAGAAAAAGGTCAGAAGTGCAGCGGATGTTCTATGAAGGACATGTGCATGCCTAAAATACGTTTTTCTAAGGGCACAAAAGATAAGATTACTGAAATCGTTAAAGCAGGAGATTAGCTTGCGAAAGGGGGGCAGTTTTATGAGAAGACTTTTAAATACCATTTATGTGACCAATGAAAACATGTATCTGACCCTGGACGGAGAAAATCTTGTCTGTAAGTTGGAAAACGAAGTCAAGCTTAGAGTACCTTTTGACAATATCGAAAACATCGTATGTTTTAATTATGTAGGCTGTTCTCCTGCGCTCATGGGAAAGTGCGTAAAAAAGCTGATACCTATAAACTTTATATCACCGCAGGGCAAGTTCTTGGCCAAAGTATGCGGGGAGACCAAAGGCAATGTTTTTCTTAGAGTGCAGCAGATAGATAAGTTCAGAGAAAAAGGCCTCGAGCTTATTCAAAACACCATGGCTGCCAAGTTCAGCAACACCAGGCAGGTGATAAAGCGCACTCTGCATGACAACAGTCAGCTGCGGGATGACCCGCAGATCAGATCTGTGCTAGACACGCTTGCCGACAGCATCGAAAAGGTATATAGTGCTTCATCAGTGGAAGAAATCATAGGAATTGAGGGTAACTGTGCCCAAAACTATTTTTCCGTATTTGATAAGTTGATAACCAACAAAAAATTACCGTTCACTTTTGAATTTCGCAGCAAAAGACCGCCATTAGATCCGATTAACGCAGTGTTATCGTTTGTTTACACTCTTTCGGCCGGTGAATATGCTTCTGCACTGGAAACAGTTGGATTGGACAGCTATATCGGTTTCTGCCATACTCTGCGCAGCGGAAGAATTTCACTTGCATACGATCTTGTGGAAGAAGCCCGTTGTCTTGCAGAAAGGTTTACATTAACCCTTTTCAACCTGCAGATTTTAGGTGAAAAGGATTTTGAAAAGCAGATTTCAGGAGCTGTCTGGCTCAACGACGATGGCAGAAAGAAAGTCCTTTCCAGGTGGCAGGAACGTAAGAGGAATGATATGGTTCATCCCGTACTGAAGCAAAAGATACCGATTGGCCTGTTGCCTTATGTACAGAGCAATCTGCTTGCCAAATATGTCCGAGGCGATATTGAGGAATATCCCCCGTTTCTGCAAAAGTAGGTGAAGGAGGGTGATATCATGATGGTTCTCATAAGCTATGATGTGAATACAGTGGATAAGGCAGGAAAGACACGGCTGAGAAAAGTCGCAAAAGAGTGTCAGAATCATGCTCAGCGCGTTCAAAATTCCGTTTTCGAAGCCGATCTGGACTATTCGACATTTATGAAGTTAAAAGACCGTCTAATTAAACTCATCGATCATGAGCATGACAGCTTGCGCTTCTATTATCTGGGAAACAACTGGGACAAGCGAATAGAACACATAGGCGCCAAAGAAACCTATAATCCGGAGGGCGTGATAATAATATGAGGTTTGCTGCGCCTGCAGGCCGGCTGCTCATAACAAAACGAGAAGAAATCGTGAGTGGCTTATGTTATTTTAAAACATTTATCTGTCGTGCAATAATATAGATGAATGAGATACCGGCGAACATGTGGTAATTTGATATTTGCGGAAGGGTTCGCCTAAAAAATAAAGCAAAACGATGTAAATTTTGCTTATTTAGATAAGAAATGTCCGCCTCTTATGGGCGCGATGGCTATATTTGGCATGAACCATACTAAATATTGCGGTCGCGCCTCGTATGAGGCGCGTGAGTAGAAATTTTTGTTCCCAACAAACATATTTCCGCGTTTGCGTCGCGCCTCGTATGAGGCGCGTGAGTAGAAATTTTTTATAAAATGGGTTGTTACCCCCCCCAAGGGTCGCGCCTCGTATGAGGCGCGTGAGTAGAAATCAAAGTTTTTGCTGTAGTAAATTATTTATTTAACGTCCCGAATTTTCACTTTCGGGACGTTACCTCTAAA
>ERZ1503806.457-NODE-457-length-10338-cov-7.408441_pt1 | contig 10338 bp, 6 predicted proteins | sample MGYA00571770_ERZ1503806 | MGnify/ENA primary metagenome ERZ1503806 (study PRJEB39906, sample SAMEA3182112) | gut metagenome | biome: human; feature: gut; material: Stool; isolation source: human stools | place: Canada | collected 2013-05-06 ...
TAGTACGGTCTCGTGGGCTCGGAGATGTGTATAAGAGACAGGGATATAGAATCAACGTCTGACGCAATAGATCTTCTTGCTGATTATGATCTTATTACCTGTAAGAATTTCTGTAAGTTCTATATAAAGCTTGCTTCAGCTGTTGTAGGGGATTACGATGTTACCGGTCCTTTCAAAGCAGGTGTGTATTATCTTAACGGGCAGATGGGTCTCGAAGGTATGCTCATCAATATGATGGGTGAAGCTGATACTACGGAAACCGTAAGAATAATGTTCCCAGAAGGCTATACCGTTCCGGAGATCGTTGATCTTCTTGTTGAAAATGAGGTTTGTGACAGGGCTTCTCTGCTTTCTGTTATTGAATCAACAGATTTCTCGTATTCTCTTGTTTCAGATCTTCAGTCTAAAGAAACTGTTCCGTACAGACTTGAAGGATATCTGTTCCCCGATACCTACGATTTCTATATCGGTCAGAGTGCATCAAGCGTTATTGAAACATTCCTTAATCACTTTGAGGAGGTTATCACAGAAGAACACAGAGCTAAGGCTGAAGAACTTGGATATACAATGGATGAAGTTATCACCATTGCATCAATCGTTCAGGCAGAGGCGGGTTCAGAAGATCAAATGAGTACTATTGCGGCTGTTATTGAAAACAGACTTGCCGATACTACAAACTTCCCGTCCCTCGGATGTCAGTCAACAAGTGACTATATTAACAATAAAGTTGCGCCGGCCCTTTCCTCAACGTCTGCGCATACAGCTGATTACTATTTACAGTATTACAACACAAATTCTGATTCAACTGTTGTGGGATTGCCTGAAGGCCCGATCTGTAATCCTGGTCTTGCCGCTATTGAAGCGGTACTCAATCCTGCAGACATTGACGATTATTTCTTCTTCCATGATATGGACGGAAACCTTTATACTGCAGAAACATACTCAGAGTTTAGAACGCTTATTCAGAAATACGCTCCGTATCTGAGCTACTAAGTGGGTGAAAATATGCAGAAATTGGAATTACTTTCACCCGCAGGCGATTTTGAACGCCTGAAGCTTGCTGTTAAGTTCGGAGCAGACGCCGTGTATGTCGGCGGCAGTAAATTCGGAATGCGTTCTAATCCGTCTAATTTTGATGAAAATCAATTAAAGGAAGCAGTTGAATTTGTCCATTCACACGGCAAAAAACTTTATCTTACCTGCAATACGCTTCCAAGAAACAATGAAATACCTGAACTTCCTGAATTTCTGAAATATGCGCAGGATGTTGGTGTTGACGCATTTATAATTGCAGACATGGGCGTTTTGCAGTTGGCTAAGAAATATGCGCCTGATGTTGAGATACATGTTTCAACACAGGCAGGAATCGTTAATTACGCCGCTGCCAATGCATATTATGAAATGGGCGCTTCACGTGTTGTTACTGCAAGAGAACTTTCGCTTGAAGAAATAAAGACTATACGTGAAAATTGCCCTGAGGAGCTTGAAATTGAAGCTTTTGTACACGGAGCTATGTGTATGAGCTTCAGCGGCAGATGTATCCTTTCCGATTATCTCACAGGGCGAGATGCCAACAGGGGAGACTGTGCTCAGCCATGCAGATGGAAATACAGCCTTGTAGAAGAAAAACGCCCTGGGGAATACTTTTCTATTAATGAAGAAAAAGACGGAACATATATTTTTAATTCACGTGATCTCTGTATGATCAATCATATTCCAGAGCTTGTTGCTGCCGGTATCAATTCCTTTAAAATTGAAGGCAGGGCAAAAAGCGAATATTATACTGCGGCTGTTACGCATGCGTACCGTGCGGCTATTGATGAGTATTTAAAAAATCCTTCAGATGATTTTAAACCATCCGGCTGGATACTTGATGAAATCAACAGAATGAGCCACAGGGAATATACTACGGGCTTTTATTTCGGGCCGATTGTTAAAGGTCAGGTAACGGATTACGGCGGATATGTACGTTCCTGGGAAGTTTGCGCGTTGTTTAAAAGCATTGAAGGAAACAGAATAACCGTCTGCCAGCGCAATAGATTCTTTGAGGGTGAAGAACTTGAAGTTCTTGAACCGTTTAAAGAGCCTTATACAGTAAGAGTTTCAAATCTGTTTTGTGAAACAGATAATGAAAAGACTTCCGTTGCAAATAAGGCAACTGCTGTATATTCATTTGATTCGGATAAACCTGTAACTGCCGATGCTATTTTCAGACGAAAAGTTGATTAAAATTAATTGCCCTCGTGAATAATATCACGGGGGCTTGTTTTATGGGAAAACGAATTTTGTGTTTGGCAGCAGCTTTAACTTTTCTTTTTGTTGCTGCAATAGGGAGAACAGGGTATGTTGCGCTGAGTGGGGATTATACGGTTTCTTCCGGCTATAACAGCTATACTTTAACTGTCTCAACACAAAAACAGACTCTGTTTGACAGAAATATGCAGAAAATGAATAACAATAAAAACGCTCTTGTTGCTATTATCAGACCTAATGAAAACTGCCTGTCAGAACTGGGACTTTTGTTTGAACAGAATGAGATTTCCGATATAGCTCAGGAACTTTCACAAGGCTATCCTGTTGTGAAAAAAGTGGAGCATTATGCATCTTGTAAATATATAAAAATTGTAGAAGTAAAAGAGTCTGATTCTTCTGCTTTGATAAAATTTTTGCAAAAGCAATATGGTGAGAACGCCTATGAACAGAGCATAAACTTCGGTGTAGACGCAAAGGGCAGACTTCTTGAAGGTGACGAAGGAGAAATATCCGAGGAGTTCAATTCGGATATTGCACAAGGTGTGGTTTTTACAATAAATAATGAGATACAAAAGGCTGTAGAAGATGCCGCAAAATACATGCGAAAGGGTGCTGTTGTTGTAATGGACGCTGATACAGCAGAGGTTCTTGCCATGTATTCAGCTCCTGATGACAATATGTTTCGGCCTGTTATGTCATATACAGTAGGCTCTGTTTTTAAACTTATTGTTTCGGCATGCGCACTTGAAAACGGTGTTGATTTTGATTTTACCTGCACAGGCAGTGTTCAAGTAGGGGATACTGAGTTCTCTTGTCAAAACGGCAAAAAACACGGAGATGAAAATATTGAAAAGGCACTTGCAAATTCATGCAATTGCTATTTTGTTAAAATGGCTCTGGAACTCGGAGCAGAAAAACTGCATGAAACGGCTCAGGCTCTGGGCTTTGGAGGAAATACAGAAATTATGCCCGGATATGTAATTTCTGATGGTAATTTACCTGATCTGGGTACTTTGCAGTCATCAAAGGGGCAGTTATCCTTACTCGGATTCGGTCAGGGACTGTTGACATCCACACCTTTACAGTTTTGTACAGCGCTTTGCGCATTGTCAAACGGAGGGCTTTACACTGAGCCAAGACTGGTAACTGCAACCGTTGATATAACAGGCAAGCAAGACACAACTGAATACAATCCTTCTAACAGAGTTATCAGCGAAAAAACTTCTGAAACTTTGCTTGAATATATGCGTTACGTTGTTACGAACGGCACAGGCTCAGCAGCAGATTACAATGACCTTTCAGGCGGAAAAACCTCAACGGCTCAAAGCGGTATATATCAGGACGGAAAAGAAGTTCTTAATACATGGTTTGCCGGCGTTTATCCTTATAATGATCCTGAATACTGCATTGTTGTAATGACAGAAAACGGCAAAAGCGGTTCAACCGATTGCTGTCCTATATTTCGTACTATTGTTGAAAATATAACTTAATTGTGATATAATTAATGTGCATTAATTCACAAAGAGGTGGTTGTATGCAGTCAACTAAAATCAAAACATTGCTAATATATAAATATCTCAGAAAATATTCAGATAAAGATAATCCGCTTTCATCTCATCAGCTGATAGAGATGCTCAATAAAGACGGAGTTGTATGTGAAAGAAAAAGTATTTACGCAGATGTAAAGGCTTTAAATGAGATCGGTATCAGAATTGAATCTGTGCTTTCTCCCAAGCGCGGCTTTTATCTTGCTTCAAGGGATTTTGAAACTCCCGAAGTTCGTCTTCTCGTAGACGCAGTAAAGTCGGCTGGTTTCATTACTCCTCAGATGACGCGTTCTCTTACTTCTAAACTCAAAGGCCTTTTGTCTGAAAACCAGGCTAATTCGCTTTCCTCTCAGGTGTACAGAGATGATGTAAATAAATGCGATAATGAGAACATCTATAAATTTATTGATTTGCTCGATAAGGCTATATCAAGCAAAAAGAAAGTTACAATAAAATACAGAACTCGAAAGATAGATAAAGAAAACCGAAAGAGCTTTACCACTAAAATATTTGTTGTTTCTCCCTATGCTCTTATATGGAAAGATGATAGATATTACCTTGTATGCAATAAGAGCACACATGATAACCTGATGAATCTGCGGCTTGACAGAATTAGAGAAATAACCGTGCTTGAAGATACAGCCAGACCTGTGCATGAGTGCAGTGAATATGATGTGTTTGATGCCGCTGACTATTCTTCTAAAATGTTTAATATGTTCAGCGGTAAAGTTGAAAATGTAACATTAAGGTGCCACCTTGATTTACGTGAACAGATACTTGACAGATTCGGTTCAAATATCCCTCTTGTGGCAGTTGATATTCAGCATTTTGAAACTAACGTCAAGGTTGCGGTCAGTGACGGCTTTGTTTCATGGATAATGCAGTTCGGTGATAAAATTAAAGTTATAAGACCTAATCATCTTGCGGACAGCGTCAGCAGTAAGGCAAAAAAGATTGCTTCCGTATATGAGGAGAAGGGAAAAGGCGCTACATATTGTTAACGAAAAAAGGCTTATGCATTTAATGCATAAGCCTTAATTTTTATTTAGTCTGATATTCAAGCATTATTAAAACTCATTTTGATTAAGTCCTACTTCGTCGTCCCAGTCGCCCTGAGATGTAGTAATGCTGTTTACTAAACTAAACTTTTCTATCTCCAGTGAAGGAGATTCATAAAACTTTTTCATCAATACTCCTCCTTACTGAAATATTGCTGAATCGCTGACGATATTTCCGTAAACGATTGTCTGAACTGTTGTTTGTTTTCCGTTGTTCATATACGTGTAAGAGTATTTTACGTATGCTCTTGTGTATACGGTAGTTCCTGAATTAAATGCTTCTTCTGCGCCGCTGAAGGTGAGGGAATACTGTTTGCTGTCCTCGCCCTGCACTTTGCTCTTGATGAAGCTGACACCGTTTCCGCCGTAAACAAAAGCTTCTGCATTCGTTCCCAAAGACTGATCTGTTGTGTACAGTGTTCCTACTTCTGTGATTTTAACATCGCTTGATGTGCCGGCTGAATAAGCACTGAAAGTAGTGAACTTATCTCCGTTATCTCCGCTGGCTTTAGGTGAGCTGTATACAAACGGCATCATGTTATCAAGTCGGTACAGTTCATCTTTTGTAAAGCTGTTGTAAAGTATACCGTTGATATAATAATTGTTTGAGGATTTAGTTAACGTATAGAAATCCATGTCTCTGTTAGCAAAGAATTTATATGAATTTCCGTATGACGCAACGCTGTATGTATCATTTTGTTTAATAAGAATTGCGCATGCGTCCTCATCAGCTTTTACCGTATAACAGTCATCGTATCCGATACCGTCGAAAATGACTTCTCCATCAAGTGTTATAGTGTAGTTTGCGTCTGTAATTCGGTAAACCGGCTGAATTGTTATACTATTTTTTTCTCCTGCCAGTTCTGAAACGGTATAGGTGTCAAAAGAGTAATTAGAATCATTTACTTTCCAGCCTGTAAATTCATAAAACGGCATATCCTGAATGTTGTATGTTTCGTTTCCTGTATTTACAGATTTTGCTCCGAGTGTTATTTGAGCATCGGGAGATAGATACAGTGTCTGTATATCTCTGCCGTACTGATTTTTGATCGTTACGGGAACTGCTTCTGATGCCTGTTCAGAATCGGAACAATAAGCTTTAATAACAGAATCGCTCTGTATTCTTACCGTATATTCATTCGATACGTTTGTTATAACTTTTTCCGATGACTGACCGCCGTTATCAGCTAATGAAGTAACTACCCATTTGTAGCATGTAAGGTCTCCGAGATCTCCGTTTTCATTAGCGTTGAGAAGAACGGTATCGCCGTAATAATGCAGTTCTGCGTCTTTTACGGTGGTGACATACTGATCGTTTTTGTATACTTCAAAAGTTACGGTATATGATTTTCTCTTGTTCGTCTGATCATTGTTTGCCGTATTTAATTCCGTAAACATATCTGTAATAATTGAATCAAGGGAAATATTAGTTCCGTCAACGGATTCCTGTGGTGCATTGTAGTAAATGTGCCCGTTGTATGTTGCGTATGCTGTTGCTCCTTCTTCGTAAGAATATTCAGGAGCATCGTATTTTGTTCCGTTTTTATCGGCAAGCCCCTTAATTGAGGTTTCCTGTTCAAGATAAGATTGTTCAAAAGCATTCATATCTTGTGTGGCGTAAATTTCCATAAATGCGTCATAAACGGAGTAGTCAGGAGCGGGCGCCGTAAGGTTATTTATCTTTTCATAAACTTTGTCATATAAATCATAACTCTTTTGCTGAAGTTCAGAAGGCTGCTGAGGATTTTCAATTTCAACAGTAAATTTATATCCGTTTGTTTCAATCTCCTGCTCATAGCCGTCATACATTGCAATGTTCAGTTCATCGTTGTTTTCTTCAAAATATACGGCATTCTGATATGCGTATACAACGTCGAGCCATGATCCTATAGTATAGGTCTGTTCGTCAGCTGAGCCTACATATCCTCCTACACCGTTGGAAACGGTGTCTATTACATTCTCGTCATTTATGGCTTCTCTCAGCTTATCGAAATTTGCATGATGTCTCAGTTTGTAATATGTCTGATAAACCGCTTCAACAATATCCGTTATAGTTTCGTTTCTGGTTCCGTCTTCATTCAGCTCATCTTCAAATGGATTTGTTACAAGTTCGTTTACTTTATCCACTGAAGCCTCATATGCTTTGTTAAATTCGTTCCACGAATCAATTGTAAAGCCTTCGCTGTTATCTGAATAGTACATTGCATTAATATCAACATTTGTTCTTAACGCATTGAGCGAAGCGTAACCGTCGTTATCAATATATGATACGGTTTCAGTGTAGTTGTTTACCAGATCTTCTACTTCATCTGCAATTGTCTGTGCAGCTTCCTGCATTCTGTTCTTGTCAACATAATTGCTGTTTCTGTAGTTGAGGTCGGTAAGCCTCTGATAAGGATTATATTTCATCATATTATCAGCGGCTACAAGAGCGTCATACATATCAGATTCAGATATAAGACTGAGATCTGATGTTGTTAACGTTTTTGCACCCTGCTCAAGAGCAGTTCGAATAGGCTCAACATTGATTATATAATAGGTTGCAGAATTTCCGTCTGCTATTGCGCCTATTTCATCAGATGTTATTTTAATAGCATCTTCATTACTTTGCTCGCCTTTGGTATATGAGTAAATGCCTCCGCGCGAATTGCTGCTGACATCGCAGGATATGCCGTTATTACCAAAGGAAAGCTTATTTCCATCCATATCAGTGAATACAACATTCGGATTAACTATAAGCAGATTGCTGTCAGAATTAGAAAATGCGTCACTGTTCAGAACTGCCGAAAAATATCCATACTGGTGAATGTTTTGCTCATTTGTGTCATTGAAACCTGAGCCGCGAACGTCACTGTTTGCCACTTTGTGCATGTATGTCGAAGGCCAGAAGAAATCAGTTGCGTTTGCTTCGTTATCATTAAGTGAATAAAGATATAATGCATTGTCCTCCTGGCTGTTCATAGTCAGATTGTTGTTTGCAAGATAAATGTTTTCGAGACCACGATTATCTCTGGTGTTGGAGTCGTCCCTGAAATATCTTACTTTGATGGGGAACGAAGTTTCGTTTTCACCGTCATAAAGAGCGATGTAACTGTCGCCGTATACGCTCATGGCAACATTTTCTCTGTCCCATACATAGTTGCCGCCGCCGAAAATTCCTGTTCTTCTATAATTATAAGCGTATCTTATTTCATAAGCGTTTCCGTCGTTTGCAAGTTCACCGTTTATTCCTGCTGCTATATCATCAGCATCAGGCTGCCAACCGCTCTGGTTTTGAACTGCCCCCAAAGAATCTCCGTCGCTTGCAATTATGTTTCCTTGAATTTGTTCCTGACCCATATATGAAGTATAACGGTTGTTTGATTGGTAATCAGGAGTCCAAAGTACAAGATCATCTATTGCTTTTATAAATTCCTGAGTACATTCCGCCATCTCGGCATCTACGTTTACTGTGCCGTAATCACGTACTTCAATAAGTCTTTGGGCTTCTTTGTAGCACTTGTATGCTTCAGGTGTGTTCATATATATATTTCCTGAAGTTACGATATCTTCAAATGAAGAAACGCAGGCTTCAAGAGAATCAAGATTAAGCGGCAGATCTATATGAGCTTCCGTTGCGGTAAACGCTCTGTCATAGAAAGTAAGATCTTTATAAGTTCCGTATATACCTGTAGTGTTTCCTGCAACATCATCAAATCCAAGACCTGCAAACATATAGCCTGAAGATACCGGCATTTCAGGTATTCCGTTTGGTGTATCTATTCTTGCAACTTCTACATAATCCATATAGAGGATAAGAGTTTTTCCGTCATATGTAAGCGTGTATGAAATCTCTTCTCCTTCAAGCGGAATTCTATCAGAAGTTTTCGTATTGTAATTTCCGTCACCAGCGTATACGGCAAGTGTGCCGTCATTAAGAAGATAAATATATGCAAGGCCTTCGGTGTACAGATCATTGTTTGCGTCTCTTGATACACTGATTATGGGGCGTTTTGAAAAGTCAAATACTTTTTCTCCGTTTATGGATACATCTTCGCTCTTTTTAATGTAATCAAATGTTATTGTAAAGTTCTGCGAAAACAGTTTTTCCTCCACCGCCGGGTTATTTAGCGCAACTTCGGAACAGTACATACTCAGTTCGCCGTTGCTCATAGACAGGTAGGGAGTTGTGGTAGCACCGTAATGGGAATTCTGAGAACTTGCGTTTATTGTGGCGTCAAAAGTGTTGCCGCTTCCGTCATCTATGCCGCCCTGCCAGTTCCAACCGTTTCCGCTGAATGTATATTCGTTTGAGAATACATATTGAGTGGTGCCTATTTCTGGTGTAAAAGTGTAGGCGTCAAGCAGTGCCTGATATTCATCATTTGTGATCTGAACAACAGAACCGTGTCTGGGAGAAAATCCGTCAAGACTGTAGTCATCCGTGCTCATAAGTTCATAGTTTTCAAAATCATTTGTAATTTGAAATACAAATGAACCGTTAACATATTCGTCAAGCATAAGGATCCAAGTGTCTGTTCCGGCAATATTGTACATTGAGTTTCCTTCCACAGCCTGATCTGTCATTGTGCAGTCGGTAAAATTACTGTATGTACCTGTAAGCGAATCAGATGTAACATATCCAACAGTTGCATTGTTTTCATCTTTATAAAAAAGATAATATTTTCCGTTGTATTCAACAATATCTCCGTCAATTGCGGCACCCTGAGATGCTTTATAGAGCACCTTAGGATCTTCAAAGTTGATAAAATCGTCTGTGTAGGAATAGTATATTGCTTCATCCCAGTTGCCTAAGTAATTAGACCAATAAACCATATAGCGGCCAACAGAACTATCGTATATTACCTGCGGCGCCCATGCTCTTATTGTTGTTTCAAAACCGGATTTATCAGCAACGTCAAAAATTGATATCTGATACCAGTTTACAAGGTCGTCTGAATGCCAGAAAACCAAATTTGTATCACCGGCCCAGCTTTCATGCATTCCGCCTGATGAAGCGTCCATATCAGTGGCTACAAGATAGTATCCGTCATCTTTGCTGCCCTTAAATATGTAGGGATCGCGTGCGTAGCCTGAACTGGTTTCTGACGAACCGGCCAGCTGTGTATTAACAGAAGGGGAATCAGGATTGAAAGTTCCTTCTTCGTGTGAAATGATAGGTCTGTTATAATTCAATGGCTGATAATTATAACCGTCCTCCGATACAGCAAATCTTATTTGCTGGCCATATTGGCTGTTTGAAGTAAAGTAGGCAAACAGATATTTCGTATCGGCGCTTGATTCTCCCTTGTTGTAAGCGTACGCGATTACCGGTGCGCTTGTCGCAAGCAGAACAACCGCCAGAAATAAAGCAGTTAGCCTTTTAGAAAAATGTTTTTTCATATATAACCTCCTGTTTAAACCGCTTTTAACAGCAGCTGTTATTTAAAATGGACATTTTGTATAATGTGTTTACATTTGGAATAATCTATACAAATATC
>ERZ1503806.459-NODE-459-length-10311-cov-3.675312_pt1 | contig 10311 bp, 7 predicted proteins | sample MGYA00571770_ERZ1503806 | MGnify/ENA primary metagenome ERZ1503806 (study PRJEB39906, sample SAMEA3182112) | gut metagenome | biome: human; feature: gut; material: Stool; isolation source: human stools | place: Canada | collected 2013-05-06 ...
AATAATAAATTTTATGAAAACCAATCTAAGCTCTCAAATCACTCTCAACAGAGTCTCCCCCAGGTACTATAGACCTGAGAATGCATTTGAACGGTCGGTATTGACCCGACTGGAAAAAATCCCGACAGATATTTATGAGTCTGCGGAAGAAGGCGCCAACCAGATTGCCCTTGACATTGCACAGTTAATCCGTGACAAGCAAAAGGCGGGACGTTTCTGTGTCTTGGCACTGGCAGGCGGTAACTCTCCGCGCAATGTATATGCAGACTTGGTACGTATGCACCAGGAAGAGGGATTAAGTTTCCGCAACGTAGTCATATTCAACCTCTACGAATATTATCCATTAGCTCCCAATGCCATCAACAGCAACTTCAACGCATTGAAGGAAATGCTGATAGACCATGTGGACATTGACAAACAGAATGTTTTCACCCCCGACAGCACCATCGCCAAAGACGCCATCTTTGAATATTGCCGTCTTTACGAGCAGCGCATTGAAAGTTTCGGTGGCTTAGACATCGCTTTGCTGGGCATTGGCCGTGTAGGTAATATAGGTTTCAATGAACCGGGTTCACGCCTGAACTCTACCACTCGTCTGATATTGCTGGACAACGACTCCCGCAATGAAGCTTCCAAGATGTTCGGTAGCATTGAAAATACCCCCATCAGCTCCATCACCATGGGAGTAGCCACCATCCTCTCGGCAAAGAAAATATATCTGCTGGCATGGGGTGAGGAGAAAGCGCAAAAGGTGAAAGAATGCGTTGAAGGTCCGGTAACAGATACTATCCCTGCATCTTATCTGCAGACTCACAACAATGCACATGTAGCTATCGACTTGTCTGCCGCCGCCAATTTGACGCGTATCCAACGCCCCTGGCTGGTAACCTCCTGCGAATGGAACGACAAGCTCATCCGCAGTGCCATCGTCTGGTTGTGCCAACTCACCGGAAAACCCATTCTGAAACTGACCAACAAGGACTACAACGAAAACGGTCTGAGCGAACTGCTGGCATTGTTCGGCTCAGCCTATAACGTGAACATCAAGATATTCAATGACCTGCAACATACCATCACCGGATGGCCGGGCGGCAAGCCGAATGCTGACGACACCTATCGTCCTGAGCGTGCAAAGCCCTATCCAAAACGTGTGGTCGTATTTTCTCCGCATCCCGATGATGACGTTATCTCCATGGGAGGCACCATCCGTCGTCTGGTAGAGCAGAAACATGACGTGCATGTGGCTTACGAAACTTCCGGTAACATTGCCGTAGGCGATGAAGAAGTTATCCGCTTCCTGCACTTCATCAACGGGTTCAACCAAATCTTCAACAACAGCGAAGACCAGGTCATCAATGACAAATATACTGAAATCCGTAAATACTTGAAGGAGAAGAAAGACGGTGACATGGATACACGCGACATCTTGACCATCAAGGGACTGATTCGCCGTGGCGAGGCACGCACTGCATGTACATACAATAATATCCCTCTGGATCACTGTCATTTCCTTGACCTGCCATTCTACGAAACGGGCAAGATACAGAAGAATCCTATCAGCGAAGCAGACGTGGAAATTGTACGCAACCTATTGCGTGAAGTGAAACCCCATCAGATTTTCGTTGCCGGCGACCTGGCCGACCCGCACGGCACACACCGTGTTTGTACGGACGCCGTATTTGCCGCCATTGACTTGGAAAAAGAAGAAGGTGCCAAATGGTTGAAGGAATGCCGCATCTGGATGTACCGCGGTGCATGGGCCGAATGGGAAATCGAAAACATCGAGATGGCTGTGCCCATCAGCCCGGAAGAACTGCGTGCCAAGCGTAACTCTATCCTGAAGCATCAATCGCAGATGGAAAGCGCACCGTTCCTGGGCAATGACGAACGTCTGTTCTGGCAACGCAGCGAGGACCGTAACCGCGGAACAGCTGCTTTGTATGACAGCCTCGGACTTGCTTCCTATGAGGCGATGGAAGCCTTTGTGGAATACATTCCGCTATAAACGGATAAAATATTAACAATAGGATGAGATGTATTGCTCCGGCAATGCATCTCATTTTTTCATGTCTCAGCCTTCTTATATTCCCAAGGAATATTTGCAGATATAAAAACAATCAAATAATTTTGTTACTTATTTATCGAAACGACAAAACTTAAAAACAAACACCATTATGAAAAAGTATGCTATCAACATCCTTGTCATTTTATTCCTACTCACGCCATTTACATTGTTTGCAAATGGATGCCATGCCAATAACGACACCATCAAAGTATTGGCAATAGGCAACAGCTTTTCACAAGATGCAGTAGAGCAATATTTGCACGAACTGGGAGAAGCTGAAGGTATCACCATGATTATCGGCAATATGTTTATCGGAGGATGTTCACTGGAACGGCACGTGCAAAACATACGCAACAACGCTCCGGCCTATGCCTATCGCAAAGTAGAGAAAGACGGGGAAAAAACAGAAACCCGGTCAATGACTATTGAGAAAGCACTGGCCGATGAGAAATGGGACTATATCAGTGTTCAGCAGGCCAGCCCTTTGTCTGGTATCTATGACAGCTACAAAGCTTCCCTACCTGAATTGGTTAACTATATCAGGGAACGAATTGGAAAGGAAACCGTATTAATGGTGCACCAGACATGGGCTTATGCTACCAATGCCAACCACACCGGATTCAAAAACTATGACCAGAACCAAATGAAAATGTACACCAGCATTGTGGATGCAGTAAAGAAAGCCGCCAACCTGGTGGGTATCAAGAAAATTATCCCTTCGGGAACCGCCATACAAAATGCACGTACCTCCTTTATCGGCGACCATATGAATAGGGACGGATACCACCTTGACTTAACCATAGGCAGATATACAGCTGCCTGCACATGGTTTGAGGCATTGACCCATCAGAATGTAACAGAAAACCCATATTCTCCCGAAGGAATGGACCCAATCCATAAGAAAGCAGCTCAAATGGCTGCGCACAACGCCATCCTCTATCCGGACAAAGTTACGGAACTGACAGAACTGAAAAAGATTGCCGATTAATGCTTTTTAATTCTTAAGACTTACTTATATGTCTGCAAAATAATAAAAAGAAAGTAACCCGCTCATCAGTGAAGCTTTCTTTTATGTACTTTTGCACGCACCACCGTCTGGTAAAAGCAGATATTGGCAACTTCAATATTTCATCAGTATGAAAAAACTTATCCTAACCGGCATATGGCTCTTGTGTGGATTCCTCCTTCCGGCACAAGAACTAGAGCAGAATGTGGAAGAACGCCTCCAGACATTCTTTAGGGAATACACCACCCATACGGCCAACATCGGTACCTGCAAGCTGGATAGTTTCCGCATTGACTTCCGGAAGAAGAAATTGCTTGTCTATACAAACGAGTGCTTTGCCTACCAGCCTCTACGGCCTGAAACCGTTGATGCCATTTACCGCCATCTGGGACAAATCCTGCCAGGACCGGTGAACTATTTCGACCTCACCGTCTTTGCTGACGGGAAGAGCATCGAAGAGCTTATCCCCAACCTCTACCGGAAAGGGAAGAAAGACAAGGCACGTCTGTTCAGCCACCTGGAATACAAAGGTACCCCCTGGGTAACCCGTACCTCGCGCCCCTACGACATCACCCGCGGACTGGAAGGACGCCACATCGCCCTTTGGCAAAGCCACGGGAAATATTATATCAATGACAAGGACAAATGGGGATGGCAACGCCCGAGGCTGTTCTGCACTACAGAAGACCAGTTCACCCAATCCTTCATCCTGCCCTACCTCCTGCCCATGCTAGAGAATGCAGGAGCCAATGTATTCACTCCCCGCGAAAGGGACACGCAGAAGCAGGAAGTCATCGTAGACAATGACGGTAGCCTGAGCGGACATGGAGGACAAGGTTCCCTTTATCTGGACGTGAAAAGCCGGAAAGCACGTTGGGAACAGACCTCCCGACCCGGATTTGCCCAACGGAAACGAGTCTATCAAGACAATGAAAACCCTTTCCTCTCCGGCACGGCACGCTTTGCCAAAACTGAAAAGAAGAAAGACAAGGCTTTTGCCGAATGGGTACCCGATATTCCGGAAACGGGAGAATATGCTGTATACGTATCTTACCAAACACTGCCGGGCAGCGTAAGCGATGCCAAATATCTTGTATTTCACAATGGAGGCGTCACGGAGTTCAAGGTGAACCAGCAAATAGGAAGCGGCACATGGGTGTACCTCGGCACATTCACTTTTGACAAAGGCCGGAACGACTACGGCATGGTGGTATTGAGCAACGAAAGCAAAGAGAAAGGCGTGGTCTGTGCCGATGCCGTCCGCTTTGGAGGGGGCATGGGCAACATTGCCCGCGGGGGACAAACCAGCGGCTTGCCCAGATACCTGGAAGGCGCACGCTACTTTGCCCAATGGGCAGGCATGCCCTATCCCGTCTATGGAGGCTATGAGGGAAAGAATGATATGAACGACGATATCAACGTACGTTCCCGTACAGTGAATTACCTTGCAGGAAAATCACTATTCAACCCAACGGAAGAAGGTTTGGGCATCCCCTTTGAAATGAGTATGGCCCTGCATAGCGATGCCGGTTTCAGTAAGGAAGATGAGATTATAGGCACTCTCGGCATTTATACCACCAACTTCAACAACGGTCGGTTGCATGCCGGTACAGACCGCCATGCCTCCCGTGACCTTTCGGACATTCTGCTAACGCAGTTGCAGCGTGATATCCGCTCTACCTTCAACGTAGACTGGACACGCCGCAGCCTATGGAACCGCAACTACAGTGAAACACGCCTGCCCGCCGTCCCTTCCACCATCGTAGAACTGTTGTCGCACCAGAACTTCGCAGATATGCGCTTGGGACATGACCCTAACTTCAAGTTCACCGTCGGGCGTGCGCTCTATAAAGCTATTCTGCAATACATATGCAGCCAGCACGGCAGAGACTACGTTGTCCAACCCCTTCCCGTCAGCCACTTTGCCATCCGCTTCGGTCAAAAGAAGAATACTTTAGAGCTTTCCTGGCAAGGAGAGGAAGACCCGTTGGAGCCGACTGCCAAACCACGTGAATACATTGTATATACACGTATCGGTCGTGGAGGATTTGACAATGGCGTACGCGTCAGCTCCCCATCCCACACCGTAAAAATAGAACCGGGCATCGTCTATTCCTTTAAAGTAACCGCCGTAAACCGGGGTGGCGAAAGCTTCCCTTCGGAAATTCTTGCCGCCTACAAGGCAAAGCGTGAAAAAGGACAGATACTTATCGTCAACGGATTTGACCGCATCAGCGGGCCTGCCGTTATAGACACCCCCGATGCGGCAGGCTTCGACTTGTCACAAGATCCCGGCGTACCCTATCTCTATGACATCTCCCTCTGCGGCGCCCAGCAGAATTTTAGCCGGAAGGAAGCAGGACGACGTCTGGGAGAGAGCAGTGACGAATACGAAGGCATGAAAATCATCGGAAACACTTTCGATTACCCCTTCGTACATGGCAAAGCCATCCAGGCAGCCGGAAATTACAGCTTCGTCTCATGCAGCGACGAGGCTGTGGAAAAGGGCATCCTCTCATTGGAGGATTATCCGATAGTGGACTATATCCTCGGACTTGAGAAAGAAGACAATTCCAGCAATCCGGCACGCAATACCTACTACAAAACATTCTCCTCGCCCATGCAGCGCATACTGACTTCCTATTGCCAGTCGGGAGGTCATCTCCTGGTCAGCGGTGCCTACGTAGGCAGCGATATGGACAGCTCGCAGGGCAATAAAGAATTTATTCAGAATATCTTGAAGTACCGGCATGGCAACTCTCTGAAAACAGACGGGGACAAAATCGCTGTCCGGGGACTGGGGCATACCTTCACCCTTCCCCGCCTGCCGAATGAGCAAAGCTATCCGGTCACTTCCCCTGATTGCATCCTGCCCATGTCTCCCGCTTTTCCAGTCATGACCTATGCCATCGGCAACACACCCGCCGCCGTAGCCTATCAAGGCAGTGATTATCGCACTTTTGTCATGGGATTCCCTTTTGAAAGCATCCGGGAAGAAACATCCAGAAATGTAATTATGGCATCCATACTCCGCTTTCTCACCACAGATTACACAGATTAACACAGACAAAATAGCAATCCCTATAAATAATCTGTGAAAATCTGTGTAATCTGTAGTGAAAAAACTATCTTTGCTTCCATTAATCATTAAACATTAACCACTAAACATTAAACATCATGTACACTATACAAGCCAACCCCAGCGGAACCCGTAGTTTAGAAGTTTCTGAAGAGAATCTTGCCACCATCGAGAAATACGGCCTCTTCCGCCATCTCATCGACAGCAACGGTATTGTGGACGAAACCGTGCTCGACAAGTTGAAACTGAACATCCGCTCCCTCATCGCCGCGCAAGAGGAAGACAGCAAAGACCTGCTCGACCTCTGTATCGACGTTATCTATCACAACAACATGAAGGCCTTCGGACTACAACAGCTCATCAAGCTCTATCTGCAATGGCTTTCCCAACAAGACACCATAGAAGAAGAATAAATGAAAACCATCGACACCTGCGGACAACAGCATTACAGCCCTTTAATCCCTGCCATCAAAGCCATGTGCGAGGCCGGAAAAGGCGAGAAGCTGGAAATCATCATGGACGACGCTGCTGCCTTCAATGACATGAAAGAGTATCTTTCCGAGCAGCAGATAGGCTTCCGTGAGATTTACGACGGAGAACGGATGACATTACAGTTTTTAATGTGCAAATGAAAGAATATCGCCTTACAGACTGGCTTCCTACTACCAAGAAAGAAGCGGAACTACGTGGTTGGGACGAATTGGATGTAATACTTTTCAGCGGTGACGCCTACGTGGATCACCCTTCTTTTGGAGCCGCCGTCATAGGCCGCATCCTCGAAGCAGAAGGATTGCGCGTAGCCATCATCCCCCAACCCAACTGGCGCGACGACTTGCGCGACTTCAAAAAACTGGGACGTCCCCGTCTGTTCTTCGGCATCAGTCCCGGCTGTATGGATTCGATGGTCAACAAATATACTGCCAACAAACGCTTGCGCAGTGATGACGCCTATACCCCGGATGCACGTCCGGATATGCGTCCGGAGTACCCTTCCATTGTATATACCCAGATATTAAAGAAGCTATTCCCCGATGTCCCCGTCGTACTGGGCGGCATCGAGGCAAGCATGCGCCGCCTGACGCACTATGACTATTGGCAGGACCGTGTACGCCCCAGCATCCTCCTCGACAGCGGAGCCGACTCACTCATCTACGGTATGGGAGAGAAACCGGTGGTGGAACTTGCGGAAAGGCTGAAACGCCAACAGACACAGATGGACGCCCCAAGCTTCAAAAAGCTCATCGCCGATATTCCCCAAATGGTTTACCTTGACAAGGAAGTAGTGGTACAAGAAGGGGATATCACCCTCTTTTCCCATGAAGAATGTCTGAAAGATAAAAAGAAAGAAGCTGCCAACTTCCGTCATATCGAGGAGGAAAGCAACAAATATACAGCATCCCGCATCTTGCAAAAGAGCGGCAAGCTGACGGTAGTAGTCAATCCTCCCTATCCCCCTTTGACGGAAGCTGAACTCGACCGTTCTTTCGACTTGCCATACACGCGCCTGCCCCATCCCAAATACAAGGGAAAACGTATTCCGGCATACGACATGATAAAGTTCTCCGTCAACCTGCATCGCGGATGTTTCGGAGGATGTGCCTTCTGCACCATCTCCGCACACCAGGGCAAATTCATCGTAAGCCGCAGCAAGGAGAGCATTCTGAAAGAGGTGAAAGCCATCACGGAGCTGCCAGACTTCAAGGGTTATTTGAGCGATTTAGGAGGCCCGTCGGCCAATATGTACCGCATGAAGGGACGGGATGAGGCCGTCTGCAGGAAATGCAAACGCCCGTCGTGCATCTACCCCAAGGTATGCCCCAACCTGAATACGGACCACCGTCCGCTGCTCGACATCTATCATGCCGTAGATGCCCTTCCCGGCATCAAGAAGTCCTTCATTGGCAGCGGTGTACGCTATGACCTGCTGCTGCACCAGAGCAAGGACCCGAACACTAACAAAAGTACGCAGGAATATACCCGCGAGCTCATTGCCCGCCATGTCAGCGGTCGCCTGAAGGTAGCACCGGAGCATACGTCAGACCGCGTGCTCAACATCATGCGCAAGCCTCCGTTCAGCCAGTTCGGTGAGTTCAAGAAGATATTCGACAGGATTAACCATGAAGAAGGACTACGCCAGCAGCTTATTCCTTATTTCATCAGCAGCCATCCCGGATGCAAGGAGGAAGATATGGCAGAACTTGCCGTCATCACCAAGCGACTGGACTTCCATCTGGAACAAGTGCAAGACTTTACCCCTACTCCCATGACCGTTGCCACCGAAGCATGGTACACGGGCTTCCATCCTTATACGCTGGAACCGGTATTCAGTGCCAAAACGCAGCGCGAGAAACTGGCTCAACGCCAATTCTTCTTCTGGTACAAACCCGAAGAGCGCAGGAACATCATAAACGAACTGCGCCGGATAGGACGGACGGATTTGATAGACAAGCTATACGGGAAACGATAAAAATACGATATTTCCAAGAAACTCACAGCAACTGCATGAAACGATTCCTCCTCCTCTGCCTATCCCTACTCCCCATTGGAGCGACAGGTCTGCTGGCACAAAGCGAATGCCTGCCGCAAAATTACAGTATCATCTTCGGTGGCGGTGTATCCTTACCTCATGTAGAGGGAAACCGTAACGACTTCTTCAGCAAGAATGGCAACCGGGTGGGATATGACCTGATGACAGAAGGCCGCTACTACATCACGCCCCTATTTGCCGCAGGACTTCAATATGACTATCTACGCATGGCACGCCTGCCGGATAAGGCACATCTGCACTGCATACGCCCCAACATCACATACCGGCCCTTGTGGAGCAACGGGAATCAAGGACTGTTCCTCTCGTTCGGCATCGGGTATATGAACTATCAGGAACGGACATATAAACGCGGTGAACGGAACGGACACCTTTTCCATAAAGGATATTGTGGAATAACTTTCGCAGCAGGCTATGAGTTCCGCATCAGCCGTAAACTCTCGGGCATGATTCGCTGTGATTTCCTGACAGCAGACTGGTTTGCCAACCCCGATGCACGACTTTATAACACAGACGGGTATGATGACGGAGTAGACCATAGCTGGTTCAAAAACAACATCACTTTCTTCAATTTGGGATTCGCCTTGCAGTTCGGACGTTAGTGGCAGGAGTGGCAACAGTTTACTCTTCCACCTGCATTGCCACTACCTCCTGCAACACACAGACAGCTTCTTCTACCGTCTTGACATCCTTCACCAACATACTCCGTTTGTTGTTCTGTTCGCGCAGGTCACAACGCCGGGTGTACTTCATCATGTAGGCAATGACCTTACCGAAAGCCTGGCTCTGATAGTACGGGCTGTCCGGATTGGAGACGAAGAACAGGGACATGCGCCCACCTTTCAGAAAGACTTTCTCCACGCCGAGGCGGGCAGCCAGGCGTCGCAAGGGAACGATGCGCAGCAGTTCTTCCGTTTCGGGAGGAATCGGGCCGAAGCGGTCTTCGAGGCGGGAACGGAAAGCATCCACATCCTTGTCGAGTGTCAATCCGTCCAACTCGCGATAGAGCAACATACGCTCGCTGCTGCCAGTCACGTAATCGGCAGGCAACAGAAGTTCGAGGTCGCTTTCCACCTGGCATTCGTCCACAAACTGCTCGCCACTGATGACGCCTCCGTCTGCTTTCAGTTCTTCGGCATAAAGGTCGGCAAACTCGTCGGTCTTCAGTTCGTGCACAGCTTCGGAGAGAATCTTTTGATACGTCTCGTAGCCTAGGTCGGCAATGAAACCACTCTGTTCGGCACCGAGCATATTGCCTGCGCCACGGATGTCAAGGTCCTGCATGGCAATGTGGATGCCACTGCCCAGGTCGGAGAAGTTCTCGATGGCTTGCAGGCGTCGTTTTGCTTCGGGAGTAAGGGAGGACAAAGGCGGTGCCAGCAGGTAACAGAAAGCTTTTTTATTGCTCCGCCCCACACGTCCGCGCATCTGGTGCAAGTCACTGAGGCCGAAGTTCTGCGCCTGGTTGATGATAATGGTATTGGCATTGGGTATGTCGATGCCACTTTCGATGATGGTAGTGGCAAGCAGCACGTCGTAATCGTAATTGACGAAATCAAAGATTATCTTCTCCAGTTCGGCAGGCTCCATCTGTCCGTGTCCGATACAGACACGGC
>ERZ1503806.469-NODE-469-length-10177-cov-11.208852_pt1 | contig 10177 bp, 10 predicted proteins | sample MGYA00571770_ERZ1503806 | MGnify/ENA primary metagenome ERZ1503806 (study PRJEB39906, sample SAMEA3182112) | gut metagenome | biome: human; feature: gut; material: Stool; isolation source: human stools | place: Canada | collected 2013-05-06 ...
ATTGTAATTTTTGTGTTAAGTAGGACGACATATATGAAAATAATAAAAATTCTATATAGAAAATAATATCATATTAATAATATGGTTTCAATAAGTTGAACTGTAAGAGTTTAATCAAAATCATTAAAATGTTTTTCTAAATATCAAGGTAGAATACTTAAATTGTTCAAGGCTTCAATTTTAGTTGTTTTCATTTTTTATTATGATTTTATATTATTCATCACCAAACCGTGAACCGCACCTGGTTCACGGTTTGATTTTTGTGTTTTTATCTGAAAAATTAATTTTCCAAAAGACTTGATTATTAGCAAAATCTATGCTTAAATGCACAACACACAGATATAAAAAGAAAGGCGGTGAGAAATATGGCAACCAGAAAAAAGCCGAAAAATGTATATGGCGAGGGTTCTATCTTTTACAGTAATGTAAAGAAAAAGTGGATGGCTCAAATTAATCTTGGTTTTGACAGCAACGGCGTTCGTAAAAGGAAGACTATCATAGGCAATACTCCTAATGAGGTGAAAGAAAAACTCCGTAAGGTCAAAAACGATATGTATACAGGCAAGTTTGTGAGTGCCAATAATATAACTTTCGGGCAGATTACAAAACAGATTCTTGATGAAAAACTTGCTATGAATGAGATTCAAAGGCAGACTTACAGCCGACATCTTGAAACAATGAAACACTTCAAAGATATAAACGATATACCGATTCAAAAGATTGACTCGACAATTCTCAAACAACTCATTCTTTCTAAAATCGACTATTCTCAATCAACCATTAGAAAAGTATACTTGATGATGAGTCAGGCATTTAACGAGGCAGTCAGACGAAAGATAATAGTTGAAAACCCGATGGCGGATGTTAAAAAACCGAAATCAAGGCAAAGAACAGTAAAAACGAGGGCACTCACTATGGAAGAGCAAAAGGCATTTTTCAATGCATTGCAAACCGATGACAGCATTCTTTATAAAGACCAAATGCTGATTTCGATGTTTACAGGAATGCGAATGGGTGAGATAAATGCCTTAAGCAGGAATGACATAAACACAAGGTTTAATTTCATTAATGTGGATAAAACTATTGCAAAAGATCTTCACGGTGAGTCGTTTTTGAATGATACTCCTAAGACAGAAAAAGGCAATCGTCAGATACCGATAAATTCAATGGTTAAGCCTGTGATTGACAAGCTGATTGCGAATTATATTCCTACTGATGACGGAATGCTGTTTCACTCGAAAAAAGGACAGTTGTTGTCAACGAACCAGGTTAATATGGAATTTCACAGAGTTTTGAAAAAGTACAATATCAAGGACGAAACTGTAAAAGGCAAGCTTACGCTTCACAGTCTGCGTCATACATACGCAACTCGTTGTATTGAGGGCGGAATGCCTGTAAAAGTTCTTCAAGACCTGCTGGGGCATACGGATATAAGCATTACCCTTGATACTTATTCTGATGTGTTTGAAAACTTCCAAACCGAGAATATACAAAAAATTGACAACTATATGAGCACAGCAGGATTTGCTATGAATGCATAACAGAAAAGCGAAAGCCGATGGGTATTCTTAATTGAGAATGCCGGTCGGCTTTTTGTTAATACTAGATTAATTTGAAAAGGTGCTGAATGTTGACCAAATGGCAACTTGTCAGGGATATAAATTCAAAGTGGCAAGAACTGCAATTCTCAAAAATGGCTAACGGTGGGGGGAAAACTAGTGTGTTCTGTTTAAATCAAACAGGACACACTAGTTTAATATCTGTACGTACTTCAATCATAAATTAAAGAATGTTGTGTGGCGTTCTTGGTTTTTGTATTGATAGGAAATAAGATTTGTATTTGTTCAGTTAATATTTATTTTTTTACAAAACATGTTATAATGTATGCGTAAGGAATACAAATTCGAACTGCCGATAATTTACATTAATTTTTCGTATTCAGAAAAAGGATATTCAAAAAGACGAAAAAGGTTTACACTAATCTTAAAACGGAGGGAGCAAAATGTTTGAGTTAGCCGATAATGAAAAAATTGGAATTTGAATATCAGTAAATTATGACCTCTCAACAGAGGTTACAGTGTTTTAATAAAATCCTCCAAAAGCCTTGAAAATAAAGGATTTATCGCAATGTGTCTGCCTTATCTCTTTATACGGTTACACACAAGTTTACTCTTTCCCTCATTGCTCATAAGGGCAAATACAAGGGCAAGAAAATCTCATAACAAGATATAACAAAGTGTGGCAATCGGAGAACTGTGATGTATGTGCGAATATATTATAACGGAGGATTTTTCAATGGACAAGTACATTTACGATGATAAAAATGGTCTGTGGTATGAACTGCAAGGAGATTATTATATCCCATGTCTTATCTTACCAGCCGAAAAAGAACAGCCTATTGGTTTGTGGGGACAGCGGCACTTGCGGTATCTGAAAGAATACCGCCGAGCCACCTACATAACCTTGTTCACAAGCGGCAGACTGAACAATTACCTTGCTGACATCGACAGGCAGGCGCAGGAACGCATGGAAAGGCTCACAGAGCAGATGAAACGGGTGCAGGGTATTACGGAGCAGTTAAAGGCGGAAAACGCTTTGGAATGGACACAGAGAATGAATAACATACGGGCGTGTGCAAAGGAGATTGTGGAAAAAGAAATCATCTTTGCATAAGAAGACAGCGGTAGGATTTAGTTTTCCTACCGCTGTTTCACTTAAATCAAAAAAATATATTGACATTTTTCTATGTGTTGCATATAATAACACATAGACATTTATCTATAGGAGGTGATTGAGAGAGATGGATGAAAAAAGAATTGCGGCAATTTTCAAAGCGTTTTGTGATGAAAACCGCATTAGGATTATAAAACTGCTGCGTTCAGGTGAAAAATGTGCTTGCAAGTTGCTAGAAGAAATCAATGTCACGCAGCCTACGCTTTCCCACCATATGAAAATTCTTTGTGACGCTGAAATAGTTGTCGGGCGCAAAGAGGGAAAATGGACACACTATTCTATTTCAGAAAAAGGTGTGGAGCAGGCAAAAGAATGTTTGCGGCAGTTGACAACACTTGATGTTGAAAGCGAAAACAAGTCGTGCTGTGAAAAGTGAGGAAGTTTATTTGAATGCTTTTCCGCACGACTTATATTCGGAATATTAAATCGACATATTTCAATATGACTATATGAAAGGAGCTTTTTATGGAGGCACTAAAAACAATTTGGGACTTTTTTAAAAATGAAGTCCTCGGTATGAACTGGCTGAATCGTCTCATTGAAACAATTTTGAACGCTTGCGGTTTAGATACCACGGGCAAAATAGGAGCGAGTATTCAGTTTTTCATCTATGATACCATAAAAATTATGGTACTGCTTGGCGTTTTGATTTTGATTATCTCGTATATTCAAAGTTATTTCCCGCCCGAAAGAGCAAAAAAGATACTCGGCAGATTTCACGGCATATGGGCGAATATCATCGCAGCTCTGCTCGGTACGGTAACACCGTTTTGCTCGTGTTCCTCTATTCCGCTGTTTATCGGATTTACAAGCGCAGGCTTACCACTTGGAGTTACATTCTCCTTTTTGATTTCTTCGCCGATGGTTGACCTCGGAAGCCTTGTCTTACTGATGAGTATTTTCGGCTGGAAAGTTGCTGTTTTATATGTAATATTCGGTTTAGTAATCGCTGTGGCTGGCGGAACGATAATTGAAAAGCTGCACCTCGATAATCAAGTGGAAGAATATATCCGAAACGGTCACTCGATTGATGTTCCGCAGGAGGAGCTGCATTTCAAAGACCGTATGAAATTTGCGTGGGAACAGGTTGTTGAAACCGCTAAAAAGGTTGCTCCTTATGTTCTGATTGGCGTGGGCATTGGTGCTTTCATTCACAACTGGATTCCTGAAGAATTTATTGTCAAAACACTTGGCGACAACAATCCGTTTGGCGTAATTCTTGCTACGATAGTAGGTATTCCGATGTATGCGGATATTTTCGGTACAATCCCGATTGCAGAAGCCCTGCTTGCAAAAGGTGCTTTGCTCGGCGTTGTGCTTTCCTTTATGATGGGCGTTACAACGCTCTCGCTCCCTTCAATAATTATGCTTCGCAAAGCAGTTAAGCCGAAACTGCTCGGTATTTTCATTGGAATATGTGCCGCTGGTATTATTATTGTAGGCTATCTTTTCAACGCAATACAATATTTAATTGTTTAATTTTAGGAGGTTATTATTATGGCATTATTTAATTTTGGAAAGAAAAAGGAAGAAGAAAAGAAAACACCTGCTTGCGCTTGTAGCTGTGGTGGTGCTGCCAGCGAAGCAGAAAGCATTACAAACGATTGCTGTCCTGATTTGAAAGAGGGAGAAATCTGCTGTATCAAAGTGTTAGCAGGTTGCAAATCCTGCCACGAACAATTTGAATACGCAAAACAGGCGGTAAAGGATATGGGACTTTCCGTAGAGGTCGAATACATTACCGACATGCAGAAAGTAATGGAATACGGGGTTATGAGTATGCCTGCCCTTGTTGTCAATGAAAAGGTTGTTGCTATGGGCAAGGTTTTGAAAGCCGTTGATGTAGTTGCTCTGCTGCACAAGCTGGGGTTTTAATGATGGATAAGAAAAAGGTAGCCTTTATTTGTGTGCATAACTCCTGCCGCAGTCAGATTGCAGAAGCACTTGGAAAACATTTGGCGGGAGATAAGTTTGATTTCTATTCTGCTGGAACAGAAACAAAACCACAAATCAATCAGGATGCTGTGCGGCTTATGAAACAGCTTTATGGGATAGATATGGAGAAAAGCCAGTATAGCAAGACGATTGATAAAATCCCCACGCCTGATATTGCGATTTCAATGGGGTGTGATGTCGGCTGTCCCTATATCGGTAGAGCGTTTGATGATAATTGGGGACTTCCCGATCCGACGGGCAAAAGTGATGAATGTTTTATACAGGTCATTGAGAGAATATCTCAAAAAATAAAAGACTTGAAATTAGAAAAGTAACATGAAAGCCACAGAATGGATATATTGCCCTATCTGCGGCAATAAAACTCGCACAATGATACGGGAAGATACAGAATTAAGAAACTTCCCTCTCTACTGTCCGAAGTGCAAAAAGGAAACAAGCATCAATGCTCAGGATATGAAAGTCACGCTTGCAGAACACAAATAAGATTTTTATGTATGCCGCCGCATGGGTGATACCATAGCGGCGGTTTTTCGTGCCTATCGGCTGTCTCTGTCAAAGGATTTCTTTCTCTGTCTCGGCTGGTTTCTCTGCTTACCCTCCGCCTGAAGCTGACGCAGGCGTTTCAGCACGCTCTCTCGTTCAGGCGGCTTTGCCTGCTCTTTTTTGGCGGGTTTCTGTTTTTCCCTGACCTGTTGCTCCCATGCGGCAAGGTCACGATTGAACTGCTCCACAACAGCCTCCGCCTTACGGTAGGTTGCCATGTACGCCTGCACATCGGGATAACCGTCCTCTTTCAGAACATCGGGCAGTTTATCCAGCTTTTCAGCGATTTCCTTTTCTGTCCGCTGTATCTGCTCTGTGAGCGCCTTGCGCTCCTTACCCTTGAAAATCCCTTTTGTATCGGCAAGCTGTTGTTTCAGCTTCGGAAGTACCGTATCCTGCAAATGCCGGATTTCTTTCGCCTTATCCTGCGCCTTTATCATCAGCTTTTGCATGGTACGGAACTCTGCCATATCTATTTCAAGGACAGGCTTCGGCGGCATATCGTGTTCACGGATTAAGTTTTGCAGGAAGTCCTTAGCCTTGTTTACGATACTGCGGAACAGACCCGGCAGCCAGCCCTTGCTTTTGATAGACTGGCTCGCCTTTTCGTGTATCTCTGTCTGCTTGACTTCTAAAATCTTTGCTTCGGAGATACCTGATAATAACGCCATATCCGCTGTCCTGTTCCATTCCTGCCTTGCGGCATTATCGGCTTTGATTTCGTCCTCTTTGGGATTATTTTTGCCGATTTTCTTGGCCGGAAGATAGACGCTGTTTTTATCAAATACCTTTAAGTGCTGCTCAGGATCGGAGATATGGCAGTTAATAAGTTCTGTATACACTTCCTTTATCTCTCGGAGAAAAGGCTCTCCCTTAAAGCGTGTATCTTTGGTAGTAAACAGATGGCTTTCGTATACCTCGCCTTTTTTGATGACGGTACAGCCTTTCCGTATCTGCCCGTCCTCCCCCGTGATTTCCTTTTTGGTGCGGACACGCTTTCCAGTCTCGTCAAAGAACACGCTGCGGGAAGCAACCTTTACATCAGGTTCGGGGAGCAACCTCCTCTCGCTGAAAATCAGATGGATATGATAATTTGTCTTGCGCTTGTTGTGGTGGAGGGCGGACACGCACTCCACACCGTACCGCCTGCGGAACTCCTCTGTAAAGTCCGTGAGTACCTGCTGCGGCTCGTATTGCGTATAGATTTCGGGCAAGGCGATAATCAGTTCCCTTGCTTCGATACATTTACCCTCTGTGCCGCTGCGCTGAAACTCCTGCTGGCTTTCCCTTGCAAGGTTGCTCCAAAAGATGCTGTCGGCGGTGCGGTAGGTGGCATAGAGATTTTCCTGCCTTGCATGGCTTGTAATATATGATATTCGCCCTTTGATATTGGGCAGCTTTGACATCTGGATAAAACTGTGTCTCGGCATACATCATCTCCGTTTTCTGTTGTCAAGGTGCGTCCTTTTTTGCAACCGTTTACGGTTGCGGCTGTCGCTGCGGCAGCGGTGACAGCCCCGTATCAGACGCCGCAGGCGGTTGATACGGAAGCCCCCTGCAAGGGCGAAATACCCGGAGTACAAACCGAAGATTTGTGCGAGGGGTGTATTTCGCTCTCAAACGCCGAGGGCTTAGGGTTACTTTCCGAAAAGAGAATGGATGGTCATTCCACTCTGCGGACATCATCGGGCTTCAGAAGATTTCTTCCCTGATTGACCGTCAGAAACCGTTCCAGCGTGTCCCTGCGGATAATGGTCTTGCGCCCCACTTTGAGGACGGGCAGCTTTCCCCATTCCACCAGCTTCCGCATGGTGTTCCTGCCGATACCCGTACATTCTGCGGCTTCCTCTATGGTAAGCCCCATTTTGACTGCGCTCATTCTATCAACCTCCTTTTTAGAATACTCATTTTGCAACTACCGTTTTATCATTATACTTATTCTGCTATCTCTTGTCAACCTATTTTGCAACCATTCATAGTTTGTTTACAACTTTTATTGAGATAAAGGTTGCAAAATAAGTATCGGCGTGTTATACTGATACCAGTCAGGAGGTGAACACCTTGAAAAAAGAAACCACATTCACCGCAAAACAGGTCGGTAGGAGGATTAAGAAACGCCGCACAGAGTTAAACATTACCATGCCGGAACTTGGCAGGCGTGTGGGCGTGAACAAATCCACCATTCAGCGGTATGAAGCGGACGGGGTTGATCCGAAGCGCACAATGGTTATCAACGGTCTTGCGGAAGCGTTGCTCACAACTCCCGAATGGCTGACAGGTCTTTCCGATGATAAGGAATATGACACCTATACTCTTTGCCAGCGGGATATTGAGGAACACATCAGGAAGTATCTGGACACAGTTTCCCATACAGTAAAGGGCGAGCCGCACCAGCAGCTTCTCACGACATTTCTCGGCAAGATGGTTGACCTGTATACGGTTATGACCTGCTACTTTGCTGACGCTATGGAGGAAGTTGACCGTGTGGCGGAGGACAAAGGGCTGAAAGAGTCTCTTGGGCGGTACGCCATAGAGTCCGGGGCAATCATGGAGCAGGTATACCGGAAGAAGATGGAAGTACCGATTGAGGATATGAAACGGTTTTTAGACGGGATTTTACATATCCACGATGAGGGGCGCACAAAAATGTCGATGGGCGCACTTTTCGGGATAGTGGAGGAAGCCGAAGAAAGACTTTCCGAAAAAGAAAATTCCGTGGCACCTTGACAAGTAAAGACGCCAGTTGACTTCCACTGGCAGAAGTGACACAATTACTTTACGCACACCATATGTCACAGTCCCGATTGCCACGGATAGAAAGGAGTTTTTTATCTATGGCAAAAGGTTCTGTAAGAAAGAAAGGCAAAAAGTGGTACGGACGCTTTTACATTGAAGATGAAAGCGGCAGAAAAGTGCAGAAAGAGTTTGCAGGCACAGAGAGCAAGGCGGAAACAGAAGCCATGCTCCGCAAAGCGATAGCGGACTACGAGGAAAAGCAGTTTGTCGGGAAAGCGGAAAACATCACGGTAGGCGATATGCTGGATATGTGGGTAGAGGAAGAACTGAAACCCGGCAACTTAAGCAATGGGACGGTCATGTCCTATCAGGGAACGGTCAACCGTATCAAGCAATATCCCATTGGCAAACGCAAGCTGAAAACCGTGACCGCCGACCATTTGCAGGCGTTCATTGATTTTCTGAGCTACGGTGGGACAAACCCGGACGGGACAACTTTAAAGCCCATGAGTAAAGGATATATGCTCCTGTTCTCGGCGGTGTTGCAAAATTCCTTCCGCTTTGCGGTTTTCCCGAAAAAACTAATTACCTTTAACCCTATGCAGTATGTGAAGCTGAGAGGCAGGAAGCAGGAAACAGATATTTTCTCGGACGGTGAGGAAGATACTTCCAGTATTCCTACTATCACCCATGAGCAGTTCCAAAAGCTGGAGGAATTTCTCAAGGCAAAAGATAATCCCGCCTTGCTGCCTGTGCAGATAGCGTACTACACGGGGCTTCGTATCGGGGAAGTATGCGGCTTGACTTGGCAGGATATTAACCTTGAGGAACAATATCTCACGGTACGCCGCAGTATGCGCTATAACGGGACAAGGCACACAACCGAAGTGGGAACGACAAAGCGGAGCAAAGTCCGCACCGTTGATTTCTGCGACACGCTGGCGGCAATCCTGCGGGCGGCGAGAACAGAACAGCGCAAAAACCGTTTCCGCTACGGGGAGCTTTATCACCTGAACTACTATAAAGAAGTAAAGGAAAAAGGGCGCACCTATTATGAGGTTTACAGCCTGCAAAGGACAGAGGAAGTCCCGGAGGACTACAAGGAACTCTCCTTTGTCTGCCTGAGAGCAGACGGGGCGTATGAAGCGCCGAGTACGGTAGGGATTATGTGCAGGGCGGCAAAGAAGAAAGTGAAAGGGCTTGAGGATTTTCATTTCCACACGCTCCGCCACACCTACACAAGCAATCTGTTGTCCGGCGGCGCAAAGCCGAAAGATGTGCAGGAACTTCTCGGACACTCTGATGTCAGTACCACAATGAACATTTACGCTCACTCTACAAGGGAAGCGAAGCGCACTTCCGCAAGGCTGCTGGATAAGGTGGTCGGCGGGGAATAAAAAGTTGCCCTTGTTTCGGCTCGTAAGGGCAAAAACAAGGGCAAACAGATAAGGTTTGAACGAAAAACAGGCGTGAAGCCTTGAAAAATCAATGGTTTTTGAGGATTGGATAGGCAAATAGGAATTTATCTAAAAGAAAAAATCGGAGAAAAGTTTAAAAAACAGCGCCATTTCTGTAAACGATATTTAGAGTGTAAGGGAAAGGTGCTAAATGATGACGAAATAAGAAAAGTTCAAAACCGTCTGATTCAAATAATTAAAGGCAACAAAAGTATTCAAATTTATGACCTGCCCATTTTTTGTGAATTGCTTGATGTAACCTGTGAAGAAATACTTAGTGCAGGTGAAAATTTTGCCGAAAGTTCAAAAAGGATAACCAATTATTCAATAGCTTTTTCTAATGATGAGAATGAATGGTTGGAATACATAAACAGAGAAGACAAACTTATTCTCAATTCCGATGAATATGGAAATACTGTAATTGACTACGCCATAAAATTTAAAAATTACAAATTTCTCAAATTCCTTATTGAAAAAGGTTTTATATGGTTTGACTGCGGGGATCTTAATGAATACGCATTTACTTTTGGAGCAGGAACAAGTATTGAAAAGAGAAAATCTTTTAAAATTGATAATTCACTTCAGTATAATTTAGAAATGAAAGATGAGTTAAGGAAAGAAATAATCGCACTTGCTGTTCAAAATAAAGATATAGATATTCTTGATAAAATGAGAGCAAGAGAATTACCTACACTTTATGTAGAGGCGCACTATCTTTCAGGTACTCACCTGTCTCTTATACACATCTGACG
>ERZ1503806.473-NODE-473-length-10159-cov-3.835709_pt1 | contig 10159 bp, 9 predicted proteins | sample MGYA00571770_ERZ1503806 | MGnify/ENA primary metagenome ERZ1503806 (study PRJEB39906, sample SAMEA3182112) | gut metagenome | biome: human; feature: gut; material: Stool; isolation source: human stools | place: Canada | collected 2013-05-06 ...
CCAAATGTATTTTGAATTTCAGACTGTCAAAAAACTGATTTTGAATTTACCATAGGAGAAGAACCATGAGCCAGAAATCTGCCATGATCACGATCGTGGGGCGGCCGAACGTCGGTAAATCGACGCTCATCAACCACCTCGTGGGCGAAAAGATCGCCATTGTTTCCCACAAGCCGCAGACGACGCGCAACCGGATCTGCGGCATCGTCACGCACGATGACACGCAGCTCGTGTTCGTCGACACGCCGGGCTTCCACAAGCCGCGCACGCGCCTCGGCGACTATATGAACAATGTCGTGCACGACTCCGTCGCCGACGTGGATGCCGCGCTGCTGCTCGTCGAGCCCATCGCGCACATCGGCCCACAGGAGGAAGAGCTGCTCGGCCAGCTCCGCGCCGCGCATGCGCCGGTCATCCTCGTTATCAACAAGATCGACACGGTCGAGAAGGAGAATCTGCTTGCCGTCATCGCGGCCTATGCCGCAAAATTTGAGTTCGACGCCGTCGTTCCGGTGTCCGCGAAGTTCGGCGATGGTATCCCTGACCTGCTGCGGGAGTGCGCCCGCCACGCGGCCGACAGCCCGTTCCTGTTCCCGGACGATATGACGACGGACCAGCCGGAGCGGCAGGTCATGGCGGAGATCATCCGCGAAAAGCTGCTGTGGAACCTCGAGCGTGAAATTCCGCACGGCACGGCCGTTGAGATCACGAAATTTTCGGAGCGCGACAGCGGCGTCATTGACATCGACGCGACGATCTACTGCGAGAAGGCCAGCCACAAGGGCATCATCATCGGCAAGAACGGCTCCATGCTGAAAAAGATCAGCACGGAGGCGCGCGAGGACTGCGAGCGCTTTATGGGCACGAAGGTTTTTTTGCAGACGTGGGTCAAGGTCAAGGAGAACTGGCGCGACAGTCAGACCATGATCCGCAACTTTGGCTACGAATAATTGCGTGAAGCAGGCTTATCCTAAGGATAGCCCGTTTGCAAAACGGAGCACCGATGACAGGAGGCCTGCTGCATGACGAGAGAACAGCTTTGGAGCATATTTTGGGAGACGGGCGCACCGGAGGCGTGGCTGCTGTATCGGCAGGAGCCGGCGCGCGGCGAGGCCTCGGCGGGGCGGTGAGCCGTCCCGCAAAGCCCGGCAGGAGGTCGGAGCATGTACATCAAAACAGACGGCATCGTCCTGCGCGAGGTCGCCTATCAGGACAGCGATAAGCTGCTGACCGTGCTGACGCGCGAATACGGCAAGCTGACTGTGCGGGCGCGCGGCGTCCGCAGCAGCCGCAGCCGCAGCAAGGCGGCCTGCCAACTGCTGGCCTATTCCGAGTTCACGCTGCTCGAGCGCGGCGGGCGCTATGTCGTTACGGAGGCCACGGCAAAGGAGATGTTTCCGGAGCTGCGGAACGATCTGGAGCTTTTGTCGCTGGCGTCCTATTTTGCGCAGGCCGCGGACGTGCTCAGCCCGGAGGGCGAGGAGAATCCGCCGTTCGTATCACTGCTGCTCAACGCCCTCTATGCGCTCGGCAGGCTCAGCCTGCCGCAGAAGCTCGTCAAGGCGGCCTTTGAGCTGCGCGCCATGTGCCTGAGCGGCTATGAGCCGGACCTGCGCGGCTGCGCCGTGTGCGGCGCGCCGGAGCCGGATCGCTTCAATATCTCACAGGGCGTGCTGCAGTGCGCCGCCTGCCGCGCGGAGGGGGAGGACGACATCCGTCTTCCCATGAGTGCCGGGACGCGCGCCGCCCTGCGCTATCTGGACTCCGCGCCATCTTCGCGCGTGTTCTCGTTCCGGCTTGCGGAGCCGTCGCTCTCCGAGCTGGGGCAGATCACGGAGAGCTATCTCTGCACGCGATTGGAGCGCGGCTTTTCCACGCTGGATTTCTATAAATCTCTATTTCTTTGAATCCATATCTGAGGTATCTGTACCATGACAGAACTGTACGAAAAATCCCTGCGCAAGCTCGAGCTGGACAACGTTCTGGCTCAGCTTGCAGACTGCGCGAACTCCGAGGACGGCAAGGACCGCTGCCGCGCCCTGCTGCCGCTGGACGATGCGGAGGAGATCCGCCTGCTCCAGCAGCAGACGACGGCGGCCTGCGGCATGATCGTCCGCAAGGGCGCGCCGGGCTTCCATGAGCTCAAGCCCGTGGCAGCCAGCCTCGAGCGCGCTGACCGCGGCGGCTGCCTGACGCCGGTGGAGCTGCTGCGCATTGCGGGTGTGCTGCGCTGCATCCGCAATGTCAAGGCCTATTACAGCGAGGACGGCGAGCCGACCGTGCTGGACGTCTATTTTCAGGAGCTTTCGCCGAATCGCTATCTTGAGGAGAAGATCACGACCTCCATCCTCTCCGAGGAGGAGATCGCCGACGCAGCCAGCAGCGAGCTGGCGGATATCCGCCGCCATATGCGCATCCAGAGCGCAAAGGTCAAGGATTCGCTGCAGAAGATCATCTCCTCGCCGAGTTTTTCCAAGTATTTGCGCGACCCGATCATCACGCTGCGCGGCGACCGCTATGTCGTGCCGGTCAAGAGTGAATACAAGAGCGAGATTCCCGGCCTGGTCCACGACGTGTCCTCGACGGGCAGCACGTTCTTCATCGAGCCGATGTCCGCCGTGAATGCGAACAACGCCCTGCGCGAGCTGCTGATCCGCGAGAAGAAGGAGATCGAACGCATTCTGGCCGCACTGTCGGCCGAGGCGGCCACGTTCCGCGAGGGCATCTGCCACAGCTATGAGATGCTCGTGCAGCTCGACTGCATCTTTGCCCGCGCGCGCCTGTCGCACAAGATGGACGGCATGGAGCCGGAAATCCGCACGAACGCCAGTCTGGAGCTCGTGCGGGCGCGGCATCCGCTCATCGACCGCAAGAAGGTCGTTCCCGTCTCGCTGCGGCTCGGCTCGGATTTCGACACGCTCATCATCACCGGCCCGAACACCGGCGGCAAGACCGTTACGCTCAAGACCATCGGCCTTCTGACGCTGATGGCGGAGTGCGGCCTGCACATTCCGGCGGACCACGGCAGCGCCATTTCCGTCTTCCGGCAGGTTCTGGCGGACATCGGCGACGAGCAGTCCATCGAGCAGTCGCTGTCCACCTTCTCCGCCCACATGAAGAATATCGTCGACATCGTCGCTGACTGTGACCGCGACACGCTCGTGCTGTTTGACGAGCTGGGCGCGGGCACGGACCCGGCCGAGGGTGCGGCGCTCGCCAATGCGCTCATCGAGTTCTGCCGCCAGTGCGGCAGCCGCGTGGCCGCCACGACGCACTATGCCGAGCTGAAGCTCTATGCCATGCGCACGGAGGGCGTCATGAACGCCTCGTGCGAGTTCGACGTGGAGACGCTGCGGCCGACCTACCGCCTGCTCATCGGCATCCCCGGCAAATCGAACGCCTTTGCCATTTCCCGCCGCCTCGGTCTGCCGGAGCCGATCATCGACAAGGCAAAGAGCCTTGTGAACGAAAACGACCGCAACTTTGAGGACGTCCTGAACCAACTCGAGCAGCAGCGCCAGCAGATGGAAGCCGCAAAGCTCGAGGCAGAGCGCCTGCGCCAGGAAACGGAGCAGATGAAGGAAAAGTCCGAGGCCTATTATTCCGAGATCAAGCGCGAGCGCGAAAAAGCCGTGCGTGCGGCCCGCGCCGAGGCGCAGAGCATCATCGACGATGCCCGCCGCACCTCGAACGAGGTCGCAGACGAGCTGAAGCAGCTGCGCAAGCAGCTGCGGGAAAACGCGGACGTGCAGGGCTCGAACGCGAAGCAGACCGAGCTGCGCCGCAGGCTCAACGAGGCAGAGGACCGCCTTGCCGGGCATGACGACACGCCGAAGCCGCGTCCCCAGGCGGCGCGCGCCATTCGCGTCGGCGACACGGTCGAGCTTGTCCGCTTCGGTACCCGCGCAAGCGTGCTGGCCATCAACAAGGACAGCTCCTATCTGCTGCAGGCCGGGATCATGAAGGTCACGGCGCAGCCGGACGAGGTATATCTCATTGAGGAGACGAAGCAGCAGGCCAAGAAGATCATCGAGCGAAGCCAGCGCGCCTTCCGCAGCGCGGGCGCCTCAACGGAGCTGGACCTGCGCGGCATGTCGGCTGACGAGGCCGTTGCTACGCTGGATATCTTCCTCGATAACGCCATGATGGCCAATCTCGCCTCCGTGCGTATCATCCACGGCAAGGGCACGGGCGTCCTGCGCAAGGCCGTGCAGGACGAGCTGAAGCGCAATCGCTGCGTGAAGCGCTACCGCCTCGGCGTCTACGGCGAGGGCGAGGACGGCGTGACCATCGCCGAGCTGGCCTGACGGGAAATCCCGGCAAACTTGAGAAAACAGTTGACAAATGCCCCTGTTTTGTTATATTCTAAGAGAAGCATATCACCTCGCGCAGCCTCAAATTTGAAGGAGTGACACAGGATGTATACAGAAAAATCGGTGGTCAAGTGTGAGTCTGGTCTGCACAACAGACAGGCTACGTTTTTCATTCAGAAGGCCAATGAATTCCGTTCCAGCATCTGGATTGAGGTCGACGACCGGAAGATCAATGCCAAGAGCCTGCTGGGCGTACTCTCCATGGCCATCACCACGGGCACGGAGGTCACGCTGATCGCCGAAGGCCCGGACGAGGAAGCGGCCGTCAAGACGCTGGCGCAGATGCTCGTCAAGGATATTTTCTGATCCGCTCAACATGAACGGCTGCCCCAAACGCACGGAATCGGCGGCGTTTGGGGCAGCTTTCTCGTCAGAATGGAGCAAGCATGACCCGTGAGGAACTGAAGCAGGCCGCGCTGTCGCTGCCCTATGAGCCGGGCGTTTATCTGATGAAAAACGCCGCCGGGACCGTGATCTACGTCGGCAAGGCAAAAAAACTGAAAAACCGCGTCAGCCAGTATTTTCAGGATACGGCGGCGCATAATGCAAAAACGCGCAAAATGGTGTCGAATGTCGATCATTTTGAGACGATCGCCGCCGCGACGGAGTTCGAGGCGCTCGTGCTCGAATGCTCGCTCATCAAGCACTATATGCCGAAATACAACATCCTGCTCAAGGACGATAAGGGCTATCCCTATCTGCGCGTCGATCTGCGCGAGGACTATCCCGTCATCACGCTGGCCACGCGCGTCACGGACGACGGCGCGCGCTATTTCGGTCCCTACGGAAGCCGCGGGCGTACGCAGCAGGTCATCGACGCCCTGCGTACGACGTTCCGCCTGCCGGGCTGCTCCAAGAAATTCCCGCGCGACATCGGCAGGGAGCGGCCCTGCCTGAACTATCAGATGGAGCGCTGCGACGGCTGGTGCAGGCCCTGCATGCAGCAGGCGGACTATCACGCGCGGCTGGAGCAGGCCGTCCTTCTGCTCGAGGGCAAGCACCAGAGCCTGTGTCAGGAGCTGCAGGAGAAGATGGAGGCCGCGGCCGAGGAGCTGCGCTTTGAGCGTGCTGCGGAATACCGCGACCGCCTGCGTGCCATTGAGCTGCTCGGGCAGAAGCAGCTCGTCACGGCAGGCACGATGGCAGATACAGACGTCATCGGCTGGTACCAGACGGAGGCGAAAGCCTGCTTCGCGGTGCTGCACTTTATCAAGGGCAACCTCATGGATAAGGACTATGAGGTCCTGCCTGTGCCGGAGGAGCCGGACGACGCACTGTCGTCGCTTGTCAAGCAGTACTATCTGACGCGCAAGGCCGCGCCGCGCCGCATTTTCCTCCCGGCGGAGATGGACGACGCCGCACTGTTCGAGGAGCTTCTGCTGCAGGAGCTCGGCAAGCATGTGCTCATCCGCACGCCGCAGCGCGGCTACGGCCGCAGGCTCGTGGAGCTGGCGGAGAAAAACGCCCGCGAGGAGGCCGAGCGCGCTACCTCAAAGGCAGAGCGCCTGAGCGGCACGCTCGTGCTGCTGCAGGGCATGCTCGGTCTGCGCGAACCGCCACGCCGCCTCGAGGCCTATGATATCTCGAATATTGCGGGGACGGACATCGTCGCCTCCATGACGGTCTTCGAGGACGGCAAGCCGAAAAAGAGCGATTACAAGCGCTTTCAGGTGCGCGGCCTGACGGATCAGGACGACTACGCCTCCATGCGGCAGGTGCTCTGCCGCCGCTTCCGTCATTATCTCGACGGCGACAGCGGCTTTTCCGAGCGCCCGGACGCCCTGCTCATCGACGGCGGTGCCGTGCACGCCGAGACGGTCCGTGCCGCCCTGTCCGAAATGGGTGTTTTTCTGCCGATCTTCGGCATGGTCAAGGACAATCGCCATCGCACGCGCGCCCTTGTTACGCCGGACGGGCAGGAGATCAGCATCCAGAGCAACCCGGCAGTGTTCGCCCTCATCGGGCGTATTCAGGAGGAGACGCACCGCTTCGCCATTACCTATCAGCGCACCCTGCGCAGCCGCCATGTGCGCGGCTCGCAGCTCGACGCCATCCCCGGCATCGGGGAAAAGCGCCGCAATCAGCTCCTGCGCCGCTTCCGCTCGCTTGCGGCCATCCGCGCCGCCAGCCGGGAGGAGCTGCAGGAGGTGCTGCCCGCGCCGCAGGCGCAGGCGGTCTATGACCATTTTCACGGACAGGAGCAAACACAGCCATGAGAGTTATCACCGGAACGGCGCGCGGCACAAAGCTGAAAACGCCGGAGGGCATGCTCACGCGCCCAACGACGGACCGCGTGAAGGAAGCACTGTTCAACATCATCCAGTTCGACATCGCGGGCGACGTGCTCGACCTGTTCGCCGGAACGGGTCAGCTCGGCATCGAGGCGCTCAGCCGCGGGGCATCACGCGCTGTTTTTGTCGACCACCGGCAGGATGCCGCTGCCCTCGTGCGCGAGAATCTGCGCCGCACGCATTTTGAAGACAGGGGAGAGGTCGTGTGCGCGGATTTCACACAGTATCTTGCGCGGTGCAGGCGGAAATTCCGCCTGATCTTCCTCGACCCGCCCTATGCAGAAAAATCCCTCGAAACGGCGATTCAGCGCCTATCGGAAATTGACATTTTGTCGGATGGTGGTATAATTATCACAGAAAGGCCCCTCGGCAAACCGCTTGCGGAGGAATTTCCGGGCTTGACCCGCTCAAAAGACTATCATTACGGAAAAACGACCATCACCCTGCTCCGCAAGACCGGGGCGGGCGGCGGCAACGATTAGGAGGCAATATCATGAACGAACACGGCATTGAAGAATTGATCGGCACCCTGTATGAAATGGTGCAGGACGCACGCTCCGTGCCGTTCAGCAGCGATAAGTGCGCTGTTGAGCGCGAAAAGGTCCTCGACCTGCTCGACGAGATCAGCAACCAGCTCCCCGGCGAGCTGAAGCAGGCCAAGACCATCGTGGACTCCCGCAGCGAGCTCATTACGAACGCAAAGCGCGAGGCAGAGAATATCATGAAGTCCGCGCAGGCACAGGCCCGCCAGCTCGTCTCGCAGGAGGCCATCTATCTCGAGGCCAAGAATCAGGCCAACGATATGGTGCGCGCCGCGCAGGATAAGATCAAGGAGCTCAAGAAGGTCACGAACGACTACGTCGACGATTCCCTGCGCCGCACGGAGGAGGCTGTGGCCGAGGCTCTGAGCGAGATCCGCAATTCCCGCTCGAAGTTCCGCGCCCTCGTCAATCCGCAGGCCAAGAACAACTCCGCGATCATCGAAGACGTGTAAACCGGCGCCATGAGCCGGAACCGTATTCTCATCACCGCCGTCGCGGCTGCGCTCCTTGTGGTCTGCGGCATCGGCATTTTCTTCGCATCCAACCGCGACCATGCGGCAGAGCGCGCCGACGAGTGGACCATGCAGGGCATGACCCTCGCACCGGACGGCTCGGCCACGCCGTGCACCGTGCGCATCGCGGGCACGTCCCGCTCCTATTTGCTCGGCGGCAGAGTCGGCGCGTTCGAGACGGGGACGGACGGCGGCATCTATGTCGACGGTACGCGCGTCTGCTCCGGCGTTATCCTGCCGGACGACGCCTTTGACCCGTGGCTCACGATGCAGGCGGATACCGATCCGTTCTGGATCGCAGCCGACGGCAGCACGCTCGTCCTGCCGCTTCCCGGCATGCAGTCGCTCGTCGTCGCTCCGGCAGAGTCAGAGCAGGCGGCACAGGAGCTTTTACAGTCGCTGCAGGAAGCGCTCCCGGATGAGACAAAAAACGCGATCTCCCCTTATCTCAAGTGACCCGTGGTTAACGATTACCCGTTTTATGCTGAAAGGGAAGGTGCTATATGAAAACCGCAGAAAACAGAAAGCATGCAGCTGCCATTGCCGCAGCCTGTATTGCGCTTGCCGCGCTCGTGGTTCTCGGGACCGTGATCATTTCGTATTGGAACACGCCGATTGCAAAGACGGAAAGCCGGACGATGCAGGCGATCGCTCTGCAGGAGGATGGCTCCGCGGAGCCTTGTACCGTCCTCATCAGCGGCATTTCGTATCACTACCTTTTCCGGAATCACGCGGATTCCTTTGAGGCAAACGATCCGGGCGGCGTATTCGTAAACGGCAGCCGCATCATGGACAGCCTGATCCTGCCGTCGGACATCGACTCGGATTGGATGTTCTGGCAGGACAACACGCTCTGGTGCGACGCGGCCGGGGAGCAGCTCATTGTGCTGCTGCACCGCGATGCGGACGGCGCGTTTGCAGAGACCGGCACGCCGGTGCTCGTCATCGCCCCGGCGGAGACGGAGCAGGCGGCACAGGCTCTTCTGCAATCGCTGCGGGAGACGCGCGCGGGCGATGCGGAGACGCAGCGCCTGATCGAACCGTTTTTGAAATAACCGGACGACACAGCGCCCCGTCCCATTGGGGCGGGGCGTTCGTGAGCTTTCCCGGTCGTGTTATTCCGAGGAGCGAAGCGACGTGGGAATCTCGTGAAGCAGGCTTCGGATTCGCCTCGGCTTGCCAAAATCCGCAGCCGATCCTGCGAGATTGCCACGGCCCCTCGCGGGGCCTCGCAATGACAAATTTGACAGTCTGAGCTTATGACTTTAATTCCATATTTTAGGAGGCTGAAATGACGGAACTGGAACGTTATCAGCAGTGGTGCGAGCAGGCACCGCTGAATGAGGCCGGGCGCGCTGCGCTGGCCGCCATGCAGAACGACGAGACGGAGCGCAAGGGCTGCTTCGGCGCAGAGCTGCAGTTCGGCACCGCGGGCATCCGCGGCATTATGGGCATCGGCACGAATCGCCTGAACGACTTCACCGTTCGCCGCACGGCGCAGGGCCTTGCCGCATGGCTGACCTCGACGGAGCTGCCGCAGCGCTGCGCCATCGGCTATGACTCCCGCCACAACTCCCGCCGCTATGCGGAGCTGTGCGCCGTAGCCCTCGCGGAGCGCGGCGTGCATGTCTATGTCTATCACGAGCTGGCCCCGACGCCGATGCTCTCGTTTGCCGTGCGCCAGCTTGGCTGCGGCTGCGGCATCGTCGTTTCCGCCAGCCACAATGCGGGCATCTACAACGGCATCAAGTGCTACGGCCCGGACGGCTGCCAGATGACGGACGAGCCGGCGGCCCGCGTGTTTGCCGAGATCGAGAAAATCCCGTATTTCCTCCCGGCGGAAAAGAGCTTTGAGGACTTCCTAGCGGAGGGCGGCGTGGAATTCATCGCGCCGGAACTGTGGGAGCGCTACTATGAGACCGTCCTCGGCGAACGCCTTGCCACTGTCCCGTCCGATAACCTGAATCTGCTCTACACGCCGCTGTGCGGCACGGGCAACAAGCCGGTCCGCACCGTGCTCGGCCGCATCGGCGTGAACGTCGCCGTCGTCCCTGCACAGGAAAAGCCGGACGGCGATTTCAAGACCTGCGAATATCCGAACCCGGAGACGGACGCCGCGCTGAACGAGAGCTACAAGATCGCGCGAGAGACGCACCCGGACCTCATCCTCGGCACGGACCCGGACTGCGACCGCGTGGCCGTGGCCGTCCCGGTGGAAGGCGGCTTCCGCAAGCTTAGCGGCAACGAGCTGGGCTGCCTGCTGCTGGACTACATCCTCGGCACGATGCAGAAGGCGGGCACGCTCCCGGCAGACCCTGTCGCCGTGCGCAGCATCGTCTCGACCCCGATGGCAGACAAGATCGCCGCAAGCTACGGCGTGAAGATGCGCAGGGTCCTCACGGGCTTCAAGTACATCGGCGGCGAAATTCTCGCCCTCGAGC
>ERZ1503806.482-NODE-482-length-10059-cov-4.276090_pt1 | contig 10059 bp, 8 predicted proteins | sample MGYA00571770_ERZ1503806 | MGnify/ENA primary metagenome ERZ1503806 (study PRJEB39906, sample SAMEA3182112) | gut metagenome | biome: human; feature: gut; material: Stool; isolation source: human stools | place: Canada | collected 2013-05-06 ...
AACTATAAGTTGCGACTAACTTTGTTTTGAGTAGGTAAGGGAATATAAAGAAAAGTAGAAAAGGAGCCTAATTATGACAAAAATGAGATGCAGAAAATGGTTCGTTTGCTTGCTTACGGTCATGATGGTGCTGACTATGATGCCGACTATGGCATTTGCCCAGACAGGAAATGTATGTCAGATAGATGGCAAGTCTGCATACACGTCATTGGAAGCAGCACTGGAAGCAGCGGATGAAGGCGACACTATACGGCTGACTCAGAGCTTCAGCTTGGAGGCAAATGTAAGTGTAGAAAAAGATGTAACGTTGGATTTGAATGGACAAACTCTGACAACAGGCAGTTTTACTATTAAGATTGCGGGAGGAGATCTTACCGTTCAAGACAAAAGCGAAAGTGCAGATGGAAAGATAACAGGTACTGCATACATAATAGACATGAACCCTTCCGGAGGCGATAAGGTTACTCTGGAAAGCGGAACCTTGGAAGGGACAGGCTGGAGCGCTGTTGCCAGAGTAGGCAGTGGAGATACCTTTGAGATGACAGGAGGTATTGCCAGACAGACTCAGAGCAATGCAACTTATGTAGTTTTGGTAAATGGCGGCGGCACAGCTAATATCCTGGGAGGACGTGTAGAGGGAAGCATAAGAGGAATATATGCATCCATAGCATCATCAACTGTTGTCGTAGGAACGGTTCCTGCAGCAGGTGCAGGAAATCAGACTGCTGAAGAGGCTGCAAAAGTTTATTCTTCGGGAGTATTTTCATCGAGCACTAATGCAAACATAGTTTTAAACAGCGGAACAGTAGGTAAAGTGTTTGGAAGTGTTGGTGCAGGTTTTGTACTCAACTGCTGGTTTGAGCAGGATGTGTCCGGCTATTTGCCATCCGGTCTGATTGCTACTGAAAAAGACGGGCATTGGATAGTGGAAGAACTGACTGCTGAAAATGCTGCGGCCAGGATAGGAGATGTCTTCTATGGTTCAGTTGTTAAGGCGGCATCAGAACTGCAGGACGGAGAGACTCTGACTTTGCTCAGAGATTATAAAGGAAGTCAGGACATAAAAATTACGGTAGATAACGCCACAGTTAATCTTAACGGATTTAATATTATCAATACAGCTGAAGGAGGATACGGTATTGATTTTTCCACTCAATATGGCACCTCTTCCGCTGATGGGAGAGTTTCAGTTGTAAACAGTGGGGTACAAGAATCAAAGATAACTGCGGCAACGTCGTTACATGTGCATTCCGGTAACAGTATGAATATATTGCCGTTGACTTTGGGGGATAATATAGCGTTAGAATCCACAGCCAATGCGTATATAGAGCTGGGAACAAGCGCATGTATGGAATATACTGACGCAGTTGCTTCATACATCAAAACCGGCGGATTTTTAGCTAACCAGGACGACGGCAAGCAATATGTGTATGGCAGCTTTGCTCAAGCAGCCCAAAACGATGTAGATAATACTGCCGTTTTGCTTAACGATTATAATGGCAGCATTTCCCTAAGTTCGGAAAACGCCGATTTAACGTTGGACTTGAACGGAAATACCGTGACCAGCAGCGGAACGTCAGTTATACGCATTAACACTAACAATTCTACCCTTACCATCAAAAATGGCACGATGATCAACGAAAAAGGCACCGGTGCCGAAGTCGGCATACCGGCTGCCGGCGGAAGCCCTTATAATAACGTTACCCTTAACCTGGAAAATGTGGATTTGACCGCAACAGGAAGCGAGGCGAGTGATTACGGAATCGTATCTAACGGAACGAGCACCGGAATAAATATTAATTTGAAGGGCGGTTCAGTCACTGCCAATAATATGATAGGCATATATTTCCCACCTGCAGACAGCACCCTGACAATTGACGGAACAACCATTACAGGGACGACAGGCGTTGCCGTTAAAGGCGGAACCGTAAATATTCTCAACAACGCTGAAATAACCGGAACAGGCGTAGCTAATCCTGCCACGGCGGTTAACAGCGGCGTGAGCAATACAGGTGACGCTATTTATGTAGAGGGCAATTATGACAGGGAAGTTTCTGTAAATATTAAAAACGGTACGCTGAGCAGCACCAACGGACAAGCTGTCCAGATGTTGGAAGTACCGGCTGCTTCCGGAGAGAAAGAAATCGTTATAACCGGCGGAACCTTTAGCAGCGATGTTGAAGAATACATATACAAAGGTCTGCAAGCTGAAGATAACGGTGACGGAACATATACCGTTAAAAAGCTTGAAAACGTATATGTAAACGGCATATCCGGCAGCGATAACAATTCCGGAGCAGATGCACAAAACGCTGTTAAAACATTAGAACATGCCATGAACCTTGTATCAGATGATGGTGTTATATATATTTGCGGAACAGTAACCGTCAATTCTTCTCTTAATATAGAAAATGTAACCATCGAGCGTGCCGATGGATATGACAACACATTAATTTCTTTAACGGGTCCCGGCAACGAGCTTACTCTTGTTAATACTGTAATCGACGGGAAGAAATCAGCAGATACAGATGAGTTTGGATTCTTGATTTCTGTCAATCCGGGAGCGGTTCTAAATATAGAAGACGGTACGAAGATTGTCAATAACAATGCTACAGCTATTTCAGTCTATGGCACATTGAATATGAACGGAGGCGAGATCTCCGGGAATACAGCAGCTGCGGACGGCGGCGCTGTATATGCCTATAGCGCTCAGGTCAACTTAAACGGCGGTGAGATAAAGGACAACAGTACATCCAGGGCAGGCGGCGGAATATGTTTCCTGGGAGAAGGGACTCTTTCCCTGGACGGAGCTAAGATAACAGGCAACAGCGCAAGAAGCGGCGGCGGTATTTACATCGAGAGTATGTACGGCGATGCTGTGCTTATTATGAAGAGCGGCGAGATATCTGAGAATAGACTTATTGTGCAAACTGATGCGGATGGCTATAAGTGGATGAGTGACGGCGCAGGTATTGGCGCATTTTACGGTGATTACAGCACCGAAACCATAGTAGATATTCAAGGTGGAACTATCAAAGACAATGTTGCGTACAGCGCTGATGATGATGTTGATGGAGCAGGAGAGGCCATATCCTTAAACAGCCTTGATGATAGGCTGTCACCTACCCTCAAACTGAGCGGTTCTCCTTTAATTGAAGGAGATGTATATCTTTGGGATTGTGAAACAGGAACTCCTGTTATAGAGGTGGCAGCAGGATTTGAGCCAAAAGCACCTGTGGAGATAGACGCAAATTATATGACTGAAGGTAAAGTAGTTGTAAGCTTCGATGAGAGCATCACCGGAGAGGAAGCTGAATCGTTTTTCACTTCATCTGCTGCATCAGCAATGCTGGCCAGCAATGGAAACAATCAGCTGGAATGGCTTGATTTAGTCAGAGTTTCATTTAAAACTCCGGATAACAGAGAGACATATAAAACTGTTTATGTTCGTCCTGATTCCTTGATCGACGAATCGCTGATTCCAGCTTTGGGAGACGGCAGCGGAGAAGTGGCTGCTCCTACAGGATATGATTTATCACATTGGGTGCGCTACGGTCAAACAGAAGCATGGGATTTTAATACTGATACTGTAAGCGGCACAACGATGACATTGTTAGCAGTGTTTGAATTAAAAACCCCTAACGTTTCAGTGACCGCAGACGATAATACACCGCACACGGGAACGGATGCGGTGCTGACGGTTACAGCTGCTCATGAACTGAATGGCGTAACATACGAATATCAGTGGTATAAGGACGGAACCGCTATTTCAGGCGAGACAGGAAACACACTGATCGTTTCAGAGGAAGGCAGCTATACCGTAAAGGTGCTTGCCGTTAATGGTACTGAGGTATCTGAAGAAGTGGAAAGCGATGCTGTAGTCGTTACCGTAGAGGGACATGTTTATGTGCCTACCGTAACCAAGCCAACCTGCACCGAGCAGGGATATACCACCTATACATGCAGTGTTTGTGGCGATAGTTATATAGCTGATTATACCAAGCCTACAGATCATTCTTTCTCTTCACAGTGGAGTGCAGATGACGAAAACCACTGGCATGCTTGCGTCAATGGTGACGCCATAGCAGACAAGGAAGCACATAATTTCGCATGGGTGACAGACAAAGAAGCAACTGCCAGTGAAAAGGGCTCAAAGCACGAGGAATGCACGGTTTGCGGATATTCAAAGGCAGCTGTTGAGATACCTGCTTTAGGACAGTCTGACGAAGGCGGAAGTGACAATGACGGCGGAAACGTCAATGATGATAAGCCTTCGACTGACTTGCCAAGCAAGACCGGTGATATAAATGACATGATGCCATTTATGATAATAATTGTAATATCTGCTGTTGCAATGATGATTTTGACTATGCTCAGAAGGAAGAGCAGCCAAGGCGACAGTAAAAAATAAAATATAATCGGCAATATGGTTTGATGGCGGACTCAAGATATTCTGTGGACTGAGTCCGCCTTTGCTTGATACTTCTTGCTGCAGCAAAAACCCACGATTTCTTTTTTTCTTTAGAAAAAGTGGGTCAAATCCCCACGATTTTGAAGATTTTCTTCAATTTCGTGGGTGTTTTTTGTAATAGTAGGGAAAGCGGAATAGAAAGCTTGTTGAGAAATGCGATAATTTTCGACACTGCACGACAGAACATGGCATTTTTCGGGAGATTTCGACGAGCCTGTTGTCCAGCCTGACTCTGAACCATGGATGTCGGCCGAAATGTCATCCCCACGATTTTATTAAAAAATCAAAAAAAGTGGGAAAATGACCCACGAAATTGTAAAAATTAAAGAAAAAGTGGGTTTTTGCAAGTCAGTTTACATTATATTCGTATAGCTACGGAGGCTGGTGGGATTTATGTGCCTAAAGTTACCCGTGCGCATTCTCACATCCGGCTTTCCACTGCGAAAACTACACTTGAGAAGGCTTTGTGACGGAGGACTTCTGCGGTCAAAGCTTTGCGATGACTTGGGAATAGCTCTCTTTTATTAGAATATAGCGGTCACTGAAAGCATTAATTCATACCTTTTGGCATACAATTAGAGAGATAATCGGAAAGACAATCAAAGAGATCGTAAAGAGACTATTTATATGTGAGGGGATTTTGTTTTGAAACTGATCGAAGAGATGTCATATGACCTGGATTTTAACGACCCGAAACTCATCATAAGCGAAAAGCTGGCAGTAATTGAAAACGTCAAAGCCATAGTGATGATAAGCGAAACCTCTCTTACGGTGCTGTGCGGAAAGAAACATGTTACTGTAACTGGAAGCGATTTTGTTATAAAAGAAATCTTTGAAGGGAGGCTTCTAATTGAAGGCAAGATACAGGGAATTGAATTTTTCAGCTCATCGAATAAAGATAAAGATTGAAGGCTTCAGGATAGATAGGCTGCTGGACAAAGCGATGAAAAAAGGGTTGGACCTTAGGAATATCCGCATAATTTCGTCATTGCAGGCAGAATGCTGGACAACTCCGGACGACTTAAAAGAGTTGAAGAGGCTGGCAAAATCGTTATATAAGATCACAGAAGAAGAACACAAGGGTTCCGAATACAGATTGAGAACGTTTATGAAGGCTCCAATCAAAGTGATTGGGGTCTTTTTAGTACTAGCACTTGTCATAAGCCAATCTTTTTTCGTCAAAACTATAGAAGTCAGCGGTTACAAGGCGATTCCCGAGATGTTGCTGAGGCAGTGTCTCAGTGAATCAGGGGTGACAGAAGGCGCTTATAGACCCGGCATTGACTGGAAGGCGGCAGAAACTCATATTTACGAAACATTTCCTCAGATTACCTGGGTTAAGCTGGCATATGACGGGAGAAAGGTGTTTCTCAATATAGCTGAATCAGAGGACCCGGTAATAACCGGAGATTTCGGACAACAAACAGGGGGAGAATATACCAACATAGTGGCAGCCCAGTCAGGATATATAGAGACGATAAGCGTATATAGAGGATTAACTCTGGTAGAGGAGGAACAATATGTAAAAAAGGGCCAGGTGTTGGTTTCCGGCTACGTTCCTCTGGAGCCTACAGTATATGAAGAGGATTGGCCTAAAGCATATTACGTCAGATGCAGCGGAGAAATATGGGCAAAAGTGCCGTACAGGCTGACTTTTAATCAGGAAAGATATTTGATTGGGGCGGAAGAAGGAAGCGATGAGGCTGTCGTTGCTTCTAAGAGGGAGAAGACTGAAAAAGAGATTAAAGCTAAAGTAAACCAGCAGATTAGGCAGTGGGCCAAAGAAAATTTGCCGGAAGGGGCTGAAATACTAAATAAAGATTTGAATTTTTCATATAAAGAAAATATAATAGAAGCAGGTGTGACTTTGGAAGTCAGACAACAAATAGGAGAGGAACAGGAGATACTAATTGGAGAGGAAAGTACAGATAATTCAGGAAATTGACAGAGCAGAACTTTTCGGCAGCCTTGATTCTAATCTGGATATGATCAAGGAGGCTACAGGAGTAAATATATTCCAAAGAGACGATGGACTCACCATGATTGCAGACGAGTCTATGCCGCCGGAAGAACAGGAAAAATCTCTTGACACTGCACAAGGCATAATCGATGAATTTATGAATATCCTCGCATCGGGAGAGGGTTTGGGCAGGCAGAAGGCCGGATATGTCATAGGACTGAAAAAAGAGGGGCTTTCCTATAAAGAAAGCAATATATCGAAGGACATAATATGCTTTACCCATAAAGGAAAACCTTTAAAGCCGAAAACTCTCGGGCAGCGGCTTTATGTGGAAAGCATAAGAAAGAGAGATATCGTATTCGGCATAGGACCAGCCGGAACAGGAAAGACATATATAGCAGTAGCGATGGCAGTCAATGCCTTTAAGAATAAAGAAGTCCAGAAAATCATTCTTACAAGACCTGCGGTAGAAGCAGGAGAGAGATTGGGATTTTTGCCGGGAGACATGCAGGACAAAGTGGACCCGTACTTAAGGCCTCTGTACGATGCGCTCTATGACGTGCTGGGAAGAGATGCAGCCATAAGGCTTAAGGAAAAAGAAGCTATTGAAGTAGTTCCCCTGGCTTATATGAGAGGAAGGACTCTGGACAATTCATTCATAATTCTCGACGAGGCTCAGAACACTACGAGAGAGCAGATGAAGATGTTTCTGACCAGAATGGGCTTTGGCTCTAAAGTTGTCGTTACGGGAGATGTTACCCAGGTAGATTTGCCTAAGGGGAAAAAATCAGGTCTGGTGGAAGCTTCTCGAGTGTTGAAAGATGTAGAAGGCATCGATTTCTGCTATCTGAAAGAAACGGATGTGGTGCGTCATGAACTGGTAAAGAGGATAATCACCGCTTATGACCGTTTTTATAAGAAATACCCGGAGGAAACGGAAGAATGAACATATATATAGACGAAGGGCAGAAGTTAGATTGCAAGATGCTGGAGAAGATGCAAGAAGCGGGAGACTTTCTCATGGGGGAAGAAGGAATCGATACCGACAGAGCTGAAATAAGCCTTACTCTGGTTGAACCGGAAGAGATAAAAAGTCTTAACGCTGAATACAGGAATGTGGACAGCGTTACAGACGTTCTTTCTTTTCCGCAGTTTGAAGATAAAGAGCAGATGCCTTCTGAAGGCGAGCTATGCCTCGGAGATGTAGTCATCTGCGTTGAGAGAGCGCAGCAGCAGGCAGAGGAGTACGGTCATAGCTTTGAGCGGGAGATGGTGTATCTGCTGGTTCACAGCTTGCTTCATCTGCTGGGATACGATCACATGGACGATGATGAAAAGGCAATAATGAGGGAAAAAGAAGAACATGTAATGGAACATGTGAATTTGAGGAGGTAGAAGCGTATGACATACAGAGAGCTTTATGAGAAGGCGCAGGATATGGTAAACAAGGCATATGCGCCGTTTTCCAAGTTTAAAGTAGGAGCCGCGTTGCTATCTAAAGACGGCCGGGTGTTTACCGGAGTTAATGTGGAAAACTCATCTTTGGGAGGAACCATTTGCGCAGAAAGAACCGCTTTTGTCAAAGCTATTTCCGAAGGCGTAAGAGAATTTCAGGCGATAGCAGTGGTATCGGGAGAAGGGGCAGTGTGGCCATGCGGCATATGCCGTCAGTTTATGAAGGAATTTTGCGATGATGAATTTAAAATTATAACGGGCGATAATGCGGATTCCTTAGATATTATGACTATGAATGAAATATTGCCTAAAGGATTCAGACTTTGATTTCGAATGCAAGTTCAGCAAAAAGATAAGAAAGGATAATAACATTTGAAAACAGGATTTGTAGGGATTATAGGACGCCCCAATGTAGGGAAGTCGACTTTGATGAACGCTATACTGGGCGAAAAAATAGCTATAGCGACAGATAAGCCTCAAACCACGAGAAATACCATCAGAGGAATATATACGAGAAACGAAGCTGAGGATGCTTCCGGCGTGCAGATGGTCTTTATCGATACGCCGGGGATACACAAGCCTCACAGCAAGCTGGGAAATTATATGACCGAATCGGCTATAAAGACTTTCAAAGAGGTAGATGTGCTGTTGTTTCTGGTGGATTCGGACCTTTCCAAAGGGCCGGGAGACAAGTACATCATTGAGATGCTCAAAGAAATCAAGACGCCGAAAATTTTGGTAATAAACAAAATAGATAAGATGGAGCCTGAAGAATTCCGCAAAATATATGACGAATACGAAGAGATGGGAATTTTTCAGGATATATACGGAACTTCGGCTGTCAACGGCCAGAACGTAGACAAGCTTACAAGAGGAATAGAAAAATATCTTGAAGAAGGACCCATGTATTTCCCTGCCGATATGGTTACAGACCACCCGGAAAAATTCATCGTAAGCGAGATAATCAGGGAAAAAGTCTTAATGTATCTCGATGACGAAGTGCCTCACGGCGTGGCTGTGGAAATAGAGAGTTTTAAAGAAGAAGGCAGAGATGAAGGGGGCAGAAACAGCATCGCCAGAATAAGCGCGGTGATATACTGTGAAAAGAAGTCTCATAAGGCGATAATCATAGGAAAGCAAGGAAAGAAGCTAAAAGGTATCGGCAAAAGCGCCAGACTGGAAATAGAAGGTCTTTTGGGATGCAAAGTATTTTTGGAGCTTTGGGTAAAGGTAAAGGAAAATTGGAGAGATTCAGACTTTGCCTTATCAAACTTTGGATATAAGGAACAGATGTAAAGGATATGGTAACAGATACTGAAGGTATCGTTCTGCGCCAGGTAAAAGCGCTGGGCGGCCGAAGGATGATTTTATTGTTTTCTAAAAAATTCGGAAAAATAAGCGTGGGAACCAGCATGAATGAAGGCGGACGCAACAAGTCCGCCCTTTCCGTAAGAGCGTTCAGTTACGGCAGATATGAGCTTTTTAAAAACAGAGAAAGCTATAATCTCAACAGCGGACAGGTGCTGAAAAGCTATTACAGTTTGGGCGAAGATTTAGATAAATATATGGCGGCATCATACGTACTGGAGCTTACTGAAAAAACTTTGCCGGAAGAGTTGCCGCAGCCGCGAATCTTTGCTTTGCTGCTGGACTTTATGGAAGCTCTTGAAAAACGTACAAAAAAGCATGGTACCTTAGTTTTGGCTTATTTGATAAAATTACTTGACGCTCTTGGAACTATGCCGGCGCTTGAAAGGTGCGCCTGCTGCGGCAAGGAGCTGGATACCGGAAGCGGCAGGGAAGCGGACGATAATGCGGTCAAGAGCAAGGTTTTTTTCAGCGTAGAGGAAGGCGGAATCGTATGCACAGATTGTGCCAAAGAGCTGTCAAAAGAAAGGGAACGACCATTGATTTATCATGAGGATATTGGTATAATAGATATATTAAAGTATTTTCAGAAACAGCCCATGGCAGCCTTTGAAAAACTTGCACTTGATGAATCTCTGCAAGAAAAATTGCAAACAATTATAAAGGAATACATTTCCTATCATATGGATATACGAAATCTAAAAAGCGAAAGCTTTTTTCAAATTTAAAAAATGGAGGTATTGTTATGGAAATTACTTTAGAGAAAATCGAATTGGTTAAAGACAGAACAGGCGTATCATACAAA
>ERZ1503806.489-NODE-489-length-9952-cov-4.947560_pt1 | contig 9952 bp, 7 predicted proteins | sample MGYA00571770_ERZ1503806 | MGnify/ENA primary metagenome ERZ1503806 (study PRJEB39906, sample SAMEA3182112) | gut metagenome | biome: human; feature: gut; material: Stool; isolation source: human stools | place: Canada | collected 2013-05-06 ...
CGAGGAAGTGCCCTTGGGGTGCAATCTCGGGAAGGCAGTTACGTTTTCGCCGGGGCTTTCCTGTTATCCCACCGGGTACTGCGAGATTGCCACGGCTCCCTTGGGGCCTCGCAATGACACGTCAGGAGGGCGCGAGGTGCACCAGTACCCTTCTGCGGTTGAATCATCCCCGTACAAGGCGCTCAGGGAGCGCCGCTACAGGCTGGCTTTGGGTTCCCGCCATCTTAATGGCAGCCCGTTCGAAGCGCCGGTGTGGACCTGCTAAAGACGAAAGTTACATCTTTAGCAGGTTCCTCTTACTCAGTCGGCAGCCCGAGGTCAAAGCGATACGCAGGAAGCCCGACATAGATGCCAATCATGTCCTCTTCACCTTTTACATGATAGCTTAATCCATCAGGATAGTCTGCTTCATCGGCCTTGCGGCGCAGGAGCAACGCCCAAACGCCAACGTTATCCGGATCATTTGTATCCTCTGTGATTGCGCGTATATAGACGAGATACATTTCACCTGATACGATTTTTCCACTCATCTCATAATAGCCGTTTTTTCCGCCAGCGCCATCTGATGCGGAACCAGCGCGCCCCGAAATATTGTCAATTTCGCCATTTTCGCTGTCATAGTAGTCAAATAGTGCCTCGATTTGGCTATCCAATTCCGGCTGTGCCGCGATGGCGTTTGGCGCGAACTGCGCCTTGATCGCAGCGGCATCCTGCGCCACGGCGGCCTCCAGTATGGCATTCAACCGGTCTTCCATGACCTGATCCATCGGATCATACGGCCCGGTCGCGTGCTGCAGGAGCATCAGCCCGACCCTGAGATTTGCGCAGCCGGTCAGGGCGGCGGCCAGGATCGCGGCCGCCAGCAGGAGGGAAACGATCCGTCTCTTTTTCATGGGCGCTCTCCTTTGCTGCGCAAATTTTCCTTCTATCTCTATATTACATCAGAATCGGAAAACGGACAGGTTTTTTCAAAAAAGTCAAAATAAGTCGAAATTTTTTGCTCTGCTTTATAAAAAACCCGCAGGCGCTGCGCAGTGCCTGCGGGGTCGTGATGCTGCGGTTTGCCCTGCCTCACACAATATACTGTTCAGCATACGATGCCGCGCCCGGCTCGCCGCATTCCCCGTTCAGCCGCCTTCCTTCGCGTCTGTCTCTCTTTGAATGATTTGAAAAACGCCCCGTGTCATCACCTGATACTCGTGCACCAGCTCCTGCAGACGGCGGTGGCCGGGCTCCTCCAGATGATAGTAGACGCGCGTCATCCGCTTGCCCACCAGCACCTTTTCGCCGGAGATCATGCCCTGATCCTGCAGCTTATAGAGCACCGGGTACAAAGAGCCCTCCTGCGTCACAATGGTCCCGCCGCTGCGCGCCGCGATCTCCTGCACGATCTGATATCCGTACATGTCCTCCTGATCGAGCAGCGAGAGGATCAGCAGCGACATAACGCCCCGCTGAAAGCTGCTCTGTGCATTATCCTTTGCCATTTCTCCTCCTAAAGTCTGTAGTTGATAGGCCTTCACAGGAATAGTATAACGCATATTAAGAATGAATCAATACCTTTTTCAAAAAAATAATGCTTGACAAGTTGTGAAGAATGGCATATTCTTGTGGCATAAGAATGGACAGTTCTGGCCCTTATTGCCAAATTTTGGATATTTTCCCGTAGGCTGCGGCGATCCGTACGGGTCCGCCGTGCGAGAGAAAAATGCAGCGGCGCTTAGTGAACGCCTTGTGCAGGGCAATTCAACGGCAGAAGGGCACTGGTGCGCCGCCGCACCCGCCTGATGTGTCATTGCGAGGAGCAAAGCGACGTGGCAATCTCGGGGAGGCACTTGCGGCTCGTGCAAGCCATCGCCGACCGCACACACCTTGTAGGTGGCGGCGTCCTCGACGCCCCGCCGCGTAACGGTACCATATTCGCCGGAGACTTTCCTGTTATCCGGCCAGGTACTGCGAAATTGCACCCCAAGGGCACTTCCTCGCGCTTCGCGCTCAGGGCGCCACGTCGGCCGTTGGCCTCCTCGCAATGACAAATCTGGGAGCGTGGCGCTGACAATGGTGCCCTGCACCGAATGGGCCGTCCTTATGCAGCTTCGCGGACGGGCGAGGCATGCCTCGCCCCTACATTTGGCCTTTAATGCTTCCGCCATGTTGCGGGGCTGAGGAGCAGCAGCACGGGGAACAGCTCCAGCCGCCCGAGAAGCATGTCGAGCGTCAGCACGACCTTCGACAGGGCGGAGAAGCTCGCATAGCTGCCGAACGGGCCGACCTCGAGGCTCAGGCCCGGGCCGATGTTGTTCAGCGTGGCGAACACGGATGTCACGCTCGTCTCGGCCCCGAAGTTATCGAGCGAGACCAGCAGGATGGACACGACGGCAATGGCGGCATAGCAGATAAAGAACGCCATTGTGCCGCGGATGACCTCGCTGCTCACGCGTTTGCCGTCCATCGTCATGACCTCCACGGAGTGGGGGTGCAGCAGGTGGCGCGTCTCGGCGCGGGCCGTCTTGGCCAGAATGAGCACGCGGCTGACCTTCATGCCGCCGCCCGTCGACCCGGCGCACGCGCCGATGGCCATCAGGATGAGCAGCACGGTTTTGGAAAATTCCGGCCATTTCGCAAAATCCGCCGTGCCGAAGCCCGTCGTCGTGATGACGGAGCCGACGGAGAAGGCCACATGGTGGATCGTCTGGAACACGGTGGGGAAGAACCCGCCCGTGAGCAGCAGGTTGGCAGTGATGAGGACGATGGCCCCGAAAATGATGATAAAGTACCAGCGCACTTCGCTGTTGTGCCACGCGAGCCTGAAGCGGCGGCGCAGCAGGAAGAAATACACCGAGAAATTCACGCCGAACAGGACCATGAACACCGTCGTCACGGCCTGCAGGTAGGCCGAGTAGTCCGCAAGGCCGCTGTTGCGCACGGAAAAGCCGCCCGTACCGGCCGTGCCGAAGGCAAGGCACAGACTGTCGAACCACGTTATCTCGCCCCAGCCGAACAGCACGCCCAGCCGGTAGAACAGGATCTGCAGCAGCGTCATGGCGCAGTAGATGGCATAGAGAATCGCGGCGGACGTGCGCATCTTCGGCACCATCTTGCTGACGGACGGGCCGGGGGACTCGGCGCGCAGCAGATAGATGCTCTCGCCGGACAGCGGCACGATGGCCAGCATGAATACGAGCACGCCCATGCCGCCGAGCCAGTGGGTGAAGCTGCGCCAGAACAGCAGGCACTTCGGCAGGTCCTCCACGGCGCGGAGGATGCTTGCGCCGGTCGTCGTAAAGCCGGACATCGTCTCGAACACGGCGTCAAGATACGACGGGATCGCCCCGGAGGCCGTGAACGGGACCGCGCCGATGAGCGAGATGAGGATCCAGCTCAGCGCGACCATCACGAAGCCGTCACGCGCGTGCAGCTCACGGCGGCGCTTCGGCCGCAGCAGGATAAAAAGCCCGCCGAGCAGGCCGCTGCCTGCGGCCGTGGCAAGCAGGACCCACAGCTCCGGCTCGCCGTAGATCACGGCGACGATGCACGGCAGCAGCAGGAAGGCCCCGATGACCAGCAGCACGTCGCCCAGCAGGGAGAGGATCATGCGGTAATTCATGCTTTCACTCTCCGCTTGTCCAGAATGTCGTCCAGATCGTCCAGGCCCGTCGCTGCCGTCACGACGACGACGGTGTCGCCCGGCTCGATGGTGTCGCGGCCGCCGGGGGTGATGATCCGGCCCTCGCGGTTGATGGCTCCGATAAGCAGGTTCGGCCGCGTGGGCAGCTCCATGAGCGGCCTGCCGCAGACGGCGGATTTCTCCGTGGCGCGGAACTCCAGTGCCTCGGCCTTGTTGCCGACGATCTTATAGAGCGTCTCGACGTTCGAGCCGAGCGAGTTCTGCATGGCGCGGACGTAGCGGACGATGTGGTCGGCCGCAATATAGCGGGGATGGAACACGCTTCCGAGGTCCATGCCCTTGATGATGTGGGAGAATGTCGTGCGGTTGATTTTCGTGACGATCTTCGCGCTCGAGACGCTGCGGGCATAGAGGCTCATCAGCACGTTTTCCTCATCGATGCCCGTCAGCGAGGCCACGGCGTCCATCTTTGCAATGCCCTCCTCGGCGAGCAGCTGCTCGCTTGTGCCGTCTCCGTGGATGATCGTGGCCTCGGGCAGACGCTCTGCCAGCGAGTCGCACACGGCGGCGCTGGACTCGATGATCTTCACGCTCGCGCCGAAGTCCAGCATCTGCCGCGCGAGGTAGTAGGAGATGCGCCCGCCGCCGAGCAGCATCACGCGCTTGACGGGGTTCGTCTGCACGCCGATCTTGTGGAAGAACTTTGCGGCGAGCTTCGGGCTTGCCACCACGCTGATGCGGTCGCCCGCCAGCAGGGTGAAGCTGCCGTCGGGGATGTACACCTCGTGCTGCCCGCGCTCCACAACGCACACAAGCGCGCCGGACTGCAGGCGGCCGAGGTCCGAGAGCTTCATGCCGTCGAGTATGGAGCCGGGGTCGATGCGCATCTTGTGCAGCTCCACGCGGCCCTTTGAGAACGTGTCGATCTTGATGGAGGCCGGGGCGCGCAGGATGCGCGCGATCTCCGTGGCGCTGGCCAGCTCCGGGTTGAGCGCCATGCTCAGCCCGAGGTCGTCCTGAATGAGGTGCAGCCCGCTCGTATATTCCGGGTTGCGCACGCGGGCGATCGTGTTGCCCACGCCGAGGCGCTTGGCAATGAGGCACGAGAGCAGGTTCTGTTCGTCCGTGGACATCACGGCGATGACAAGATCGGCAGAGGGCACGCCGGCCTCTATCTGCGTGTCCATGCTGATGCCGTTGCCCTCGACGGTCATGACGTCGAGCGTGTTGCCGATGGCGTCGAGCGCAGCCGTGCGCGTGTCGACGACGGTGATCTCGTGACCCTCGCGGAGCAGCTGCTCCGTCAGCGTCGCACCGATCTTGCCGGCTCCGATGATAACAATGTTCATTCCCGAAAAGACTCCTGTATGGTGAATTTCAAAATGATCCGATTATGGTATGGCCGGGACCGCAATGGCGTGTTGTAGGGGAGGGGCATGCCCCTCCCGGCGCAATGCCGCCGACCAATGCAGGCCGCCGTAAAACGGTGAAAGCCAAAGGTTTGTCATTGCGAGGCCCCGAAGGGGCCGTGGCAATCTCGGGAAGGCGCTACCAGTTCGTACAGGGCGTCGATAATAACGCACAAACCGATTGCGTCTGTAGCGGCGCTCATTGAGCGCCCAGCAGGGGATAATTCAACCGCAAAAGTGCTCTGGTGCACCGCTGCACCACCCTGATGTGTCATTGCGAGGCCCCAAAGGGGCCGTGGCAATCTCACAGCACCATGTTGGATTACAGGGCACCCCCGGCGAAAACGTAACTGCCTTCCCGAGATTGCACCCCAAGGGCACTTCCTCGCGCTTCGCGCTCAGGGCGCCACGTCGGCCTGCGGCCTCCTCGCAATGACAAATCTGGGAGCCTCACGCCATTTCATTTGTGCCACAGCCATTGCCGGTCTGCAAGGCGCTCATCGCTGCCTAAATTCCGCAAATTTTATCATAGCACGCCGCAGGACGGAATGCAAGCCTGAAATAGGGCAGGAGTTCTCCCTTACATGCTGCAATATCCGTCAGCGCAGGTAGCCGCTGTCGCGCAGCGACACAAAGTCGTCATCCGCGATCACCAGATGGTCCAGCAGCAGAATGTCCACGACGTCGAGTGCCTGCTGCAGGCGGCGCGTCAGCTCCACATCCTCGTGCGACGGCAGGGCAATGCCCGCCGGGTGGTTGTGCGCCAGCACCACGCCGCTGGCATTCGCGCTCAGCGCGGCGCGCATGAGCTTGCGCATCGGCACGTTGGCCGAGTTCACGCTGCCCTCGCTCAGGCAGGTGCAGGTCAGAAGCCGCCCGGCGGCGTCCAGCGCCAGCAGGTAGACGAGCTCCTCCCGCGCGCCGTAGAAAAACGGCAGCAGGAAATTGCCGAAATCCGTCGTGCCCGTCAGGCGCGCGCCGGAAAACGGCCGGGAGAGGTAGTAGCGCCGGTGCAGCTCCGTCACGAGCCGCAGCAGCAGCGCCCGCGATGCATCCATCCCCTCCACGCTGACCAGCTCCTCCGGCGAGGCGGAGAGGGCCGCGCCGAGCGAGCCGAATTGGCCGATGAGCCGCGCGGCGAGCGTCCGGGGCTCCTCTGCGCCCGTGCCCGCGTGCAGCAGCAGGGTCAGCAGCTCCTCGTCCGTGAGGGCGTCCGGCGCGCGCTGCAAAAAGCGCCGCAGCAGATTGGCCGTGGATCCGTCCATGGGATCGCCTCCTTTGCGTTGATGGAATATGGAATATTGTAGGGGAGGGGACAGCCCCTCTTGGCGCTGCATTGACGATAGGAACAGGCTTCCGGTAAAAACGTACCAACCGATTGCGTCTGTAGCGGCGCTCATTGAGCGCCCAGCAGGGGATAATTCAACCGCAAAAGTGCTCTGGTGCACCGCTGCACCACCCTGATGTGTCATTGCGAGGCCCCAAAGGGGCCGTGGCAATCTCGGGAAGGCAGTTGCGATTTCGCCGGAAGTGCCATGTTATCCAGCCGGGTCCTGCGAGATTCCCACGTCGCTTCGCTCCTCGGAATGACACGTCAGGGTGGTGCGGCAGTGGGAACAGTGCATTGCATCGAATTCGCAATCCTTTTGCCGCTTCGCGGACGGGAGCGGCATGCCGCTCCCCTACAGGTGCAATCGGTGCGTATCGCCTTACAGCATCTTCTTCAGATACTGGCCCGTGAACGACGCCGGGCAGGCGGCAATGTCCTCCGGGGTGCCGGTGGCGACGATCGTGCCGCCTCCGTCTCCGCCCTCGGGGCCGAGGTCGATGATATGGTCGGCGCATTTGATGACGTCGAGGTTGTGCTCGATAACGAGCACGGTGTTTCCGGCGTCCACGAGCTTCTGCAGCACGTCGAGCAGCTTCTGCACGTCGTACATGTGCAGGCCCGTCGTCGGCTCGTCGAGGATATACATCGTGCGGCCCGTGGCGCGGCGCGCCAGCTCCGTTGCGAGCTTCACGCGCTGGGCCTCGCCGCCCGAGAGCGTCGTGGAGCTCTGGCCGAGCTTCACATAGCCGAGGCCGACCTCCACGAGCGTTGCGACCTTGTCGCGGATGCGCGGCAGATTTTCAAAAAAGCCCAGCGCCTCGTCGGCCGTCATTTCCAGCACGTCCGCAATGGACTTGCCGCGGTAGCGCACCTCGAGCGTCTCACGGTTGTAGCGCGCGCCGTGGCACACGTCGCACGGGACGTAGACGTCCGGCAGGAAGTGCATTTCGATCTTCACAAGGCCGTCGCCGCTGCAGGCCTCGCAGCGGCCGCCCTTGACGTTGAAGGAGAAGCGGCCGGGGCCGTAGCCGCGGGCCTTTGCGTCCGCCGTGGCGGCGAACAGGTCGCGGATGTCGGCAAACAGGCCCGTATAGGTCGCGGGGTTCGAGCGCGGCGTGCGGCCGATGGGGCTCTGGTCGATGACGATTGCCTTGTCGAGGTTCTCGATGCCCTCGAAGCGGTCGTGCCTGCCGGGGCGGACGCGCGCACGGTTCAGCGCGGACGAGAGCTTTTTGCTGATGATCTCGTTGACGAGTGACGACTTGCCCGAGCCGGACACGCCCGTCACGCACGTCAGCGTGCCCAGCGGGATGCTGACGTCCACATTGCGCAGGTTGTTCTCGCGGCAGCCGAACACGCGCAGGAAATTCCCGTTCCCCGCGCGCCGCTGCGCCGGGACGGCGATGCGCCGCTTACCGGAGAGATATTGGCCCGTGATGCTGTCGGGCGCGTTCATGATGTCCTGCAGCGTGCCCTGCGCCATGATCTGCCCGCCGTGCACGCCCGCGCCGGGGCCGACGTCCACGATATAGTCTGCCGCGCGGATCGTGTCCTCATCGTGCTCGACGACGATGAGCGTGTTGCCGAGGTCGCGTAGGCGGCGCAGCGTGTCGAGCAGCTTGTCGTTGTCGCGCTGGTGCAGGCCGATGCTCGGCTCGTCGAGGATATAGAGCACGCCCATCAGCGACGAGCCGATCTGCGTGGCAAGGCGGATGCGCTGAGCCTCGCCGCCGGAGAGCGTCGCGGCCGCGCGGGACAGCGTCAGGTACCGCAGGCCCACGCTCTGCAGGAAGCCGAGGCGGGCGCGGATCTCGCGCAGGATCTGCTCGGCGATGACGGCCTGCGCGCCCTCAAGCCGCAGATCGTTCACGAACGCCAGCTCGCGGTCGACTGGCATGTCGCAGAATTCCGTGATGGACAGGCCGCCGACGGTCACGGCGCGGGAGATGTCGGACAGGCGGCTGCCATGGCAGTGCGGGCAGGGGGAGGCGGACATCGTCTCCTCCAGCTCCTTGCGCATGGCCTCGGACTGCGTCTCGCGCACGCGGCGCTCGATGTTCGGGATGATGCCCTCAAACGCCTGCTCCAGCGTTCCGCGGCTGCTGCCGCGGTCGTAGTGCAGCGTGAGCTTTTCGCCGTGCGTGCCGTAGAGGATGACGTCCATGGCCTCCTTCGAGAGGCTGGAGATCGGCGCGTGCAGGTCGAAGTGATATTTCTGCGACAGGGCGTCGAAGTACATCCGCGCGATGGAGTCGCTGCGGATATTGCCCCAGCCGCTGGCCTGGATGCCGCCGTCGTAGATGGAGAGGGACGGGTCCGGGATGATGATGGCGGGGTCGACCTTCAGAAGGAAGCCGAGGCCGCTGCACTCCGGGCATGCACCCATGGGATTGTTGAACGAGAACATGCGCGGCGAAAGCTCCGGCATGGAGATGCCGCACTCGTCGCAGGCGTAGTTGCGGGAGAACAGCGTCTCCTCCCCGGTGTCCGGCTGCTGGATGACGACGAGCCCGCCGCCGTGCTCCAGAGCGGTCTCGACGGAATCCGTCAGGCGGCGCGTCAGGTCGCCGCGCAGCACGAGGCGGTCGACCACCAGCTCGATGGTGTGTTTTTTGTTCTTCTCGAGTGTGATCTCCTCGCTCAGGTCATAGAGGATGCCGTCCACGCGCACGCGGGAGAAGCCGCTCTTCCGCGCGTCTGCCAGCAGCTTGACGTGCTCGCCCTTCTTGCCGCGCACGACCGGGGCCAGCACCTGAAAGCGTGTGCCCTCCGGCAGGGCCAGCACCTTGTCGACGATCTGGTCGACGGTCTGGCGGCGGATCTCGCGGCCGCAGCGCGGGCAGTGCGGCGTTCCGGCGCGCGCCCACAGCAGGCGCAGGTAGTCGTAAATTTCCGTCACCGTGCCCACGGTCGAGCGTGGGTTGCGGGACGTCGTCTTCTGGTCGATGGAAATGGCGGGGGACAGGCCTTCGATCACGTCCACGTCGGGCTTGTCCATCTGGCCCAGGAACTGCCGCGCATAGGCCGAAAGCGAGTCGACATAGCGCCGCCGCCCCTCGGCATAGATCGTGTCGAACGCGAGCGACGATTTGCCGGAGCCGGAAAGCCCCGTGAATACGCACAGCGCGTCGCGCGGGATCTCCACATCCACATTTTTCAGGTTGTTTTCGCGCGCACCGCGCACGAGGATGGAATTTCGCATAGCTGCCTCCTGCCGATGATTTCTCTGAAGTCTTATTATACCACGCTGTCCGGATCGCAGCAACGAAAATTTATAAACAAATGTACGATTTTTCGCCGACCGCCCCATAGGGCACTGCCGAATCGTGCCGGCTGCCGTTAAAATGGTATGCACCAATTGCGTCTGTAGCGGCGCTCAGTGAGCGCCTTGCAGACTGACAATGACTGCGGCACACATTGCAGCGCAAGGCTCCCAAGTTTGTCATTGCGAGGCCCCAACGGGGCCGTGGCAATCTCGCAGAACCCGGCCGAATCGCGAGAAAGCGATCGGCGAAAACGCAACTGCCTCTCCGAGATTGCACCCCAAGGGCACTTCCTCGCGCTTCGCGCTCAGGGCGCCACGTC
>ERZ1503806.492-NODE-492-length-9883-cov-27.181827_pt1 | contig 9883 bp, 13 predicted proteins | sample MGYA00571770_ERZ1503806 | MGnify/ENA primary metagenome ERZ1503806 (study PRJEB39906, sample SAMEA3182112) | gut metagenome | biome: human; feature: gut; material: Stool; isolation source: human stools | place: Canada | collected 2013-05-06 ...
TAAATTAATATTATCTTGGAGACCATCTGATTCGCCACTCTCGAGATCTATAATATATTGAGGATCTATTTTATACTCGCCACCTGTCTTTGAAAGATATTTAATGAACATTTCATACGCCAAAGAAGAATCAACCCTTGTTCCTATTAAAGCAGCATAGACCTCCGGATATCCAAGAGTGATATTCCCTATTCTCCAAAAATCAATACTATACTTATACTTAGGAAGATCAGGATGCGGATCAGGAGCTACCTTTTTTGCCCCCCCATGAAATTAGCCCAACATAATCTTTTAAAAAGATAGGTTGATTTTTAACATATGCGAACAAATTCCAACCGCCCTGTTCCTCGATGGGATCGCGGCTGATCCACCTTCCGTCGTGCGGATTGAGATGACGGTAGTTGTAGTAGACAAGCCCCAGTTCTTCATCGTTGTATTCGCTGCTCCACTGGATGGGCTGGGTGACGTCCCCTTCGGCGGTGACTTCTCCGTAAGGCGTGTAGGTGTAGACCGTCCGCAGATAACCGGCTTTCCCGAAGATTTCCGTGACATTCTCGGTCAGATCCCACCCGTAGGCGTACCAGGTGCCGTCTTTGCGGATGGCCAGCGGGCGCGCAGCCTCAGGCTGCGTCGGGTCCCAGAACAGGAACCATCGGAAGGCTCCGCTGACGGCATCTATGGCGGCTATTTGCAGGTAGCCACGGTACATGTAGCGCAGGTAGCTGCTCAACGTCCCATTGACGCTCTCTTTGCGGGTGTGCCGCCTGCCCATGTAGTCGTAGGCGCATTCCACGGTTGTCCCGCCGTCCTCGCTTTCGAATTTCACGGGCCGGTTTTCGGCGTTGTAGGTGACTTGCCAGATGCCCGTGGATGTCCTTATCAATGTCTGATTTCCGTCCGCGTCGTGAACCGGTTCAAAGGCGGCTTCTTCTCCGCGCTCGATGGCGGTGTATTGGTTGAGCGGGCCGGTTGTGTAGGCAGTCGCTTCTAGCATCCTCAACCTGTGTTAATTACCGAGATAGTTGTATGTAAAACTCTAATCGGGTGTGGCGACATAATAGCTGATTCCCGTCAGCAGATTACAGTATATTTCGTATATATACACTTTGTAATAAAGATAAAAATCTGATAAGAGACACCCGGCAAGTGTAGCTTACCGGGTGCCCAAAAGAATCTCTATTTAGTTATGTTATTCATTAAGATGAAAATTCAGCTTTAACAAATATAGTTAATTTTCAAAAAAATAATGCTAATTAAAAAAATATTAAATATAAATTTAAAGAGACTTCCTTTTTTGCAAACAGCGAATACCTATAAATTTTAAAATTTTATTCAGCACACATCCATATTTATATTCATAATATTTTTCTCCATATCTAGATATTGGATAGATGATACGATCAAAAAAGTTAACATGAAATTCCATGGATATATTCACATTAAATTTTTCCAAAACAAAATTAATTTCATCAATATTTTTCTCTGTTATAATAATATCAATATCTTCGTTTTCAAGTGAAAAAAGAATGTGTTGATTACTATCAATATCTAGACTATCCTCCTCCCACCATTCAACAATATAATTTATTTTTTCATTTTTAATTTTATTAATTAGATTTTTGTCCATTTCCTTTACACTTTTTGTGTTGTGTAAGAGTATTGACGGACATTCGAAAATGCTTCTTTATTTCTGCAAATTGCGCCGTTAGAAATGCATGAAGGATCAGTTCCCCCAGAACATATAAATATAATTATTTTTTCTATCAAACCAAAACATGGGATCTTGATATGGCATTTCCGTCGTATAATAATCACAATTTTCAATAATAGAAGTATCCCACCATATTTCTGTAGAACAATTTGGAACAAAGCCAGGAATGGAATTATGCTTTTTATAAGAAACGTCTCTTCTAGATATTTTTTGAAAATCCTCCATAAGTTTTTTTTCATTGTTTATTTCAGATACTTTAATACGTGCAAAAATCGCACGATTCCCTTCCATAAAATAATCTATAAATAAGGTTTCTTCTGGTAAATGAGACTCAAACTCTCTCTTAAACACATCAGGAGAAACGCTACCCCTAAATACTAAATCATCATCAGAAAAAATAAATAAAAACAGAGATATAACACCAAGAATGGTTAATGACGTACCCCAAAAAAATAATTTTCTCTTCATAAATTTTCTATTCATAAAATTCTTAAAACTCTTTACGCCCTCTCATCTCCCATTTCCCATTAACATGGAAAGGTCGCAAATATCCACTATCTTCTAATCGATATCCGACAGCTGTAGGTGATTTTTGACCTCGGAAAGTTGTTGCTAATTTTCTATTCGCAGGACTTATAAATGTGTAGTAATCAGTTAAATTAACATTAATAAGGTATTCTACAATACATTTTCCTGACTCCTTCATTTTACATATTTCACCATCAAATGTAAGTCGTGCATCACCAAAAGCGGTATATATATCTGTACCTTTATTAGATTTGAAATTATGCGCGTATGTTTTCATTTTATACATCCCATCAGGTTTAGAACAATAGTTTACCTTCAGATAATTTTCAAACCAATCTTTAAATGATTTTCCAGATGCGTCATGCTTACTTGAACTTTCAAACTCTTTTTTTGCAATTTCAGCTTCAGCGGCATTAAGTGTCCAATTACCTGAGATAGCTCCGTCTGCATGATCCATTGCAGTTTTTGTCAATACCCCAGCAATGGAAAATTTACCACTAATCCACAGAGCCTTGTCTACCGGAGTACTGCTGTAGGAATATTTAAAAGCACTATACCAAGTTCCTTTATAAAATTCTCCAAGATAATCCCATCTGTTCACTCCGTTATTTCCTACAAAGGCGAACAAATTCCAGCCACCCTGTTCCATGATGGGATCGCGGCTGATCCACCTGCCGTCGCGCGGATTGAGATGACGGTAGTTGTAGTAGATGAGGCCGAGCTCGTCGTCCATGTATTCGCAAGAGAAGCGGAATTTGTTCTCTTGCGCCATGTTGCCTTCCGACGTGACCAGCCCTCCGTACGGACGGTATTCGTACAGGGCGCGGCGTCCGCGCGCTTCCCCGAAGAGGGAAGTGACGTTCTTCATCGCGTCGTGCATGCAGTAGAGATGCTCCTTCACCTGCGTCCCGTTCGCCTCCCAGCGCGTCATGGCCAGGACGCGCGTGGCCTGAGGTTCCGAGGGGTCCCAGAGGTAGCTGCGCACAAGTACCGGCGTTTCCCCGGTCAAGTCGCACTCCGCCACCTGCAGGTAGTCCCGGTAGAGGTAGCGCGCATGGAAGCCCGTTGTCCCTCCGACCGTCACTTTTTTCTCGAATCTCCTGCCCATGTAGTCGTAGGTGCATTCCACCACGGTTTTGGCGCTTTCATTAACGAAGCGCACCGGGCGGTTTTCCGCGTTGTAGGAGACTTGCCAGATGCCCGTGGATGTCCTGATCAATGTCTGATTGCCGTCCGCGTCGTAAACCGGCTCAAAGGAGGCTTCTTCTCCGCGCTCGATGGCGGTGTATTGGTTGAGCGGGCCGGTTGTGTAGGCGGTCGCTTCTAGCATTTTCAATCTGTGTCAATTACTGAGATAGTTGTATGTAAAACTCTAATCGGGCGTGGCAACATAATAGCCGATTCCCGCCAGCAACCCACGGATTTGTTCGTAGGTGCAGGTCGCGACGATACAGCAGGCATTTGTTTTTGTTGCGAATCTGTTGAAACATGTGGTACAAACCAGTAACACCTCTTCCAGAAAAATCCCGGAAGAGGTGTGCAAATATTTTTTATCGTCTTTCTGTTCCAATAGTTAAATCTCTGAATATTTTCACTTTTGAAATTTTATTTATCAATTACATAAATAATAAATCATTTAAGATAAATTCAAGATAATTACTTAATTTTTATAAAACCTCGATCTCTTATCCATTTTTCCAGTTTTTCATTACTCATCCAATATCTTTCTTCAACCATTTTTCTGTATTTCTCAGAATTAGTCGCCTCCAATTGCATATAAATATCTCTCCCTCTCTTGAATAAGCGTCCTCCATACCATATGGAAATTTCCCCATCTCTTTTTTTAACAAAAACCAAATCTTGTGGTATAAATGAATATATCAAACTTGTCTTTGCATAAACATATATTCCTTCATATCCGCTGTTTGGATACATGGTTACCTCATAATATCTCATTTCGTCATCATTGTTGCCATTCAATGTCTTAAATACAGACCAACTGGCATATATGACATTGATGGCGTAAATAACCGCAAATGCCGCAATGATGGTACAAAACCATTTCTTTATTTTTTTAATCATTTTAAACGAGGGAAAAACGCATTTACACCGCCTTGATATACGGTTACTTTACATTTTGTGTTATTTTCCAGACGTTGCTTTAAAAAAGGATATTCTCCAAGATGACAACTTCTCAATTCCAGCTCACATGATGAACAAAATTTAATATTTTTGAACATATCTGATATTTCAGTAAATTTATCACCCTCAAATAAATGAGTATCTCCCCACTGAGCACTAACTCCAGATACATATTCATTTGGAGTTCCATGCATGATAACCGTCAATTTCTTAATGCATTGACAAGAATTACATTCCGAATTCGGATCAAAATCAGATGGCGTTTTAGTAATTTTATCAGCTAATGATATATTAATTAACCAATCCCATATACCCACATCCTGACATATGGCAGAATAAGTAATGGATATGGATACCTTCTTTGGAGAAGGAGTATATACTGGAGAATCGTAAGTACTAGGAGGATTCATCATACCCGGAGTAAATGGATTATAATTTTCCCCTTTCTTATCAGAGAAAACTATACCATTATTTTAACAAAGGCGAACAAATTCCAGCCACCTTGTTCCATGATGGGATCTCGGCTGATCCACCTGCCGTCGTGCGGATTGAGATGCCGGTAGTTGTAGTAGATGAGGCCGAGCTCGTCGTCCATGTATTCGCTCGAGAAGCGGAATTTGTTCTCTTGCGCCATGTTTCCTTCCGACGTGACCAGCCCTCCGTACGGACGGTATTCATACAGGGCGCGGCGCCCGCGCGCTTCCCCGAAGAGGGAGGTAACGTTCTTCATCGCGTCGTGCATGCAGTAGAGATGTTCCTTCACCTGCGTCCCGTTCGCCTCCCAGCGCGTCATGGCCAGGACGCGCGTGGCCTGAGGTTCCGAGGGGTCCCAGAGGTAGCTGCGCACAAGTGCCGGCGTTTCCCCGGTCAAGTCGCACTCCGCCACCTGCAGGTAGTCCCGGTAGAGGTAGCGCGCGTGGAAGCCCGTTGTCCCTCCGACCGTCACTTTTTTCTCAAACCTCCTGCCCATGGAGTCGTAGGCGCATTCCACGGTTGTCCCGCCGTCCTCGCTTTCAAATTTCACGGGCCGGTTTTCGGCGTTGTAGGTGACTGTCCAGATGCCGGTGGAAGTTTTCACCAGCGTCTGGTTGCCGTCGGCGTCGTATTGGGGGACGAATGCCGCCGCGCCATTTCCGGCGATGCCCGCGTACCGGTTGAGTTCATCGGTTTCATAGTCCGTCGTGTTGCCGAATTCGAAGGCTTCCTTCCGGTTGCCGATGTTGTCGTACTGATAGTTATCAGATCTTCTACAACACCAGAGTCAATTTTTATTTATACATTTTAATTGATTTTCGATTTTTGTCCGAAAAGAGTTTCAGTAACCCGGGAACTGCTTCCACCAAAGTCCCATATGACAAATTTTTTATCCTCTGTTCGCTGCATATTGCTTGGGCCAAAATTGGAATACCTTCCCCAGCCAGCCACAACATCATCAGGCGGGTCCAGTTTTCTCATTTTTTCAATTAGGGACACTTCCTGTCTGTTGCATTGATATTTTATAATATTTTTTGGATCGCGCTTATAGATTTTACTTGTCTTTCTATCAACATAAATCACAAGGTCTTCTATCATAAATATAGAGGAATTGCTGAAAAAAGCAATATCATCAAAGCAGATAATGAATGATTCTCGAGATGGCGTCTTAATGTCCGGCCAGGCGCTAAAGAAAATATGAAATTGAAAAAAAGATTCGCATATGTCAGCGAATTTTTCACATTTCAAGATATTTAAATCAACAGGACAGAATTGATATTTCCTATTGTTATATGCTATAATATAGGGCTTAGCAACCTTATCTTGAAAATCAATTTCCTGCGCGCTGGAGGCACAACACAAAACTGCACATGCCAACAAACATACCAATTTTGTCGATCTGCGCAAAAAAACCGTATAGAAAGTTATTTTTTTCATTATTGTTATTAGTATTTCATTATAATTTTATAATACCTTATAAGTTATCCCACAGTCTATAACAACTTGTAGAATACTTACATTGTTAATGTGTGTGCTCTCCTAAGTCTCTTAGGAATCCTTTTAACTAATAATTATCTAATATTTCTCACATTAATTTGGTTTCAATGGTTTTTAATAAAAAACCATTTCTGTAAAAGGGTTCCTTCCGATAAACAGAAGGAACCCTTTATAGAATTATCTAATTCAGATTATTTAATATGCACTTACCAAATCACAGAACAAGAGAGCATTATAATATATTTAACATTTCAGAACAATTATATATAATTCCTTTTCTTTTCACACTCATTAATAATGATATTACTATCCAAAATTTAACATTAAAATAAAAAACTAGCTACATATGTTAATATAAAAAATACAATAATCCATTTAACAATCATCTTGATGTCACGTACAATAAAAAAATTAGTACACTGATTACGTTGTAATTTATCAATCGGACATTTTTCGATGAGGAGCAAAAGAGCCTCATTGATCTGTCTAATAGAATCAAACCATTTAGTTTTAAAATGTATATTGCATTTACTACTAATAATCCATACATCAAATATTTGATATTTTTCCAATTTTTTAAATACTTGTGGATTGATAGCTTTACCTATTTTATAGGCATCGAAATATGAAGCGTTAATGATAATTTTTTCTATATCTTTATATAAAATTTCCTTTTTTTGCCACCATATTTTTTTGATTATTCTATCATTGCATAACAATAATTGATAGCTACTTAATTTAATATTTAAATAAACTCCTATAAAAAAAATTGCTGCTAGAACAGGTAATTCACCATTATTAATATTATCTGGATTACAAAATTTCCATAAAAACAAACTTAATATAATCCCGCAAGATACTACTGCAAGAACGAAAGCTTTACGAGGTTTTAAATAAATATTAATTATTTTTTGAGATGACATTTTAGTGTATTGGAATTATAATTATTGTTTCCTGTCTTTCTCCAAGGATATAAGATTGTCCGTCTATGTCAATACGAAATACAACAATAGTAGAATGTTGTATGAAAATATAATTGGAAAAAAGTGATGGATTTGACCTACCCGCCTCTAGCGGTATATGTGGTTGTGACATCAATGGTAAATTCGAATCACCAGAATAAATTCTACTGGATTCCAAGGTGCCGTTGCTTAATATCGTGCTAGGTAAAGACAAGGTAGTTCCTGGCAAAGAATTATAAAATTCTGATCCACTGTACTTCGCAATGACTTTCGGGCGAATTCTTCTGATAGTGCCATTTTTTAATTTAGTTAGTGCTGTTTTACCTACAGCAGACCAAGAATTTCTTCCACTATTTAATCCAGGAATTTTAACAAGTTTTGCTATAGGTGCACTAATAGCCCCTATAGTCCCCTCTATAGCAACATCAATTGCCGCATTGCACCATTCCTTCTTTTCATCAGAAAAGTAATTCTTTAGAAGAGCATGAGACATGCCATAAACGGCTCCTCCAACAATAGGACCACCATACAACGAAGCTTCTCCGGCTATTGCCCCAGCACTAGCGGCCAGCCCGTAATCTTTCCATGAACTAAGTTCTCTATTAACAGCATCAGAAATTAACTGACCAGCAACACCAATGACTGCTCCAGCAGCCATTGCAACAAGATCATCAAGCCCCATCCATAATCCTAATTTATCGTACTGATGATAGGATTTATTTCCAAAACTCCTATATAAATTCCAACCTCCTTGTTCCTTGATGGGATCGCGGCTGATCCACCTTCCGTCGTGCGGATTGAGATGCCGGTAGTTGTAGTAGACCAGCCCCAGTTCTTCATCGTTGTATTCGCTGCTCCACTGGATGGGCTGGGTGACGTCCCCTTCGGCGGTGACTTCTCCGTAAGGCGTGTAGGTGTAGACCGTCCGCAGATAACCGGCTTTCCCGAAGATTTCCGTGACATTCTCGGTCAGATCCCACCCGTAGGCGTACCAGGTGCCGTCTTTGCGGATGGCCAGCGGGCGCGCAGCCTCAGGCTGCGTCGGGTCCCAGAACAGGAACCATCGGAAGGCTCCGCTGACGGCATCTATGGCGGCTATTTGCAGGTAGCCACGGTACATGTAGCGCAGGTAGCTGCTCACCGTCCCGTTGACGCTCTCTTTGCGGGTGTGCCGCCTGCCCATGTAGTCGTAGGTGCATTCCACCACGGTTTTGGCGCTTTCATCAACGAAGCACACCGGGAGGTTTTCCGCGTTGTAGGCGACTTGCCAGATTCCTGTAGATATCTTGATAGCTGACACCCAAACACAAATAGACCTGCAATTAAATAACTGCAGGTCTATTTAAAGTTATTAAATCATATTAGAAAAAACTGCGTATCAATTATTTACTTTTCAAATAAACACTGTTTAAATGTACCAATTAAAAGCGCCGTTTTCTTTAGACGGTCATATTTATACAACATGTAATCCTTACCACCTTCTTCATCATTGCTTAGATGAATTATATATAGATTTAATTTTTCATCTAACATGAATAATCTTTTTCCAAATTCGCCATCTCCGTTTATGAATAAATATGATATTTTTTCTTCCTGATCTACCCAAAATTTACCTTGCTCAATCCTTTTTTGAAATGATTCTCTATTTTCTTCATAGAAAAGATTTGGTGGTAATTCCATAATCTCTTTCAATATCAATGTTTTATCTTTGATGTTAGAATTAGATATAGAAATAACAGATATAATAAAAATTAACAAAAATTTCATGTTATTGATTATTTATTTTCCCTTTTTTCACATTCTTCATTTACTTCAAGCGCATTAGGTATAACAGGATCGGTACTTATATTCAGAGGAGGCAATTTACTTACTTTAGTTCGAATCTTGATATTAGATCTCTTCCTGCGAGCACATGCTACAGCAGCTTTAAATCTCATATCTTGTTCAAGAGAATTTTGATATGAATTTTCTCCTGCAGGGCTTATGCCAATAACAATACATCCTGAAGAATGTTTATAATTAGCTCCTGCATGTATATTATCTCCTCCGTCTCCTGTTCTAAATTCATCATTAATTGCATGTTTATAATCAGAATCATTCATCCAGTCGGGTTTACTAGGAATTTGAATACCTGATGTTTTATGCTTAGCCACCCGTCCCTTAATACTTGTTAACCCTATTCCTTTCTTATTTTTTGGTCCAAATGGAGGACTATTTTCTGGGGTTAAAGAAGAATTAAGAATACCTGTATCTAACAAATTTTCTGTGTATTTTACCCCACGTTCTACACCACAGTAAAATTGAGGTAAACAACAACATTTATTAACCATAGGATCATCACTACTGACTGTTATATTACTATAAATAGCTTCTTCTCTTTGTTCATATCTAAAAACTTCTACTATTAATGTAAATAAGCCAATTTTATCAGAAAATGAAATGCTATTATTATTAACGAACGCGAACAAATTCCAGCCGCCTTGTTCCATGATGGGATCCCTGCTGATCCACCTTCCGTCGCGCGGATTGAGATGACGGTAGTTGTAGTAGATGAGGCCGAGCTCGTCGT
>ERZ1503806.522-NODE-522-length-9534-cov-4.677814_pt1 | contig 9534 bp, 6 predicted proteins | sample MGYA00571770_ERZ1503806 | MGnify/ENA primary metagenome ERZ1503806 (study PRJEB39906, sample SAMEA3182112) | gut metagenome | biome: human; feature: gut; material: Stool; isolation source: human stools | place: Canada | collected 2013-05-06 ...
AGATAAAGCGCTGGAAGAGGCGATGTCTAAAATACAAAAACAATTTGGCAAAGGCGCCATAATGAAACTGGGAGAAAAAGGGGCTCAGATGAATGTGGAAGCCATTTCTACCGGTTCCATAAGCCTCGACATGGCTACCGGAATAGGAGGCGTGCCTAGAGGCAGAATCGTAGAGATTTACGGACCTGAGTCTTCAGGTAAAACCACGCTTACGTTACATATAGTGGCTGAAGCCCAGAAGACGGGCGGAAGGGCAGCTTTCATAGATGCAGAACATGCCCTTGACCCTATTTATGCGAAGAATCTAGGCGTCGACGTGGAAAATTTATTGGTTTCCCAGCCGGATACCGGTGAACAGGCTTTGGAGATCTGCGATATGCTGGTTAGGAGCGGAGCTTTAGACGTTATAGTAATAGACTCCGTGGCTGCCCTCGTACCTAAAGCTGAAATACAAGGGGATATGGGTGACGCTCATGTAGGACTTCAAGCCAGACTGATGTCTCAAGCCTTGAGAAAAATAACAGGAAGTATAAATAAGTCCAACACCTGTGTAATATTCATCAACCAGCTGAGAGAAAAGGTAGGCGTCGTTTACGGCAGCCCTGAGGTGACTACAGGTGGAAGAGCGCTTAAATTCTATTCTTCCATGAGACTTGACGTAAGAAAGACCGAAACGATAAAGGTCGGCGATAACATAACCGGCAACAGAACAAAGGTTAAGGTAGTTAAAAACAAAGTGGCACCGCCATTTAAACAGGCTGAATTTGATATTATGTACGGTGAAGGTATATCAAAGGAAGGCGACGTGCTGGATTCTGCTGTAGAGGCCAAGCTGATTGACAAAGCCGGTTCCTGGTACAGTTACAAAGGTGAAAGAATAGGTCAAGGCCGTGAAAATATCAAGACTTATCTCAAAGACCATCCTGAAATTGTGGATGAACTTGAGGGAAAACTTCTGGATTTGATCAAGAATGAGGAAGCTCCTCAGAAAGAACCGGATGTGTCGGAAGAAGAGTTTTCCGAGATCATGGATATGCTCATCGATGAGGACGGCGTAGTGATCGAATAGTTTTAAGTTGTAAGTTTGAATAAATTTAACAGGGGCTGGGGCTCGGGCTGCCTGCACAGTTTAGTTATTGTGCAGGCAGCTCTGTTAGATTACAGGGCATATATGTATCGCAGGACACTTACTGATATAAAAACATTTTTTTGAAATTTTTACATCGACAGGCTCTAAATATGTAAAAATAATGACATAATTTTAAATATACAAAAATTTTGTCATCACCTCTCAGGCCACACCGGACCGGTCGGCAGCATTTTTTAGCTTTCGTAAAAATTCATGGTTATTCTGTCGAAAATTGTTGACAGTGTACTATTACATATAGTACACTGTCATTGGATAAACAATTTGACACAAAAAGGGGGGATATTCATGAGAACGAGAAGAAAAAACAGGGGGATAGTCATATTGTTATTATTTGTTACAATCTTTTCTACTGCTGCAGCATCGTTTTATGGCATAAGATACTACAAAGCGGAACCGGAAAAAGACAGCAATATGGTTGATATGCTTACGACTGAAATGGAGAATGGGAAAATCGATTCAGATGAATATAAAAACATGGTGCATTTTTTCGCCGGATTAGATAAGGAGAAGGCATTTGAGTACAAAGAAAAATATAAACACTTGCTTTACCAGAAAAAATTTCTCAATGGTGTTTTTACAGCAATTAAATATAATGTTATGAAAGGTTAATATTCGAGATGGTTGATAAAATAATATTTACAGTTACTCCTATTTTTTCAATTCCTCCCCGCGGAGCGGCCGCTGTTGAAACGTGGATGTATCAGGTTGCTCAGCGTACCAATTTCCCAAATCGCATTGTTTGTATCAAGAATCCAGGATACTCAAATTACACCTTTGTTAATGATAATTGTAGTATTCATAGGGTTGGATTCAGTCGCATATATAAGCGGTTATTTCAAAAATGGACAAGACTTGATCCTCTACCATATTCACAGAGAATATTGAATATTGCCCATGATTTTCCTATAACGAAAGAAAGTATTATTGTAGTTCATAATAGCATGAAGCTATACACTCAAATTCGTAAGCGAGCTCCTCAGGCAAGAGTGGTTATTCATATGCATAATGCATTTGAACCAAAATTGCTTGAGCAAAATGTTAAAATGATAGTGCCTAGTTTATACTTGAAAAAGTATTACCAATCTTATTTAGCAAATGCAGATATTGAGATTGTACCAAATGGAATTGATTTAGAAACCTATCAATCTACTTTTCAGCCGATCACTAGAAGCGAACTTAATATCTCCCCTGAAGAGAAAATTATTTTTTATGCTGGGCGTATCGTCCCTGACAAAGGCATATTACTGTTGATGCAATCATTCGAAAAATTGGCCGTTGCTCACAAAAATTTAAAATTAGTTGTGATTGGTGATTATACAGAAATGAGTAAAAGTGACAAAGGTGCATATCAACACAATGTCAGGGAAATTGCAAAACGTTTGAAGGATCGTTGCATTATGTTAGGAAGCATACCGCCTGAAAAGATGCATTGTTATTACCCACTGGCAGATTTAGTTGTCATTCCTTCCCAGTTCCAGGAACCATTTTGCATGGTGGCAATTGAAGCTATGGGGGCTGGTAAGCCTGTTTTAGTGAGTACGCGTGGGGGGATGACGGAATTTGTCAAAGAAAATACTACGGGATTCCATTTAAAAGAACCTATGACTGCAGACTCCATAAGCAGCGATATTTTAAAAACGTTAGCGAATCCTGAATTAACAGCAGTTGCAAAGCAAGGTCAGGATTTTGTGTTTGATCACTACAGTTGGGATGGCGTAACTCAAAGATTCGAAGAGGTCATTCATAATTGGTTTGAATAAATAAAAAGGCCGCATTATGCAGCCTTTTTTATTTTTTTTACTTGTTTTTCATTGCTAATAATAAGCCGGCGTAAACGCCTAATAAATTTGGTTCAATTTGTTCTACGTTTCCACGGATAACAAAATAACCTATAAAAGATAGTAAGATTATATAATATGCATTATATGGTGAGCGGTTTTTATTCTGGACGCCATTTTTTATACACTCTTTCAATATTGCGCAGTATAGCATCATAAGACTTATCAGCCCTAATAAACCAGTGCCAAACCAGATGAATAGCGCAAAATTATGTGGCCCTATCGATTGTCTAAAGGTCCATTCTGGATAATCAACGACACGTTTATTATAGACATCTTTATATGCAACGTTACCGTAACCGTAACCAATAACAGGATTTTCTAATATTAGATCGAGTGCGCTGCCTTGAGTACCATTTGCATAGCGATAAGAACTATTAGTTTGTTGAAGTTTATACGTTAGATTTGCGGTCATCTCCTTATGTGTGAAAATAACCGATAATGCAATGATGGAAACCATTACTCCTACTAATAGTAACTTCCATTGTTTAAACATCAGAATCCATATTAATCCAATGACTAACACGGAAAGCCAGGCTCCTCTGGATAAAGTTCCTAATATCAGAAAAATAAAAATAACGCTTAGAACCGCAAAAGAAATGCGGTATTTTGCTGATTTGATAAGCCAGAGATTTAACAATGCAGGAAATAAAAAGACCATCGAGTCAGAAATGCTACGGTGTCTATAATCTGCAAATGGCATTACCCCTTGTTGATAGTCCTTATAATAGGCAATCAATTCAGAAAAACAACGTAAGCCCAACGCACTTATAAATGAGAAGAAAACGATTTTTTCGACATCTTCTCTTTTCTCGTCTCTCAATATGACCGGTATTGCTATTGTGCATAGTAAAGTATTTTCAATGATAGCTTTGAAAATTTCCTTCATGCTAGCACCTGCATCTGGGGATTGAAGAAGTGATAGCAATGCAGCAATAGTTAATATGGCAACACTACCAAAAAGACATGTTTTAAATAGTGAAAGATAGTGTTTTGGCCGTTTGCAGAGATAGACGATTGTCGTTATTGTCATAAGAATAACAATAAGATGTTTATACCTTGTAATCCCACCCAAAAAATAGGTGGTAATGAATAAGAATACGAGAGCTCTGTTCCAGTACGCTATCCAGTTTTTTTTCTCGAGAGAGAAAAATAATGTTGAGGTCATCTTATCTCCGATGTCAACTTATTGGTTATTATTTCAAGATTTAAATTTTGAAAAACGGTTTGAGCTGGCAAATCTGCAAGAGACATACTTGTAGAACGACACTCTACTTGATTCTTCCCATACCCGCCAATTAATCCCGGATCGGTAGGTCCATAAACCGTGATATTGGGTCTATCCAGTGCCGCCGTTAAATGGCTTAACCCCGTATCCACCGACACTACAAATTTAGCCCCGGCCAGCACGCGGGCAACGCCTTCCAGACTCATCTTCGGCAATACTTCAACATAAGCAAATCCTTCCGCCAGTCGTTTCGCCCGTTCTTCCTCATGCGGCGCGCCCCACGGAAGTTTAATCCGTATTCCTGAATCTGCCAGTAAACCAATCAAATCTCGCCAGTGTTCTTCCGGCCAGTGTTTATCATCACGGGTCGTCGCATGAAGAAATACGGCATATTCGCCAGCATCTGTAGGCAGGTTCGTCAGGAAATGCTGTGCAATAGCATAATCGCCCTGGGTTTGCGGTTTGCTATAGCCCAGACTTTTGGCAAACAGTTCGCGGGTGCGTTCTACGGCGTGCTGCTGTTTCGCAATATGATGCTTACGATTGTAAAACAAGCTTGCCAGTGGTTCGCGAGCGGTTTGCCAGTCCATTCCATGCTTTACGCCATGTGCCAGACGCGTCACCAGCGCCGCGCTTTTTACCAGCCCCTGAGCGTCGATAACTGCGTCATAGTTCTCTGCTTGTAGCGCTTCACGAAACGCTTTCCGTTCAGCTTTTATGGGAGCCGAGAACCAGGCTTTACGCCAGCGACGTATTGCCACAGGAATAACTCGCTCAACGGCAGCGTGCCAGGAAGGAATCTGTGCGAACCCTTCTTCCACCACCCAGTCAAACTTAATCCCTGGGATTGCCTGCTGGGCATCAGTGAGTGCGGGCAACGTATGGAGAACATCGCCCATCGACGATGTTTTAACGATCAAAACCCGCATCCGTCAGGCTTCCTCTTGTAACAATAGCGCGTTGAGTTCTTCCAGTGCGCGCTGGGGAGTAATGTCGATCAAGCTCTGGTGATAACCCTCCGCAGCGTCACCTTTACGCACTTTGTGATAGCCGGTAATCAGGCGGATCACGCGTGCTTTATGGGATAGCGGCGGTGTGAAGTCCGGGCTACTCGGACCATACAGGGCAACCAGCGGACGATTGAGCGCCGCCGCAACGTGCATCAGGCCAGAATCGTTAGTGACAATGGCTTTACAGGCTGCAATCAGGATAACCGCTTGATCAAGCTGTGTTTCCCCCGCCAGGTTCCGGCACCATGCCTGCTGCTCGGTATTCAAAGCGGCAAGAATCTCATTGCCCGCTTCATGATCTTTCGCCGAGCCAAACAGAACCACCTGATAACCTTCATCAATCAGCTGCTTTGCCAGCTCCGCATAGTGGTAGTGTGGCCAGCGTTTTGCCGGACCAAACTCCGCACCCGGGCAAAAGCCAATCATCGGACGTTCTGATGAAAGCGAAAATTGATTACAGGTATATGATTTTTCACCTTCGCTCACCTGCAACTGCGGCCATAACAATGGCTGCGGCAGATCTTGTGCGGTACGCATAATACCTTTGTCATAGGCCAGCGCGACATAGCGTTCCACCATTAGCGGCCAGGCTTCTTTATCGAGCACGCGTACATCGTTAAGTAAACCGTAGCGCATCTCGCCGCGCCAGCCGGTGCGATGAGGAATACCCGCGAAGAAAGGCACTAATGCGGACTTGAAGGAGTTGGGTAAGACGTAGGCGCGGTCGTAGCGCTTTTCACGCAGACTATGACCCAGTTTGCGGCGTTCGCCGATTTCCAGCGCTCCGTGACCGAGAGGCATAGGGATAGCTTCGTTAACTTCCGGCATCCGCGATAATAATGGACGGCACCATGCCGGTGCCATCACGTCGATTATCGCCTGGGGATAGCGCGCCTGGAGCGTGCGATAGAGACTTTGCGACATCATCATGTCGCCAACCCAAGACGGGCCGATCACCAGTATTTTCATGCAGAGCTCTTATGCGTCGCGATTCAGCCAGGCCATGTATTCCGTTACACCTTCAGCAACGGTTTTGAACGGTTTGTCGTAACCCGCCGCGCGCAGATTTGTCAGATCAGCCTGAGTGAACGCCTGATAGCGGCCTTTCAGTTTATCCGGGAACGGAATGTATTCGATTTGGCCTTTCTTGTGATAAGCAAGCGTAGCATCTGCTACTGCCTGGAAGGATTCTGCACGACCGGTGCCGAGGTTGAAGATACCGGAAACGCCATTTTCCAGGAACCACAGGTTTACATCTGCTACGTCGCCCACATAGACGAAGTCACGTTTGAAGTTCTCGCTACCTTCAAACAGCTTCGGTGATTCACCGTTGTTAAGCTGAGTGTTGAGATGGAAAGCGACGCTCGCCATGCTACCTTTATGGCCTTCACGCGGTCCATAAACGTTGAAATAGCGGAAGCCAACAATCTGCGAGTTCGCTTCAGGCAGGATTTGGCGAACATATTCATCAAACAGGAATTTTGAGTAACCGTAGACATTCAACGGTTTTTCATATTCGCGGGATTCAATAAAGTCGGAGGTGCGACCGCCGTAAGTGGCTGCAGAAGAAGCGTACAGGAACGGGATTTCGCGCTCAAGGCAGTAGTGCAGCAGCTCCTTGGAGTATTGATAGTTGTTATCCATCATATATTTGCCGTCCCACTCGGTGGTGGAAGAGCACGCGCCTTCGTGGAAAATCGCTTCGACATCGCCGAACTCTTCGCCAGCCATAATCTGGATCAGGAAGTCTTCCTTATCCATATAGTCCGCGATATCCAGATCCACCAGGTTCACAAACTTGGTGCCGTCTTTCAGGTTGTCCACCACCAGAATATCGGTGATGCCTTTGTCATTCAGGGCTTTAACGATGTTGCTGCCGATAAAGCCCGCGCCGCCGGTAACGATGATCATAACTGTAACCTTCGAATTATGGAGTCAGAGACAATCTCAGACACGAATGTCTGTAATCATACCATCACATCCGAATCCCTTCAGCCCTTTACATAGAGATGCAAGGATGCTAATTGCAACAAACTAGTTTGGGTTTTAGCCAGTCCTTCATGGCGGATGTTGGATTTGCACGTGAATAGTGCTTTAGTATCAATATTCCGATGTATGATAAATAACTGAAACATTTGAATGGATAATATACAGTATACATTCTGTTAATATTTATGATATAATTCTTTTTTTATATTAATGGTCTTATTAGTAATGAAATCATCCACCACAATTATCACTGCATATTTTGACATTGGTAGAGGGGATTGGACTGCTAATAAAGGGTTCCGTGAAAAACTAGCTCGTTCAGTTGATGTTTATTTTAGTTACTTTGAGCGTCTGGCCGCACTTGAAAATGAGATGATTATTTTCACTTCTCCCGATTTGAAATCAAGGGTTGAAGCGATTCGCAACGGAAAACCAACAACGGTTATCGTTATCGATATAAAAAAGAAATTTAGATATATCAGAAGTCGTATCGAAAAAATTCAAAAAGATGAGTCGTTTACAAATAGACTTGAGCCTCGACAATTAAAAAACCCAGAGTACTGGTCACCAGAGTATGTTTTGGTATGTAACCTTAAGGCCTATTTTGTAAATAAAGCTATCAACATGGGCTTAGTGAAAACGCCTCTTGTTGCGTGGATAGATTTTGGCTATTGCCGTAAGCCAAATGTAACTCGAGGATTGAAAATTTGGGATTTCCCATTTGATGAAAATAAGATGCATCTTTTCACTATAAAAAAAGGGCTTACTGTCACATCTCAACAACAGGCTTTTGATTTCATGATTGGCAATCATGTATATATTATTGGTGGCGCAATTGTTGGTTCACAGCATAAATGGAAAGAATTCTATAAATTAGTTCTGGAAAGTCAAAAAATAACCCTAAACAATAACATTGTGGACGATGACCAGGGCATCTTTGTCATGTGCTATTACAAACGTTCCGATCTCTTCAACCTAAACTATCTGGGGAGAGGAAAATGGTTCGATTTGTTTCGCTGCTTCAGGAGTAACACTTTAGGGGCAAAAATGCAGGCGCTGAGAATTTTCCTTTCAAGAAAATAGGTTTCCCTCCATTAGTGGGTAGCGTTTTGATGCCAACTGAGATAGGAAAAAATGATGCTTTGGCATCATTTTTTCTTTTTATATCAATGCAGTAAAATCACTCATCATTATGCCCAGCCAAAACTGTACAGTTTTTCTACTATCTATAGGTGTTGAGAGACATCAAGATTCACGTTATTTATCCTGAATTTTGCAGAAGTGTTAACGCGTCATCTCGTCGCAACCTATAAGTTTGGGTAATATGTGCTGGAATTTGCCCTGTCTGGAGAATCGCAATGCGTGGAGAATTTTATCAGCAGTTAACCAACGATCTGGAAACCGCACGGGCGGAAGGGTTGTTTAAAGAAGAGCGCATTATTACGTCTGCGCAGCAAGCAGATATCACTGTGGCTGATGGAAGCCACGTCATTAACTTTTGTGCCAACAACTATCTCGGACTGGCGAATCATCCGGATCTGATTGCGGCGGCAAAGGCGGGAATGGATTCTCACGGTTTCGGCATGGCTTCGGTGCGTTTTATTTGCGGCACTCAGGACAGCCATAAAGAGCTTGAACAAAAACTGGCGGCCTTCCTGGGGATGGAAGATGCGATTCTCTACTCTTCCTGCTTTGATGCTAACGGTGGCCTGTTTGAAACGCTGTTGGGCGCGGAAGACGCCATTATCTCCGACGCACTGAACCACGCGTCTATTATTGATGGTGTGCGTCTGTGCAAAGCTAAACGCTATCGTTATGCCAACAACGATATGCAGGAGCTGGAAGCACGTCTGAAAGAAGCGCGTGAAGCCGGTGCGCGTCATGTGCTGATTGCCACCGATGGTGTGTTCTCGATGGACGGCGTGATTGCCAATCTGAAAGGCGTTTGCGATCTGGCAGATAAATATGATGCCCTGGTGATGGTAGATGACTCCCACGCGGTAGGTTTTGTCGGTGAAAACGGTCGTGGTTCCCATGAATACTGCGATGTGATGGGCCGGGTCGATATTATCACCGGCACGCTCGGTAAAGCGCTGGGCGGGGCTTCTGGTGGTTATACCGCGGCGCGCAAAGAAGTGGTTGAGTGGCTGCGCCAGCGTTCTCGTCCGTATCTGTTCTCCAACTCGCTGGCACCGGCCATTGTTGCCGCTTCCATCAAAGTGCTGGAGATGGTTGAAGCGGGTAGCGAGCTGCGTGACCGTCTCTGGGCGAACGCGCGTCAGTTCCGTGAGCAAATGTCGGCGGCGGGCTTTACCCTAG
>ERZ1503806.540-NODE-540-length-9342-cov-3.454829_pt1 | contig 9342 bp, 8 predicted proteins | sample MGYA00571770_ERZ1503806 | MGnify/ENA primary metagenome ERZ1503806 (study PRJEB39906, sample SAMEA3182112) | gut metagenome | biome: human; feature: gut; material: Stool; isolation source: human stools | place: Canada | collected 2013-05-06 ...
CTGATGCAGCATGCCGCCGACCCCGACAGCCTTGTACACGAATGGGCCGAAAGCATTGTAGGCGACCAGTATCCCGTGCCCGACCGCATCCTTCATTTTACGGAAATCCTTGTGCAAGATTACCTTTCGCAAGAGATGTGCGACAACCGTCCTCCCCGGGGTGCCTATGACCTGTTTGCCACCGAAGGTGGAACAGCCGCCATGTGCTACATCTTCGACTCCCTGCAGGAAAACTTCCTGCTGAACAAAGGGGACGGCATCGTCCTCATGGTTCCTGCCTTTACCCCCTATATTGAAATCCCACAACTCAGCCGCTACCAGTTTCGAGTGACCAAAATACATGCCAACCGCATGAATAACGAAGGGATGCACCTCTGGCAGTACAGCGACGAAGACATAGACCGCTTGAAAAGCCCTAAAATCAAGGCCCTCTTTGTCACCAATCCCAGTAATCCGCCCAGCTACACACTCAGTCCGGATACAATGGCGCGCATCGTGAGTATCGTCAGAAATGACAACCCTAATCTGATGATTATTACAGACGACGTATACGGTACATTCAGTCCGCACTTCCGTTCGTTCATGGCAGAAATTCCCTACAATACGCTTTGCGTCTATTCATTCTCCAAATACTTCGGTGCCACCGGATGGCGCAATGCGGTCATCGCCCTGCACGAATTCAATCTGTTCGACAAGCTGATAGCCAAACTGCCGAAAGAGAAACGGGAGATTCTGCACCACCGCTACTCCACCCTCACTCTGGAACCTGAAAAACTGAAGTTTATCGACCGTATGGTTGCCGACAGCCGTCAGGTGGCACTGAACCATACCGCCGGACTGTCATTGCCACAACAGATGCAGATGGGCCTTTTCGCCGCCTTTGCCCTGCTGGACAAGGAAAACAAATACAAGCAAAAGATGCAGGAGATTATCCGCCGCCGATTGCATGCCCTTTGGGAAAATACCGGTTTCACGCTGACGGAAGACCCGTTGCGCGTAGGTTATTATACAGAAATCGACATGCTGGTTTGGGCAAAGAAGTTCTATGGGGACGACTTTGTAGAATATCTGAAACGTACCTACAGCCCGCTGAACGTAGTCTTCCGCCTTGCCAAAGAAACCTCTCTGGTGCTGCTGAACGGCGGTGGTTTTGACGGCCCCGAATGGAGCGTACGCGCCTCACTCGCCAATCTGGACGAGAAAGACTATGCAACCATCGGCCAAGGCATTAAAAGGATATTGGACGAATATGCAAAAGAATTCTTTAAAAGCAGAAATTGAAAGGTGAAAGGTAAAACTTTCAAATTTCAATTAAATAGTATACGGAAGCGGGTCAATCCATCGTTGTAGGTACGTAGGGAGAACGTGCAACCATGACGGCTCAAAACTTCCCGGATAAACACCAGGCCAATTCCCTGCCCGTTCGGCTTGGTGGAAAAGAAGGGGCTGAAGAGTTTAGCTTCGGTCTCTTTACTTATCCCCGGACCATTGTCAACGACTTCGACAGAAGCGGGGGCAGTGGTCCTTACTATTATCTCACCTTGCTGTCCGTTTTCTCCGGCGTCCCCCTCTATACTTTCGGCGGCATTCTTGATGATATTCACAAGCACCTGCTCAAAAAGAGAAGCATCCATACGCACCATTCCCACCTCCGGGTCGCATTCCAGACGTAGCTCTATATTGCGGTCATTGCACATTCCTTCCATGAAACGCTTGCACATGGACACCAACTCATTCAGCTGGACGGGCACCAGGGTAGGTTCAGGTATCTTTACCACATCTGCAAAACGGGTAATGAAACGGCTCATCGAGAAACAACGCTCCGTACAGACGCGCATCACGTCGCAGATGTCCTCCATATCATCTTCTGTAGAAAGTGCCTGCTCCACTGTATCGAGTGTGGAAGTGATGCCCGCAGTGGTATTGTTCACTTCATGAGCTATCATGCGGATTACCTTTTCATAGGCACGTTTCTCGGCACGCATCACTTCTTCCGTCATACGCTCTATCAAGAAAAAAGGATGTTTGAACCCTCTGTCAATAAAAGAAGAATGGGTGCATTTATAAATATTCGCATCATTGAGACGGACCACTGCCGTCTCGTCTTTGGGAATAGACGAAAGTTCGGCAGCCAACGGGGAGTCCATCTGGTCCAGCCGCTTTGCCATCGCCTCCTCCATACGGACACCGAGCATCTTTACCGCCATCGGATTCAGTTGCGACACTTCATCGTCCATTGTCAGGATAATAACCCCCATTGGAGATGCCTGAATCAGCAAATCCAAGAAGTGATTCTGCTCGCGCATGCGCAACCGTTCATTCTTGAGCTGCTCCATCATTCGGTTAAAGATATTCACAATGCGGTCTGCCTCGTACTGCCCTACCCGACTGAGACGGCTACTGAAATCCTGCTCGCGCAGCAACTCCATACCGCTGCCGATGGTATTCATCGGCTTCACTATCTTATTATAGAATACTATCAGATAGATAAGGATAAACCCGATGAGCCCCTCCAACACGTACAGATACAAAGAAGGCTTTCCACTCAGCAGATATACCAGCATTCCACCCAGACCGAGCAGAAAAAGGACAAGTATGAAGAAAAAGAATTTTATGCGCACGGGACTTGAATATTATATTTTTCCAAACGTCTGTAAAGCGCAGCGCGGCTGATGCCTAATGACACTGCCACTTGACTGAGATTCCCTTTATGCTGTTCCAACGCCTGCAAGATAGTCTGCCGCTCTATTTCATCCAAGGTCATACCTGCAAAAGAAGTACCTTCGGCAGCTTTGGCCGGTTCGTCGTGACGCAGATATTGGGCATCAAAATCCGTGGCATCCAGCACCGGCTTGCCGCTGACCAGAATGGTACGCTCCACCAGATTCTTCAACTCACGAATGTTGCCCGGATAAGGCAGGCGGGAAAGGAAATTCAGAGCGTCGGCCGAGAAATCCGTACGCGGCAAGCCGTTCACCTCTGCCTGACGGTCGGCAAAGTGACGTGCCAGCAAAGGAATATCTTCACGGCGCTCCCGCAAGGAGGGCAGTTTTACGGTAATCAGGTTGATACGGTAAAAAAGGTCTTCACGGAAAGTACGTTCGGACACCATCTTGCGGAGGTCTGCATTAGTGGCGGACACAACGCGTACATCGACTTTGCGGGGACGGCTATCGCCCAGCACTTCGAATGTCTGGTCCTGAAGCACGCGCAGCAGTTTCACCTGGCAGGAAGGGTCGAGGTCACCAATCTCGTCGAGGAAGATGGTACCTTTGTTTGCCATTTCAAAACGCCCTATACGGTCGGCACTGGCATCGGTAAACGCCCCTTTCTTATGGCCGAACATCTCGCTCTCGAACAAGCTCTGCGAGATGCCACCAAGGTTCACCTTGACAAAGGGCTGCTTCACGCGTTGGCTGTTGATATGGATGGCTTCGGCAATCAGCTCCTTGCCCGTTCCGCTTTCGCCCGTAATCAGCACCGAAGCATTGGTACGGGCTATGCGAGCCACTGTGTTCAGCACTTCCATCAGCCCTTTGGACTTACCTATAATATGGCTGCGATTCAATGCGGTAGTCTGCTCTTCCGGCACCTCTTTCGGGGCGGCCGTAAGTTCAAGGGCCGTCTCGATGCGCTGCAAAAGAGCAGCATTGTTCCAAGGCTTGGTTATGAAATCGAATGCGCCGGCCTGCATACCCTGCACGGCAAGCTGGATACTTCCCCATGCCGTCATCAAAATAACGGGCACATCGGGACGGAACACCTTTACCTGCTTCAATAAGGTAAGTCCCTCTTCTCCGGTAGTGGAAAGAGTGAAGTTCATATCCATCAAAATCAAGGCGGGAGCTTCGGCCCTAACTATATCCATAGCTTCGCGAGGGCCCGGAGCCGTTTTCACCTCATATCCGGCACGCTTCAGCATAAAGCTGAGGGAAGAGCGCACAGCACTATCGTCGTCTATTATCAGTATCATAAAAATTGTAGTTTGTTTCCCGCAAAAATAAGTAAAAAAGCAGAGTTATGAATGATAAGTTATAAGTTATTTACCTATAATATCGCATATACGGTACTTTTACCGGCAAATAATTCATAACTTATCACTTGCAACCCGTCGACTTATCCTCTTACCACCTCTTCAAAATCAGCTTCCAATTCCGTATCGCGTTCAAAATCCCAAAGGGTCAAGCTGCGGAGCTGATAGAAGTAATACCAATAGTAGTACAGCTCTGAAATATGCTTTTGACGGGCTTCGTCTTTAGAGTTCTGTGCATCGTTCAGGTCCAGGGTGCTGATTTTACCTATCATAAAGGTCTCTACACTGGTCTTGTAACGCTTCTCAGCAATGACATCCGCCTCTTCGGCTATGTCCAGCTGTTGCGCCTGGTTGTTGAAGTTAGCCACCAGCAAAAAGATGTCCTGATTAAAGTCCATCTGTTCCTGACGGATTCTGGACAAGACCACTTCACGGTTGCTCTTTGCCACCCTTACCTTGCCGCGGCGCTTGCCCCAGTCAAGGATAGGAATCTTGACGCCTACCTGCACAATCTGATTATCAAGCAAGTCCCGGTAGGCTGAAGAGAATTCATGGTTCTGCCCCGTATAGCCCACACTGGCAAAGAGGTCGATGCTGCGCAAGTTTCCGCGTGCCGTTGCCACTTCATAATCAGCTTCGAGCTGGCGGCGGCGAATGTTCTGTGCAAAGGAGTTGCGTTCCAGTGCCTTGTTCAGCACACGGTCATACTCCATCTTTATATCGGGAACAGTGGCGGGCAACACCGGATTCAGGCTTTCCTGCTCGGACACCCCGAGGAAAGAACGGAGCTGGAACATTTTTGCATTCAGGTTGCTCTCTGCCTCAGTCACGTCGGCCTTGCCCTGCAATGAATTCAGTTTAAGCTGCAACAAATCATTCTCGGATATCTGTCCCATTTTACGTTTGGCTATGGCCACTTCATAAAGGCGGTCGGCATTCGTCTTGTTCTGCATGGCGGTAGCGAGCGATTCTTTGGCCAGCAGCAACTCAAAGAAATAAGTGATGGTTTTCATCGTCACCTCTTCCGTAGCTGAAATGAACTCGGCCTTTGCCTCAGCATAGCGTACGGGCTCTATACGGCGGTTCCACTTCAAGGTATTCACTCCGAAGACCGGCTGCGTCAACTCCAGGCTCACGGGGACTGACATGAACTGCTTCGCTCCTCCGGAACCCAGTTGTTTGAGATAATCCAGCGAAGAAGTCAGTGACAGCTTACCCCCCGTAAACCAAATGTTCTGGTCTACCGAAAGCTGTCCGGACAGCCCCAGTGTATTGTTGCGGACAAAGCTATAGGAGCCGTCGGAATTCTGGTAGGTACTGTAGGACTTGTTATAGTTGGGTAGTGTACCGGTGAAATTCACTTCCGGCAACAAGTCCGCACGGAATGTACGGTATTCCCAATACGCGGTTTTCAATTCATTCAATGCCACAGCAGCATCCACAGACTGCGTACGGGCCAGTACAATGGCCTCCGACAGCGTAATATTGCGTTCATGTCCCAAAGTATCATTCTGCGCCATGGTTGCCAACGGCATCAAAAAACAAACTGCAAGTAAAATATTCTTTTTCATGTTCAATCTTTAAAATTGTCGCAAACAGAAAAGCAAAGAGTGTGCCAAGTGGCCGGGAAGATTTCATAGAGGGGTAAGTGTTCATTTTCGGACAGTGGGGATGTCCGTTAGCGGACGATATCAGGAAAACAACCGGTCTCTATCTAAAGTCTGAAAAAATCCTTCTTTATTAAGGAAGAATTCTCTTTCTTTGTGCTGCTTTATACCTTTATTAAAAGGATACAATACTAACATTAATTTATATAGTTATGAAGATTTCACACATTGAGCATCTGGGCATTGCCGTTAAGAGCATTGAAGAAGCCCTTCCGTACTACGAAAACGTTTTAGGTTTGAAATGCTACAACATCGAAACCGTGGAAGATCAGAAAGTTAGAACCGCTTTCCTGAAAGCGGGCGATGTAAAGATCGAATTGTTGGAACCTACTTCTCCCGAAAGCACAATTGCCAAGTTCATCGAAAAGAACAACGGTAACGGTGGCATGCATCATCTCGCATTCGCCGTTGAAGACGGAGTGGCCGGTGCGCTTGCCGAAGTCGAAGAAAAAGGTATCCGCCTTATAGACAAAGCTCCCCGCAAAGGTGCAGAAGGTCTGAACATTGCATTCCTGCATCCGAAGTCAACCCTCGGCGTTCTGACTGAACTTTGCGAAAAACCGGAATAAGCACGACCATAAATCGTCCAACCATAAATTGTATAAACATTAAAGAATATAAATTCATGAGTAATCAACTTGAAAAGATTAAAGAGCTTATAGACCGCCGCGCTGCAGCACGTCTCGGTGGTGGTGAAAAAGCGATTGCAAAGCAACACGAGAAGGGTAAATATACAGCTCGCGAGCGCATAGCCATGCTTCTCGACGAAGGCAGTTTCGAAGAAATGGACATGTTCGTAGAACATAGATGCACCAACTTCGGCATGGAAAAGAAACACTACCCCGGTGACGGTGTAGTAACCGGTTGCGGTACAATCGAAGGCCGTCTGGTTTATATCTTCGCACAGGACTTCACAGTTTCTGCCGGTTCACTGTCCGAAACCATGTCTCTGAAAATCTGTAAGATTATGGACCAAGCCATGAAAATGGGTGCTCCGTGTATCGGTATCAACGACTCGGGCGGTGCACGTATTCAGGAAGGTATTAATGCCTTGGCTGGCTACGCTGAAATCTTCCAACGTAACATACTTGCTTCGGGTGTCATTCCGCAGATTTCCGGTATTTTCGGTCCTTGTGCCGGTGGCGCCGTTTACTCTCCTGCCTTGACAGACTTTACTTTGATGATGGAAGGTACATCCTACATGTTCCTTACCGGTCCGAAGGTAGTAAAGACTGTAACCGGAGAAGACGTAAGCCAGGAAAACCTGGGTGGCGCGAGCGTTCACTCCACCAAATCTGGTGTTACTCATTTTACTGCACAGACAGAAGAAGAAGGCTTGGCTCTTATCCGCAAACTGTTGAGCTACATTCCACAGAACAATCTGGAAGAAGCTCCTTATGTAGACTGCACAGACCCTATCGACCGTCTGGAAGATTCCCTGAACGACATCATTCCTGATAACCCGAACAAACCGTACGATATGTACGAGGTAATTGGCGCTATCATAGATAATGGTGAGTTCCTCGAAATCCAAAAAGATTATTCAAAGAATATCATTATCGGTTTCGCACGTTTCAACGGACAGTCCGTAGGTATCGTTGCCAACCAGCCGAAGTATCTGGCAGGTGTGCTCGACAGCAACGCATCCCGCAAGGGCGCACGCTTCGTCCGTTTCTGCGACGCCTTCAATATTCCTATCGTATCATTGGTAGACGTACCGGGATTCCTTCCGGGAACCGGCCAGGAGTACAACGGCGTCATCCTGCACGGTGCCAAACTGCTGTATGCATACGGTGAAGCTACTGTACCCAAGGTTACCATCACACTGCGTAAATCCTACGGTGGTTCGCACATCGTGATGAGCTGTAAGCAGCTGCGTGGCGACATGAATTATGCTTGGCCTACTGCTGAAATCGCTGTAATGGGTGGTGCAGGTGCTGTAGAAGTATTATATGCCCGCGAAGCCAAAGAGCAGGAAAATCCGGCTCAATTCCTGGCTGAAAAAGAGGCTGAATACACCAAGTTGTTTGCCAATCCTTATAATGCAGCTAAATATGGCTACATTGATGATGTTATCGAACCGCGTAACACACGTTTCCGCATCATTCGTGCCCTGCAACAGTTGCAAACCAAGAAATTGACTAACCCGGCTAAGAAGCATGGTAATATTCCCTTGTAATCAAGCTTTTCACACTAAAACAAGAACGATTATGAATAAAACAAAAATCGGAATATTCCTTTCATTGATGCTGGTGTTAGGCTTTTGCTCTTCTTGCAAAGAACAGAAATCGAACAACAAACTGCTGCTGAATGAAGTGCTGGTCAACAACGAAAGCAACTATCAGGATGACTACGGTGTGCACAGCGCATGGATTGAAATATTCAACAGATCATACGGCAGCGCCGACCTTGCAGGTTGCTATCTGAAATTCAGCAGCCAGCCGGGTGATACTGCCAGTTATTTCATTCCCAAAGGTGACGTTCTGACACTCATAAAACCACGTCAGCATGCACTTTTCTGGGCTGATGGAGAACCAAGACGCGGTACATTTCATACGAACTTCAAACTGGATGCCACAAATGCCAACTGGATTGGGTTGTATGATTCCGGCAAGAAATTGCTTGATCAAGTCATAGTGCCTGCCGGTACTTTAAAAGCCAACCAATCCTATGCCCGTGTCAGTGATGCAGCCGACCAATGGGAAGTAAAGGGTGGAAGCGAAGATAAATATGTCACTCCGAGTACCAACAACAAGACTATCGACAGCAATGCCAAAATGGAAAAATTCGAAGAGCATGACAGCGTAGGTATCGGTATGGCTATTTCTGCCATGAGCGTTGTATTCTGCGGGCTGATATTACTCTACATCTCCTTCAAGATTATAGGTAAAATATCAGTTAACCTCAGCAAACGCAATGCCATGAAAGCTAAAGGTATTACTGATAAACAAGAAGCAAAAGAGAAACAACTGGGGCAGGCTCCGGGAGAAGTTTTTGCTGCCATTTCAATGGCCATGCACGAATTCCAAAGCGATGTACACGATGTGGAAGACACGATACTTACCATTACCCGTGTAAAACGCAGTTACTCACCGTGGAGTTCAAAGATTTATACGTTGCGTGAGACTCCTCACAAAAAGTAAGTCACCCATAATAAAATAAAACGATGAAAGAATATAAATATAAAATTAACGGTAACGTATATAAAGTTACTATTGGAGATATTGAAGACAACATCGCTCATGTAGAAGTGAACGGTACTCCCTACAAAGTTGAAATGGAAAAAGCACCGAAGGTAGTTGTTAAACCGGTAGCACGTCCGGCAGCCACATCCGCTCCTGCTGCTCCTGCTACTCCGGTAGTAAAACCGGCCGCTGCTTCTACCGGCAAGTCAGGTGTAAAATCTCCGCTTCCCGGTGTAATCCTCGATATCAAAGTAAATGTCGGCGATACAGTAAAGAAGGGACAAGTTATCATCATTTTGGAAGCCATGAAGATGGAAAACAATATCAATGCTGATAAAGACGGTAAGATTACAGCCATCAATGTAAACAAAGGGGACTCTGTTCTCGAAGGTACTGACCTCGTAATTATTGAATAATATGGGAGAATTTATCACATTTTTAGGAAACAACCTTGCCG
>ERZ1503806.559-NODE-559-length-9054-cov-3.983443_pt1 | contig 9054 bp, 7 predicted proteins | sample MGYA00571770_ERZ1503806 | MGnify/ENA primary metagenome ERZ1503806 (study PRJEB39906, sample SAMEA3182112) | gut metagenome | biome: human; feature: gut; material: Stool; isolation source: human stools | place: Canada | collected 2013-05-06 ...
ATCGTCTGTATATTCCCTTGTTATAATATAACCTGCTATCAGCGCAATGATAATCGGAAAAAACAAGGTACAGTTACTAATCATAACTTGCTGCATAAAATAGTCAAATGTCCATGTCTGTCCACCGTTGGCTGTGGAATAAAACAGTGACAGCAGCGGCGAAAGCACTGTCATAATAATTCCGGCTTTTATTACGGAATAGCGTTTTAGTTTTAAAAATTCAGTTTTTATTATATTTCCCATATCTTTTACCTCGTCCATTTTTTATAAAAGCGAATGATCAACCACAACGAAAGTGTAACAGTAATTGCCAGAATAAAAATTGTATGGCAAGTGGTTGGTACAATCGCATAGGCTTCCGGCAAAAGATTGTCTTTTTGCAAATGATCCATCATTAGGCCGCTTGTCCAGTTCATAACACATATAACTGGGAAAGAATTTAAGAAAGCAATTTTTGCAGCACTTATAGATGTTCCAACTGTCCCTAGTATGCCCCAGTTAAAAATAGAATAAAAAAACGCAAGCAGGATAGAAAGCAAAAAACTTTTGTTAAAACAAATAATTAAAAATACAATCGGCAAAGAAGCTGCTACGATAAGAACTCCAAAAATAAAGCTCATAAATATCTTATAAGTCATACCATAAATCATTCCTACATGAAACAGTTTACAAAACAACGCAACAGATAATGTGCTTGTCAGACAAAATGCAATGCTAAAAATAAAGAGCATGGAAATTTTTGCCATAATGAGTTGTGTATTTGTAACAGGAATTGTTCTAAGGTTTTTGGAAGTATCGCAATCTCTTTCTATAAAAAACAAAATAGCGGCAATGATACCAATTAGACATGGAAGCAAAAAAACCAATCCATATCCCAACATCATTGTATAAACATAATCAAATCGGGTTTGAAGATAATGTTCCGTTGTATCTGCACCTGTTCCCGCCTTTGCCATATATGCCAAAATCAACGGAAAAAATAACGATAATGACATCAGTGCGTATAATAATCTTTTCCGCTTTAATTTCCAAAATTCGCATTTAATCAGTTTAAGCAATTCCCTCGCCTCCCGTCACACGCTTGAAGTAATCTTCAAGACTTTCTTCACAAGTATGCGCCTCCGATACCTCCAATCCGTTTTCTACAAAGGCAGTTACAATTTTCCCAACAGGCAGATCAAGGTTGTGCAGGCGCAGATTGTGGTCGTCCTGTATAGAGAAATGGTTTTCATGGAAATTGCGTTCCAAAATTCTTGCCGCCTGTGCAGTATCAGAGAGCGTAAACCGGATATGCTTACTGCTTTTTTGCTCCAGCTCAGCAAGACTTTCTTCTTCCAGCAATGCGCCGTGGTCGATAATTCCAATATCGTCAGCCAGCAAGGAAATCTCCGAAAGAATGTGACTGGAAATCAAAATCGTTTTTCCCTTTGCGTCGCAAAGCTCCCGAATAAAGGAGCGTACCTCCGCAATACCGATGGGATCAAGACCGTTGATCGGCTCATCCAAAATCAAAAGTTCTGGATCGTGCATAACGGCAAGGGCGATGGCAAGCCGCTGCTTCATACCAAGAGAATACTGTGAAAAGAGCTTTTTATCTTTGTAGGGCAGTCCTACCAAATCCAGAGCGTCTTTGATGGCATGATTGTTTGGTACGCCCCGCAGAGTAGCAAAGATACGCAGGTTCTCTGTGCCGGTCAGATTTGGATAAAAACCGGGGGACTCAATCAAGCTGCCGATACGGGGCAACAATTTCTTTTCATTCCCCTGCAAGGGTTTTCCCCAGATTTTGACCTCCCCGGAAGTCGGATTTGTTAAGCCCAACAGCATTTTCATGGTAGTAGTTTTTCCGGCTCCGTTTCTGCCCAGCAGACCATAAATTCTCCCACGCTTCACATGGATATTTAAGTCAGCCACACTCTTTTGTGAGCCGTATTGCTTCGTCAGATTTTTCGTTTCAATGATGTAATTTGTGTCCATATTCAAAACCTCCTGTTCTGTAAAGTATTCTATCACGCCAACCTTGCATTAACCTTGCCGCAACCTTGCATTAACCTTGCAATTTGAAATCCGGCAAAATGACAAAGGTTCCCGCCATAAAGACGGGAACCCACTTAAATCTCCAAAGGAAAAAGCAACATAAATTCAGTTCCTTTTCCCGGAAAACTTTCAACTGTTATGCTTCCACCCATCTTTTCTACAAGCTGATGGACAATAGAAAGACCAAGTCCGCTGCCTTTTTCAGACCGACCCTTATCACACTTATAAAGCCGTTCAAATATGTGTTTCAAATCGTCTTTCTCAATTCCTACTCCATTATCCGCCAGCAACAGTTCCATGTTATTTCCCTTCCTTGACAGGGCAATTTTAATTTTGTCCGCATGGCTGTGAGCAATTACATTTTGAATGAGATTATTGATAATCCTCATATAGCTGTCCATATCCAATCTTACCCGGACAGGCTGTTCGGGAATATCAATGTCATAATCGACCTGTTTATCCTCAAAAATCGGTATCCAGTCGATCAGGATATTTCTTGTCAGCTCTGCGGCCTCAATAGGATGGATTTCCAAAGCAAACTCGTTGGAATTTAACTTGAACCAGTCAAAGAGTACATCAATATATTCTTTCAAATCATGGGCTTTCCGGCGGGCGATTTCGATATAATCATCCCGGTCTTTCCCTGTAACAAGCCCTTTATGTGCAGCGTCAAGATACCCGATGAGGGTTGTAAGGGGTGTCCGAACATCGTGGGAAAGGCTCGTCATAAGCTGGCGGTTGGTTTCCTCTGTCTGCCGGACAATCGAAAGTCTGCTTTCATAGGACACAACGATCTCATTGATTTCATAGGCAAGAGGGGATACCAGTTCATTTGTTGCAGACAAAATACGCCGATTGCCATTTCCATTTTTCACATCAACCAGCGCATCGGTCATTTCTGCAATTTGCTTCTTTACGCGCCGAACAAGAAAGATGGAGGTCAGCACAGCCAAAACAGCAATCACAATGGACAAGAAAATGATGATTTCCATACCAGCTACACCTCCTTATTAAAGCGGTAGCCAATCCCTTTGACCGTTTGTATATACTTTGGGCTTGAAGGATTGACTTCTAATTTTTTACGAAGCCGACTGATAATCGCCATAATGTTACTGTCGTCATAGAAATATTCTTCGCCCCAAACTTCCTCATAAATCTGCTGTTTTGTCAAAATTTTTCCTTGATGCTTTGCACAGTACAGGAGCAGATCAAATTCCTTTGGCGGAAGTTCAAGGGTGCCGTTTGCCGTCGTAATGGAACGGTTTTCAAGGTCAATCTGCAATCCATCAAAATCCAGTTTTTGCATGGCTCCGGCTTGCTGATTAAAGCGGGTGTAGCGGCGAATGAGGGACGCAATACGGGCAATCAGTTCGTCCATATCAAACGGCTTTGTTAGATAATCGTCCGCTCCGGCCCGTAAGCCCCGCACTTTAGAAGCGCTGTCATTTTTGGATGTGAACATCAAAATCGGCAGGCTGTTCTCTTTGCGGATTTCTTCCAGCGTCTCAAAGCCATCCATACCGGGCATCATCACATCCAGCACCACAAGCTGATATTCCTGTTCTTTTAATTTCTGTAAGCCCTCTTTTCCGGTATTACAAAAATCAGCTTCAATATGTTCCGATTGTACGCTGCGTTTAATCAAAGCACACAGTTCTCTGTCATCATCTATAATCAAAATTTTATTCATGGTGCAGCTCCTTACCTTGTTTTGTCCGGCCATCAATCGGCTTCTCCGCAGTTTTAGGGATCAGCCAAACACCAGCCATTTTCACAGCACCGTGGATGCGCCCACCGGCACACAAATAATTGATCTGCCTTGGTGTAACACCCCATTTTTCACTTGCTTCTTTCAGCGTCATATAATCCATACAGTTTCCCTCCAATACGGTTTATTATATTTCTTTTGCTCGAAGAATACAAGGCAGGAAATATGAATAATAAAGTGCAAGTCATATCCAGAAGAAGCCATGTGCCGGAAGAAAGAGGCGGAACGCTAGAGGAAAAGATACCTCCTGTCTACGCATTTAGGACGGTAAAAGTCCACGGAAATCAAGGGTTTTTTCGCATGGTCGGCAGGCAGGTGGATAAAGTTATCCTGTTCCCCCAAAAACAGGGTTCTAAATGCGGGAAAATGGACAAAAAAAGAAGCGCCGGACGCAGAGGCTTTGACAGCCTCCGCGCCCGGCGTTTTGCTTATTCGTCTGTGAAGTGGAACCGCTGCGCCGCAAAGTCGGCGTCACTCATGGCGTCCAGCTTATCGGCGGTCTGGCAGGCCAGCGCCGCCATTTCCTTGTCCATGTCCGGCAGTGCTGCCCGGAGATTTGTCGCCGTCCTGCGGCGGTCGGCATTGTGGTACAGACAGATCAGGTTTTCTTCTTCCACGGTGAAATACATTCCTCATACCTCCATTTCTTTTGATTTTTCCCGCGCCGGGGGCCTCTTTTTCTGTTCCTCCTTGGCGGCGGCAAGCTGCGCCCGGATGGACGGTTTCTTTTGTTTCTGCGTTGTCTTTCGGGTCTGCTTGGGCTTTTTGGCCTCCGCCTTGGCTGCCTCGGCCACATCCAAAAGAGAAATCTGTTCCCCGGCTTTTGCCCTTGCTTCCAGTTCCTCCATAGACGGGGCGTTGTTCATCATGCCGTCGATCATGTTGTAGTTCTGTTCGGTGGACATTTCCGCCGTCTTGATATGGCTTTCTGGCTGGGCGGGGATGGCAAAGGCCCTTGTGCCGTTTGCCATAATAAGATACCTGCCGTCCTCCGACTGGTGGTGGAATCCATACCCGGCGGCCTCCATCTGTTCCCGGCTCCTGTCGGTCATATAGAAACGGCCTCTCGGCGTCTGGATTTGTTCGCCGGTCATGCACTCGTCAGGCGTGAGCTGCTTTTCCGGCTGGGCGAAGAACTCCGGCACCTGCCGGTAGTCGGCCCCCTCGTCCACATAGTAGGCGGTCTGTTTTCCATCCTGCCGGAACACTACAATATCCCCCGTAGAGAGGGAATGTCCCTTGTAATCGGCGGGATGTTCTATGTTGAAGCGGCGGTAAATCTCGTCCAGTGTGGTGTCTTTGTCCAGCGGCGCGGTATAGACAAGCTGGTAATTCTTCCTGTCCACCGAAAGCCCATCTGCCTGCAAGTCCTCATAGGAACGGTAGCGCAGGTCGCGCCCCTCCGGGCCGGGCGGCACTTGGTAGATGGAAAAGTTGGGCTGCGTCGGGGCCTCATAGTCAGAGGCAACATATTCCTCCATCGTCAGCCCGGCAGCGGCGGCCTCCTGTTCCAGCTCTGCCTCGATCTGTTTTTTGTAGTCCTGCAAGCTCTGGTCGAAGTCGGCAAGCTGCGGCGGCTCCGGCAAGTGGTACTGGCCCTGATTGAGAAGCGGGCGGCACTCCTTTACATAGTCCAGAACCGCGTTGAAATAAGCGGTCTGTTCCGGCGTCAGGGTTTCCCCGGATCGCAGGGGACGCCGGGCCTCCTGCTCCATAGCGGCTAGATTGCAGTGCAGCTCCATATACGGGATGAACTCATGCAGCAGCATATCCCGCTGGGCCTTGTCCGCCTCCCATGCCTCCGGCCCCTCATGGTGCAGCACATGGTTTTTCCAGCTTTCATCCTGTGCGTAGTATTCGTGGTAGCCCCGGATATGCTGGATTAGGGAACCGTCCCCGTCGCCAAAGTCCTGCCGTCCCTCGTAGCTATCCGGCTGGCCCTGCATGGTAAAATCAATGCGGAACTTGGTCTTGTCGTACCAATGGCCCGTATAGCCCGGCTGCTCCCGTTCATGGCGTCTGGCGCTGTCCAGCTCCTTGAAAACGGCCTCGGCTTCATGCAGCGGCATTTGCTGGCCGTCTTTCAGATGGGGGCTTTCACTCCAAAGGATCGTGACAACCGGCTCCGCTGCCGGATTCTGTGCAATCTGCCGCTGGGCGTTGGCAACAGCAATCTCACTTTCGATCTCGCTTTTCACAAAGGAATCCATCTGGCCCTTTTGCAGCTCATAGCCCTGTTCGCACAGACGGTTGATAAGCTCGATCACCTTGTCGTTATCGCCCACGGCCTCGGCATAGGCCACGATCAACTGCCGTTCCTCGCTGCCCAGACGCGGGGCGTTTTTCTCCGCCAGTTCAATCAGGGCGGCGGCCCGGTCAGCCGGGGACGCCTCCGGCATGAACGGCTTTCCATTCAAAAGACCGTCGATCCCGTTCCATGCCTGCGGCTGGGGAATGGCGTTGGCCTGTTCGGTTGCTTCCAGAAAACCGTCCAGCCTGTCGCTGGTCAGGGGTTCCATTGTCCCAGCCGGTAGCTCATGGATGGCAAGGATTTCTTTTCCGGCTTCCGCAAGGGACAGGCCGGGATTGTCAAGCTGGCCTCCGTCCAGTTCCTTGTAGTCGGGGCCGTACAGCGTGTAATCATAGCCGGTTTCCGATGTCTGGATATACAGGTAATCGCCGCTTTCCAGACGGTAGGCGGCCTCCTGCGGGGCTTCTGCCTGTTCCAGCGTTCCGTCCCCGGCAATGGTAAAGCCCTGTGCCTGCGCCGCCTCCTTGGTTCCCTGCGACACTTCGCCGGTGGATTTCAAATCCGCGTCAATGAGGGTTTGCAGCATGGCTTTTACGCTGGCGGTCATTTTCTGCTGTTGCTCCGGGGACAGCTTGGAAAATACGCTGTCCGGGTCTGGCTGCTCGGCGGCCTGTTCTAACGGCGCGGCCTGCGGCTGTTCCTGCTGGGCCTGCCGTTCTTTCTGAAGCTGGGCAAGGTGGCCGTCAATGGTGGTAATCAGCTCATGGGCGGTGGCCCGGATGGTTTCAAGGGAGGCTTTCAGCTCTTTCAAGTCCTTGCCGGAACTCCAACCGGCCACATAGCCAAAGGAATAGTCGGAGGTGTCCAGCCCGTAGTGCTGGCAGACGGCATAGGCCACGCTTTCGGCCTGCACCTCGCGGGTGCGGCTGTCGGGGCGGTCGGCCTGCTCTATGGCCGGGGCTTCCGGGTCGATGGCGTGGAGCTTGGAATGGGCGATCTCATGGATGGCCGTCTTTAGGGTCTGTAATTCGCTCATGCCCTCCTGAATGGCGATCCGCTTTTCCGTCAGGTGGTAGTAGCCGTGGGAACCGCCCGGAATATCCTCAAAACCAATGGGAACCGGGGAGGTCTGTTCCAGCGCCTTGAAAAATTCCCCGTAGCGTTCCACGCTGCCGGTCAGTTCTTCCACGCCGATAGAGGGCAGCGGTTCCCCCTCGGTCTGGCTCACATCAAAGACGGAAACGATCTTAAAGGCCGGAACCTGTATTTCCTGTACTTCGGTAACAGGCTTTCCGTCCTTTCCCATCACCGGCCTGCCCTGTGCGTCCAGCTTTTGCACTTCCTTTTTCGCCTTGAACGGGGCCGGGGCCAGTATCTTGATGGCCTTTTCGCCTTTCTTTACATTGCGGTGAAAATCGTCCCGCCACTTGTTGTAGCCCGCCACAAGCTGTCCGCCCTGCATGGCGATCAGGAGGGTGTTGTTGAAGCTGTAACTGTGGAACTTGGACATGGTGGTGAGATAGGCTTTGTAGCGTTCACTCTCGAAAAGCTCCTGTATGCCGGTTTCCAGCCGGTCGGTGATCTCTTTCATGCGCTCGGCGCTGTTCTGGCCGTTTAAGAGAATGGGGGTGACAGGCTGCGGGGCCTTTGTAGGCGCTGCCGCCTCCGGCTGCACCTTGCTTTCTTCCCGCAGAATTTCCGGCGCAGGATAGGCCATCACCCGGTATTCCTCCGGCACTGGCTGGCCCTCATGGACGCGCTGCCATTCGTCCCCGCTTTTCACCAGATAGCCGTAAGGGGTAAAGGCCCCCTGCTCCTGCTTGGCGATATGCTCCCCGAACCGGGCCGTGTCAATCCCGGCTTTCCATTCCTCCGGCATATCCACCATGCCGGAACGGTTCAGGTAGTAGCTCCCTAACTGCGCCGTGGTCTGTACGTCAGGGATATGCACGAAGTAGTCCACGTTGTCGGCGTAGTCGATGATCTGGCCGATGTTCTCAAAGCCGCCCCGTGGGTTTTGCAGGGCGGCGTTCAGCTCCGCAAGGGCGGCGGCGGCCAGGGCTTCCAGCCTTGCGGCAAGGAAATTCAATTCGTCCACATCAGCGGCCAGCACCATATCGTAGGGCAGGGCAAGGTGTCTGTCCTCCGGGCAGGAATACCCGTTGATGAAAAAATCCTGCGGGTTGTCAGCGGTGATATGGATTTCCCGCATGGCCTCCTGTAACTTCTCGGCGGTGGTCGGCAAGTCCAGCCAGCAGCCATGCGGCCCGCCGTTTTGCGCCTCGGCGCGGTTGTCAAGCATGATGGAAAATACTTCGCTCATTCGGTCACTCCTTTCTGGAACGAGATCAGACAACGGTTGTTCCCATACATCCCCAAAACCTCGAATGACGGTTTTGCCATTGGCTCCGTTCTGGCTGAACATTTCCAGCACTGAAAAAGCCCGGTCAAACTGTTCTGTGTTATGGGCGTCGATGGCGGGGGCAAAGTGGATAACCCCGTCTTTATAGCTGCGCCCTGTTCCTATCCAGCCCCGAATGAAACTGTCAAAAGGGGCTTTTGCGCCGCTTTCCCCGTGTTCCTCGGCGTGGCTTTTGACAAGGGCGCTGCCTCTGTACTGCTTGCCTAAAATCAGTTCTCCCGTCTGTGGGGAAAACATAAAGCGCCGGTTTTGAATGGCCTGCATATCAAAGACAGCGTGGTTTGTGTCAATCAACAGCAGGCCATTAGTGATTTCTGTTTTCTGCTTTTCCGTAGCGTCAGCTCCTTTCTTTCAAATAGGGGTTTGGGGACTTCCCCAACAAGCAAAATCCCCGGCCCGGCAGGGTGGCCGGGTCAGGGATTTGCCGGGAGTGTGGCTACACTCCCTATGCTTGCTGTCTTTTAGTTTTTCTCCCTCCGCTCCACACGGTAGTTGACGTACTTCCCGCCGGTATCGGCCAGAAGCACCGTCCCGTCGTAGGTCTTGCCGGTTTTCAGGGAACGCAGGCCCTTTATC